>Ga0209415_10014269_pt1 | contig 12984 bp, 12 predicted proteins | sample PeaSoiSIISIP2007_FD_187696 | JGI IMG/M metagenome (GOLD analysis project Ga0209415, IMG submission 187696) | Peat soil microbial communities from Weissenstadt, Germany - SII-SIP-2007 (SPAdes) (version 2) | ecosystem: Environmental > Terrestrial > Soil > Wetlands > Peat | place: Germany...
CGCAGAACTGTCACCATCGTCCGGCCATGCTGGGGCGGATCAACCAAAACAGATAAGCACCGCGCTGATACTGGCGTATGCCGCCGCGGCGTGCGCGGGCCTCGTGGCGCTCATCGCCGCCGTGCGGGGCTGGCGTTCGATCTCGGTTTGGTTCTTCGTCGCCGGCATGGGTTTGCTGGCGGCGGAGAGCGTTTTTCTCGGCCTGGCCATTGATGCCTGGAAGGTGGACCAAGCCGGGCGGTGGCACCTCTGGAGCCTGACGGTGACGTCGTTTCTGCCCGGCATCTGGCTGCTGTTCAGCTTGAGCTTCGGGCGGGGCAATTACCGCGAGTTTTTCCGCCAGTCGCTTTTCGTAGGGCGCGCGCAGCGTGCGGATCAGTTGCGCCATTTCGCGGTCGGGCTCGAGCAGGTTCGAAAACACCGGCAGCAGCCGGTACTGATAGCCGGCGACCCGTTTGTTTCTGACGTCGAGGTCGAGCACCGCGAGAAACTTGCCATTGCAGCCGGCGTTGGTTACCAGCGTCACGCCGGCGCGGTTTTTCACGGGCACCGGATCGGGTATCGCATCGTGGGTGTGACCGCCCAGAATGACATCGATGCCGGTGACGCGACTCGCCAGCTTGAGATCGACGTCCATGCCATTGTGCGATAGCAGGATTACGGCGTGCGCGCCTTTGGCGGTCGCTGCGTCGATGGTTTTCTGCAGATTTTCTTCCTGGATACCGAACGTCCAATCCGGCACCAGATAGCGCGGGTTCGCGATCGGCGTATAGGGAAACGCCTGGCCGATGATCGCGACCGGAATGCCGTTGATTTCGCGCATCACCCACGCCGTGAAAACCGGGTCGCCGAAATCGGCTGTTTTCACGTTCTGGGCGAGGAACTCGATACGGCCTTTCAGTTGCTTGTCGACGAGTTCCCTGACCCGCCCGGCGCCGAGCGTGAATTCCCAGTGACCGGTCATGATGTCGACGCCGAGGAGCCTCGCCGCCTGCACCATGTCTTCCCCTTTGGTCCACAGCGCGGTCGCCGAGCCCTGCCAGCTGTCGCCGCCGTCGAGCAGCAGCGCGCCGGGGCGCTGCGCCCGCACTTTTTTTGCCAAGGTAGCGAGATGCGCGAAGCCGCCGACTTTACCGAAGGTGCGTGCGGCATTCACGTAATCGAGATATGTGAACGCATGCGCAAGGCGCGTATTGGCGCTGATCTGGTAGCGTTTGAGCAGCGCTTCGCCGACCAGATGCGGTGGCCGGCCCGCCATGTCACCGACGCCGAGGTTTACGTTGGGCTCGCGAAAGTAAGTCGGCATCAGCTGCGCGTGGCAGTCGGTGAAATGCATCAATGTCACGTTATTGCCAAACTGATGCAGATCGTAAAAGCCGTTGATGGCGCTGGCGCGTGCCGTGTCGGCAAGCGGAAGTCCTGCCGCGGCGGCGACTGCAAGTGTATGCAGGAATTCGCGACGAGTTATTGTCATAAATTTTGTTTCTGGACGATATTGAAAAAATGACCCGGCGGACCCGGGTCATCTTTATTATGCGCCCCCGGCCGGACGGCCGCGAGGCTATTGACGGATGCCGGGCGAATTGATTTTTTCGCCCTTATTGATGACCGCGAGCGCCAACTCGACATCGCCGTACTCCTTCGCGTCGGGCGGCAGTTCGTTGGCGCGCACCGAAACGTTGCACCATTCGAAGCGTTTGCGTATGTCCCAGATATCGGCGCGACCGGTGCGCCAGGTCGGGAAATGCGCGATTGTACCCTTGAAAAGCGGCAGGTACTGCCCGCGTGCCCACTTGTTCGCGTGGGTAACGTGACAGTCGTTGCACGCCATGTTGAGTTGGCCGACCTTGCGATCCAGCAGCTCCCGGCCGCGCTTTAAAGCCTGCTTGGCGCCGGCGCTCGAGAGGTCCGGGTTGATCGCCGCGCCGTTCGCAAGATTGTGCAGATAGACTGACAACCCGAGGTTGTCGGCGCTTTGCATCAGCATTTCGTCGCCGGTGATGGCGCGCGCGTGGCGCGTGATGAATTCCTCGACGCCGATCACCTTGTTCAGGCGCGGTTCGTAGCGCGGCATGCGCGCTGCCCATGTCTTGAACTCCCGCTCCGGCGCGGCGTGGCACGAGACGCACGATTTGCCGTTGGCGCCCGCGCGTCCGAACACTTCCTTGCCGCGGTCGAGACCGAACATGGCCGGGTTCTCGGTCGGGTCGAGATTGTCGCGCATCTCCCTGGGCAGCGTGCGCATCGCGGGATTATCCTGCGGATCTTTGAACGTGGCCGGTTCCTTGAGCGTTTTCAGAAACGCAACGATGTCCTTGATCTCGGCGACGTTGAATATCTTGTGCGCCCCCCACGGCGGCATAATCGAATCTTTCTGGAAGGTGCGCGGATCATAGACGTAGTTGAACAGGTAATCGTCGCTGCGCGTTGCGCCCACCATCGACAGATCAGGCCCGACGTTGCCGGGCTGCGGCGGCGTGTACTTGCCAAATACGTGGCACGCGACGCAACTGCCGCCGCGCCCACGGTCGAATGCTAGCTGGCGGCCCTTGACCGCGTCGCCCTCGATCGGCGTCGCGAAGCGCAACGACCCTTCCGGCGGTGGCGTCGCCACCGTGGCAAGCGTGCTGTATGCACTCCACTCGGCCTGCGGCCAGGTCGAGCCCTGCGTATCGACCTTGTAGCGGTGCCACGGCTGAGGCGACGCCGGGCCCTTGAGCTCGAGCGGCGCCGGTTTTTTTGCGGTCGTGTTTTTCGCGTCGCTGGCAGCGGTTGTCGCGCCGGACGCCGCAAATATGGCGAGCGCGCTCACGGCCGCGAGAAGGCGCGTGCGCGCTGCGGGCACTGGTCTGGTCATGCTGTTCCTCCTCGTGCGGTAAATGCCGTTTGTTATGTGATGCAGGCGCGGCTTATGAATCAGGGCGCTGCGACGGTGGTTTCGATATTTCCCTTATCGCCCGTGTTGTCGATCCAGCTGACGGTGATCTTGTCGCCGGGCTTGGCGCCTTTGATGCGGAAGCCCAGGAACGGATTGTGAGCAATCGCCTGGCTCCATTGCGCATCGAGCACGGTCTTGCCGTTGTGGGTCGCGACCACGCTCTGGATGAAGTGCAGCGGTACCAGCTCGCCTTTTTCGTTTTTGCGCTGGCCGGTTTCCATTGGGTGGCTCATCAGCACTTTGACGTCGGCGTCGTCGCCCTCCATCTTGGCGCGTATTTTCATCGGTTCAGCCATGAGTAGCTCCTCTCTTCAACCGCAGACAGGTTCGTCGCGCTGCGACTAGCCGCCGCAGCCGCCGATTGTGACCTTGACTTCCTTGCTCGCAGTGAAAAACCTGCCGTCGGCTTTGACCACCACGATTACATTCGAGCTCTGGCCCATTTTGAGCTTGGTCGAGACGTAGCCCTCGGCGCCATTGGCGAAATCAAAACTGCTGGTGAGTGGAAACGGGTTCTTGTCGGCGAGTATCGAGATGCTTTGGGTGTTGGGAATTTTGCTGGTGACGGTGACGGGAACCTGCGCGCCGTTCTCGGCAATATCGGGCGCCGAGATCACGATATCCTTGCTCGGTTGCGCGCCGCTTACGCCGAGCGCTTTCAGGGCATCAGATGTCGCCTTGGATTCGAAACCGGCTTTGTTCCACGTTGCGGCAAGCGCTTGGCCGGTCTTGAGCAAACCGAACCCGACGGCCAGTGCCGCAGCCGAGAGCTTGAGCAATGTTCTGCGCATTTGATTCATCGTTCCTCCTGTTTCTCCAAGCGTCGACACGGCCCGGGCTTAGGCCTCGAATTTGCAGCGTGCCGCGTAAATTAGTGAACGCTAATGCTAGCCAAGTTTGGCAGGGCTGTCTATGGTTCTTCCGCGGTCAAGCGAAAACTCCGTCACGCTGTATGAATTTAGCGCCCACTAGCGTGCGGCTTGCGCACCCAGTGGCCCGATTTGCCGCCTTTTTTCTCGAGCAGGCAGATATTCTCGATGCGCATGCCGCGGTCGGCGGCTTTGCACATGTCGTATATCGTGAGCAGGCCGGCTGCCACCGCGGTCAACGCTTCCATTTCGACGCCGGTGCGGCCGCGCGTTTCGGCGCTCGCGACGCACTCGATAATATTGCGCTTGCGGTCGACCGTGAAATCGACGCTGATGCGGGTAAGACCCAGCGGGTGGGCGAGCGGGATCAGATCGGGCGTGCGCTTGGCGCCCTGGATCGCGGCGATGCGCGCGACACCCAGCACGTCGCCTTTTTTGGCGCCGCCCGCGGCTATCATGGTGAGCGTCGCACGTTGCATCGCAATGCGGCCGCACGCACGCGCGATGCGGTGCGTTTCGTTCTTGGTTCCGACATCGACCATATGCGCCTGGCCGCGGCTGTCGAAATGGGTGAGCTTTTTCACGGCTGTTCTCCGATCATTAAACGCGGACGGGCGTGATTTAGGAACTTCGGCGCCTCCGGTTTATCATAGCATCGTGAAGCCGCTTAATCTGATATTTGCGCTGGTTCTGTTCGCGGCCCCCGCGGCTCTCGGCCAAGGACTGCCCGATCTCGGCGACGTATCGCAAAGCGAGATGTCGCCGATGCAGGAGCGCCGGATCGGCGAAAGCATCATGCGAGAAATCCGCGCCGATCCCAGCTACTCCGATGATCCGGAGCTCACCGAGTATCTTAACTCTCTCGGCAACAAGCTGGTCGCTGCAAGCCCGGATTCGCGGCAGGAATTCTATTTTTTCCTGATTCTCGACCCGCAGGTCAATGCATTCGCCTTGCCGGGCGGGTTCATCGGAGTCAATTCAGGGTTGCTGCTCACCGCGCAAAGCGAGTCCGAGCTGGCGGGCGTGCTGGCGCACGAAATTGGCCACGTGGTCCAGCGCCACTTTGCCCGCATGCTGGTGGCGCAGAAGGGATTTCAGCTCACTTCACTGGCCGCGCTGGCTATTGCGATACTCGCTGCACGCTCCAACTCGCAGGTTTCTCAGGCGGCGATGGCGGGGGCGCAGGCAAGTTATGTTCAATCTTCGCTCAACTTCACGCGCGCGAACGAGCAGGAAGCCGATCGCGTCGGCTTCCAGATTCTGGAGAAATCTGGCTTCGACCCCGAAGGAATGCCGACGTTTTTCGGGCGTATGCTGCGCGCAACGCGATTTTCCGACACCACGGCGCCCTCGTATCTGCGCACCCACCCGCTGACAACCGAGCGGATTGCGGACATGGAAAATCGCGCCCAGAACCTGCCGTACCACCAGGTGCCAGACAGTATCGAATTCCAGCTGATGCGCGCCAAGCTCAAAGCCGCGCAGGACGACCCGCGGGAGGCCGTGGAATTTTTTGAGGACAGCTTGAATGAACGCAAATTCCTGAGCGAAGCGGCGAGCCGTTACGGCCTGGTTTCGGCGTTAATCCGCGTCAAGGCGTATCCACGTGCTTTGCAGGAGTTGCAGACATTGCGCAAGCTGGTGCCCGCCAATCCTGTCGTGGAAACCCTGGCTGCGCGGCTTTACGCCGCGGCAGGCAACAATATAACCGCGCTGCAGACTTACCGGGACGCGCTCAGAAATTATTCAGGCTATCGCGCTCTGGTGTACGACTATGCTGATGCGCTATTGCGCAATCGCCAGCCCGAGGAAGCTCTCAAACTGGTCGAGAGCCGGATGCAATATACAACGTCCGATTACCGACTCTATCAGTTGCAGGCCAGATGCTATGCCGCGCTCAATAAGCAGCTGCCGCAACACCGCGCGCTGGCGGAAGCGTTTTACCGGGTCGGCAACCTGCCGGCCGCGATCGAGCAACTGGTGCTGGCACAGAAAAGCGGCGACGGCGATTTTTACCAGCAGTCGAGCGTCGATGCGCGCTTGCGCGAGTTGCGCTCTCTCGAGGAGGAGGCGCGACGGGAAAGCCGCAAATGATGGCTGACTGCGCTAGCCTGGTTGTGTGAGCCTGGATCGGCACCACGCGTAGAGCGCGTCGTAAATTGCCATGCCATGATGCTGGTGCCGTCGGCCGCGTAATCGGCGCGGCGCCGCACATCGAGTATCAATGGTTGTTCGCCGGAATGCAGCATGTGCTTCAAATCCGGGGCGATGATGTGCGTGTATCTCTCATGGGCAATCCTTTTCCGCGCGTTTCTTATATTCCGAGCGGCGGCCTGACCAGCGTATAGACGAGGCCGACCGCGCCGCACGCGGCGATGACCGGGATGATCCCGATTTTGTAGCGCCACAACGCGGCGAACGCGGCGACGCCGATCAGCGCCGGCAGCCATTTGAAAGCGCCGCCGAAGCCTTGCGGCCACAGCACATGATAGGCAAAGAACACTGCGAGATTGAGTATCACGCCGACCACCGCGGCGGTGATGCCGGTCAACGGCGCGGTGAACTTGAGGTTGCCGTGAGTGGTCTCGATCAAGGGGGCGCCGAGGAAAATGAAAATAAAGCTCGGCAGAAAAGTGAAATAGGTGGCGATAACCGCGGCCACGCTGCCTGCGATAAACAGGCTGTCGGGACCGAACAACTGCTTGGTCCAGCCACCGACGAAGCCGATGAACGTGACAACCATGATCAGCGGGCCGGGCGTGGTCTCGCCGAGCGCAAGGCCATCGATCATCTGCGGTGCGGTCAGCCATTGATACTGCTCGACGCCGCCCTGGTAGACATAGGGCAATACCGCATAAGCGCCGCCGAAGGTCAGTAACGCCGCTTTGGTGAAGAACCAGCCCATTTGCGTCAGCGTGGCGTCCCAGCCGTAGAGCGCGGACAGCAGCGCCATCACGCCGCCCCACAGCACGAGGCTCGCGACGCAGATGCGGGCGAAGCGCGGCCAGGTAAACAGCGCGTGCGTCGGCGTCGGCGTATGGTCGTCGATGATTGCCGCGCCGTAGCTCTTGTCGGTCGCGCCGTGGCCGCCGCCGGTCGCGAATTTGCCGGGCGCGACGCGGCCGCCGAGATAGCCGATCACGCCCGCGCCGAGCACGATGTACGGAAACGGCACCTTGAGAGCGAATATCGCGATGAAGGCCGCGGCAGCGACCGACCACAGCACGGCGTTCTTCAGCGCGCGTGAGCCGATGCGGTAAGCGGCGAACACCACGATCGCGGTGACCGCCGGTTTGATGCCGTAGAGTATTCCCGCGATTGCCGGCACGTTGCCGTACGCCATGTAAACCCACGACAGCGCGATCAGGATGATGAGCGACGGCAGCACGAACAGCGTGCCTGCGATAACGCCGCCCCAGGTGCGGTGCATCATCCAGCCGATATAAGTCGCGAGCTGGGTCGCTTCGGGTCCTGGCAGCACCATGCAGTAATTGAGCGCGTGCAGAAAACGCCGTTCCGAAATCCAGCGTTTTTTCTCGACCAGATCCTGGTGCATGATCGCGATCTGTCCGGTGGGGCCGCCAAAGCTCACGAAGCCGAGTTTGAGCCAGTACCAGAATGCTTCGGCGAGGGTAACTGGCGGCGGTGCCGGGTTAAATTTGACGTCCATGTATTTTCTCCGCGAGCGTAGCGTTATCGCACGGCTGGGTCGAGACCGGCAACGCAACCGCGTACCAGGATATGAACCATCTTATAGGCCGGAGACGACGGCGGATGCGCTGCGTAAGTCAGAAGCAGCGCAAACATCCAGCTTTATGGTATTGTATTTATTTAAATATCGGTCTCGATCAGGGGCTCGAGCCGGGTCCGACACCTTATATCATGAAAAAAATCGGTAAATACGAGGTCATCCGCGAGCTCGGGAAAGGCGCGACCAGCGCCGTCTACGAGGCGCTCGACCCGTTCGTCAATCGCCATGTCGCAGTCAAGGTGGTGTTTGCCGAGGCGCTCGGCGACAAGGAACACGGCCGGCGTTACCGCAAGCTGTTCGTCACCGAGGCTTCGCTCGCCGGCAAGCTGTCGCACCCTCATATCGTCAGCATTTACGACGCGGTCGCCGACGACGAGGCGAGCTACATCGTGATGGAGTATGTCGATGGCACCACGCTCGAGCAATATTCGCGGCCCGAGCGCCTGCTGCCGATCAACAAGGTGATCGAGATCATTTTCAAGTGCACCAAAGCGCTCGACTATGCAGCCAAGCAAGGCGTGATCCACCGCGATATCAAGCCCGCCAACATCATGTTGTCGGGTGAGAACGACATCAAGATTACCGATTTCGGCGCGGCGCTGACCTCTGCCACCGAAACCACCCAGATCACCGGCATCGGTTCGCCAGCCTATATGTCGCCCGAGCAGGTGAAGGAGCAGGTGCTCACCCACCAGACCGATATTTTCTCGCTCGGCGTAGTGCTGTATCAGATGCTGACCGGCAAGCTGCCGTTCCAGGCCAACAACAATTACAGCATGATCTATCAGATCATCAATGCCGAAGCGCCGCCGCCGAGCGCCCTGCGTACTGACACGCCGCCGCAACTGGATGCGATCGTCAAGCGTGCACTGCAGAAAAATACCGCCGACCGCTATCAGACGTGGGAAGAGGTTTCGCACGAACTGGTCGCCGTATTCGGCAATTTGCAGAAACCCGAGAAAAACATACCGGACAGCGAGAAGTTCAACGCGCTGCGCAAGCTGATTTTCTTCAAGAACTTCGCCGACGTCGAGTTGTGGGAGGTGCTGCGCGTCACTACCTGGAACAAATTCGGCCCGGGCCACGTGCTGATCAAGGAAGGTGATGTCGGCAAGTCGTTTTTCATACTCGCTGCCGGCGAGGTCAAGATCACCAAGCAGGACAAGCTGCTCAACGTGCTGCGCGCCGGCGACTGCTTCGGCGAAATGGCTTATCTCGGCAAGAAGCAGTTCCAGCGTACTGCGAGCGTCACTTCGTCGACCGACATCACGGTAATCGAAATCAAATCGGAGGCGCTGGCACAGGCCTCCGAGTTGTGCCGGCATAATTTTAACGGCGCGTTTCTCGAGATCCTGGTCGATCGCCTGTCGATGGCGAATACGCGGCTGTCGCAGCTGCTCGCCGACAAGAACATCAGCGTTTTCTAGCCCGCCTGCTTTTCCGCTGTTGGCGGGCGCTGACTCGCCAGGTTATTTACCAACCGCCGGCGACGATGCATAGTGCTCCATCGTGACACGATCGCGCCACATCTTCTCGTCGAGTAATGCGGCCGGCAATGCGAGCCGTTGTTCCGGGAGCACGGCAGTCTGCTGCACGATTTTTGCCACCTCGTCATAGCCGATCCGGCGCAACAGCCCGGCCTCGCTCGCCATGCGCGCAACCAGAAACTTGTCATAGACCCGGTAGACATAGATCTGCCCCGCTTGCACCTTGCCGGCGGCGTTGCGCCAGGTGATGGTGTAACGGCTATCGGGATTAAAGTCGCTTTTATCCATGCTTCGATTGTAGGTATCGCGCGACTGTCGCACCAGCCGGGTCCAACAGGGCATATTTAGGCTGCCACGCCTGCTATTCAGTTCTATAATTCAAACTCGGTGCAGGCGGTCCGGACCAACTGCCCGGCAGCGCAGCGCTTTTTTGCCTTGCGCCAGTCAGTCAATCGCCGTATATTAGATTTCGATTGTAAACTAATTTAGCTTGGAGCGAAGGATGAATTTCGACAAGGAACTCGACGCCCGCGGTCTTAACTGCCCGTTGCCGATCCTGCGCACAAAAAAATCGTTGACCGATATGACTTCGGGACAGGTGCTCAAGATCATTGCGACCGACCCCGGCTCGGTCAAGGACTTCCAGGCGTTTTCCAAGCAGACCGGCAACGAGCTGCTGTCCTCCGAAACGGCCGACAAAGACTTCATTTTCTTCATGAAGAAGAAATAGCCGCCGCCCGCGCCTACGCCGGAACCGCCCATGGCTACCCATGTCGAGATGCGCGAGATCTTCGAGGATATCAAGTCCGATCTGCGCTATGACCATGAGCTTAACGGCTGCCTGAACTGCGGCATCTGCACCGCGACCTGTCCGGCGGCGCATTTCTACGACTTCAGCCCGCGCGAAATCGTGCAGTTGCTATGGACCGAGAACGTAGAGCAGGTCTACGACACGATGCAGGAGAAAATCTGGGCGTGCGCACAGTGCATGACGTGCGCCGCGCGCTGCCCGTTCAAGAATTCTCCCGGCGGGCTGATTGCCATCATGCGCGAGGTCGCGATCAAGCACGGCATGCAGTCGGCGAAAGACGTGCTGCGCCCGTTCGGACGCGTGATGCTCAAGCTGATTACCACCGGCAACCAGCTGTCGCCCGACATGATCCAGCCCGATCACTTTCCCGATTGGGGCCCCAATATCCAGAAGGTCGAAGGCAACCTGAAGACGCTGCGCAAAGCAATTCCGGTGCGCACGCTGCAGACTACGGATACCGCATGGGAAACGTCGCTCAAAACGTCGGTCGAGATGTATACGATCTGGGAGATGACGGGGGTGCTGAAGTCGCTCGAAACAATGGACGAGAATCTCTACGCAGTCATAGAAGATTTTATCGATGAAAAGCGCGAAGAATACGAAGACCAGCTTGCCGAGCAGTCCGACAAGGGCGAGTGAACGCGTGAGGAGCCGCCATGACCATCAGTGAACAGCACCCGAGCGACGGTTCCGGCATCGCGGGCCACGGCGCGTTTTTCCAGCCGACCAAGCTGTCACCGGAAGATGCGGCCAAAGCAACGGCGTGGGTCGAGAAGCACGTCGACCGCCGCACGCTCGATCTGGCGGATCGCATGGACGACGTGCGTGACCACATGTGGCAGCTCGAGAAAGAGGGCGAGATCATCGTCCATCGCGTGGCGGACGCGCACCGGCCGATCGATGCCAAGACGCTGTTCGGCTGGAACAAGAAAATCCCGACCCAGCAGCTATGGCACCACAAGTCATGCGGCCAGTGCGGCAATATCCCGGGTTATCCGACCGCGCTCATGTGGACGATGAACAAGCTCGGCTTCGTGCCCGGCAAGGATTATCTCGACGAGACCGACCAGACGTCGTGTACGGCGTGGAACTATCACGGCTCGGGCGTCGGCAACCTCGAGTCGCTCGCCGCCGTATTCCTGCGCAATTTTCATCAGGCTTATGTCTCCGGCAAGCAGCACGGCCACGAGCTCGGGCACTTCTATCCGCTCGTGCATTGCGGCACCTCTTACGGCAACTACAAAGAGGTGCGCAAATACCTGATCGAATCGCCGCAACTGCGGGAGCGCGTGAAAAAAATCCTCGCCAAAATCGGCCGTCTCGTCGACGGCAAGATCGTGATACCGGAGGAAGTCGTGCATTACTCGGAATGGGTGCACGTGATGCGCAACCGCATCGCGTCCGAGCTGCAGAAGGTCGACGTGTCCAAGATGCGCGTCACGGTGCATACCGCGTGCCACTATTACAAGATGGTGCATGAGGATGCGATTTACGATGACACGGTGCTCGGCGGCAACCGCACCGCGGTCGGCACCTCGATCGCGCAGGCGCTCGGCGCGCAGGTGATCGACTACTCGACATGGTACGACTGCTGCGGCTTTGGCTTCCGTCACATCATCTCGGAGCGCGAGTTCACGCGCTCATTCACCATCGACCGCAAGATCAAGGTTGCGCGCGAGGAGGCGAAAGCCGACGTGATGCTGGGCATCGATACCGGCTGTATCACGACCATGGACAAGAATCAGTGGATCGGCAAAGCGCACAATCAGAACTACTCGATGCCGATCATGGCCGACATCCAGTTCGCCGCGCTCGCGTGCGGCGCCGACCCGTTCAAGATCGTGCAGCTGCAATGGCACGCGAGCCCGTGCGAGGAAGTGGTCGAGAAAATGGGCGTTTCGTGGCTGGAGGCGAAAAAAAATTTCGAGGCGTACCTGAAGGAAGTCGAAGCGGGGCGCATTGAATATCTGTATGACCCGGCGCTGGCCATCAGCAAGTAATCGACCAATGCGTGAAACGTGAAATGTGATGAAGCCCGAGGCTCGCGCAGTTCCGACGTTTCACGATTCACATTTCACGGACAAGACATGAATGACACAGTATTGATCGTCGGTGCCGGCCCGACCGGGCTGTCAGCCGCGGCCGGCCTCGCGTCGGTCGGCAAGAAAATCGCGCTGATCGAAAAGGAAAACGTGCTCGGCGGCGCGCCTATCCTGTCCGGCTATGCCAAGCTCGTGCCGTCGGGTGAATGGGCGAAAGACGCGATCGGCCGCATGGTCAAGCGTGTTGCGGACAACCCGCTGGTCACCATTTATAAAGGAGCCAAAGTCAGCAAGCTTGACGGTGAATACGGCAATTTCACCGCCACTCTCAGCAACGGCCGGAGCGTCGGCGCCGGGGCGGTGATCCTCGGCACCGGCTTCACGCACTTCGATTCGATCAACAAGCCCGAGTGGGGTTTCGGCACGTACGAGGACGTGGTGACGACGACCCAGGTCGAGCAAATGGTGGCCGCGGGCAAGATCGCGTGCCCGTCGGACGGGCGCGTGCCCGAGCGCGTGTGCATTCTGCTGTGCGTCGGCTCGCGCGATCGCCAGATCGGCCGTGAGTGGTGCTCCAAAATCTGCTGCACGGTGTCATGCAACCTCGCGATGGAGATCAAGGAGCTGTCGCCCAAGACCGATGTTTACATCTACTACATGGACATCCGCACTTTCGGCCTTTACGAAGACAAGTACTACTGGCGCTCGCAGGAGGAGTTTCGCACCAAGTACGTCAAGGCGCGCATCGCCGAAGTCACGCAAGGCCCCGACAAGCGGCTTCTGGTCAAAGGCGAGGACACGCTGGTAAAGCGCCCGATCGTGATCCCGTTCGACCTCGTGGTGCATGCGATCGGCATGGACCCCAATCTCGACAATCCCGAAATAGCCAAGGTGTTCGGCGTCGGCCTGGAGAAGCATGGTTTTCTGGATCGCGGCGAGCATTACACTTCGAGCTTCGCGAGCACACGGCGCGGCATATACGTCGGCGGCTCCGCGTTGGGGCCGGAAGACATCGACACTTGCGTCTCGCATGGCTTGGCGATGGCAATGCGCGCGGTCGGGGATTTGAGCGCTGCGACGCAGAAG
>Ga0209415_10014270_pt1 | contig 12983 bp, 11 predicted proteins | sample PeaSoiSIISIP2007_FD_187696 | JGI IMG/M metagenome (GOLD analysis project Ga0209415, IMG submission 187696) | Peat soil microbial communities from Weissenstadt, Germany - SII-SIP-2007 (SPAdes) (version 2) | ecosystem: Environmental > Terrestrial > Soil > Wetlands > Peat | place: Germany...
GGACGAAGTCGTCCATCCCGTACTTGCCTGGTGGGGTCTCCGAGTCGCCGAAGCCCCGCAGGTCGACCCTCACGACCCTGTATCCTGAAGCGACCAGCGGAGCGACCTGCGGCTCCCACTTGCGCCGCGAAGAGCCGATGCCGTGCAGAAGAAGGACGGCGGGGCCCTCCCCGGCGCTGTCCCAGGCCAGTCGCGTTCCGTCGGAAAGCGTCAGCATCGTGGTCGAAGTTAGCACCGGGCGGCCGACTTCCACGCGGCGCACCGGGCAACTCGATTGCTCAACGGGCAAGAGCGCTCGGCTTGCGCAGCGAGATCTCGCCCTCGGGGGCGACGGGGTCGAAGACCGCGCCCCGGCGATCCGTCGTGCCTGCGCGCAGGACCCCGTCCGAGAAGAGGACCGCGTAAGGAGCGTTTGGCCGCGGCCCGTCTGCACCCTCGGGGACGACGTACACGAGCGTCGCATGCGTGCGGGCGGGCAGCGCGCCGCGTGCACTGCAGCGCGTGGCGACCATGCCCGACGGGTCGCTATTCGCACATCGATCGAGCGCGCGCTGGTCGGCAGGCGAAGCATCGTGCCCCATGGCGAGCGCCGCGGCCGCGCGAACGTCCTCGCTCGGATCCTGGGCCAGCAGGGTGCGGCGCATCGATCCATCGCCGCAGGGTGCGCCCGATAGCCCGAGGGCCGCCAGCGCGTTCGCGCGCACGTGGGGGCGGCGGTCTACCCCGAGCGGGCAAAGCGGGCCCGACGCTGCGCCGGGGGAATGTAGGCGTGCAGCGATCCGGCCGATGGACGCGACCGCATTGACCGCCGTGTCCGTGTCGTCACCGCGGGCGATCGCATCCAGCCGTGCGACGTCGGAGGCGTCGCCGATCGCGCCGAGAGACCAGGCTGCTTGCGCGCGCGTCCCCGCGTCGGCATCCGTCAGCAGCGAGCGCGCCATTGCGACGGCCGAGACGTCGCCGGCGTGAGCCGCGCAGAGCGTGGCCGCCATCCGACGGTCGGCGGGCTCGGGCGATCGGGCGATCGCGCCCAGCGCGCGTACGGCCGACGCGAGCGACGCCCTGCCGAGCGCCTCGATGACGGCGTCCCTCTCCGCTCCTGCGGCGAGCGCCAGCACCCTGGCAAGGTTCGCGACCGACTCGTCGTTCGCCACCCTCGACAGGACTCCGCCGAGGGCCGTAAGCAGCGCTGCCCGGTCGACCTCGTCGCCTCCGTCCAGTCTGGCCAGCAATGCGTCGCGGGCTCGCCCCGATCCCGCTTCCGACAGCGCGACCGCCGCGCGAAGTCGAGCCGCGGCATCGCTCGACCCCAGCACATCGAGCAGCGCATCATCGCTGATCGCGCCGGGTCCACCTCGAGGGGCCGACGGCGATTGCTCGGTCGGACCGAGCGTGCCCAGGGCATCGATCGCCGCAAGGCGCAAGGGAAGATCGCGAACGTGCACCAGATCGACCAGGAGCGTGGCCGCGCGCGGGGCGCCCGTCCGGCCCAGCAGCGCCGCGATGCGAGCCCTTTCCGGTGCGGACAGATGGTTGTCGCGTAGCGCGGCGGCGAGGGGCTCCACCGCGCGGCCGTCGGGGCGGTTCGGGTCGAGCAGCGCCATGGCTGCGCGCGCTGCTTCGTCCCTCACGAGGGTGTTGGAGTCGGCGACGAACTCGAGGACCACCGGCACTTCGGCTTCGGTGCCGGCTCCGGCCAACGCGTGGAGCGCGGCTGCCGTGGGCAGCGCGCCCCGGCGCATGGCGTCCACCAGCGCGGGGGCCTCCCCACGCGCGTGCAGCGCGCCGAGCGCCCACGCGGCCGAGGTGGAGGCCTGTGGCGACGGGGAGCCCGCGAGCAGGGCGTGAAGAGCGGGAATGGAAGCCGGACCGGCGACGACCAGCGCGTCGCGCTCGGGCGTGCGCTCGAGCGAGCCCGACGCGTCGTCCGCGCCCCCTAGGGACCCCACGAGCACGCGAACCGCGTCCGGTGTCGCGATGCGCCCGAGCGCGGAGAGCGCCGCAAGACGTAGCGATGCCGCGCGATCCGTCACGAACGGCGCGAGCGCGTCGACCGCGTCGCTCGCCCCCATGCGACCAAGCGACGCGATCGCGTCTCGGCGAACTTCGGTGGCCTGGTCGCGCAGGGCGAGCACGAGAGCCGAGGAGGCCCGCCGGTCGCCGAGGTCGCCCAGCGCCCGCGCGACGGCCTGACGCACCTCGGGAGAAGAGTCCTGCACCTTGCCGACGAGGGGCACGACAGCGCGTGCATCGCCGAGGCGAGCGAGCGCGGCGACGATCCGGATCCGCACCGACGGCGTCGGATCGTCGAGGCGACCAAGAAGCGGCGGGACCGCTTCGGGTGACGCCTGGTGACCAAGCGCCTCAGCCGCGGCGGCGCGCACCTCCGGGTCCGGGTCGCCGAGGGTGCGCGCTAGCGGCGCCACTGCACGCGGGCTCGGCAGGGCGCGCGCGACCTCGCAGGCCTTGTGCCGCAAGCGAGCATCCGGTGCGTTGAGCCACGCCGCTACGGCGTCCGTGGCTCCGGCTGCGCGCAGCCCGATCGCCGCGTCCGCGGCAGCGAGGCGCACTTCGTCGTCCGGATCGTCGAGGGACACGAGAGCCAGCGGTGCCCCGCGCGCGGGTCCCAGGGTCCGCAGATCGCGAGCCGCCGCCCGGCGCGTCGCCGGGTCGGCCGCCGTGAGGTCCCGCTCGACGCGCTCCTCGACGTCGGGCCACGCGAGCGCCGATGCTCGCGTCGTGACGAGCGAAAGGAAGACGAAGAGAAGAACAACGACCGGGAGCGCAGGCTCGGAGGGAGAGCGCATCGGAGAAGCCTCCCTCATCCTCGCACCTCCGGGGAAATTCATCACGACAGGCCGCTCCGCCGTCGAGCGACCCAGTGCGCGCCCAGAAGGGCAGCGGCGGCGAGCGTCCAGGCCCACGGCGGCGCGATCGGCGTCACGTGACGCTCCGCGCTGACGATCGTCGGCCTCGGCAGGCGCAGCGAGTCGCCATCGGACGCGAATGCGAAGGAGCCGCCCGTTGCCTTCGCGAGAGCCGCGAGTCTCTTGGGATCGGGCCGCGAGTCGGCCCACTCGTCCCCTCCGGCCTCGCATGCGAAGTCGTGCCGCGTCGTCGCGCCCCCGCCCAGGCGCAGCCTGGCCTCGTAGGCTCCAGCCTCCAGCGCCGGCAGGCCGAAGTCCACCGACGATGCCTCGGCCGGACGGGGGCGCTCGACGTGAATGGGCGCGTGCGGCCCATCGATCCGAGTCACATCGAGCGCGATCGTCGGAGGCTTGGCCCCCGGGCCACCGGCCTGGGCCTCCCGCCCCGCCGACGACGCGACGACGCGCGCGTGCAGCGTCGACGCAAGCCCGGCGGTGCACCCCCCAGCGACCTCCATTTGCGCCGGCTCGAAGCGAGGGTCGCGCATGAGCCAGCCGAGCAACCCGTCCCAGAGGGCGCCGTGCGCGCGCCCGGCGGTATCCGCCCCGACCTGCGAGAACTTCAGCTCCCAGGCGCCGTCGATTCCGAGCGCGATCGTACGCCCATCGCCTTCCTCTCCGATCGCGAGGACCGGCATGTCGCGGCCCCGTCGGGTCGAGCGAGCGGGATGAGACCAGAGAGCCACGCCACCGGAACGTAGATCTCCGAGGACGTTGGCGCCCGGCATGGGGGGCAGTTGGTCGCCCAGGACGTTCCTCAGGGGCTCCAGGAGCGGCGCGGTGAGCCCCTCGGGGGTCCATTTGGGCACGAAGGTCATGGTGTCGGCGCTCGTGCCGCCGCGGGAACCGTCGAGCTCCACGGGCAGCACGTCCGCCAGGGGCGTTCCGGCGTAGCCGCCGGCCACGAAGGAATTGTTGCCGCCGACCATCACCAGCCCGCCGCCGCTCCTGACGTACTTCTGGATGTTGGGCAAATACCTCTCCAGCCCGTAGGGCTGCGCGTCGAAGTCCTGAAGCACGACCGCGTCGAAGGTGGGCAGCTGATCGGTGAACAGCTGCTCGACGGGGAAGGGGATGAGAGCAAGCTCGTTCTGCGTGGCCCGCGCGTCGTCGGTCATCGTTCGCAGGATGAAGAACGCGATCACGTCGACCGACGAGTCGCTCTTCAGCCATTGCCGGAGCGCGGCCACGTCGTTGGTGGGGCGGCCGGCGACGTGAAGCACGCGCACGTGCTCGCGCGACACGTTGAAGGTGACCAGCCTCCGGTCGTTCTCCGCGATGACGTCGCCCGGAAGCGCCGTGATGGATATCTCGACGATGCGCGCGCCGGCGCGTTCGAGAGTGATCGTCAGATCGAGCACCGCGGTGCCCTCCTTGAAGTGAGCGATGCCGGAGGCGAGCACCGAAGGCGGACCGTCGTCGCGGAGCTCGCGCGCGGTCACCGTCACCTCTTCGCATGCGAGGCCACCCGCACACCCGATCTCGACGCGAAGCGGAAGCGGCGCATGCGCCACCGCCGCTCCGGCCGCGGTGACGCGGCGCACGCTCGCGTCGGCCGGCGTGTCGCGGGTCGTCGCGATCGCGTGGATCGGAACGTGGATCGCCTGGCCCAGCGCGCGCAGGCTCGCCTCGGGAGCGTCTTCGGGCGGATCGTCCAGCCTTCCGTCGCTCACGACCACCACGGCGGCCGGTTGCTCCTCGGGCGAGGCAGCGAGGGCGCGCACCGCGGCGCCGAGGTCGCTGTGCGGCGCTCTCGCCGACGCCGCATCCCCGCCCGAGGCATCGGCGAGAGGCGACGGAGGTCCGTCCCCGAATCCGAGCATCACCAGGCGCGCGTCCGGATTTTTCTTCTGCAGTTTCACGATCGCAAGGTCGCGCTCCGCGCGCCGCGAGCGACCGCCATCGCCCTGAAGAGCCATCGACCGGGATGTGTCGCCGAGGACAACCACGCGGGCACCGACCGTGCTCTCCCGGGCCGTGACGCGCGCCGGGCGCAGCGTGGCGGCCGCGAGAGCCGTCACCGCGAGCAGCCCGGACGCCGCGATCATGGCCCCACCTCGCTCTCGCCGACGCATCTCGACGAGCAGCAGGACCAGGCTCGCCGCCGCCAGCGCGCACGCGAGCCCCACCGCCCACGGCGGCAGATCCGCGCTCGGGCCGAGGTGGGTCGAGAGCATCAGGGGTGCGCCGTCCGCGTCTTCACGGCGCCGTCGCCGTGCGACGGCGCATGAGCCATTTGGCGTGGACCTGGTCGTCCTTGTAGTTCGAGCAGAGAACGTACATCGCGATGTTGACCGCGAGGCGGATGGCGCGCTCGCGCTGGAGGTCTCCGCCGGGACGGACGGCTTGCTCCCACGTCCCGGACGCCCCCCGCGCGAGAGCCCCTCCGAGATCGTGCTCGCTGAAGAGGACCTGCGCCTCGCCACCGCGCACGATTGCCTCGAGCGAAGCGGGCCCCTCGACGCGCCCCTCGGCGCGCCGCAGGAGATAGAAGGTGCGAAAAACGACGTGATCAGGCCCGATCGCGATCGGCGCGCTGTCCGGCAGGACGCGCGCGATCTCCCGGCGCGCGCTTCTGCCGAAGGCGCTCGGCTCGCCTCGGTCCCCCGGCGCCGCGTCGTCGACGAGCAGGATGCCCCCGAGGGCGAAGAAGCGGCGGAGCGAGGCGACCTCGGCCCCGGTGAGGGGACCAATCTCCGCGTCGCCGCTCCAGTAGAGAAAGGGCGCCTCCACGACGGCTGGGTCATCCGCCCGCACGACGCTGGGTCGGAGCCGTGCCGGCGCGCTCGTGCGCTGGACGAGCTCCCACGCCCAGCGCCCCGGCGCGGAAGCGCGCGCGGCGCCCGTCTGGTTACCGGTCAAGAGGACACGGGGATCGAACGCGCCCACGTCGCCGAAGGCGCGAGCCGGGCGGGGGCATAGCAGAGCCAGGGCGACCGAAAGCGCGAGCGACGAGGGGAACAGCGCGAGCGAGCAGAGACGCACGGAGGGTCACTTGTAGCTGACGGGACGATAGAGAGCGAACGAGGACTCATGCTGCCCGTCGGGTCCGTGAGAACGCGCCCCGAAGGCGCGTTCTCAGCACGAACGCGGCGCGTCTCCAGAACGGCCGCAGGTACGCCGCCTGGGTCAGAACGGCCAGCGCGATGAGCACGCCGCGGACGCCCTCGGTCCTCCGATACAGGCGTTCGACGTCGAATGGCACCGTGGGATCCGGCGTGTCGATGTTCTTGTAGAAGATGTCGAAAGCGAGCGTCACGCCGAGCTCGTTCAAGATGAGTGCAACCGCAACCCCGTAAGCGATCGCGATTGCCCTTCTCCAGGCGGGTCGGAACGTCAAGAGCGCCGCGCATGCGCTCGTCCCGAGCAGTCCGAACCCCGTCGTGTACGCCGCACGAAGGACGCCCCGCGGCGCGAAGTCGAAGCGGAAGCTCAGGTAGACGCCGAGCCGGACGACCACGAGCGTGGTGACGAAGGCGGCCAAGGTGAGGAAAGCGATGTCCTTTTTCCGCCCGACGACGAGCTCGCGCCAGGCCCGGCCGATGGATCCCCGGCTGGCCTTGACGTGTGCCTTATCGGCCGCCGCTTCCGCGCTCTTCGAGGACCCGGCGACGAGCAGCGCGTCGATCGCCCTCTCGGCACCCGCCAGGCGCTCGGCCATCGTCCGGACGAGGGAGACCGCGACCTGCGGGCGTCGCTCCCGCAGATCGTCGAAGGCATCGTCCGGAACGACCAGCGCCTCGACGTCTCCCAGCGCCACGATCGTCGCTGAGCGCAGCTCGCCGGTGAGCGACGACATCTCGCCGAAGGCGCTCCCGGGCGCGACGCTCCCGAGCACCTCGCGTCTCCCGCGCTCGGCCTCGAGCGAGACCTCGGCTTCGCCGCGGAGCACGACGAAGACCTCGGCCCCCGCCTCGAGCTCGCTCACGATGCGCTCCCCCTTTCCCCACCGGACGCGACGCGCGCGGGCCGCGAACGCGCGGAGCGCGTCGTCGTCCACGCTCGCGAGGAACGACACGCGCTTCAGGAGCGCGAGCTCATCGTTCGATAGCCCCGTCACCGGGCGCCCTTCAAGGACAACCACGCCCGCCGCGCGAGCGCGGCCCAGAACGTCCGGAAGTAGGCGAGCTGCACGAGCACCGCCGCCGCCGCCGCGGCTGCCACGAGGCTTGCCGTCTGTGCGTACTCGGGGTTTAGGTTCCAGAAGAGCGCGAACTCGTCGAAGACCAGCCCGCAGCCGAACCCGAACCCGAGGGACAGCGCGCGCAGCGCCCGCCGGCCGAACGGAAAGAGCGCCGCGAGACCCGACAGGCCGACGAGCACCAGCCCGTAGTTGAAGTGGTGGACGTGCATGGGGTTCGGATCGTTCGGGCTCTTCACGAGCGCGAAGAGCTGCTGTTCGAGGTGAAAGTGCAGGATGAAGAACACCGTGAGTCGCGCGAGACCGAGCGAGACGACGAACCCGGCCAACATCCAGAACGGCGGCTCGGCTCCCTTCTGCACGACGAGCCGCCGGAACAGCCCCCGCGGGCCGATGCGCACGACGCTCGCTCCACGCCGGGAGATCGCGCGACGGCGCTCGTCCACGGCCGCGCGAAGCTCCTCGGCCGGCAGCCCCTCGGCGTGCAGCTCGAGCAGTTGCCTCGCGACGTCCTGGCGGGACCGAAGCTCGCTCGCCAGCTCGCCCGCCAGCGGCAGCGCCACGGCGGGAATCTCGTCGAGGATCCCGTCGAGCCCCTTCCGATCGAGCGTCGCGATGTCCGCCACTCCACCGATCGCCGTGGCGCGCACGCGCTGAAGGCAACCGCTGAGCAGGGCCACGTCGCCGTGCCGATCGCCGGGCTCGAGCTCTGAGCTCAGCGGACCGGCCGGCGAGTCGACTTCGATCCGCAGGTGACCGCGCACGGCCACGATCATCCGCGCGTCCTCCGGCAGAGCCTCGAACGTGCGGGTCGCGCCCTCGACGAGACGCTCGAGCCCGAAGCGGAGGGCCAGGCGCGCGATCTCGTCGACCCGGAGCCGCTCGAACATCGTGAGCTGCGCGAGGACGTCCTCCAGCGCTTGCATTCAGTCGAAGTCCTCCACCCTCCATACACCCCCTTCTCGTTTCAGCTTCACCTGGTGCCCGCCCGGCACCGCAACGATTGCCGCGTCGCCCGTCAGCTGGACGGGCAGCCGCTCGGGCTCGTGCAAGCCGTCGACCAGCGCGCGCAGGTCATTCTCCACCGACGCGCGAGTGGCGGGCGAGAGGACGCGCATCAGGCCGGCGTAGCTGCGGCGCGCGAGCACGCGGCGCAGTTGATCGAGAGCCTCCTCGGGGGTGCGGCCTCCCCCGGGGAGCGCGCCCGTTGCGGTTACGCCATAGCGGCTGTCTCGAAGGTCGAGGGCGGCCTCTTCGCCGTCGGCGTACCGGACGCGCGCCGTCGCCTCGAGGCGGATGTCGGGTCGACCGACGGCGCGGCCCTGTTCGGCGAGCTCGTCGCGTTCACCGGCGACGACGCTGCGGATATCGTCTTTGCTGCGCGCCTGCCGTGACTGGGTCGTCATCATGGCGTACAGCGCGTCCGCGTCCCCGCGAACAGCCGCCTCCGCATACGCGCGGACGGCATCGTGCGGATCGGGGACGCGCGGCGAAGCGCAGGCCGAAGCGCACGCGACGAGAAAGAGGAGACGAGCTCTCACCCGCCCACCTCGGCCTTCGCGATCACGATGTCGAGGTCGTACTCGTCCCGCCAGAGAGAAGCCTTGGCGCCCACGGTCCACTCTTCGAGCTCGCGGTCTCCCTCGCCGCGGAGAAACAGGGTCACCCGGCCGGCGCCCCGGTCGATGGCGGCGCGAACGCTCTCGATCTTCTGCTTGTGCTCGCGATCGAGCGCATCGGCGAGGCGCAGGATGGACGAGAGGCCGCGCACCTTTCCGCGCGCCTCTTTCGTGAGATCCCGGTACCCCGGGTGGCTCGGGTCGGGCGGGCCTTTCCGATGATAGCGCGCGATGTTGGCGACGATCGCTCGCTCGTCGGGGGTCAAGCCCATGATGTCCGCGTGCTGGATCAGGTACTGACTGTGCTTGTGGTGGCCGCTGTAGTGCACGTAGTCGCCGATGTCGTGCAGGAGCGCCGCGGCGCGGAGCAGCAGCCGATCGCGTTCGCCGAACGCGTGGACGCGCTGCAGGTCGTCGAAGAGCTGGGCGGCGAAGCGGCACACCTGACGCGCGTGGGCCTCGTCGAAGTGGTAGCGACGTCCCAGGCGAGCGCAGACCTCGAGCACGCGCTCGGCTTCGCCTGCCGCGTCCCACACGTGGAAGAACTTGTCGACGAGCTCCTCGAGAATTCCGGCTGCCAGGCCGACGCCGGGAGCGAGGATGGTGTTTGCCTTCAGCACGTGGGCGAGCCGGAGGAAGATGGCCGCTGCGGGGACGATTGTGTCGGCGCGATCCGGCCGCAGCTGGAACGCGTCGCGGCGCTCGGTGTTGGACATCCCGCACATCTTCTTGAAGAGCGCGCGAGCAGCCGGTACGTCGATGGCGCGGCCGCCCTTGGCGGGGCAGAGGTCGCATAGCGTTTCGACGTTTCCGCCGGTGCCGACGATGACCTCGACGTTGCCCACCTGAGGCAGCGCCTCGCCCAGCGCCCGGTCGATCACCTCTTCGAGGAGCCTCTCGCGCCCGCGGTCGACCGTCTTCACCCCCCGGAGGTACGCCTCGAGCATCCTGACTGTCCCGAGCGGGAGCGACCGCGTGAAGCCGGTCTCTCCGTGATCGAGCAGCGTCAGCTCGGTGGAGCCCCCCCCGACGTCGACGAGGAGCGCGCGCCGGTCGGCCAGGGGAATGCGGCGCGCCACGGCAAGCTGGATCAGCCTGGCTTCCTCGATGCCCTCGATCGTCTCGAGCTCGATGCCGGCCTCGCGGCGCGCGCGCTCGACGAGCGTTGCTCCGTTCTTGGCCTCGCGCACCGCGCTCGTTGCGATGCCGCGGTAATCGTCGACCTTCCAGCGATCCATCTCCTGCCGGAACTCCCTCAACGCGTCGCACGCCTGGCCGATGGAAGCCGGCGCGAGTCGCCCGGAAAGAAAAACTTCCGAGCCCAGGCGCACCGGGGACCGCAAGGTGGCCAGATCTTTCCATCCCTCGGGCAGAAGCGCCGGTTGGGTCTTCGATGCTTGCGACGGCGCGGTCGCCTCCACGACGCGGAGGCGCAGCGCATTGGAGCCGACGTCGATGGCGGCAAAACGAGCCATGAATAGAAACTAGCGGGAACCGTGCCCCATCGGCTAGCGTTTGGGGCGGTGCTCGGACGGAGCGTATGGCTCTCGCTGGCGGTCGTGGCGGCCCTGGCCACTGTCGGCTGCGGGGGTGCGCCGCCCGTTGCTCCGACGATCTTGCGTCCGATCGACGAGCCGCACGCCGTCGCGATCATGGCGCGCGCCTTCCGCCAGCTGGGGCTTGAGCCCGTCCGGCACCGCGTGATCAAGTTCGGGGCGAACGGCACCGACCTGGTCCTCGACATCGCGGCGAAGGAGCGACGCTTCGGAATTGCGTACGTCACGTGGCAGGACGCCGACAAGCTCGGGGACGAGCTCCCGAAGCGCCGCGATCCCGATGCCATCATGGTCGTCCGCGGTAGCGGCGAAGACGACGACGTCCACGTGGCACTGCTGTTCGCTGCCGACTACATGCAGGACGATCTCTCGGGCGAGCAGCACACGGTCACGGCCATCGCGGCGCAGAACAAGCTCGAGCTCGCCACGCGCGACATCCTGCGTCGCGCGGAGCACGAGAACTGGCCGTGACGTCGCGGCCACTTGTCGTCGTCGGCGCCGTCCTCACCCTCCTTGGGTCCGCCGTCGCGGCGACGGCGCCCGTCGTGGGCACGGCCGGGACCGAACGGGTTCAAGCGCAGCAGACGGCGGGTGGCGTCGTCGTGATCCTCGGCTGGGCGACGCTCGCCTGGGCGATCCACCGTCTCGGCAGGGAATCCGGCGGGCGAGAAGGGGAGTAATCGGGACTTACAGATCGCTGCGCAACACAACGACGCCTGTGTCCGGCGCGAGCTTCGGGGTGCGCACGGCCGCGAAGCCGAAGGCGCGATCCGTGATGGTGATGGTCGCCTGGAAAAGGCCGCTCGCCGTCCGTGCGACGAGGTCTTGCTGCGCCAGGGCCTGCTCGTCGACGAGCGGCGTCATGGGCGCGGGGTACACGCCCTTCTTGTCGAAGACGGCGATGTAATAGACGGGAAGCTTCCCCTCGTTTCCCTTGGCCTGGTCGAGGAGCCTTGTCTTGTAGGCCTCCTGCAGGTGCCGCGCGAAATAGCGGTAAGACCATCCCGTCACGAGCAGCGCGCCGGCCGACCCGTCGGCCCGCCTGATGGGCATGGCGGCCACCCAGTCCTCGTCCGGCCCGCTCTTCGGCGGCGGCCCCGGGAACGTCCCCGTCCCGGTGACGAACCCCTCGGTAGCCTTCGAAAACGTGGGGAATATTGCCACGAGGTTCTGGCCCGCCATCACGTCCTCCTCGAGGTCGTTGCGTATGGCGATGCCGCTCGGGTCCGCGAGGGCGAAGAACGTCGACTTCGCCACCAACAGGTCGACGACCTCCCGCCGCACGCGCGCAAGCGCCTTGCGGACGCCGGCCACGTCCTGCCGGGGGTCGGCTCCGTCGGCGACGAGTGTCGACAGCAGCTTCGCCCCGGCCGGAAGGCCGCGCTCGATCTCGCCGACGTCCTTGTCGACGAGCGCAGCCGTCGCGACGATGTCCTCCGCCGCTCGAGCCGCGCTCTCCTTAGCTTGGTCCTTGCAGCCAAACGAAGCGGCGGAGAGCGCAAACGTCGCGGCCAGCGCGATCCTGGGCAGTCGATTCATGGGGGCCGGGAGAGCATACGACGGTTGAGCGCGCCGTAGGTCACATGGGTGCGATGGCGTCGCGGCGAACCGGCGCCACGAGGCGACTTGCGCCCGACAGCCGGCGAGGCATAAGAAGCGCGATGCTCCGGGGCGCGCGATGAACCGCCGTCAGCGAAGGGCCGCCGCCGCGGGTACGCGGCGCGGGGAGCGCGCCGACAGCCATCCGATGGCGGCGCGCGCGACGGAACTCCACCAGCATGTCTTCGAGTCCGAGCGGCGGCTGGGCGGCGAGGTTCTTGCCAGGGGCGGCCGCTCGCCGCAGGCGGTGTACGAGCTCGTCGACAGCGCCGTGACGCTCGCGGAGTCGTTCATGCAGCGCAACCCCACGGCCGCCGAATCTCTCGCGTGCCAGCGCGGGTGCAACCACTGCTGCCGCCGGCCTGTGGGAACTTCGGCGCCCACGGTGCTGAGGATCGCCGCGGCTCTCCGCGATGGATTGAGTGAGTCCGAATTCGCGACCGCGCTGGCGCGGGTCGTCGCTCTCGACCAGAAGACCCACGGGGCATCATGGACGCCGACCGAGCGTCTCCCGCTCGCGTGTGCGTTCCTGGTTGACGGAGCGTGCAGCATCTACGCGGTCAGGCCGTTCGTGTGCCGCGCGTGGAACTCGACGGACGCGGAGGCGTGCCGGCGGGCGCTCGGGGAGGACTCCGTCGAGATGCGCTTCGATCTCTTCCAGCGGACGACGTTCGCGGCCGTCGAAAAGGGGCTGCAGGCCGCGCTGCAGAGTGGCGGTCTGGACTCGGCGGACCTCGAGTTCACGGCGGCGATTCGCGTCGCGATGGAGAGCTCCGACGCGTGTGAACGCTGGCTGGCCGGCGAGCCAGTATTCGCGGGGTGCGAGGCGAAGGCCGATCGCCGAAGACGCCTGCCCTTCGCGTAGAACGCAGTCCACTCCTCGCCACGCGCACATCGAACAGCGCCGGATGAGCTCCCGGGTGTTGCTGGTGAGCTGGCACGGTCGCGCAAGGCGGGTTAAGTTTCTGTTGCGATGGCTAGGTCGAGGTTTCTGCCTGTCGTGGCTGCGGCTGCTCTGGCCGTCGCGCCGGGGAGCGCGTACGCGCGCGGTGGACATGGCGGTGGCGGTCACGGGGGCGGCGGCTGGGGCGGTGGCGGTCACGGGGGCGGTGGCTGGGGCGGCGGCGGTCACTTCGGTAGA
>Ga0209415_10014272_pt1 | contig 12982 bp, 12 predicted proteins | sample PeaSoiSIISIP2007_FD_187696 | JGI IMG/M metagenome (GOLD analysis project Ga0209415, IMG submission 187696) | Peat soil microbial communities from Weissenstadt, Germany - SII-SIP-2007 (SPAdes) (version 2) | ecosystem: Environmental > Terrestrial > Soil > Wetlands > Peat | place: Germany...
GCCCTGGCCGCGGTGGAGCGCAACGCCCTGGTCGAGGGCCGGAACATGACCATGATCCTGAGCCCGGTCCACAAGAAACCGAGCAAACCCGGAGCGGCGCGAGCCGACGAGGATCGGGACCCGGAGGCCGTGGCGGCCGCCGGCGACCCGGATGCCGAAGGGAACCATCCAGATGCCCAAGATTCGCAACCATAGGGGTACCAAGAAGCGCTTTCGCGTGACCGCCACCGGCAAGGTGATGCGGCGCCACGCGATGCAGTCGCACATCCTGGAGAAGAAGAGCCAGAAGCGGAAGCGGCTGTTCGCGGGCGAGACCATGGTGTCGGCCGCCGATGTGCGCAAGGTGCTCCGCAACGCCCCGTATCTTTAAGGAGGTCCCGTCATGGCCAGGGTCAAGCGGGGAGTCACCCAGCGCGCCCGTCACAAGCGTGTCCTCGAGCGCGCCGAGGGGATGCAGGGGAGCCGCCATCGGCTGCACAAGTCCGCCAACGAGGCGGTCATGCACTCGCTGGCCTACGCCTACCGGGACCGCAAGCAGCGCAAGAGCGACATGCGGGGGCTCTGGATCGCCCGGATCAACGCGGCCGCGCGCCAGAACGGACTGCCCTACAACCAGCTGATGCACGGGTTGAAGTCGGCCGGCGTCGACATCGATCGCAAGCTCCTGGCCGACCTCGCCGTCACCGACAGCGACGCCTTCGTCCGGCTGGTGGCAGTGGCCAAGGACGCCATCTCCGCCGCCTGAGGGCGGGCGCCGTGCGACGCGAGGAGAGAGACGGTGGCTGAGGGCGTGGTCACCGACGACCTGCACGAGGTCCTCGGCCGCGGCCTGGACGCGGTGCGCGACGCCCAGGACCTCAGCGCGCTCGACCAGGTGCGCGCCCGCTACCTGGGCCGGGGCGACGGCGAGCTGACCGTGATGCGGCGGCGGATCGGCACCATCGCCGACGCCGACGCCAAGCGGCAGTACGGCCTCTCCGTCAACGAGGCCTGCCGGCGGCTCGAGGAGGAGGTGGAGTCGCGGCACGCCGCGCTCGAGCGCGAACAGCGCGAGGCCGCGGTGGCCGCCGAGGCTCTCGACCTGACTTGGCCGGCCCCACCGCTCGGACGGGGTCACCTCCACCCGGTCACCCGGATGAGCCGCCAGATCCGCCGGGTCTTCACCCAGCTCGGCTACCTGACCGTGAGCGGTCCCGAGGTCGAGTACGACCGGTACAACTTCACGCTCGTCAACATGCCGCCGGGGCACCCGTCCCGCGACACCCAGGACACCTTCTACATCGACGAGTACCGGCTGCTGCGCACCCAGACGTCTCCGGTGCAGATCCGCGCCATGGTGGCTCTCGGCGCCCCGCTCCGGGTGATCGTGCCCGGCAAGGTGTTCCGGCGCGACAACGACCCCACCCACTCCCCCGTGTTCCACCAGGTGGAGGGGCTGCTGGTGGACGAGGGGGTGACCGTCGGCGACCTCAAGGGGACCCTCGAGTTCTTCGCCCGCTCCATCTTCGGCGCCGAGCGTGCCATCCGGCTTCGCCCCCACAACTTCTCCTTCACCGAGCCCTCCCTGGAGCTGGACGTCTCCTGCATGGCCTGCGGCGGCGCCGGCTGCCGGCTCTGCAAGCAGAGTGGCTGGATCGAGGTGCTGGGCAGCGGCATGGTCCATCCCGACGTGCTCCGCAACGGCGGTGTCGACCCCGGGCGCTACACCGGGTTCGCCTTCGGCTTCGGCATCGAGCGGGCCGCCCAGCTCGCCTACGGGATCGATGACGTGCGGCTTCTCTACGAGAGCGACGTCCGCCTGGTCGGCCAGGGATGAAGATCTCGCTGGAGTGGCTCCGCGAGTACGCGGACCTGGACGCCCCGGTCGACGAGCTGGTCCGGGCCCTGGTCGACACCGGCACCGAGGTCGACCGTGTCGAGCGCGCCGCCGAGGGGGCGATCGTGGCCCGGGTCCTGGAGCTGAGCCGGATCCCGGAGTCGACGCGAGGGGTGCGTCTCGCCGACATCGACGCCGGAGCCGCCGAGCCGGTGCGCCTGGTCACCGGCGCGCCCAACGTCAAGGCCGGCGACCTGGTCGCCTACGGCCCTCCCGGGACCGTCCTCCCCGGCTTCCCCGAGCCGCTCGGGGTCCGCTCGATGTTCGGCGGCCGGTACAGCTCCCCGGGGATGCTGCTCTCCGCCGCCGAGCTGGGGGTCGGCGCGGACGCGAGCGGCCTCCTGATCCTCGAGCGTGGCCGCCCCGGCCAGCCCCTCCAGGAGGTGCTCGGCCTGGACGTCGTCCTGGACGTGGAGGTGACCACCAACCGGCCGGACTGCATGTGCCACCTGGGGATCGCCCGGGAGCTGGCCGCCGCGCTGGCCGAGCCCCTCCGCGAACCGCCCACCGACCTCTCCGAAGGCCTGCTCTCCGCGACCGCCTCGGCGCAGCGGGCCCGGGTGCAGATCGACGACCCGGTGGGCTGTCCCCGCTTCACCGCCCTGGTGATCGAGGGGGTGGCGCCGGGGGAGTCCCCCGCCTGGCTCCAGCGGCGGCTGCGGGCCATCGGGCTGCGTCCGATCAGCAGCCTGGTGGACGTCACCAACTACGTGACCCACGAGCTCGGCCATCCCCTCCACGCGTTCGACCTCGACCGGCTCGCCGCCCTCGACGGGGGCGGCCGTCCGGTGACCCTGACGGTACGGAGGGCGCGCCCCGGCGAGAGCCTGGAGTGTCTCGACGGCGTCACCCGCGCGCTCCAGGCCGGGGACATGGTCATCGCCAGCGCCGGGGTGCCGGTGAGCCTGGCCGGGGTCATCGGCGGCGCCGCCACCGCCATCGGCGACACCACCCGCACCGTGCTGCTGGAGGCGGCCAACTGGGAGCCCACCGCGATCCGGGCGACCTCGCGGCGCCTGGGGATCCGCACCGACGCCTCGGCCCTCTACGACAAGGGCCTCCCCGACGAGCTCGCGCCCCTGGCCCTGCTCCGGGCGGCGGGGCTGATCGCGGACCTGGCCGGGGGCCACGTCCTCCGGGACCCCGTCGACGAGCACCCCGCGCCGCTCCCTCCCCTCCAGCCCGTGGAGCTGACCGGAGCCTGGCTCGGCGGGTTCCTCGGCTTCCCGGTCGACGTGCACGACGCCTCCACGGTGCTGGTCCACCTCGGCTTCGCGGTCGAGCAGGAGGGGGACCGGATCACCGTCCAACCCCCCTACTTCCGGCGTGACGTGCGCATCCGCGAGGACGTCGCCGAGGAGGTGGGGCGGGGCCTCGGCTACGGGCGGCTCCCCAGCACCCTGCCCGGGCATCGCACCCCCGTCCGCCACCTCGCCGCCGAGGACCCGATCGAGGATCGGGTGCGCGACGTCTGCGTGGGGGCCGGCTTCGACGAGGCCCTGCCCTATGTCTTCGGCCGGCCCGAGATCGCCGGCTGGCTGCCCGGTCTGGGCGACGGCCGCGCGCCGATGGCCCTGCTCAACCCTCTCAGCGATGACTGGACCCACCTCCGGGTCAGCCTGCTTCCCGGCCTCTGCCAGGTGCTGGCCCTCAACCAGAGCCGCGGTGTCCCGGCGGCGGCCGTCTTCGAGCTGGGCTGCGCCTTCTGGGACGGTGAGCGGGTCGGGCCGGTCCCCGGGGCGACCCCCGACGGGGTGGACGCCGGGCTGCCGCCGCTGCCCGCCGAGCCGCTCCTACTGGCGGTGGCGCGGCACGTGGACGGAGACGCCGCGGCCGCCGCGGCGGCGCTGCGCCACGCCCAGTCCCTGCTGGCCTGGCTGATCCGTGACCTGAGCGGCGAGGCGGCCGAGGCCGAGCCCACCGGCATCCCCGGCCTGCGCCCGGGGCGTGCCGCCTGGATCCGCGCCGGGGGCGCCCGGGTCGGCCTGGTGGGAGAGCTGGACGCCACCGCCGCGGAGCGGTTCGAGCTGCGCGGCCGGGTGGTGGTCGCCGAGCTCCGCATCGACGGGCTGGCGAGCGCCGCTCGCCGCCCCCAGCGGTACCGGCCGGTGCCCCGGTTCCCCGCCGTGACCCACGACCTCTCGGTCACCGTCCCCACCCGGGAGCAAGCGGGCGACGCGCTGGCGGTGGTCCGGGAGGCCGGGGGCGCGTTGCTCGAGTCGGTCGAGCTGCGGGACGAGTTTCGCGGCCAGAAGATGGGGGAGGGGCGCAAGGGGTGGACCTTCCGGCTCACCTTCCGCAGCCCGGAGCGCACCCTCACCTCGGAGGAGGCTCAGGAGCGGCAGGCGGCCATCGTCGTGGCCCTCCACGCTCGCTGCGGGGCCGAGCTCCGCGCATAGCCGAGGGGGCTCCGCGCGCAGCGGGGCCGTCGCGGCTCCTCCGTCATGAGCCGCGCGACCAAGTGACCGCCGTGGGTCTTCGCTCATGAGCCGCGCGTGAGTCGCGCGACCGAGGAGGCCGACCGCCGGCTGCTCCGTGCCCGCGACGCCATGGATCGCGCCCACCCGGAGGTGGTGGACGTCACCGCCTGGGGACGATCGCGGTGATGTCCGAGGCCCACTTCATCCGCTCCTTCCCGGCCGCCTTCGACGAGACCCCGCACCCATACCTGCAGGGGTGGCCGGCGCCGCCCCCCGAACGCGCTCGCCGGCACGGGTGCGCATGGCCTAAGCTGGCAGTCACCGTGAGCGAGTCCGTCGAGACCCGATCCCTCCGAGGCTCTCCCGCCACCGGCTTCGACACCGAGCTCCAGCGCATCCGCGACCTGGTGCTGACCATGGGCGACGACGTCGACGAGGCGATGACCCGTGCCACCGAGGGTCTGGTCGATCGGGACGTGGACGTCTGCGCCGCGGTGATCCGCGACGACGCCCGCATCAACGCGCTCCTGGTGACGGTGCGCGAGGTGGCCTTCGACGCCATCGCTCATGCGCCGGCCCCGCCTCAGCTCCGCGAGGCCCTGGGACTGCTGCACATGGCCAGCGAGCTGGAGCGAATGGGCGACCACTGCGCCAGCATCGCCAAGAGCGGTCGCGAGCTGGCCGACCTCCCGCCCCTCTCCAGCCAGTTCGACCTTCCTCAGCTCTCCGAGGCCTGCGAGGTGCAGGTGCGCGACATCCTGGGCGCCCTGATCGCGCGCGACGTCGACCGGGCCCGCGCCATCGCGGCCCGCGACGACCGGGTCAACCGGATCCACCACCGGATCGTGGACGACCTCATCCAGCTCATGGCCGAGGACGGCGGCGCCGTCTTCCGGGGGACCAAGCTGATCATGGTGGCCCAGAACTTCGAACGGATCGGCGATCGGGTGACCAACCTGGCCGAGGACCTGATCTTCCTGGAGAGCGGCCGGATCGAGGAGCTGGGCTAGCGACCGGCGGGTCGGCCCCGACTAGACGTCGAGGCGCGCCACCATGCGACGGGAGCGGGCCGTGATCAGCCGGCCCCCGAAGATCAGCACCAGGATCATCAGGATGGTGATGCCCGCCGCGGCGCTGGCCAGCGCCTGGTCGTGCGGGCTCGGCAATCCGATGTAGTAGTAGGTGACGTAGGTGAGGTAGCCGACCGGGTTCTGGAAGAGCTGGGGAGTCGGGTTGAAGTTGCTGAAGTTGGCGGTGAAGAGCAGCGGCGCAGTCTCTCCGGTGGAGATGGCGATGGCGATCACCAGGCCGGAGACGATGCCGGGGAGAGCCGGGGGCAGGAGGACCTTCCGGATCGTGGTGATCTTCGACAGCCCCAGCGCGGCGGCCGCCTCGCGCAGGCTGCGGGGCACCTGGGTGAACGAGACCTCGGTGGTCTTGATGATGTAGGGGAGGATGATCAGGGAGAGCGCCACCACGCCGCTCATGATCGAGTACCCCCACTTCAGCCCGATCACCAGCGCGACGTAGATCACGAAGCCGACCACGATCGAGGGCACCCCGGCAAGCACCTCCGAGAAGAAGCGCAGCGTCCCTCCGAGGCGGCGCGGGGCGAACTCGGCGAGGTACACGCCGCCGAGGATGCCCACCGGCCCCGCGATCACCAGCACGCCGATGGCGAACGCCAGCGTGCCCAGAATCGCATTCTGCAGGCCCGGGTTCTGGACGTCCTGGGTGGTGTTGGTGAGCAGGCTCCATCTGAGCGCCGGCGCCGCCTTGACCAGCACGCTCACCACCACCGCGACCGCGGGGGCGATGATGATCAGGAGCGCGAGGCCGCAGAGCACCCAGAAGATCCCGCCGCGCACGTGCCGGAAGCGAGGGGACTTAGATTCCACGGCCCACCGGCAGTGCCTCGCCGCTGATCCGCCGGACGATGAGCCGTCCCGCGAGGTTGGTCAGCAGGCTGATGATGAGCAGGAGAAGACCCAGCTCGGCGATGGCTCGCACCGCCATCCCGGTGAAGTCGCTGAGCGCCTCGTCCAATTGGTTGGCGATCACCGAGGCAAGCGTGGAGGTCGTTCCGTAGATGTTCGCCGGCGGGTTGAAGGCCACTCCGATGATCAGCAGGACGGCGATGGTCTCCCCCAGGGCACGACCCCAGCCGAGCAGCGCCGAGGCGATGATGCCGGTGCGCACGTAAGGGATGGTGACCACCCGGACCATCTCGTAGCGCGACATCCCGAGCGCCAGCGCCCCCTCGCGGGCGAGCACCGGGACTCGCTTGACCAGCTCACGGGTCGTCGAGGCGATGATGGGGATGATCATCAGGGTCAGCACCAGCGAGGCGGTCAGCATGCCCTGGCCGTTGTACGCCCAGGGTCCCTTGAAGAAGGGGATGATCGCGCCCAGGTGGGAGAGCACCGGGTAGAAGTGCTGGGAGAGGAGCGGGCCGAGAACGGTGAGGCCCCAGAACCCGAAGACCACGCTCGGGATGCCGGCGAGGAGCTCGAGGAAGGTGGAGAGTGGGCCCTCCAGGCGCCTCGGGATCCACTCGGAAAGCATCAGCACGCCGCCAACGGAGATGGGAACAGCCAGGATCAGGGCGATCACCGAGGTGAAGAAGGTCCCGATGATGAAGGTCAGCGCACCGTACACCGCCCCGTGCGGGGCCGAGATCCCGTTGTGGGTGGTGAGGACGGTGGAGTAGAGGTTGCCGATGAAGAACTTGTCGCTGGTGAAGAAGGTCGTCCCGCTGTAGATGATCGCGGGGATGGCCCATACGATCATGATCGACAGGATCAGCCCCAGGCCCGCCAGCGGAACGGTGGCGGCGATGCCCGACACCCACTGGAGCACGCGATCCCCGATGGTCAGGTCGCCGCGCGCCGCCCGTTCGACCCGGGCCGGGCCGGTGGTCATCCCACCGGCCCGGCGACGGACCAAGATCATGGCGGAGCTAGCCCGTGATCATCGCGATGGCGGCGTTGACCTTGGGCAGCACGTTGGTGGGAAGGGGGACGAAGTTCACCGCGCTCAGGTTGTCTGAGGTGGCTCCTCCGGTCGTGGAGATCGCCCACTCCAGGAAGGTCCGGATCGCCAGCGCAGTGTCCGTGGAGCTCTGGGTGGACTTGATGATGAGGTACTCGAAGTTGACGATCGGGTAGGCCTGGGCCCCGCTCTCGTAGATGAGCGACTGGGCGAGGCTGGCGGGCACGTTGGTGGCACCCGCGGTGACCGCGGCGTTGATGGTCGTCTCATTGGGCTGCACGAAGGCGCCTGACGCGTTCTCCAGCTCGACCTCACCGAGACCGTCGACCAGAGCCGTCGATTCCACGCTGACCCCGACGTAGGCGATGCAGCCCGGGGTGCTGTGGCAGGTGTCCACCATCGCCGGGTTGCCGTTGGCGGTCAGCTCGCTGGAGACCGACGGCCAGTTGACCGTGGTGCCGAAGGCGGGACCGTTGGCCCAGGTGGTGTTGGTGGCGCTGAGGAAGGAGGTGAAGATGAAGGTGTCACCCGAGGAGTCGACCCGCCGCACCGGCACGATCGGGGTGGCTGGGAGGGTGACGCCCGGGTTGAGGGCGGCGATCTTCGAGTCGTTCCAGGTGGTGATGGTGCCCTCATACATCTGGGCGATCACGTCGCCGCTCAGCTTGAGGTTGCTGATCCCGGCGAGGTTGTAGTTGACGGCCTGAGCCGAGACCGCGATCGGCACGTTGAGCAGGCCCGGGTTGGCGGTCACCTGGCCGGGGCTCAGGTAGGCGTCCGAGCCGCCCATGGTCACCGCCCCGCTGATGGCGTCGGTCTGGCCCTTTCCGGAGCCCCCCGCCGCCGCGCTGAGGGTGATGTTGGGGTAGGCCGCGGTGATACCGGACTGCAGCTTCTGGAGGTACGGGTAGAGGAGGCTCGACCCATCCTCGGTCAGAGTCACCGCCGAGGTCGGGTTGCCGGTCTGGACCGCCGCCGCGGTGGGGGTGCCGGTCGCGGTGCTGGCCGGGCTCGAGGTGGTCGGCGTGCTCGTGGAGCCGCAGGCTGCCACCAGGAACGCCCCGGTGAGCACCGCACTACCGATGGCCGCGTGTCGACGAACGTTCATGAGACCTCCCCTTTCCAAGGATGGGTGCTGATGAGGATGAGGCCACAGGGGGCGCGCTCATCCGGTCCGACCGCTGACGTAGGCCCGGCTCCGCTCGTCGGCCGGGTCGTGGAAGAAGGTCCGGGCCGATGCCGCCTCGACCACGCTGCCCTTCATCAGGAAGAGCACGTTGTCGCTGATCCGGCTGGCCTGGGCGAGATTGTGAGTGACGATGAGCACGGTCATCCGCTCCGACAGCTGCTTCATCAGCGACTCGATATGGTCAGTGGTGTCCGGATCGAGTGCCGAGGTGGGCTCGTCGAGGAGGATCACGTCGGGCGAGAGCGCCAGGGTGCGGGCCAGGCAGAGCAGCTGCTGCTGCCCCCCGGAGAGGCCGAAGGGCGAGCCGTGCAGGCGGTTGCTGACCGCGTCCCAGAGACCGACCATCGAGAGATGGTCTTTGACGATGTCATGCACGTTGTGCCGGTTGGCCAGCCCGTGGGCCCGCGGGGCCAGCCCCACGTTCTCGGCGATGCTGCGCGGGAAGGGGTTGGGGCGCTGGAAGAGCATGCCCACGCGGCGGCGCACCTCGCGGACGTTGACGTCGGCCCCGTAGACGTCGACGCCCTCCACGACCACCGAGCCGCTCACATGCATCCCGGCGACGTGGTCGTGCATGCGGTTGATGGAGCGGAGCAGCGTGGTCTTGCCGCAGCCGGTGGGACCGACGATCGCGGTCACCTTGTTGGGCTCGAAGATGGTGCTGATCCCGTTGAGCAGTGGCGAGCCCTTGAAGCGGACCGTGAGGTCCTGGACCGCGACCCCCTCCGCCACCGCCTCCTTCGCTGGGACGCCGGCTCTGGCCAGCGTCACAGAATCGGTAACCACGGGTCGAGAGTAGAAAGTGGCGGGTTGTCCACGGGTTGCCTGCTGGTTAAGGACCGGTAAAGGGGCCGCCAGGGCCCCCACCGAGGTTGCCTCCCCGGCGTGGTGCTCCTCGGATGACGGCTCCGCGTCGGTCAGCGGCGACGTCTCCCCTCCGGTCGGCGGCGGCGTCTCGCCTCCGGTCGTCGTCTCGCCGGCGGGAGCCTCGCCGGCGTTCACCCGGCCTCCGGCTCGGGCGGGGTCGCCGGCGCCGCCGGCAGCTCCACGATGAAGGTCGCTCCGCGGCGGGGCTCCGACACCACCCGGATCGAGCCGCCGTGGGCCTCGACCACGTGGCGGGCGATGGCCAGACCGAGCCCCGAGCCCTCACCGTCGCGCTGCCGCGAGCTGTCCGCCTTCCAGAACCGCTCGAAGATCCGGGGGAGGTCCTCCGGACGGATCCCGATCCCGGTGTCGCGGACCACCAGCTCCACCCGGCTCTGCTCGAGCAGGGGCCTGGCACTGACCGTGATCCGCCCCTCGGGCGGGGTGAACTTGATGGCGTTGTGCACCAGGTTGCGCAGCACCTGGCCGAGCCGGCGAGGATCGCCCAGGAGCGGCGGGGTGGAGGGCGCGACCTCGATGCTCACCTCGATCCGGCGCTCCTCGGCGAGCGGCAGCAACCGGTCGACGGTGCGCACCAGGTCGGCCACCGGCACCGGCTCCAGGCTCATGGTCTGGCGGCCGGACTCGATGCTGCTCAGCTCCAGCAGCTCCTCCACCATCTGGGCCATGTGGCCCACCTCGAGGGCGATCCGGTGGACGAAGCCGGCGGCCACCTCGGGCTGATCGAGAGCCCCCTTCTGGAGCGTCTCGACGAGCAGGCGGATGGCGGTGATCGGTGTCCGCAGCTCATGTGAGACGTTGGTGACGAAATCGCGCCGGACCCGCTCCAGACGGCGGAGCCGGGTCTCGTCGCGCACCAGCACCACCACCGCCACCTGCTGGTTCTGCACCGGGAAGGCACGGACCACGATCACCTCGCGGGTGCTGGCGATCTCACGCTCGACGGCCGCCTCCGCGTCCCGGCAGGCGGTGATCACGCGCAGCAGCCGGAAGTCGGCACCCAGCTCGGCGAGGGTGTGGCCCTCGCCCTCCCCCGAGAGGTCGAGGAGGCGGCACGCCTCCTCGGTGGCCAGCAGGATCCGGCCCGTCCTGTCGACGGCGATCAGGCCGTGGCCGCCCTCGAGCTGCTCACCGACCGCTCTGAGCAGCGTCAGCGTGTGACTCGCCGGCGTGGATGAGGCTGGAGCGTTCATCGAAAGGAGCCCAGCGTGATGGTGGTCGGGAGCGGTGATCAACTGCTGCGATGTTATCCATCTCCGATGGTGCGAGCGGGCGCAAACGGACCACGCGGTGCAACGTTAGCCATTTCACAATCAGCGGTTAAGGTTCCGATAATGTGGCCGCCACACGGCGCCGTGTCGCCGTTAATGTCCCGATAATCTTCAACAGCCGCGGGGTCGCCCCGGGCGCCACCGCCCGTCGCCGGGGCATAATGGGCACGCCCGATGAGTTGCGCGATCGCCCGCCCCGCGACCACCACCGCCGGTGCGGCCGCCCGTCGATGACCACGTCGCCCGCCAAGCACGTGCTCATCGTCGAGGACGAGGACTCGATCCGCCAGACGCTGCGCTACAACCTCAGTCAGGAAGGGTTCGTCATCACCGAGGCGAGCACCGGCACCGAGGCGCTGTCGGCGGCGCGGCGGCAGCGGCCCGACCTCATCCTGCTCGACCTCATGCTGCCCGAGCTCTCCGGGCTCGAGGTGTGCAGGATCCTGCGCCAGGAGATGACGGTGCCGATCATCATGCTCACCGCCAAGGGGAGCGAGCTCGACAAGGTGGTGGGACTTCACGTCGGCGCCGACGACTACGTCACCAAGCCCTTCTCGCTCAACGAGCTGCTGGCGCGCGTGTCGGCGATGCTGCGCCGCGCGGAGATGACGGTCAAGGAGCGCGTCGCGGGGCGGGAGATCGAGGAGCTGGAGAACTTCCGGATCGATCGCGGTGCCCGCACCGTGCACGTCGACGGTGAGGAGCTGCACCTCGCCCCCAAGGAGTTCGACCTGCTCTCGCTGCTCCTGCTCAACGCCGGCAAGGTGCAGTCCCGCCAGGTGATCATCCAGCGCATCTGGGGCAGCAAGTTCTACGGCGACCACAAGACGGTCGACGTCCACGTGCGCTGGCTGAGGGAGAAGTTCGAGCGCTTCGACCGGCTGCCGTTCCGGATCACCACGGTGTTCGGCGTCGGCTACCGCATCGACCGGCTCGACCAGACGGCCGCCTGACCTGCATCGGTGGGTGACGCGAAGCAGACCGGGATCAGATGCGAGTGGCCACTCACTGACCCAGGTCTGAGTGGGGCCGGCGGCACCGCCGGCCTACCATGGGGCGCGATGGGCGCCGTGGTCACCCCCGTCACCGTCGCCCCCGCCGCCCCGCCGGCGCGTGACCGGCGAACGCTCCCCCGGGAGTTCTTCGCCCGCCCCACCGCGGAGGTCGCCGCCGACCTGGTGGGGGCGCGGCTGCTCTGCGACGCCGGCACCGACCGCGAGGTCGAGGCGCTGGTGGTGGAGGTCGAGGCCTACCTCGGCCTGGAGGACCCCGCCTCCCACGCCCACCGGGGGCCGACACCCCGGGCCGCCATCATGTTCGGGCCGCCCGGGCATCTGTACGTCTACCTCTCCTACGGAATGCATTTCTGCGCCAACGTCGTCTGCGAGCCGGAGGGCCGGGCCGGCGCCGTGCTGCTGCGCGCCGCGGCGGTGGAGCGAGGCGAGCCGGCGGTCCGCGCGCGCCGCGGCGGTGCCCCACCGGGGCCCCCGTCGGCGGTGCTCCTGCGGGGCCCGGGCAACCTGGGCAGCGGGCTCGGCCTGACCCTGAGCGACAACGGTCTCGACCTCTGTGACCCGGCCGGCCGGCTCCGGCTCCTCGCAGCGGTCGAAGCAGCACCGCTCACGATCGGGCCACGGGTCGGGATCAGCCGCGCGGCCGATCGGCCGCTCCGCTTCGCCTGGGCCGGCCACCCCGCGGTGAGCCGGCCGGTGCCGGCCCAGCCGCCCCCCCCTGACGGGACGGCGGGCCCACGGCCCGGCGACTGAAGGCGAGCAGCCGGCTCTGCCGGGCCGCCGAGAGGGACGAGCCCCGGCCGGAGAGAGGGATCCTCACACCGCCTGCGGCGTGGGGCAAGAGAAAGGGGCCGGCGGGGCCGGCCCCTCGTTTCTCATTTGCCGATCAACGGCACCCGGCGAACAGCCGGGCATGATGCGGCACCATCCGGTGCCAGGTGGCACGCCCGGAGCGTCTCACCCCATCGCCGGCACTCCCGCGGCGCTCTTGCACTCCCACTGCCTGCCGGACCTACCACACGACGGTCTCACGGCGGCGCACACCGGGGCGGTGACGGGGGCCCGCACCGGGCCTCACCTCTCGGCTCGAGAGGCCCTCAGGAGTTGGAAGACGCCTCGCATCGAAGCCCAACCTCCGTGTGGACAGATGGCTTCTGTGCCTAGGGTACCCCGTTGCGCCGGTCTGTCAACGGACCCCGTGGTCACAGGTCACCGGCGCAATCGCACCGAATCGATCGCCGTCCCCAGGGGTTGCCAGGCCCGTAGACTGGGGGGTGGAGGACGGCCTAGAATCTGAACGTCCGTTCGCCGCCCGGAGGGAGCATGTCCGGTCA
>Ga0209415_10014273_pt1 | contig 12982 bp, 9 predicted proteins | sample PeaSoiSIISIP2007_FD_187696 | JGI IMG/M metagenome (GOLD analysis project Ga0209415, IMG submission 187696) | Peat soil microbial communities from Weissenstadt, Germany - SII-SIP-2007 (SPAdes) (version 2) | ecosystem: Environmental > Terrestrial > Soil > Wetlands > Peat | place: Germany...
TATGCCTCCGCGACCTTCCTCCGTCCGTGCCCTATGTTGGCCACGAACGCCACCCAGAGAGACCATTGAGGTACGTTCGACCGTGAATGTCGGTGAGGTAGCACCCGTCGCCGCTCATGAACACAATCAATCCGCCCGGCGTCTTGAGCGCTTCCGGGCGTGTAACGTGAAACCACAGGTGTTCGAGTGCCTGCTGCTCCAGGGAAATGAGCGTCTGGGTATCGGGTACTCGTATCGGGTCCACGGTGGGTGACCTGTGGCTGCTGAGCAGTCGTTCGGGTGACGAACATATGTTCGCAGCCATAATACCCTAAAGAGTCCTGACTGTTCAAGACGAGCCCTCCTCCGAGGGCTGCCGGAGCGCCTCATTATCAGGGCTATCGGCTTCGCTCCGGGTTCGCCAGACACCTGTACTTGCGTTGCGAGCGCCTCGGGTCGACGCTGGGCGGACCTCGCCCGCTGACCATAGCGCCGGATGACGAGCGGCAGTCCCCGCCACTGCGTATCACGACTCCCCAGCGTCGGGATGGTAGGGTACGCGCGAGCAAGGCAGTCAGGCGCCGCACCGGGTAGTCAAGGATATGTTCACCACGCGGTTCGCGTATCCCGTCACCAGAGCATGGGCGCGTGCGTGAGTAACTCGGTGCCGGAGTTCGTCACGATAACGGTGGTTTTTAAGCCTACCGCGCCGATGCCATGGCGCTGAAAAACATTGCGACGCTTACAACCATGGTCTCCCGTAGCCGGAAATTCGCGTCGTTGCCTACACGGGTTGAGATCGTCGGTGCCTCGAAGAACAAACCGTTCCTGTGGCCATACACGGGCCATTGTCTGCTGAGCTCACTCACCTCGCCCCCAAACCTCCGGCCGTGTCGATCCCCGATGTCAACCAGTTCTTCTACGTGACCCCGGGTCGGATGCCGGCAATGACCGCATTCACGGCGCGGACGTGGCCCAGACAATGCACGCACGCTTTGCTGCGAGCGCGACGGCGGCCACGTTCAGTGCCGGCGTTCTTTCACCCGTCGCGCTCGGGCGCTCTTGGTATCCGTTTTGGTGTCGACAACGCACAGATGCGCGCGCACCGTGCACGAGGAGCGATCGCATTTAGCGATCACCTCGTCGGGTGATCTACTCGAGCTGCTCCGTGCCGCCGCTCGAGTGTTGCCGGTGTTCTTGAGCGAGCCCGCATAACTGCGCCGCGCCGGTACACGTGCTGGTCTCCCATGCTGGCCATAATCGCCTTCGCGGTTTGCGGCCCGATCGCTTCGACCTTCATGAGGCGTTGCGCCAGCTTGCTTGCTTCGGCGAGCGCACGGCTCTGGCGGTCATGCGGTCTGACATGCTTATCGAGCTCGTGAAACTGCTCAAACGATCCCGCAAGGACCGTGGTGGCAAGAACCGGCAGCTCGCTCTCCACATCCTCAAGGATGTTCGGAATTTCGCGCCGCGGCCACACGCCGCCCTTCAATACGACGAGCCCAAACTCGCCCAGGAGCTCGTGGATCTCGTTCAGCTGCGGCGTCCGGTCGCGACAACCAGCGTCCACGCCCGGTGAACGATCAGCACCGCTTGCTCCTCCGTCTTGACCGCCACAAAATGCATGTTCGGAGGCCGTACAGCCTCGCGCATCACCTCCGCGTCGTTGGCGTCGTTCTTGCCGCGCTTGCAATAGGCGACCACGAACTGCGCCGCCATCAGGCTCCCTATGTGCCCAAACGTCGTGAGCTCGCGACCTCAATAGTGCGCGCCGCCGCGTGCCTCCAGGTCAATTAGGCACGGCGGCAGCTTGGCATAGACCTCGAGCACCTTCGTCCGCGCTAGTGTCTAGCGTACCTTCGCGGTTCGATATTCATTGCCACCGCGAGGTCTTGGTGGCACGCCGTCATTCGCGTGTTCGCACCAACACGATCCGCAGTTGTCGACCGTGGATGTGCTCGCCGCTCAGCCCCACTCCGGAATCGATGGAACACGCAGTTGTTCGACCTCAGGAAGGTCAAACCCGAAATGCTCGGCGAGCAGGCCGCGCAGGGCCGAGCGATCCGCGAGCTGCGTCGATCGGGTCTCGCGTCCGCGCGCGACCGTGACATCGCGGTTCATCACTGTTACGCGCCCATCGGGTGCTAAAGCGCGCATCAAGATTCGGTTGACGAACGGTGAAGTCGGGTGCGTCGCCGTGAAGTGATTGCCCATCTCGAAGTCCGCGGCGTTCTCCTGCTCGAGCGTCGATACCCAGGCGTCGACGGTCTTGCCATCCAGGTACGTTCGCAGTATCCAGTGGCGCCCATCCCTCACCATCCAGTGCACCTCGGACCCCGCGCGTGCTTCCGCTCCGTCCACGAGCGGCACCGGAACCCGCGGGGCAAGTGCCCCGAAGCCAGGATCGACGACATAGGTACCCCCAGCAAGCGGCACCGTGAGGAACATGTGCGTACGCGGCACTTCAGAGCGCGGCGCAAACAGGACCACGCGCGCTGTGTGCCGGACCGGCTCGAAACCGATGCACTCAAGGGCCGCGGCGAAGAGCGTCCCGTGCTCGAAGCAATAGCCTCCACGGCAATCACGGACGAGTTTCTGTTGAAGGTGATCAAGACCGAGCTGCACCGGTCGGCCGAGCAGGATGTCGAGGTTCTCGAAGGGGATGCTCGACATGTGCGCGCCCAGCAGTGCCGCCAGTGTCTCCGCGGTCGTGGCAGGCTTGCCCTCCCATCCAATACGCTCAAGATAAGCGTCAAGGTCGAACGCTGTCGTCACTGTCTTCCCGTCGCGGACGCGCATGTCGTTGGTCGTTCGGTGAATACTTTCATATGCTCAATGGTTGCTCGGGCTCATTACGCAGATGCAGGGAAGCCGAACGATTTTGTGGAAGCATAGCCGCTATTGTCACAATTGAATATCGATAGTCGGCGATGGCGACCATTCGCGGGGACCGTTGTCGCCAGACCCCGCGTCTCGCGATGGCTTCGGCGCTTGTGTACTCAACGAACAGGTGCCCAATGGGTATTCTTGCGGAGCAGGATCCAACCCGTTCGAAACTGTCGCGGCCGCGCGCCTAGGAAGACCCAAATGCGGCAGCGCTGGATGCACGCGGCACCGTGTCCTTTGAGTTCTTCGCGCCGACAGAGCCGGGCATGGAGGTGCTCCTGTGGGTCTCGGCCCGTCGTCTCGAGCCATTCGTACCCCGCTTCGTGTCCGTCGCCTACGGGGCCGACGGCTGCACGCGGGGCACGCTCAAGGTCATCCGGCGTCTCCAGTGCGATGGCAAAGCTATCACTGCGCACGACCTCGCGGTTTACACAAGCACCCGCTCGATGCCGCCGCGATTGGCTGCTTCGACGTAGTGCGGCATCCACCCCTCGCCGAGCAGGTACCGCGCGATCTCGACCACGATGTAGTCGGCATCGAGGTCGGCATCGTCGTTGTAGCGCTTGAGCCCCTGCAGGCAGGACGGGCATGACGTCAGAACCTTGACCGGGCCCGCGTGGCCGGCGCCGCGGAGTTCGGCGGCGCCCTTCCGTATCTCCTCCTCCTTGCGGAATCGAACTTGCGTCGCGACGTCGGGCCGCGAGATGGCAAACGTGCCCGCTTCGCCGCAGCAACGGTCGTTCTTCGCGACGCGGCCGTTGAGCTTCGAGTTCATCAGCGTGTTGATGACCTTCAGAGGGTCGTGCTGCTTAATCGGCGTGTGGCACGGGTCATGGTACAGGTAGCGTGTTCCGGTCACGGCCTCGAGGCGTATCCCCTTCTCCATCAGGTACTCGTGGATGTCGATTAGCCGGCTGCCAGGGAAGATCTCGTCGAACTTGTAACCGGCCAGCTGGTCGTAGCAGGTGCCGCAGCTGACGACAACCGTCCGGATATCGAGATAGTTGAGCGTATTGGCGACCCGGTGGAACAGCACTCGATTGTCGGTGATGATCCGGTTCGCTTTGTCGAACTCCCCGCTGCCGCGCTGCGGATAGCCGCAGCACAGGTACCCGGGTGGCAGCACGGTCTGCACACCGACGTGCCAGAGCATGGCCTGGGTCGCGAGCCCTACTTGCGAAAACAGCCTCTCGGAGCCGCAGCCGGGGAAGTAAAACACGGCTTCGCTGTCCGCGGTCGTGCGCCGAGGATCGCGGATGATCGGGATATACGCCTTGTCCTCGATGTCGAGCAGCGCCCGGGCAGTTCGTTTCGGCAGCCCGCCCGGCATTTTCTTATTGACGAAGTGCACGATCTGCTCGTGCATCGTTGGCCGCCCAGTTGTAGCGGGCGGCGCCTTGGTCTGCGCCTGCGCCGCAACCCCAAGCAGCCGGCTCGCTAGGCGCTGCGCCCGATAACCGATACCAATCATCGCGGCGCGGGCCAGCTTGATGGTGTTCGGGTTCGTCGCTTCCAGAAAGAATGCCGCGGCGGCCGCCGCCAGATTGAACCGCTTCTTGCCCATCCGCCGCAAGAGATCGCGCATCGCCATCGACACGTCGCCGAAATCGATGTCGACCGGGCAGGGTTTCGCGCACTTGTGGCAGACGGTGCAGTGGTCCGCGACGTCACCAAACTTATCCCAGTGCCGGATCGACACGCCGCGGCGCGTCTGCTCTTCATAGAGGAAGGCTTCGACAAGCAGCGAGGTGGCCAGGATCTTGTTGCGCGGCGAATACAAAAGGTTAGCCCGCGGTACATGCGTCGCGCACACCGGTTTGCACTTGCCGCAACGCAGGCAATCCTTGATCGCAGCCGAAATCGCACCGATGTCCGACTCGTGCATGATCAGCGACTCGTGCCCGAGTAGGTTGAAGCTCGGCGTGTAGGCGCGGCTGAGGTCACCGCCCGGAAGGAGCTTGCCGGCGTTGAAATGCCCTTTCGCGTCGACCCGCGCCTTGTAGGGGCGGAATGCCATAGTCTCGTCCGGAGTCAGGAACTCGTACTTGGTGATTCCAATGCCGTGCTCGCCCGAGATCACCCCGCCGAGCTCACGGGCGATCCGCATGATCCGCGCGACCGCTGCGTTCGCTTCCTGGAGCATCGCGTAGTCGTCGGAGTTCACCGGGATGTTCGTGTGCACGTTGCCATCGCCCGCGTGCATGTGGAGTGCAACGAATACGCGGCTCTTCAGGACCCGCTTGTGGATCGCGTCGCTCTCGGCGAGCGCGCCGCCGAGCGGTCCGGTGAAGAACTTAGCGAGTCCGGCTCGAATCTCGGACTTCCATGACAGCCGAAGCGAATGATCCTGCACGAGGTCAAAGAGCCGCGTGCCCGGGTCGGCCGCCAGTCGGCGCGCCATTTCGGGTTGCAGCCGTTCGTAGCCTAGTGCGATGAGCCTCGGCCGCAGCTCGGCGAGCGGCGCGTCGAGCGCACCGAGCACGAACTCCCAGCGCGCGCGGACGGTGCTGACAAGCCTGCGCGCCTCCTCGATTTTCGTGCCAACGAGCTCCTCGCGCGACAGCGCCTCATCGCCCTCGTCCTCGCTCTTGCCGACCGAAATATGGCCGGCGAGGAACCGCTCGAGCTCCTCCGCGAGTTTCAGTTTGTTGCGCGTCGACAGTTCGACATTGAGCCGCTCGATCGCGTCGGTGTATTCACCTAAGCGCCGCAGCGGGATCACGACGTCCTCATTGATCTTGAACGCGTTTGTGTGGCGCGCGATCGCGGCCGTGCGCGCCCGGTCGAGCCAGAAGGTCTTGCGTGCCTCGGGGCTCACGGCAATGAAGCCCTCGCCCGAGCGGCTGTTCGCAATTCTCACGACCTGCGAGGCAGCAGCGGCAACTGCGTCGGGGTCATCGCCCACGATGTCGCCGAACAGCACCATTTTCGGCAGCCCGCCGCGTTTCGACTTCGTGACGTAACGGACCGCCTTCAGGTAGCGGTCGTCGAGATGTTCGAGGCCGGCGAGCCGGACGCTTCTATCGCGCGCTCCGGCGTCGAGGTAGCCCTTGATTTCCACGATCGCAGGTATCGCCGCGCGCACCTGGCCGAAGAACTCGAGGCACACCGTGCGCGTGTGGGCGGGCAAGCGATGCAGCACCCAGCGCGCGGCGGTGACAATCCCGTCAGTGCCCTCCTTCTGCACGCCCGGAAGTCCCCCGAGGAACTTGTCCGTCGCGTCCTTGCCGAGGCCGGCCTTGCGGAACGCCCGGCCGGGGACCGACAGGCGCTCGGTCTTAAGAACCCGCGCCCGCGCCGCGGGCAACCGGCCATCCTTCCAGGTGAGGTCGAAATCCGCCGTCTCTACCTCGTGGATCTTTCCAAGGTTGTGCCCGACCCGCGTGACTTCCAGCCAGTCACCGTCAGGATTGACCATCCGCCACCAGGCGAGGTTGTCAACCGCCGTGCCCCAGAGGACCGCTTTCTTACCGCCCGCGTTGACCGCGATGTTTCCGCCGACGCACGAGGCGTCGGCGGAGGTGGGATCGACCGCGAACACGAGCTCGGCTTGCGCCGCCGCATCGATGACACGCTTCGTGACGACGCCCGCGCCGGTCAGAATGGTCGCGACCGGCCGTACGCGGCCGGGAAGCTCCAGCCGCTCAATGTCACCGAGCTCCTCGAGCTTCTCGGTGTTGATGATGGCGGACAGCGCCGACAGCGGTATTGCACCGCCCGTGTAGCCGGTCCCGCCGCCGCGCGGGATGATTGTGAGTCCAAGCTCGATGCAGGCGCGAACGAGCCCGGGGATCTCTTTCTCATCGTCGGGGCACAGGACGACGAATGGGTACTCGACGCGCCAGTCGGTGGCGTCCGTCACGTGCGACACTCGCGCGAACGCGTCAAAACGGATGTTGTCGGCGCGCGTGTGCCGCCTCAGCAGGCGCCACGCACTGCGGCGCCGGCGCACCGCGTCCTTGAAGAAGGCCTCGAAGCGCTCGACCGCCGTCCGCGTTGCGTCAAGCAGCTCCCCGACTTTCGAGTCCTGCACGAGGTCGGCGGGGTTGCGGCGTTTGTCGATCTCGCCCAGGCGGTGGTGCAGCGCCTCGACCAGGAGCTTTCGGCGCTTTGGGCTATCGAGCAGGTCGTCCTGTAGGTAGGGATTGCGCTCAACGACCCAGATGTCGCCTAGGACCTCGTAGAGCATGCGCGCCGAGCGCCCAGTGCGCCGTTCCGCCCGCAGTTCGTCCAGGATCCGCCATGCCTCCACACCGAGCAGGCGCAGGACGATCTCGCGGTCCGAAAACGACGTGTAGTTGTACGGAATCTCGCGAAGGCGCGGTACCGCACCGGTGTCGGCGCCGGCATCAGCGGCAGCGAGCCGAAGCGGTTCCGCGGCGGTGGCAGCAACATGGGTCGGATTCAGCATGGCGGATCAGGCAGCAAGGGAACCGCCACGGTAGCCGAGCCGGATTGGAAAACACGGCAGCTGGCATTCTGTTTGGTTATTGCTATAGACCGAATCGTTCGGCCCGAAGACAACTGCACGCCTGACATCCTCGATGCTGGTACGCCGGTAGGACAACACGTCGTCGGCGACCATGCGGAAGGCGGTGAGCCAAGGAGGACGTCGGATCGCGCCAACCGGCGAGGCTCCATCCATGGACTACCACACATAATCTCTCGTCGTCGCGTGCGCAAGGCGCACATCATGGGTGCCGATCATACGCGGGCTGTGAGGGCGTTGGGATCAGTCACCGTTGCGCCCGGAATTTTAGGCGCAACAGCCGTTGACGGCGAGCGCTCTGGGCCGCTACTCTGATCGAGCGCCGATTTGAAGTTCAGCTTGCGGGCGCGTAAGAAATCCGGCTAAAGCGACTGCGGACCCTAGGTCCGTCGCTCACTCGGCTCTTGCCTGGCGTCATCGCCGGACCCCGCGGCTCAGGATCAATTCGGCGCTTGTGTACTCACGGCACAGGTGATCGATGGCTATTCTGGCTGATTCGGATCGACCTGATTCCGGACTTGCGCGATTGCGCGGTGTGGGAGAGCGCGCCGGGACGGAGCTCGGCGCACGCGTCAATGTGTCCTTCGAGTTTTTCCCGCCGACCGACCCGGACATGGAGGTCCTCCTCTGGGCAACGGTCTGCCGTCTCGAGCAGCTCGCGCCCCGGTTTGTGTCCGTCACCTGTGGGGCCGACGGATCAACGCGAGACCGAACGCTGGAGGTCGTCCGGCGTCTTCGGGCCGAGACCGGCTTCGCGGTTGCGCCCCATGTCACGTCAATCGGGTCCTCACGGTCCGCCATCCTCGAACTCGTACGCGAGTATTGGAACAGTGGGATTCGTCACCTCGTTGCCCTTCGGGGGGACCTTCCGTCGTGCTCGACTGGACTGGTGGCCTCGTCAGACGCAGTGCTGTCAGGACTGGACCTCGTGCGTACCGTGCGTTCGGTCGCGGACTTCGATGTCTCCGTGGCCGCTTATCCAGAGGTCCATCCACAGGCAAGGAGCCCTCGGGATGATCTCGATAACCTGAAGCGCAAGATTGATGCGGGCGCGACGCGGGCGATTACGCAGTTCTTCTATGACAACCGTGTCTACCTGCGATTCCGTGACGAGTGTGCGGCGGCGGGCATCGCTTCGCCCATCGTTCCCGGGATTCTCCCGATCCTTCGCTTTTCACAGATTCAGCGCTTCGCACGTCGGTGCGGGACATCCATCCCCGCCCGACTTGTCAGTCGCTTCGACGGGCTCGATGAGGGCGCGGACACGCGGCGGCTGCTGGGTGCGGCCGTCGCCATTGAGCAGGTCGAGCATCTACAGCGGCACGGCGTAAACGAATTCCACTTTTACACGCTCAACCGCGCCGACCTTACGTATGCGATCTGTCACGCACTCGGCGTTCGTGATCGCGAACTGAAGGCCGGCGGCGCAGTGTAGTGACCTCCGAGGCCCCTCCCGGTGCACGTGCACGATCAGGTCTGGCCGAGCCGTTTCACCGTAGTATCGCGAAATTCGTACATTGCCCGGAATTTCCATGTCGTGTCGACGTGCAACAGCGGGAACGGCAGGGCGCCGGGTAGAACGCTTTCATCGCCAGGTGCGGCATCACCGAGTCGTCTCTGCCGATTGCGTACGCCATCACGGGCTTGTCACACTCGGAGACGACCTCGCGCATGATGTGAATACTCTCGGACTCGAGACGCTCCAGGTTCGTGAGCGCAGGACGAGTCGACGCGACGGAGGGCGGGTCGGCTGACATCGTGCGGGCAACGTACCTCGAATCCGCTCGGCGGGAGCGTTTGTAGCTCCCGTGCACGGATGTGTCAGTCGAGCAACTATACGGAGTGCCTCCCTCCCCCGAGTTCTTAATCGATCCGCTCGCTAAAGTGTCGCACCTGGCCTTAGCGCTCCGACCCGGGCGGATTAGACGATGAGCGCATGAGGGCATAACCAGACGCTTCGACGAACGGCCGATTTTCCGGTCCCGCGAACACGGCACACCGGTACACTTTCTGGACCATGGCCGATCCCGTTCTCTACGTCGTTGCAGGCCTCGTCGTCGGGGTCCTGATCGGGTTCACTGGCGTCGGAGGCGGCTCATTGATGACGCCGATCCTAGTCATGGGATTCGGGCAGTCGCCGCTGATTGCGGTCGGAACGGACCTCGTGTTTGCTGCGACCACCAAGCTCGCGGCCACGACATCGTTCGGTTATAGCCGGCGCGTCGATTGGCAAGTCGTCGGACGGCTCGCGCTCGGAAGCCTGCCGAGTGCCGCGGCCGTCGTTGTGTGGTTCTGGCTGATACCGCCGGCCGGACCGGTCGTCGACCACGTGGTCCTGCGAGCACTAGGCGTGATGCTTGTGACAACCGCACTTGGGCTGTTGCTGCAGACCCGCCTGCGACGGCACGGCGTATCGTTTGCGGCCGCCTCGCTTGAACGCGCCGAGCGATTGAAACCTGCTCTGACGATCGTGATGGGGGCGCTCCTGGGAGTGGCGGTGACGCTCACGTCAGTTGGGGCCGGCGCGCTCGGCGTCGTCGCCCTCCTTTATCTCTACCCCCTGCGTCTGACGCCCGATCGACTGGTCGCGACGGATATCGCACACGCACTGCCGCTGACGCTCGTTGCCGGACTCGGCCACGCGGCGCTGGGTCATGTCAATGTGCCGGTCCTCGGGTATCTCTTGCTCGGATCGATTCCGGGCGTCCTCATCGCCGCTCGCACGACGATCCGCCTTCCGCAGGTAGTCACTCGGACGCTGGTTGCCGCGATGCTAATCGTCGTGGCGGCACGAGTCGTTCTCTCGTAACCTAGCAAGGATCGGATCGCGCTCGGAGCGCAAGCGATCACGGGCGATGCCTGGCTTCAGCCTTCGTGCAAGCCGCACTCGCGCTTGAGCCCGAAGAATCGCAGGCCCTCGACGCTGCCGGCCTCAGTAAGTGAGCGAGTCGTGTGCCAGTCGCCGATCGAGAGGTACCCCTTGTTCCACAGCGGGTGGTAGGGTAGATCGTAGGACTTGAGGTATCGACCAATGTCGCGGTTGGTCCAGTCAAACAGCGGGTGGGCCTTGTAGCGTCCGCGCTTGAACTCGATCGGCGCGACATTCGCTCGCGTCTCAGCCTGTGCGCGACGCAGGCCCGAGAACCAGGTCTCTGCACCGAGCTCCGCGAGCGCGCGCTGCATGGGTTCCTGTTTGTTCAGTCGGTTGTAACGCTCAATTCCATCCACGCCCTGCTCCCAGAGCCGGCCAAAGCGCGTCTCCTGCCAGGCCGGTGAGGCGTCGGAGCGGAACACCTTGAGGTTGAGCCGCAATCGCTCGGTGAGCTGATCGACGAAGCGATACGTCTCCGGAAATAGATACCCGGTGTCGATCAGAACCACGGGGATCTCCGAGCACACCTTGGTGACGAGATGCAGCATGACCGCTGCCTGGGCGCCGAAGCTGGAGGTCAGGACGTGGACGCCCGGCAGGATTTCGAGCGCCTGGGCCACGCGGGCCGGGGCCTCGAGCGCCGCAAATGCGCGATTCAGCACCGCGAGGTCGCCCTCGTCCTGCGTCGTCGAGTCCTGCGCCAGCCAGCGCGCCAGCGTCGATCTCATTAAGACAATCCTTACGCTCCACAGCGTCGGCCAGTGCGCGGGCAGACCGAACGGCTCGTGCACCGCGCCCGACGCCACATGGTACTGAGTGTGGCCGGGGCCATAGAAGGCGCTTGTGGTTATGTCCCGATAACCAGACGGACCGCACAGGCAGGACCGGCCAAGCCGGGTCTTACGCCCTGTCCCTAGTCCTTAGCGATCAATCCGCGGCGCGCGGTTTGCGCGGGACCGGAAAATCGGCGGTCCGTTGTCAGTGTTCCTATTTGAGTGAACTCGCGTATAGCGCGGGACGAACGGAAACAGACCCTTACGAACGTCATATTTGATCCGTAAATAGTGAACTGACCACGACATGTGCCGATTTAGTGAACTTACCGGGTGGACGAATTGAAGTCGAAAGTAGGGTCGGCGCCCGTTCGCTAATGCGTGTGCGGCGCTGCCGTGCACTGGAGGCGATGCATGACAAAGACGCGCACACTAGCTTGTGACGTTACCACCGTGCCCGATGACAAGTGGGTGGAAGCACGCCGCCGGCTATTGATCATCCGGCCGCTTGCCGACAATTCATTGCGCACTAGGGCGGACGTCAGAGCCGCAGCGGCACTGCTCGGCTTCGGAGTCACCAGGACCTACGCCCTGCTCGGTCAGTATCTGGCAGAACCCACGGTGACAAGTTTACTGCCCCGGCAGCGCGGGCTGCCTCGCGGCGCGTCGAGACTTTCCGCTGAGCTCGACTCCGTAATCGACCACGTCATAGAGTCCGTGTATTTGTCGCGGCAGCGCCCACGAATTGCCGATCTTGTCATCGAGGTACGGCGACTCTGTCGGGATCTGCAGGTTCCGGCGCCCAGTCGAAAGGCAATCGCGGCACGAATTCGTAACAAGCCCCCGGCAACAATTGCAGCTCGACGAGAAGGACGCCGCGTGGCGCGCGAACGCTTCGCGCCCGTCCTAGGGTCGCTGGAATCGCCCGCGCCACTCGCCATCGTCCAGATCGACCATACACTGGTAGACGTTATCGTCGTCGATTCTGTCACGCGGACCCCAATTCAACGTCCGTGGCTCACACTCGCCATTGACATCTACTCGCGGTGCGTCGCGGGGTTCCACCTGTCACTCGAGGCCCCGTCAGCGACGTCGGTTGCCCTTTGCATCGCGCAGGCCGCACTGCCGAAAGAAGGGTGGCTTGCGCACCGCAACATCGATTCTGTGTGGCCCGTGAGTGGAATCATGCGGGTGCTGCACCTCGATAATGCAAAGGAGTTCCGGTCAGAGGCACTTCGCCGCGGCTGCGAGCAATACGGAATCTCTCTCGACTATCGGCCGGTGCGGACTCCGCACTACGGCGGGCACATCGAGCGCTTGATCGGCACGCTGATGGGCAAGGTCCACCTGTTGCCTGGAACGACATATTCGGACATCCAGGCGAAAGGAGATGTGAACCCCGAAGAGACTGCGGCGATGACGCTCGACGAGGTTGAGCAGTGGCTTGGGCACGCGATTGCGGGAGTGTACAACCGCAACCTGCATCGAGGCATATGCATGACGCCGCTCGCCGCGTGGGAGCACGGTATTGCCGCCCTGGGCGCGCCTCGGGCGGTCACGGACTTCAGACGCTTCCTCATCGACTTTCTTCCAATCGAACGCCGGCTCGTCCGTCGGGAAGGCGTCGTTCTCCACGTAATCCCTTATTGGAGCGACGTCTTGCGGACGTGGATAGGCCATCCAGATCCGATGATCGTGCGATATGACCCGCGAGATCTGAGCCGGATCTATCTTCTCGGACCGGACGGCGTCTACTACGACTTGGCGTATCGGGACGTGCGCCGACCACCGATGAGCCGATGGGAGCAGAAACGTGCCCTGAAGCATCTCCGGAAAGAAGGATTTAGGCACGTCGACGACGGTGCGATCTTTCGAACGGTCGACGCGATGCGGGCGATCACGGACGCGGCGACCGTCTCGACCAAACACGCGCGGCGGCAACAGGAGCGACGTCGGCAGACCGGCATTGCGACCATTCCGCGC
>Ga0209415_10014274_pt1 | contig 12982 bp, 11 predicted proteins | sample PeaSoiSIISIP2007_FD_187696 | JGI IMG/M metagenome (GOLD analysis project Ga0209415, IMG submission 187696) | Peat soil microbial communities from Weissenstadt, Germany - SII-SIP-2007 (SPAdes) (version 2) | ecosystem: Environmental > Terrestrial > Soil > Wetlands > Peat | place: Germany...
TGCGGCACGGCCAGCACGCGCGGCGATCGCCGCGCGTGCTGGCCGTGCCGCAGTTCCCCCTCCCTCTCGCCCAATCAAATGGATGGAGTCCAGAGGCCGCTGCCTCTGGTGGGGGTCCAGGGGGCAAAGCCCCCTGGTGGGTGTCAGGGCGAAGCCCTGACCTTCCTTACGACACCACGCGCAGCCGCGGGCGGGAACTTCTGGCGAGCTGGCGATACAGCGCAAGGTAGTCGCCCGCCATTCGTCGTGCGCTGAAGCGGCGCTCGAAGCGGCCGCGGATCGCGGGGCGCGACAGGCGGCCCAGGCGCCGGATCGCGGCGACCGCCGCGTCCTCGCTGTCGACGACGAAGCCGGTCATGCCGTGGTCGACGATCTCCGGCACCGAGCCGTGGTTGAACGCGATCACCGGCGTGCCGCAGGCCATCGCCTCGATCATCACGAGACCGAACGGTTCCGGCCAGTCGATCGGCATCAGCAGCGCGTGCGCGCCGCTGAGGAAGGCGGATTTGTCGGCGTCGCCGATCTCGCCGATCATTTCGATGTGATCTCCGTCGATCATCGGACGGATCGTCGTGTCGAAATACGCCTGGTCCACACGATCGATTTTGGCGGCGATCTTCAGTTTCAGGTCGGCGCGGCGGGCGATGCGGATGGCGCGGTCGGGGCGCTTTTCCGGACAAATCCGGCCGAGGAATGCGAGGTAGCTGGGCGCGATGGGCTGTGGCGTCAGCAGCCCGGTCGGGATGCCGTGGTGGATTGTCTTCACGTAGTTCGCGTCCGGCAGGCCGCGGCGCTGCGCGAAGGAGATCGAGACCAGCGGCACGTGGGGGAACAGTTCGTAGGGCGGTGCGTACTCCGGCAGATCGAGCCGGCCGTGCAGCGTGGTCAGGAACGGCGTCGCCGCGCGGCTGAACAGCGAGAATGTCCAGTAGTCGAGGTGGAAGTGCAGCACGTCAAATTCCTGCGCGCGGCGATACACGTGCTCCAGCATCACCATGTGTGGCGCAAGCTGGTCGCGCAGCGCGGCGTCGAACCGCAACGCGCGGGGCGACATCGGCTCGAGCGTCGCGGAGGTTTCGGAATCGCCGCTGGCAAACAGCGTCACGTCGTGACCGAGGCTGGCGAGTTCTTCCGTCAGATACGAAACGATCCACTCGGTTCCGCCATACAGCTTCGGCGGAACCGATTCGGTCAGCGGCGCGATCTGGGCAATTCGCATGATCGTGAAGCTCCTGTCGTGTCGGCGGCTGCGTGTCGTGCCCATCAGAGCCTGGTGATTGGGCCGCTTTTGCGGCGTGTCCGCCCGGAATTCGCCGCAGACCTTGTGCCGCACTTCGTCCCCGGCGGCTCTTGTCAACATGGCGTGCGGATTACCACATAGACAACTGGACCGGGCGCGTAGCTGGCCGCCGTGCCGCGGGTTGCGCGTTCGTGGCCGCTGGTTGCAACGCCGCATGTGACGGGAGGCATGATGACCGGTCTCGATCTGGCGGTAATCGGCAACTGCACGGTCGCCTCCGTCATCTCCCCAAGCGGGCGCCACGTCTGGTTCTGCTTTCCCCGTCTCGATGCCGATCCCGTGTTCAACGCGCTGCTCGGTGGCACGGCGCCGGAGACCGGCCTGCTGGAAACACGGTTGCGTGATCAGAGCGGCATCGAGCAGCGCTATCTGCCCAACACCGCCGTGCTGGAGACCGTGCTGACCGACGCCGAGGGCGGCAAGGTGCGGGTAATCGATTTCTGTCCGCGCTTCCGCCGCTATGGCCGCATGTTCCGTCCACCGATGCTGGTGCGCCGGATCGAGCCGCTCGCCGGGCGGCCGCGTATCACGGTCGCGTTACGCCCGACCTTCGACTATGGTGCGAGCCCACCCGGCCGCAGTATCGGCAGCAACCATCTGCGCTTCCTTGGCCCGAACCTTGTGCTGCGCGTGACCACCGACATGTCGTTGTCGTATCTGACGCACGAGGCGGAGTTTGCGCTGGACCGGCCGATCAATCTCTTCATCGGTCCCGACGAATCGGTGCCGGAAGCACCGGAGTCGCTGGCCCGGCAGTTCCTGGATGAGACCGTCGAGTACTGGCGCGACTGGGTGCGCGATCTCAACGTGCCGTTCGACTGGCAGGAGGCGGTGATCCGCGCCGCGATCACGCTGAAGCTGTGCAGCTACGACGACACCGGCGCGATCGTCGCGGCGCTGACCACGTCGATCCCGGAATCGCCCGGCTCCGGCCGCACCTGGGACTATCGCTATTGCTGGCTGCGCGACGCGTTCTTTACCGTCGGCGCACTCAATCGGTTGAGCGCGACGCGCACGATGGAAGGATTTTTGCGCTTCATCCTCGACGTGGTGCACCGCGAGGGGGATGCGGAGCTGGCGCCGCTGTATCCCATCGCGCCCGGCGTGGACCTCGATGAACGCGTGGCGACCGCGCTGCCGGGGTTCCTGGGCGACGGGCCGGTGCGCATCGGCAACGCGGCGCACGCCCAGCGGCAGAACGACGCGTATGGCTCGATCGTTCTCGCCGCGGCACAGATGTTCTGGGATGAACGGCTGCCGCGGCGGGGCGATCTCGAGCTGTATCTGCGACTGCGTCCGATCGGCGAGACGGCGGCGCGGCTGGCGCTGACCGCGGATGCCGGGTTGTGGGAATTTCGCGGCCAGACGCGCGTGCACACGTTTTCCGCGACGATGTGCTGGGCGGCGATCAACCAGCTTGGGCTGATCGCGCGCCGCGTCGGTGCCGCCGATGACACAACGATGTGGCACGCGCGCGCCGCGACGTTGCGCGAGGAGATCCTGCGCCGCTCGGCCACGCGGGAGGGCTGGATCTCGGCGACGCTGGAGGGCGCGGTCATCGACGCTTCCACCCTGCTGCTGCCCGGGCTCGGCCTGCTGCCCGCCGCCGATCCGCGCTTCCTCGCCACGATCGAGGTCACCTCGCGGCACCTGCTGCGCAACGGCTTCGTCATGCGCTACGTCGAGGACGATGACTTCGGCAAACCGCGCAGCGCCTTCCTGTGCTGCACCTTCTGGTACATCGGCGCACTGGCCAGCGTCGGGCGGCGGGAGGAGGCGCTGGCGCTGTTCGAGAACATCCTGGCGCATCGCAACCATCTGGGCCTGCTGTCGGAGGATATCGCTCCCGACACCGGAACGTTGTGGGGCAACTTCCCGCAGACCTATTCCCAGGTAGGACTGATCTTTGCCGCGATGCGCCTGTCGCGCTCGTGGGAGGAGGGGCTGTGGCACGCCTCGTAGTCGTTTCCAACCGGCTGCCGCTGCCATCGGAGCGTGGGCCGCGCGCGGGCGGCCTCGCGGTCGCGTTGGCCGACGCGCTGCGCCCGGGTTCGCTGTGGTTCGGCTGGAGCGGGCGGCGGGTGGAGACGCCGGCGGCGGCGCCGGTGCTCACCCAGGCGGACGGCCTGACCTACGCCACGATCGACATGACCGAGGCCGAGTACCGCGCTTTCTACGTCGGCTTTGCCAATGGCGCGCTTTGGCCGCTGCTGCATTTCCGGCTTGGCCTGATGAGCTATCGGCGGGAGGAATATCACGGGTATCGCGCGGTCAATCGTCGGTTCGCCACGACGCTGGCCGCGGTGCTGCGGCCCGACGACCTGGTGTGGGTGCACGACTATCACCTGATCCCGCTGGCCGAGGAGTTGCGCCGGCTGTCGGTGCAGAACCGGATCGGCTTCTTCCTGCACATCCCGTTTACCCCGCCGCAGGTGCTGGAGGTGCTGCCCTGCGCGACCGAGCTGCTGGCCGCGTTGGCTTCCTACGACGTGGTCGGCTTTCACACCGAGACCTATCGCCGCGCCTTCCTGGACTGCGCGCGGCTGATGTTGGGGGTGGAGGCCGACCCGGAGTCCAGCTTCGTGTACGAGGGGGCGACGGTGCGCGCGATCGTCGACCCGATCGGCATCGATACGGAAGGGTTTGCCAGGGACGCGGCGCGGGCGGCGCGCGGGGTGGAGTCGCGGCGGCTGCGCGAGAGCCTGTCGAGCCGTGCGCTGGCGATCGGGGTGGATCGGCTGGACTACTCCAAGGGCCTGCCGAACCGCATGCTCGCGTTCGGCCGGCTGCTCGCGGAGTACCCGGAGCATCGTCGTGGCGTGAGTTTTTTGCAGGTGGCGGCACGTTCGCGTGAGGACAACAGCAGCTACCAGCAGCTTCGCCGCGAGCTGGACCGGATCGTCGGCGATACAAATGGGCGCTACTCGGAATTCGACTGGGTGCCACTGCGGTATATCACGCGGGCGGTCAGCCGGCGGACCTTGGCGGGATTCTATCGTCTCGCGCGCGTGGGCGTGGTGACGCCGCTGCGCGACGGGATGAACCTGGTGGCGAAGGAGTACGTTGCCGCGCAGAACGCCGCCGATCCCGGTGTGCTGGTGTTGTCGCGCTTCGCCGGCGCGGCGGACGAACTGACCGAGGCGCTGATCGTCAACCCGTTCGATCCCGACGAGATCGCCGAGGCGATGCACCAGGCGCTGTCGATGGAGCTGGACGAGCGGCGCGCGCGGCATGTTGCGTCGCTGGAGAAGGTCCGGCAGTCCACCGCGCGGCAGTATTGCGAGGTGTTCCTGCAGCACCTGGCGGCGTGCCGGACGCAGCAGGTGCTGGGGTATGCGTAGGCGGAGGCTGGCTATTCCGCCCTGAACGCGTCGGCGATGCGCCGGACCGCGCCGGCGGCATCCACCACGATCACGTCGAACCGCACGCCGTTGGTTCCCCAATCGGGATGCTCGGCCAGCACGATCTCGGCCGCGGCGATCAGGCGCGCGCGTTGGCGTGCGGTGAGGGCGGCGGCGGCATCGGCCAGGGTGGGGCGAGCTTTCACCTCGACGATCGCCAGCAGCCCGTCCTTTTCGGCAACGATGTCGATTTCTCCCGCTCCGGTGCGGACGCGGTGCGCGTGCACGGTCCAGCCGTCGCGGGCCAGCGCGGCGCCGGCGGCTGCCTCCGTGTCGACGCCACGCGCGTGGGCGTGCCGGCCGCGGCGCTGGCCCGCGTCCATCTAGCGGCGCTGCGTATCGATCGGGGCGCAGTTGGTGCGGCCGGAAGCGATGCAGTCCTGGAGCTGGCCGGCCTGGTTCAGCCGGTGCATGACGAACATGAAGGCGCCGGCCAGCACGATCACCAGCAGCAGTGCCGCCAGCGCGCCGCGGGGCGGGCCGGGAGGTGGGTCTTCGTCATGATCGTGTCCGGATCGATCGGGTCCGGATCGATCGGGTCCGGATTGATCCTGATCCGACATCAGGCCGCCCCCCGGCCTTCCGCGACGGCGTGGCAGGCCACCAGCACCTCGCCGACCTGCGTGTGCTCCGGCTTCTCGACGCGGCAACGGTCGTTGGCCAGCGGACAGCGCGGATGGAACGGGCAGCCCGGCGGCGGGTCGATCGGGCTGGGCACTTCGCCGCCCACGGGGGTGCGGCTGCGGCCGACCATCTCCAGGTCCGGGATCGCGTCCAGCAGCAGGCGCGTGTAGGGGTGCAGCGGGGCATGGAAGATCGTTTCGGCCGGGCCCTGCTCGACGATACGACCCAGATACATCACGCCCAGCCGGTCGGAGACGTGGCGCACCACGGCCAGGTTGTGGCTGATGAACAGGTAGGTCAGCCCCAGCCGCTGCTGCAGATCGCGCATCAGATTGAGGATCTGTGCCTGGACCGAAACATCCAGCGCGCTGGTCGGCTCGTCGCACACCAGGAAGTCCGGCTCCGAGGCCAGCGCGCGGGCGATCGAGACGCGCTGGCGCTGGCCGCCGGAGAATTCGTGCGGGTATTTCTCGCCGTCGGCGGGCGCCAGGCCGACCTGGACCAGCAGTTCGCCGACGCGCGCGGCGATCGGCTGCGCCCCGGACAGGATGGCGAAGGCGCGGATCGGCTCGGCAACGATGTTGCGCACCCGCCAGCGCGGATTGAGCGAGGCGTACGGGTCCTGGAAGATCATGTTCATCCGCCGGCGCAGCGCGGGCTGCGCGCGGGCGGTGGAAAGCGGGTTGCCCTCGAAACGGATTTCTCCCCCGCTGGGCGGCATCAGGCCGACCGCCATGCGGGCGATGGTCGACTTGCCGCAGCCGGACTCGCCCACCAGCGACAGGGTGCTGCCGCGGGTGATGGTGAAGCTGGCGTCGTCCACCGCGCGCAGCGTCAGGCGCGGCTCGTGCGCCAGCACGCGCTGCAGCCAGGGTCTTGAGACGTCGAACACGCGCGTGACCGAGGATGCCTCGAGCATTGGCGTGTCGGGCATCGGTGCCCCGGGCATTGGTGCCTGATGCGGCGTCCCGGGCATGGGCGTCTCGCGCAGCGGCGGCTCAGGCATGTGCCGGCCCTCCGGCGAACAGCCAGCAGGCGGCGCTTGTGGCGCCGGCCGGCAGCAGCTCCGGACGGTCGGCGCGACAGCGGTCGAACACTTTGGGGCAGCGCGGGTTGAAGGCGCAGCCTGGCGGGATCGCGTTCAGCCGCGGCATCGCGCCGTCGATCTGGCGCAGCCGGTTTACCCGGTGCTCCAGCGAGGGGATCGAGCCCATCAGGCCCTCGGTGTAGGGGTGCGCCGGGTGCCGCACCACCTCCGCCACCGGGCCGATCTCGGCGATGCGGCCGGCGTACATCACGGCGACGCGGTCGGCGGTCTCGGCGATGACGCCCATGTCGTGGGTGACCAGCATCACCGCGGTGCCGAGATCGCGGGTCAGCCGTTTCAGCAGGGTGATGATCTGCGCCTGGATCGAAACGTCCAGCGCCGTGGTGGGCTCGTCGGCGATCACCAGCCGCGGTTCGGCGCAGAGGGCGAGCGCGATCACCACGCGCTGGCGCATGCCGCCGGAGAATTCATGCGGATAGGCATCGATCCGCTGCGCCGCGGCGGGGATACCGACCTCGGAGAGCCAGGCGATGGCGCGCTTGCGGGCGTCGGCGTCGGACAGGGCGAGATGGGTCTGGATCGTTTCGATCAACTGGCGGCCGACCGAATAGAGCGGATTGAGCGTGGTCAGCGGGTCCTGGAAGATGGTGCCGATCTGCCGGCCGCGGATGCGCCGCATCGCCTCATAGGGCAGGTTGTCGATCCGCTTGCCGTCCAGCAGAATCCGCCCGCCGGCGATGCGGCCCGGCGGCTCCAGCAGGCCGATGACGGCCACGCCGGTCAGCGACTTGCCGGCGCCGGATTCGCCGACAACGCCGAGCACCTCGCCCGCCTCGATCGACAGCGAGACGCCGTCCAGCGCGCGCAGGATGCCGCGGCGGGTAGGGAACTCGACGGTCAGGTCCTCGATGTCGAGCAGCGCCATCAGCGCAGCCTCGGGTTCAGCGCATCGCGCAGCCAGTCGCCCAGCAGGTTGATCGACAGCACCATCAGCACCAGGGCCAGGCCCGGGAAGATTGTCACCCACCACTGGCCGCTGAACAGGAAATCGTCACCGATGCGGATCAACGTGCCGAGCGAGGGCTCGGTTGGCGGCAGGCCGACGCCGAGGAACGACAGGGTCGCCTCATCCAGGATCGCGAGGCCCAGGGTGAGCGTGCCGAGCACCAGCACCGGCCCCAGCACGTTGGGCAGGATGTGCGTCGCCATGATGCGCACCTGGCCGAGGCCGATCAGCCGGGCGGCCATGACGTAGTCCTTGTTGCGCTCCACTAACGTGGAGCCGCGCACGGTGCGGGCGAACTGCGGCCAGCGGCTGATGCCGATGGCGAAGATCAGCACGTACATCTGCAGGGTCGCGTGCATGGTCTGCGGCAGCTCCGCGCTGACCACGCCGTCGACCAGCAGCGCCATCAGGATCGACGGGAACGTCAGTTGCACGTCGGCCGCGCGCATCAGGAAGGCGTCGATCATGCCGCCGGCGTAGCCCGCCAGCAGGCCGACGGCCACGCCCACGACGACGGCGAAGATCACCGCCGCCGCGCCGACGATCAGGCTGATCCGCGAGCCGTACATGATGGCGGAGAGCATGTCGCGGCCCTGCTCGTCGGTGCCCAGCGGGAATGCCCAGTCCGAGCCGTCCAGCGGCAGCGGCGGATTGAAGCTGTTGAGCAGGCTGAGGTTGGCGACGTTGGTGGGATCCTGCGGCGCGATCCAGGGCGCCAGGATCGCGGCCAGGATCAGGATCAGCGCCACCGACGCCGAGGTGACCGCCAGCGGCGAGCGGCGGAAGCTGTACAGCAGGTCGCTGTCCAGTGCGCGCGCCCAGCGCGTTGGCGTTTGGGTCGCGCTCATCGGGTCGCGCTCATCGCGGGGCGGACGCCGTCGCGCGGTCGACGCGCAGCCGCGGATCGACCGCGTAGTACAGCAGGTCGACGATCAGGTTGATCAGCACGAAGACGACGCCGACCAGCAGCAGGTAGGCCGACATCACCGGGATGTCGGCGACCGCGACCGATTGGACCAGCAGCAGCCCCATGCCGGGCCACTGGAACACCGTCTCGGTGACCAGCGAGAAGGCGATGATGCCACCGATCTGCAGCCCGACGATGGTGATCACCGGCACCAGCGTGTTCTTCAATGCGTGGCCGAAATAGACCGCGTGGTTGCTCAGGCCGCGGGCGCGGGCGAACTTGATGTAGTCCGTGCGCAGCACCTCCAGCATCTCGGCGCGCACCAGGCGCATGATCAGGGTGAGCTGGAACAGCCCGAGGGTGATCGCCGGCAGCACCAGGGCGCGCAGCCCGCTGACCGTGAGGAAGCCGGTGGTCCACCAGGTGGTGAAATGCACCACGTCGCCGCGCCCGAAGCTGGGCAGCCAGCCGAGCAGCACGGAGAACACCAGGATCAGCAGGATGCCGATTAGGAAGGTGGGCAGCGAGACGCCGACCAGGCTGATCGCCAGGCATAGCCGGGCCAGCGGGGCGTCGCGGTAGATGCCGGTGTAGACGCCGAGCGGCACGCCGACGAGCAGGGAGAACACGGTGGCGGTGGCGACCAACTCCAGCGTCGCGGGCAGGCGTTCCGCGATCAGGCCGGCGACCGGCTGGGCGAGGCGGTAGGACATGCCGAAATTGCCGTGCAGCGCGGCCCAGATGAATTTGGCGTATTGGATGAAGAAGGGCTGGTCGAGGCCGAGCTGATGCACCAGGGTGATGCGCTGCGCCTCGGTGTAGTCCTGGCCGAGCATGATGGTCACCGGATCGCCGACATAGGCGAACATGGCGAAGCTGATGAGGCCGATCACCAGCAGCACCGGAATGGCTTGCAGGATGCGCGAGACGATGAAGGCGAGCATGCCGGGTCAGCGACCCGGTTGGTCGGAGGTCAAGCTACTGTCTCCCAGGGGCGGGCGGGCCACTTGTTGGGGGCGAGTATAGCGGCATTGCAGGCGGCGGGAACCGGGGGGTGGTGTGGGGCGGGGGTGGGGGCGCGATGCTGACCGTCGGCGCCGTTGATTGGCGCGCAAGGAAGCAGATCCACCGCGGAGCACGCGGCGCGCGCGGAGGAAGGTGGTCGTCGCGCTGTCCCCCATCTACCTCCGCGTCGCTGCGCGGTGGGCCTTGCTCGCGGACTGTGCGCGACCCGCGTCGGCGGGGCGCCTCGAGGTCGGCCGTGCGGGCTGGCGGCAGGCGTGGCGGGTCAAGACCCGCCCTACGGCTTGCCTGCGAGCGCCTCCATCCTGGCAGCGCGCCGACTGCCTGCGGTGGCGACGCTACGGCTTCGTCGCAGGCGCCGGCGTGCCGCTGGCCGGTGCCGGCGAGGTCTGCGTGGGTGCGCCGGAAGCGGGCGCCGCCGGGGTCTGCGCCGGTGCCCCACTGGCGGGGGCCGGGGTCGGCGCGGGCGTCGCGGCGGCGGGGGAAGTGGGCTGCGCCGGCGTCGGGGTATAGGGCTGGGTCGGCGCCTGGCCGTTCGGCTGCGTCGATGGCGGGGCGTTCGACGCCGGGCTGGTCACATGGGCCCGGTCGCTCAGGTCCTGCACGCAGCGCCACAGCGTGGCACTCGCCGCGGTCGAACCGGCGAGCGACAACGTCCACGGCGGCTCGTTGCCGGTCGGGAAGCCGACGGTCATCGTGTGGCCGTTGCGGAACTCGGTGTCGAAGCCGCGGATCGAGGCGGCGCTGATCACCCACTCCACCGTGGTGCCGTGCCCGACGGCCTGCGCCTGCCACGGCTCGCCGCGGTCGATCTGCATGTTGGCCTGGAGCATGGTGTTGTCGGGGATGGTCCAGCCCGGCTTGTCAGCCAGCACGGTCAGGTCGCTGCCGCCGATAGTGTAGGTCAGCGACAGCTTGCGCCCGTCGGTCGGGTTCTCCGTGGCGATGCCGCAGACTGCGGTGCCCTGGGCGTCCTTGTCGGTGAAGGCGTGCCAGGCGCCGGCATGATAGTAGACCTCCGGGGCGGCGTGCGCCGGCGTGGCGCCGAGCAGCACCGCCAGCGGGACGACGGCCGTGAGTGTCCGCGCTACACGATGCGCCGTCGCGTTGGGGCGCGTCGTCGCGGTGGGGCTGGTTCGCATCCTTGCCTCCTGTGCCATGAAGCTTTCATACCAATGTATAGTCGAAGTTGGTATCGGCCACTCTTGTATCGGCGACGGGACCGGCCGGCTGGCGAGTGGCTAGGCGAAGTGCTAGCCCTCCGCCACAACCCCAGATGGAGAACCTGCCATGGCCTCGATCGCCGACGTGATCGCCCGCGAGATCCTGGACAGCCGCGGCAACCCCACGGTCGAGGTCGAGGTGGTGCTGGACAGCGGCGCGATGGGCCGCGCGGCGGTGCCGTCCGGCGCCTCCACCGGCGCGCACGAGGCGGTGGAGCTGCGCGACGGCGACAAGGCGCGCTACGGCGGCAAGGGCGTGCGCACCGCGGTCGCCAATGTCGTGGGCGAGATCGCCGAGGCGGTCGACGGGCTGGAGGCGACCGAGCAGGTGGCGCTCGACGACCTGCTGATCGACCTGGACGGCACGCCGAACAAGTCGCGGCTGGGGGCGAACGCGATCCTGGCGGTGTCGCTGGCGGTGGCGAAGGCGGCGGCGGCCGATCTGGGCATGCCGCTGTACCGCTACATCGGCGGGGTCTACGCGCGCACCCTGCCGGTGCCGCAGATGAACATCCTCAACGGGGGAAAACACGCCGACAACCCGATCGATATCCAGGAATTCATGATCATGCCGGTGGGCGCCGGAACGCTGGCCGACGGCGTGCGGATGGCCTCGGAGGTGTTCCATACGCTGCAAAAGGAGCTGCACGCGGCTGGGCACAGCACCAATGTCGGGGACGAGGGCGGGTTCGCACCGAACCTGAAGTCCGCCGACGAAGCCCTTGGTTTTATTGCACGGTCCTGTGAGAAGGCCGGCTATCGGCCGGGCGAGGATATCGTCTTCGCGCTCGACCCGGCGGCCAGCGAGTTCTTCAAGGACGGCAAATACGTGCTGGCCGGGGAGGGCAAGACGCTCGATGGCGACGGGATGGTGCGCTACCTGGAGGAGCTGTGCGGTCGGTATCCGATCGTCTCGATCGAGGACGGCTGCGCCGAGGACGACTGGGACACCTGGAAGAGCATGACCGGGGCGCTCGGGGGCAAGCTGCAGATCGTCGGCGACGACATCTTCGTGACCAATCCGGAGCGGCTGCGGCGGGGGATCGCGGAGGGTTCGGCCAACGCGATCCTGATCAAGCTGAACCAGATCGGCACGCTGTCGGAGACGCTGGAGACGATCGAAATCGCGCACCGTGCCGGGTGGCGCTGCGTGATCAGCCACCGGTCGGGCGAGACCGAGGACACCACGATCGCCGACCTGGTGGTGGCGACCAACTGCGGGCAGATCAAGACCGGCAGCCTGTCGCGCACCGATCGGATCGCGAAGTATAATCAGCTTATCCGCATCGAGGCGGAGCTTGGCGCGGCGGCGCGCTATGCCGGGCGGACGGTGCTGCGTGGGTGAGCCGGCCGGGGCGGGCGGCGCGGTGGCGGCCAGGGCTGTGGGGCTGCGCGTCATGATGGCGTCCTCCGCGGCCGGTCGGCCTGCACCGGCGCGCTGAGCAGAGCGGCGCTTCATGGCGGGACTCGGGCGGATTTTGGGCGGCGACGCGCACGATCAGGTGAGGTGGGGCAATCCGTACACCTCTCCCGCCTTTCGCGGGCTTGGGCCGCGAAGCGGACCAAGGCGCGGAGCACTTGCGACGCGGGTGAGGGCGGTGCACGCGGCACCACCCTCACCGTTGATCCGTTTCACGGCTCAACCGCTTCGCTTGCCGACCTTGGTCCGCTCTTCGCGGCCCAAGCCCGCGAAGGGCGGGAGAGGTGAGTGTACGCGGATCGGCTCTAGTTTCCGGGGTTCGTCGGGGTTGGCGGCTGCTTCGCCTCGCCGCGGTTGCGCTTCAGCGCCGGATGCACGGTCTTGTTGATGATCTGCATGTCCGCCCCGATCACGTGCGCGCTGGCCCCGACGATCAGCGGGTCGGGGCCGGTGACGATGGAGCGGTCCTTGCCCTCGTAGCCGAGGGTGGCGAGGAAATGCTGCATCGCATTCAGCCGCGCCCGGCGCTTGTCGTCGGACTTGACGATGGTCCACGGCGCATCGGCGGTGTCGGTGTAGAAGAACATCGCCTCCTTCGCCTCGGTGTAGTCGTCCCACTTGCCGAGCGAGACGCGGTCGATCGGCGACAGCTTCCATTGCTTGAGCGGATCGGTCTCGCGCATCGAGAAGCGCCGCCGCTGCTCCTCGCGGCTGACCGAGAACCAGAACTTGAACAGCCGGATCCCCGAGCGGGTCAGCATCCGCTCGAACTCCGGGCATTGGCGCATGAACTCCAGGTATTCGTTCGGCGTGCAGAACCCCATCACGCGCTCGACGCCGGCGCGGTTGTACCAGGAGCGGTCGAACAGCACGATCTCGCCGGCGGCCGGCAGGTGGGCGATGTAGCGCTGGAAATACCACTGGGTCCGCTCGCGCTCGGTCGGCTTCTGCAACGCCACCACGCGCGCGGTGCGCGGGTTCATGTGCTCGGTGAAGCGCTTGATCGTGCCGCCCTTGCCGGCGGCGTCGC
>Ga0209415_10014275_pt1 | contig 12981 bp, 12 predicted proteins | sample PeaSoiSIISIP2007_FD_187696 | JGI IMG/M metagenome (GOLD analysis project Ga0209415, IMG submission 187696) | Peat soil microbial communities from Weissenstadt, Germany - SII-SIP-2007 (SPAdes) (version 2) | ecosystem: Environmental > Terrestrial > Soil > Wetlands > Peat | place: Germany...
TCAAATGACTACTGACGGGCACAAGGCTTACCTGGAGGCGGTAGAGGATGCCTTCGGGGCCGAAATAGACTACGCCATGCTGATTAAGCTGTACGGCGAAGCACCTAAGGGCGATGTGCGCTACAGCCCGGCCGAATGCATCGGTGCCCGCAAGACTCCCGTCACTGGCAACCCCGACAAGGCGCACGTCTCAACCTCGCACGTCGAGCGCAGCAACCTTTCGATGCGGATGCACATGCGCCGGTTCACGCGGTTGACCAATGCGCACAGCAAGAAATTCGAGAACCACTGCCACATGGTCGCACTCTATACGGTCTGGTACAATTTCGTGCGGACCAATAGCGCGGTTCGGATGCCTCCCGCGATGGCGGCGGGGATCGCAACTAGCCCGATGGAAATGGCCGATATTGTCGCGCTGATTGATACTCGGGCCGAGAAGCCAGTTCGCCCAGCTACCTATCAAAAGCGCGATGCGCAGATTTCAAACTGAGACAGTGCCGCCCATTCGGACCACTGGCGGATCGCCGCCGAAACGGGTATAATTAGTATCATTCTGGTTGGCGGCTTCGTCGCGCCGTCGAACCGCGGATTTGGAGGAGTTTGTCATGTCGAAGCGGCCCCTTCTGGCAACGGCGATCTTCGCTTCGCTGATCCTGAGCGCCACAGCGGCGATGGCCTGCCCTTGGCACGACGCGTCGGCGCAGAACGATCCCACGGTCGTGGCCTCGACCGCTGGATCGGCCCAGCCCGATGCGCAGACCGATACCAGCCCTCCGCCCAACGCCAATTGAGGCGCGGCCTGCCGTTGCGCGCCCTTCCGGTTTCGTGACCAAGGGAGGCGGGCGGGTCGGTTGATCCGGGCCGCGGCGTTTGCCGCGGCCCGTTTTCGTTCGGGAACGCGCGCCTTGCCAAAAGGGCGCGTTTCTTTTATTGCCGCGCCAGATAGGCATCGATGAAATTCGCGATCCTCGTCACCGAGGCGCCGTTCGGCGGCCAGGCGGCGGCCACGGCGCTGGCCTTCGCCGGCGCGGCGATGGCGCGCGGGCACGAGATCGAGCGCGTGTTCTTCTATTGCGACGGCGTGCACAACGCCAACCGCCTGGCGGCGCCTCCCGGCGGCGAGGCCAACCTGGTGCGCGACTGGTCGAAGCTCGGCGCCGAGCGCGGGCTCGACCTGGTGGTGTGCATCAACGCGGGCGGGCGTCGCGGGCTGCGCGAAGCCAATCTGGCGCCGGGATTCCGCATCTCCGGACTGGGCCAACTGGTCGAGGCGGTGATCCTGGCCGACCGCCTGGTCCCGTTCGGAGCCTGAGCCATGGCCGCGACGCCCGCCGCTCCGCCGCGCAAGCCGAAGACGCTGGCCTTCCTGTGCCGCCGCTCGCCCTGGGGCAGCGGCCATGCGGCCGAAATGCTCGAAGCGGCGCTGATCGCCGGGGCCTTCGACCAGGAGGTTCATCTCGCCTTTCTCGACGACGGGGTGTTCCAACTGGTCGCCGGCCAGCGGCCCGATCTGCTCGGCCGCCGCGCGCTCGACCAAGGCTTCGGCGAGCTGGCCGATCTCGACGTCGAGCATGTCTGGGTCGAACGCGAGTCGCTGGCCGAGCGGGGACTCGAGGCGGATCGATTGCTGCTGCGCGCCACCGTGCTCGATCGCCGCGCGATGGCCGAGCTGCTGGCGCGCATGGACGCGGTGTTCAGCGCATGAGCGCCGAACTCCCCTACCTTTCCGCCAGCGAGATGGTGGATCGCTTCCGCCGCCGCGTGCTGTCGCCGGTCGAGGTCTGCGACGCGGTCATCGACCACATCGCCGACTGGGAGCCGCGGCTGAAGGCGCTGTACGCCTATGACCCGGCGGGAGCGCGCGCTCAGGCGGCGGCGTCCGAGGCGCGTTGGGCCAAGGCGGCGCCGCTGGGGCCGCTCGATGGCGTCCCGGTCACCATCAAGGACAACATCGCCACCAAGGGCGTGCCCATGCCGCTGGGCACGGCGGCCACCGAGCTGGTACCCGCCGCGGCCGATGCGCCGCCGGCGGCGCGGCTGCGCGAAGCGGGCGCGGTGATCCTGGCCAAGACCACCATGCCCGACTACGGCATGCTGTCCTCGGGCCTGTCGAGCTTCCACGCCCTCACGCGCAATCCCTGGAACCTGGACTTGAATCCGGGCGGATCGAGCGCGGGCGCCGCCGCCGCGGCCGCATCCGGCTACGGGCCGATCCATCTCGGCAGCGACATCGGCGGCTCGATCCGCCTGCCCGCGGGCTGGTGCGGCCTGGTCGGCCTCAAGCCCAGCCTGGGGCGCGTGCCGATCGACCCGCCCTATGTCGGCCGTGCCGTCGGGCCGCTGGTGCGCAGCGTGGCCGACGCGGCCCTCGCCATGTCGGTTCTGTCCCGGCCCGACTGGCGCGACGGGATGAGCCTGCCGCCCGCCGCGATCGACTGGCAGCCGCGCCCGGCCGAGGTGCGCGGCCTGCGCGTCGGCCTGATGCTCGAGATCGGCGCCGGGCAGACTCCGACGCAAGAGGTGCGGGGCGCGGTCGAGGCGGCGGCGCGCCTGTTCGAGCGGGAAGGCGCGATCGTGGTGCCGGTGGCACCGATCCTGACCCGCGCCATGCTCGACGGGCTCGACACCTTCTGGCGGGCGCGCGCCTGGGCCGAGATCGAACCGTTGCCGCCCGAGCGGCGCGCTCGCATCCTGCCCTACATCCTGCGCTGGGCCGAAGCCGGCGCACCGGTGACCGGCGTCGAGGCGGTGCGCGGCTTCGGCCAGACCATGGAAATGCGCAAGGCGGCGGCCCGACTGTTCCAATCGGTCGACGCGGTGCTTTCCCCGACCGCGCCGATGGCCGCCTTTCCCGCGGCGCTGGCCTCCCCGATCGACGATCCGGCGCGACCGTTCGAGCATATCGGCTTCACCGTGGTGTGGAACATGTCCGAGCAGCCGGCGGTCACGGTCAACTGCGGCTTCACGGCGGCGGGTCTGCCGATCGGACTGCAGATCGTCGGTCCGCGCTTCGACGATGCGGGCGTGCTGCGTCTCGCGCACGCTTACGAGATCTGGCGCGGCCCGCAGCGCCCTTGGCCGGGTTCAGAAGCGGCGCGCTGAACCACGCGCGGCAGTGCCACTCCCGACTCAGTCGGGCCAGCGGCGGTGGATCCACATCCACTGCTCGGGACGGCGCCGGATCCATCCTTCGATGATACGGTTGACCTCGGTCATGATCGCCAGGACCGCTTCGTGCCGATCCGAAGTTTCAGGGATTGCGAGCGGCGGCTCGACCACCAGCCGCAGATGGGCGCCGCCCACGCGCTCGACATGGGTGGGCAGAACCGGGCAGCGATACTTGAGCGCGAACTGCGCCAGCGCCGGAGCGGTCATCGCCTCGCGCCCGAAGAACGGGACGGCGATGCCGTCGTTCATCTTCTGGTCGACCAGCAGGCCGAGCGACTTGCCCTGGCGCAGCAGCTCGAGGGCGCGACGAGCGCCGCGGGCGCCCTTGGGAATCATCTCGGCGTCGCGGTTGCCGCGCCCCTGGAACAGCCATTCGAGATAGGGATTGTTCGGCGAGCGATAGACGACGTTGATGGGAATGCCGACCGCCGCGGCGGCCGGTCCCAACACCTCCCAATTGCCGAAATGGGCGCTAAAGAAGATGAGGCCGCGGCCCTTGGCGCGCGCCGTCTCCAGGTGATCGAGACCCACCAGCTCGACGCGCTCGCCGGGTCCGAAGCGCAGCGTGCGGAGGTGCGGCAACTCGGCGACCGTGCGCCCGAGATTGTCCCACATGCGCCTGAGCGTCCGCTCCAGTTCTGACCGCCGCAGCTCGGGGAAGGCGCGCGCCAGATTGCGGCGCGCATGGCGCGTCACCGGCAGCCGATAGCCGATCGTGCGGCCCAGCAATCCGCCGAGCGCCGAAGCGGCGTCGATCGGCATGCGGCGGAAAAGCTGAAAGGCCAGCCATGCCGTGGCCGCCTCGACGCGCAGGCGCAGCTCGTTGCGGGTCATCGCGGCGATTTGAGGACCGGCGCGAGGGCGCGCATCAGCGCCGCTTCGTCATCCCATGTCACCGTGACGCGCAGCACCGAGACCCGGTCGCGCAGATGCGGCGGCAGGCGCACATAGTCCTTCGAGGTAGTCATCAGCGCCGCCGACTGCGCCTCGGCATCATTGATCAAGCGACCGATCTCGACCGGCGTATAGGCATGATGGTCGGGGAAGGCGCGCCTCTCGACCAGCTTGGCGCCGCAAGCCTCGAGCGTATGGAAGAACTTCCCAGGGCGGCCGATGCCGGCGAAGGCCAGCACCCGGTGCCCATCCAGCGCGCCCGCCTCGCTTTCGGCTTCCAGCCGGCCGCGCAACACCGGAAGCTCGCCGAGCCGCCTGGCAACGCCCGTGCGGTCCTTGCCGAGCAGCACCACCGCCTGGGCGCGCATCAGTCCCCGGCCGACCGGCTCGCGCAGAGGGCCGGCGGGAACGCAGCGGCCGGAGCCGAAGCCCACATGGCCGTCGACCACCAGCAGCGAAATGTCCTTGGCGAGCGACGGGTCCTGGTAGCCATCGTCCATGATGACGCAGGTGGCGCCGTGCTGCGCCGCCACGCGCGCCCCCGCGACCCGATCGCGCGCCACCCAGCACGGAGCGACGCGCGCGAGCAGCAATGGCTCGTCGCCGACCTGGCGGTGATCGTGGCGCTCGGGGTCGACCTGCACCGGTCCGACGGCGTTGCCGCCGTGGCCTCGGGACAGGAAGTGCGCGCCCGGCAACCGGTGCGCCAGCGATATCGCCACCGGCGTCTTGCCGGCACCGCCGATCACCAGGTTGCCGACGCACACCACCGGCACGGGGGCGCGGGCGGGCCGGCCGAAGGCTGCGCGCAACGCCGCGCCCGCCGCCCAAAGTCCGCCCAGCGGCGCCAGCGCGACCGAGGCGGGGCCGCCGGCATACCAGAAACGGGGCGCACTCACGGCGCCGACCCCCGATCCTCGAGCCAGGGACGCAGTTCGCGCAGCACCGCCTGGAGCACCTCCGCCTCGGCGGTCGCGAAGGCGCTGGCGCGCCCACCCTCCGCTTCGGCCAGCGCCGGATCCGCCAGCCGCAGCGCGACCGCCGAGGCCAGCGCCGCCTCGTCGGCCACCAGATGGGCGGCCTTCGCCGCCTCCATGCGCGCCGCCACTTCGTCGAAATTGTCCATGAACGGGCCGAACAGGACGCTCGCTCCCAGCCGCGCGGGCTCGAGCGGATTCTGGCCGCCCCGCGCGGTCAAGCTCTTGCCCATGAACACGATCGGCGCGAGCCGCATGAACAAGCCGAGTTCGCCGATCGTGTCGCCGAGCAGGATGTCGGTCGCGGCCTCGACCCGCTCGCCCGCGGCCCATCGCGCGACCGCGAGGCCGAGCGAACGCAACTCGGCGGCGACCGCATCGCCGCGCACCGGGTGACGCGGCACGACGATGGTGAGCAGACCCGGAAAGCGCGGCTTCAGCGCGCGATGGACCCGCGCCGCGATCGCTTCCTCGCCGGCATGGGTGCTCGCCGCCAGCCAGCGCGGCCGTCCATCCAGCGCGGCCGTCGCGGCCGCGAGCGCGGCGGCTTCGACCGGCAGCGGCGGCGCCGCCACTTTGAGGTTGCCCGGCGCGGCCACGCGGCGCGCGCCCAGCAGTCTCAGGCGCTCGGCGTCGGCCTCGGTCTGACCCAGGCACAGTTGAAAGCTGGCCAGGATCTTGCGAATGAAGCGCGGATGGCGCCGCCAGCGAGCGAAGGATCGCGGCGAAACGCGGCCGTTGAGCAGGATCATCGGCACGCCGCGCGCGGCGGTCTCGATCAACAGATTCGGCCAGAACTCCGACTCGCTCCACAGCGCCAGATCGGGGCGCCAGTGGTCGAGGAAGCGGCGTACCCAGGCGAGGCGGTCGACCGGCACGTATTGGTGAATGGCGCCCGCGGGCAGCCGCCCGGCCATGAGCTCCGCCGAAGCCACGGTACCGGTGGTGAGCAACACGGTGGTGTCCGGCCGCGCGCCGACATGCTCGGCCACCGGCAGTACCGAGACCGCCTCGCCGACCGAGGCCGCGTGCAGCCAGACCAGTCTTCCCGGCGGGCGCGGACGGTCGGCGATGCCCTGGCGTTCGGCGAACCGGCGCCGATCCTCCCTGCCGCGCGCCAGACGCCGCCGCAGCACGGCGGCGATGATCGGCTCGCCGAGCGTGGTGACGCAGCGATAGAGGACGAGCATCACGACGCGGCCTCGGCCGGCGCGAGCGGATTGTGCCCGGTGCGCCGGTCCGCGTCCGCCGTGATGGCGATCAGCGTGCGCTCCACCTGCTGGCGCACCTGCTCGAGCGCCTGGTCGTCGGCCTCGCGCGGCACGGCGATCGGCTCGCCCCAAACGAACACGCCGCGCGAGAACGGCCAGGCGACGACAAATCCGTCCCAGGTGCCGAGCTGGCGTCGCCGCACCGCCGAAAAGGTGCAGGGAACGATGCTGGCGCCGGACAACCGGGCCAATTGCACGATCCCGGCGGCGGCGCGCATGCGCGGGCCGCGCGGGCCGTCGGGAGTGACGCCGACGCAGACGCCGTCCTTGAGCGATTTGAGCATGGCGCGCAACGCCGGGCCGCCGCCGCGGGTGGTCGAACCGGAGATCGTGTCGATCCCGAAATGGCGCACGGTGCGGGCGATGATCTGGCCGTCGCGATGGTCCGAGATCAACATGCCGATCGGCCGGCTGCGCCGCCAGCAGTACGGCATCATCAGGATGCGCCCGTGCCAGAACGCCAGGATGAAGGGCTGGCCGCGGTCCCAAAAGGCGGCCGGCACCGCGCCGCCCACCACCTCCCAGCGGCCGGTGGCGTGCACCGCGCGTATGTACTGGGCCCCCAGCCAGCACAGCGGACGGCGCACCGCGTCGCTGCGCGTCAGCGCCTTGAGGAGCCCCATCGGCCTGCTACCCCAACCGCCTCGCCGAGACGGGAGGCTCGGCCGCTTCCGGCTCGCCCTCGGAAGCCGCCTGCACCGCGTGCAGGCGGGCGTACCAGCCGCCGCGCGCCAGCAATTCGTCGTGGCGTCCGGACTCGACGAGCCGGCCCCGATCGATGACATGGATCAGGTCGGCGTCGGCGACGGTCGAGAGCCGATGCGCGACGATGATCGTGGTGCGTCCATGCATCAGCCTGTCCAGCGCCGCCTGCACCTGGCGCTCGGACTCGGTGTCGAGCGCCGAAGTGGCTTCGTCGAGTAGCAGAATCGGCGCATTGCGCAACATGGCGCGGGCGATGGCGAGACGCTGGCGTTGTCCGCCCGAGAGCTTCACCCCGTGCTCGCCCACCATCGTGTCATAGCCCTGCGGCAGCGCGACGATGAAGTCTTGCGCGGCGGCATTGCGGGCGGCGAGTTCGATCTCCGCCTCGCTCGCGCCGGGGCGGCCGTAGGCGATGTTGGCGCGCACCGTGTCGTCGAACAGCAGAATCTCCTGGCTCACCAGTGCCATGCTCGAGCGCAGCGAATCGAGCGTGACCGTGCGCACATCCTGTTCGTCGATCAGCACGCGGCCGGCATCGACATCGTAGAAGCGCGGGATCAAATTGAGGATGGTCGACTTGCCGGCGCCCGACGCGCCGACCAGCGCCACCCGCCGGCCGGCCGGAACCTCGAGCGACAGCCGGTCGAGCGCCGGGCGCGCGCCGTCGTAGCCGAAGGTCACGTCCTCGAAGCGCACGGCGCCGCCGCGCGCCACCAGCGGCTTGGCGTCGGGCCGCTCGGCGATGCGCGGCCGCACGTCGAGCAGGGTGAACAGGCGCTGCGCGCCGGCGAGCCCCTCCTGCAGGCTGGCGTTGAGGTTGGCCAGGCTCTTGACCGGCTGATAGGCCATCATCAGCGCGGTCATGAAGGAGAAGAAGGCGCCGGGCGTGGTCGCGCCGCCGATCACCCGCATGCCGCCATAGACGATCACCACCGCCACGGCGAGGCCGCCCAGGGTCTCCATGATCGGGCCGGACAGGGCGCGTACGCGGTTCGACTTGAAGGCCAGGCGGAACACGGTCTCGGTCAACCCGCCGATGCGGCGCTCCTCGTAGCCCTCCATGCCGTAGGCCTTGACCACACGCATCCCCTGGAAGTTCTGCTCGAGCAGCGTGGTGAAGTTGCCGAGATTCTCCTGGGTATTGGTCGTGACGCGGCGCATCCGTCGGCCCAGGCGAATGATCGGCTGGATCGCGGCCGGAAAGGCGAAGAACGAGACCAGCGCCAGCTTCCAGTCCTGGTAGAACATCACGCCCACCAGTGCCACCACCGACAGCGAGTCGCGGCCGACTCCCGCCAGCGCGTTCGACACCGCGGCGCGCATCACGGCGATGTCGTTGGTGAAGCGCGACACCAGCCGGCCGGTAGCGGTGTCGTGAAAGAATTGCAGGTCGAGGCGCATCAGGTGCGCGAACAGTCGGTTTTGCATGTCCGCGATGATGCGCAGGCCCACCCAGGCGACCAGACTGGATTGGGCGTAGGTGGCTACGCCCTTGGCCAACGAGGTCAGCACCACGGCCGCGGCCACCGGCCAAAGCATGGCGGCGTCGCGGCGCACGAACACGTCGTCGACGACCGGCTTCATTAGCGCGGCCAGGATCCCGGTCGTCGCCGCAACCACCGCCATGAACACGAAGGAGAGCACGATGCGGCTGGCGTAGGGTCTCACCCCCTCGCGCAACAGCCGCCGGACCAGCAGCCAGGTCGAATGGTCGAGGGGTATCCTGTTGGCGTTCAATGACTTTCCAGCCGTCTCCGGAACTCGCGCGGCGGCGCACGATAGCACGCGCGTGATTCAGGGCCAACCCGCGGCGGCGCGCCCGCCCGCGACAGTCTACATTCCCTTGGGGTCGCCCACCACCACGGTCGCCAGTCGATCGGCCCGCAGCAGCCGGCGCGCGACGCGACGCGTGTCGGCCATGGTTACTGCGTCGATCAGACCGCGGCGCCGGTCGAGATAATCGAGCCCGAGGCCGTTGCGCTGGATCACGTTCAGCAATCCGGCCAGCGCCCCGGTCGAGCTCAACTCGAGCGGGAACGAGCCGTTGAGATATTTCTTGGCGGCGGCCAACTCGGCGGCGGTCGCGCCCTGGTCGGCCATGCGTTGCCATTCGCGACGGACCACCGCGAGGCTGTCGGCCATCCTGTCGTTGCGGGTGGCAACGCCGCCGCCGACCAACGCGGCATGGTCGCGCGGGATCAGGTAGCTCTCGGTATCGTAGGCCAGGCCCCGCTTTTCCCTTACCTCGTGCATCAGCCGGGAAGAAAATCCGCCGCCGCCCAGGATGTCGTTCATCACATAGGCCGCGTACCAATCCGGGTCGGCACGCTTGATCCCGGCTTCGGCGAAGGTCGCCACGCTCTGCGCGAAGGGCCGGCGAATGACCTGCACCTTGCCGGCGCCCTGCGCTTCGGCCTCGGGCACGGAAACCGGGTCGGCGTGCGCGGGCAGGCCGGCGAACGCGGCGTCGAGCAGCGACTTGAGCCGATCGGCGGTCACGTCGCCGACCACCGAAACGATCAAGGCATCGCGTCCCAAATGATGGGCGGTCCACGCCGCCAGGTCGTCGCGCGCGATCGCCTTCACGGACTCGGGGTCGCCTTTGGCCGGCCGGCCGTAAGGATGATTCGGAAACAGCATGGCCGCCAGGGCGCGATTGGCGACCGCGTGCGGATCGGCCAGTTCCTGGGCGAGCGCGGACAGTTCTTGCGACCGGACCCGCTCGATCGCGTCGGGATCGAAACGGGGCTTGGCGAGTGCCAATCCGAGGAGGCCGAACGCCGTCTCGCGGTTCTCGGTGAGCGTCTTCAGGTCGATGTTCAGAGAATCGTGCCCGACCTCGAACGACAGCTCGATCGCTAGGTCGTTGAGCTTCCCCTGGTAGGCTTGCGAATCAAGGTCGCCGGCCCCTTCGTCGAGCAAATCCGCGACCAGATTGGCGAGCCCCGCCTTGCCGTCTGGATCCAGCGCCGCGCCGCCGCTGACCGAGACGCTCATGGCGACGATCGGATTGGTATGGTCCTCGACCAACCAGGCGGCAATGCCGCCGGGCGAAGAAACCCGCTCGATGCTCATCGCGCGCGCCGGCAGGGCGATGGCCAAGCCGATGGCCAGGGTGCCGAGGAAGGCCCGGGCGTTCATCGCAACGACCTTCCCAATTCGGGTATCGGCTGCTCCGGCGCGTTGCCGCCGGACGCCTCCTCGCCCGGCCGAGCGGGCAGCAGCAAACCGGTCACCGAACGTAGGTCGCGCAGAACGGCGCGCGCCGCTTCGTTGACCAGCTCGGGCGTGACGGCGGCGATGCGCTGCGGCCACTCCTGCACATCCGCGACGGTGCGGCCGGTCGCCAGCGCCGAGCCGAGCACGCGCGCGCCGGTCTGGTACGAGTCCCGCGCATAGGCGACCTGGGCGCGCAGTTTCGTCTTGGCGCGCTCGACCTCATCGGCGGCGACGCCCTTGTCGACCAGGTCGAGAATCTCGGCATCCATGGCCGCACCCAGCTTGTCGAGATCGACCCCGGGATTGGGGCTCGCATAGAAATCGAAGGAGGTCGGCCCCAGGGATTCCGGCGAGTATCCCGCCCATACCTCGGAGGCCAGCTTCTGCTCGATCACGAGGTGGCGATACAGCCGGCTGGAGCTGTCGGCCCCTATCACCTCGGCCAAGACCTCGAGCGCGTAGGTGTATTTCGTGTCGCCCGTGGAATAGCTCGGCGCCAGATAGAGGCGGTTCCAGTCGGGCTGATGCACGTTCGGATCGCGCAGGACGACGGTCCGTGCGGCCAGGGGCGGCGGTTCGTCGAGGCGCACGCGCGGCGGCAATTTGCGCCGCGGCAAGGGACCGAAATACTTCTCCACGATCGGCTTCAGTTGCGCCGCGGTGATGTCGCCCGACACCACCAGGATCGCATTGTTGGGGGCGTACCAGCGTCGCTGGAAGGCGATCACGTCGGCCAAGGTGAAATGCTCGACCTCGGAGCGCCAGCCGATCACGGGATGGTGGTAGGGCGCGTTGAGGAACAGCGACGCGTTCATCTGCTCGTTCAACTTGCCGCCGGGCGAGTTGTCGACGCGCATCCGCAATTCCTCGAGCACGACCTGATGCTCGGGCGCGAAGTCCTTTTCATGGAGCGAGAGATTGGTCATCCGGTCGGCCTCGAGGCGCAATACCTCGGGCAGCCGATCGACGGCGATGTCCTGGTAGAAGGCGGTGTAGTCGAAGCTGGTGAAGGCGTCGTCGCGACCGCCATTCTCCGCCACCAAGTGCGAGAACATGCCGGGCGCCACCGTCTTGGTGCCCTTGAACATCATGTGCTCGACCATATGGGCGAGGCCGGACTTGCCCGGCTCTTCATCGGCCGAACCGACCTTGTACCAGATCATGCTGCTGACCACCGGCGCGCGATGGTTGGCGACCGCCACAACCTCGAGCCCGTTGGCCAGCGTGAACGACTCGGCGTCGAACACCTGGGCCGCGGCGGGCGTCGCCTGCGAAAAGGCAAGAATAAGGAGAGCAATAGCGGTGCGCGGCGCTGTCATCGAATCTCCCGATACGACCGAAAGTGCCCCCCGCGCGCCCTTATAGCGGGATGGATGGGAGCCCGCAATGCGCGCGCGTACGAGACCGACGAGAAGGTGGGCTCACCAAAGACTTTCGGACGCATCGAGGAATGCTGCGCGCACCGAAGCGGCCGATTCGATGCGCACAACCGCGGAGGCGAGAATGCGCAGCGGGGTAGCATCGGACCGGGTCTTGGGTCCGACCAGCCCGGCGCAGATCTTTGCGACAACGGCCGGTCGACCGCTGAACAGAAGCTCGGGCCCAGCGCCCGCAAGCCCCAGTCGCACGACGACCAGGCCGTTCGTGTCGAGCGCCAGGCGAATTCGCTCTCCATTGGCGAGCGCGATGTCGCAGTGCGGCTGATCGCCATCGTCGCGGTAGACAAGCACGGTTCCCGCGGAAGCTTCAGAAGATGTCTTCAAGCCAACCCTTCTGCTTGCGCACGATTTGCGGCGTATCGCCCTCGGTGACCGGCTTGCCGAGCGAGACGTTGCTTTCCAGCCGCTTGGCCTCGGCGGCCGGATCCACGACCTCGCCCGGCGGCGGCTTGGTCTGCCAGAACAGGATGTCGTTGGTGAAGCCGGCGCCTGCGTCGACCAGGGCGGTGGTTTCCTCGTCGACCTGCCGGCGGATGGCGGAGGAAACCTTGTCGCCGCCCGCCTTGCGCAGCAGCGACTGCTCGCCGACGGACAGACCGGCCAGCGCTCCGTTGTCTTCGCCGGACGACGCCGGCGCCGGACCGACGCTGCCGGCCCCGATCAGGACCTTCTTCGCCTGGTCGACCGTCGTGCCTTCCTGCGGCCGCGGGGCGCCCGGCGAAGGCGCGCGCAGATCGAAATCGGGCGGTTGGGTCAACGGCGCGCGGGTGACCACGGAGAACTCGTCGGGCGGGGCCTTCTCCCAACCCAGGGCGCGCTTGGTGCTCTCGCCGCAGCCAGTCAAAGCCGCAACGGCAAGCGCCAGGAGAAGCGCCCCACCGATGCGCGCGGTCGTAATGGAATTGTCATTCATAGTCTAATTCTAGGACCAATCGCGGCCGCCGGACAAGGAATCGATCGCCAGCACAACGGCGCCGACGCAAATCGCCGAGTCCGCCAGGTTGAAGGCCGGCCACCAGTCGAACGCCCCGACATGGACATAGACGAAATCGACCACGGCGCCAAAGCGCAGCCGGTCGGCGAGGTTGCCCACGGCCCCGCCCACGATCAGCCCAAGCGCGGTAGCGAGCGGCGCGCTGCGCGTCCGCGCCATCCAGCGCAGCAGAAGCGCCGCGATCGCCGCGGCGACGACGCCGAACGCGACCGTGCTCCAGGCCGCCGGGACGTTGCCCACGCCGAAGCTGATGCCGCGATTCCACACCAGCGCGAAGTCGAGCACCGGCAGCACGGTCATCGGTGCCGCGGCCG
>Ga0209415_10014276_pt1 | contig 12981 bp, 10 predicted proteins | sample PeaSoiSIISIP2007_FD_187696 | JGI IMG/M metagenome (GOLD analysis project Ga0209415, IMG submission 187696) | Peat soil microbial communities from Weissenstadt, Germany - SII-SIP-2007 (SPAdes) (version 2) | ecosystem: Environmental > Terrestrial > Soil > Wetlands > Peat | place: Germany...
CGCGAAGGGTATGGGATCGATGCCATCGTGTGCAGGTGGACGTGGCGGCGCCGACCAGCTACCGGCCGTGCCCCCGCAGGAGATCCAAGTCGATTCGTCGGGCGCACTGATCTGACGAATCGCGTGGCGGGTACCGTAAGAGGAGACAACCGGCCACACACCCGGAGGGCAGAAACCGTCTACCTGGACGCCGTGTCAGGGGCCCGCGGGAGCTCCGTAGGGTCGCATGGCGTGATAAAGCGCGTCAGCGAGGAGCACGTGCCCCGTGGGCGTCCCACGCCCGCCTCAGCCCTCGCGGAAAAAGCCCAACAACCGGTCCTGAAGCTCGGCGGCGACCTCGGTCACGTCCTTGATCGTATCCACGCCGCGCCAGTACGCCCTCGACTTGAACGCGCCGAGCCGTCCCTCCTGGGCCAGCGCCGGGAACGTCGTCGTCTCGTGGTCGCCGCGCTCCGGCAGCCGGTCGCGCAGCCCGGGGGCCAGCACGTACACCCCGGCGTTGATCCAGTACGGCAGCGTGGGCTTCTCGTGAAACTGCGTCACGCGGTCGTCCTCGTCCACCTCCACGATGCCGTACGGACTGATGAACGGCGTCAGCACGATCGTCGCCAGCATGCGCTTGGCGCGGTGTGCCTCCACCACCGGGGCGAGGCGCAGGTTCGTGATGATGTCGCCGTTGGTGGCGATGATCGCCTCCGCGTCTTCGGGCACGTGCGACAGCGCGAGCCGCAGCGCCCCGCCGCGGCCGAGGGGCTGCTGCTCCACGGCGTACGTGATCCGCAGCCCCAACCGCTCCCCCGAGCCGAAGTACGCTTCGATGACGTCGTGGCGGTACCCGCAGGACACGACGATGTCCGACACGCCCTGGCCCTGCAGCCACTGAAACTGGTAGCCCAAGATGGGGATCCCCATGATCTCCACCATCGGCTTCGGCCGGTCCTCGGTGAACGGCCGCAGCCGCTCGCCCTTCCCGCCGGCCAGGACCACGGCGTAGAGCCGGGCCGTCGGCTTAGAATCGGGCATCCTGGGTAATCCTTTCCCGGTGGGTCATGAACCACTCTAGCGTCCGGCGGACCCCCGTCTCAAACTCGGTCTCTGGACGATACCCGAGCAGCTGCGCCGCCTTCTCCACCGACGCGCAGCGCCGGGTGATGTGATCCCAGGACCGGCGCTCCACGTGCCGCACGCCCGCGGGGTTTCCGGTCAGTTCGTTGATGAGCGACGCGAGCGACGCGACGGTCGTCTCCCGCCCGGACGCTAGGTTCATCGCCTCGCCGACCGCGGCCTCCGAGGTCCCGGCGGCCAGCAGGCCCCGCACCACGTCACCGACGTACGTGAAGTCGCGCGTCTCCTCGCCCGTCCCGGTGATCGGGAGCGGCTCCTTGCGGAGCGCCCAGTACAAAAAGTTCGGGATCACGTTGCGGTAGCGACCGGGGATCTCGCCGGGGCCGTACACGTTGAAGAAGCGGGTCCGCACCACCGGCAGCCCGTAGAAGTTCGAGAAGAAGTTGCAGTAGAGTTCGCCGAGCAACTTCGTGATCTGGTAGGGCGTGTCGAGGTCGAGCGAGACGAAATCCTCGGTCAAGGGAAGCGGCGCCTTGCTCCCGTACACGGAGCACCCGGAGGAGGCGAAGACGAATCGCCGAACGCCCACGAGCTGCGTAAACTCGAGCATCTTGAGCGTCCCGAGGCCGTTCACCAGCAGATCCTGCGTCGGGTGGTCGACCGAGTTCTGGTTCGCAAACAGCGCCGCGAGGTGGAACACGTACTCCGGCTTCTCCGAGAACGCACCGCGCAGAACGTCGGCGTCGAGGACGCTACCGTGGAGAAACCGCACCGCCGGATGCTCGGGGATGTTCCACCGGCTCGCCGACGAGAGATCGTCGACAACGATGATCCGGCCCGCGCCGGCGTCGGCGAGGCCCCGCACGAGATTGCTGCCGATACAGCCGGCCCCGCCGGTCACGAGGACCGTCCGGCCGGCATACGCGTTGGCTGTGCTCATTTATCCCTCCTGCCGTCCGCGCAGATCCTCGCGGACCAACGTGGCCGCGTCGACGGCGACCGGCGCGCCGGTGCGCACCGAGTCCACCGCCGCAAACCCGCAGAGCGTGTTGACCGCGTACGTCGTCATCTCCACCGGCGGAGGCGCGTCGCCCCGGACCGCCGCCACCCACGCCGCCAGCTCCTCGGGGTGCCCGCGTGCCGCCTCGGTCCGCCGGATCCGCCGCACGCGCCCGCCGCGGGCCAGCGTCGCGCGCCGGAAATCCTCGAGCGTGCACGCGATGCCCCGGGCGAACACGTCCAGCCGCTCGCGCCACGCCGCCCGATCGGCCCCGTCCGCGTAGACGATCGTGCCCACCGAGCCATCCCGGAATTCGATCGAGACCACGAGCGACGGGCCGGGCGCCCCTTCGGGCGCGCAGCTCCGCGCGAACACCTGCACCGGATCCGCGCCGGTCAGATACTGGAGCAGGTCGACGAAGTGCCCTCCCTCGCCCAACCACCGCCCGCCGCCTTCGATCGGATCGTACACCCAGTGGTCCGCCTCCACGGCGCCGGCGTTCACGTGATACGTCAGCACGAGCGGACGCTCGTCCCCCACAAACGCCTTGACCTGGCGCACGATCGGCGAATAGCGCCGGTTAAATCCTACCACGAGCACCCGCGGCGAGGCGGCGTACGCGGCGAGGACGCGCGCCAGCTCGTCGGGGGTAAGCGCCAGCGGCTTCTCCACAAACACGTGCTTGCCGGCGCGCAGCGCGGCTTCCGCCAACGCCGCGTGCGTATCGTTGCGGGTCGCGATTACGACCGCGCCGATTTCGCCGTCACCGAGGATCGCGTCCGGGTCGGTCGTGCAGTACTCGAACCCGAGCCGGTCGCCCGCGTGCCGCGCGGACAGCCCGGACGCCGCCGCGATCCCGCGCAACCGCACCCCCGGGATCTGCCGCAGCGCGGGCAGTAGCGCCGTCTGCGCGAACAAGCCGCTCCCGATCACCCCGACGCCGACCGCCTGTCCCCGCACAACCGCCGGACGAGGCAGCACCAGCGTGCGGTCCGCGGGCGCGTTCCCGGGGTACGTCAGGATGACCCCCAGGTGCGGCGTCCCCCCCCGAATCAGCGCGTACGCCTCGCCGGCCTGCTCGATCGGGAATCGGTGCGTGACCAAGTCCTCGACGCGCACGGCGCCCCGTTCGAGCTCCCCGAGAAAGGCCGCGATGTTTCGTCCGGCGGTCCACCGCACGTACCCGGCCGGATACGCCACGCCGTGCCGCTCATACGCGGCTTCCTCCGCGCCGGGCCCGGACGCGCGCGACAGGAGGAACGTGAGCTCCTTCTTCCAAAAGGTCCGCCGCGGAATCTGCATGCCCGTCACGCCCACCATCACGATCGTCCCGCGCACCCGGGCGAGGTCCGCGGCGAACTCGACCGGGACGTTGCTCTCCGTGGACGCCGTGATGATCACCGCGTCGGCGCCGACGCCCGCCGACAGCCGCAGCGCGGCCGTGCGCGCGGCATCCGCGTCGGTCACGGCGGCGTCCGCCCCGAGGCGCTCCGCCAACGCCACCCGCGCCGGGACGGGATCGTGGGCCACCACGCGGCAGCCGGCCCCCCGGAGCACCTGGACGGTCAACTGCCCGAGGAGGCCGAGCCCCAGCACCGCCACGACGTCGCCGAGCCCCACGCCGGCGCGGCGCACCCCGTGCAGCGCGATCGCGCCGAGCATCCCGAACGCGCCGGCCTCCCAGGACACGCCCGGCGGCAGCGGGACGCACAGCTGGTGCGGCACCACGACGACTTCGGCGTGATTCGCCCACCCGGCGCCGGCGCACGCCACGCGGTCGCCCGGGGCCAGGCCCTCGACCCCGGCGCCGATGTCGATCACCGTGCCCGCGCTGCTGTACCCGAGGGGCTGCGGCATCTCCAGCCGGCGAAACGACTCGCGCACGGTGGCGCGGACGCCGTCGCGCCGCATCTTGTTGAGCACCTCGCGCACGAGGTCGGGCCGCGCCCTCGCCTTGCCGAGCAGGCTCTTCCCCGCGAGCGCGAGCACGGAGCGCTCCGTGCCCGCGCTGACGACGGACGCCGCGTTGTGCACGAGCACCGTGCCGGCCCGGAGCTGCGGCACGGGCACATCCGCGACCTGGAGGGCCCCCGTTCTCGGGCTCAGCACGACCTGTTTCATCGCGGCGCCTCCACTGACCCGGACGCCTCTGCCGCCCCGCGGCCGTCGTTCGCCGCCGCGGCGGCCCTGCGGGCCTCGAGGATGTTCGCGTCGATGAGCACTCGGTACCACAGCACCTGCAGGATCGAGTAGACGAGCCCCTCCTGGCCGTCCAGGAACCCGCCTCGCAGCACGTACCGGTAGCAGAAGTACGCGAGCGCGCGCGCGCCCAGCGGGATGCGCCGGTAGACGCGTTCGTACCACCAGCGGCTTCGCTCGACGGGCTCGCGGCTTCCCCACCGTGGCGCCACGCCGTCCGCTGGCGCGCGGCGCTCGAGATCGGCGGCAGCGAGCGCCGCGTACTGCACGTGGCGCTCGATCCAGCGGGACAGCGGCCGGCGGTCCTCGTGCAGCAGGTCGTGGGCCAGCCGCGCGGTCTCGCCGTCGACGAGCAGGTGCTCGTCCACGCCCCGCTCCTCGCACCGCGCCACGCGGTGCCGGACGGCCCGCAGCAGCCACACCGGATAGTACCCGCCGTGCCGCAGCCAGCGCCCCAGAAAGATGAACCGCCGCTTGACGTAGAACCCGGCGACGCCGGGGGGCGGCGCGGCGAGTGCGATCCGCAGGTCTTCGCGCAGCTCGGGCGTCAGGGCCTCGTCCGCGTCCAGGAACACCACCCACTCCTGCTGGAAGGGCAGCGCCCGCAGGGCCCACGTCCGCTGCGCGGCGTATCCGGTGAACGCGTGCGTCACGACCGTGGCCCCGCTCGCCTCCGCGATCGCCACGGTCCGATCGGTGCTGCCGGCGTCCACGACCCAGATCTCCGCCGCCCACTCCACGACGCTGGCCAGCGCGTACGGGAGGTTGGCCTCCTCGTCCCGGGTGAGGATGACGACGGCGACCGGCGCGCCGCCGCGGCGCGCGGCGAGTTCAGCGGACCCCAACGGATCGGTCTGGCCCACCCTCACCGGCTCGTCCGGTGCCATTCGGGACGCCCGCGCCGGGGCCAACGCCCCGTGACACTGATGAAGATCGAGAGCACGATCAGCCGCAGGTCGAGCGAGAGGCTCGCCCGGCGGACGTACAGCGCGTCGTACTTGAACTTTCGCTGCCGGCTGATGTCGCGCGGCGCGTAGACCTGCGCCAGTCCCGTGAGCCCCGGACGCGCCAGGATCCGGATCTTGTAGTTCGGCACGTCCTCAATGTTGTGGTACCGCCGGGACCTCGCGTCCACCTCGATCTCCTGCGGCAGCAACGCGCGGGGCCCGACGAAGCTCATATCTCCGCGCAGCACGTTGAGAAGCTGCGGGATTTCGTCCAGGGCGGTCGCGCGAAGAATCCGGCCGACCGGCGTGATGCGGCGGTCGTTGACGGTGGCCTGACGGTGAATACCTGCCGGCACGTGGTCCTGCATCGTCCGAAACTTGATGACGTGGAACGGCACCCCGTACCGCCCGACGCGCACCTGATGGACGAACACCGGTCCGCGGTCGCCGATCCAGACCAGGAAGGCGACCACGGCGGACACCGGCAGCAACAGGATCAGGCCGAGCAGCGCCAACCCCACCTCGATCGGCCGCTTGATCGCATACTCCGCGCCGGACGGACCCGCCTCCGCCGCCCCGGCCGATCCGTCGCACCCCGCGGGCACGCCGATCTCTTCCCCGCGGGTCGAGCTAAGGGATCTGATGTCCATCTCCTTATCCGTGTTGGCCGCCACGGCGAGAATCTCCTGCGGTTGGCATCCTGCGCCCGCGCGCCACGACATCGGCGATCAACCGGTCGTAGGTATGCGTCGCCCCAGTGCGCGAGTAGTGCGCCTCCACGTACTGCCGCCCCGCCTCCCCGAGCGTGCGTCGCATCGCCGCGTCCCGCGCGAGCCGGAGGATCGCCGCCGCCAGCGCCGTTCCGTCCCCGGGAAGCACGCAGATCCCCCCGCCGGACGCCTCGACGAGGTCGCGCGCGTCGCCGGGCGGGAGCGCGGCGACGACCGGTCGCGCCGCCGCCAGGATCCCAGCGATCTTCGACGGCACCACCGGCGTGGCCACGGACGCCTGCAGGGTCGCGAGGCAGCAGTCCGCGGCGTTGACGAGCAGCGGGTAGCGTTCCATCGGCTGGAACGGCCCGAACCGAACGTTCTCCAGGCCGCGTGTGCGCACCAGCGCTTCCGTTTCGGCGCGCCTCACCCCGTCGCCGATGAGCAGGAAGACGAGGTCGCGCTCGTCCCGCAGGGCCGTCGCGGCATCGACGATCACCGCCATGTCCTGCGCGTACCCCATCACGCCGGCAAACAGGACGACGAACGCATCGCCCAGGGCGAACTCGTTCCGGTAGGCGTTGTCGCGCGGGCCGGGCGTCGTGGCGACCGTGTCGATCCAGTTGGGAACCACCGTGATCTTCGCATCGGCCACCCCCCGTGCGGCCACAAGCGCGCGGTTCCCCTCGGAGTGGACCGTGATCGCGGCGGCGTGCCGGTACGCACGGCGCTCGAGCCAGCGGAGGACGCCGACGACGATCCGGCTGCGCGCCAGCCCGAGGTCGATCAGCGTCTGCGGGTACAGATCCTGAACGTTCAGGACATAGGGGGCGCGCCACCACCGGCCCAAGACTTCGCACGCCAGCGCGAGCGTCAGCGGGGGCGAGTACGCGATCATCACGTCGTGACGCCCCAACCGCCGGCCGGCCTCGATCATCGAGGCGGCGAGCGTGAAGTGCGTCACGGCCCGGACCGTTGGCGCCACCTTCACGAATGGCAGTGCCGTGACGCGCACGACGCGGACGCCGCCGCGCTCCTCCCGAGCCCTCGCCGCGCGTCGTTCAGCCTCGGCCATGTTGTCGGGCGGGTACGGCGTGAGCACCGTCACCTGGTGGCCGGCGGAGGCGAGGTCCTCGGCCAACTCGGACATCAGGACCGAGACGCTCCGGATCTCAGGCGGATAGTGAGGTGTGAGCAGCAGGACGCGCATCATCCGACCGGGGCCGTCGACGGCCCACCCGCGATCCGCGCGTACGCCGCGGCGACCCGGTCGCCGTACGCGTCCCAGCTCCAGGCCGAGGCGGCGCGCCCGGCAGCCGCTCCCATGGCGAGCCGGCGCGGCTCGTCCTCGTACAGCTCGAGCAAGGCACCCGCCAGCGCCTCCGGGTCCCGCGCCGGAACGATGCGTCCCTCGCGTCCGTCCGTCAGGATGTCCTCCGCCCCCGTGTTCGGCGTCACCACCACGGGCAATCCGCTGGCCATCGCCTCGAGGACCACCAGCGCCAGCCCTTCCTCGACCGATGGTAGCACAAAGACAGACGACGCCCGATAGGCGAGCGCCAGCGCCTCCTGGGTGAGCGCGCCGAGGTGGCGAAATGGCACGGGCGTGCGTCCCAGGATCTGGCGCACGTCGGGCGGGATGGCGCCCGCGAGCCACAGCTCGACATCCGGCACCTTCAGGCGGGCGACGGCCTCGAGGAGGTAGGGCGTACCTTTGCGGAGGCTGACCCCCACGCTGATGATTCGAAACGGACGTCCGGGCGTGACGGCGGCGGTGAACTGCCCGAGGTTCACGCCGTACGGGGTGTGCAGCAGCCGGTCGCGCGGCACCCCCTGATCAAGGAAACTCTGCAGCACGAAGCGGCTTGGCACCGCGATGTAGTCCGCCTCCTCGTACTCCAGAAGCTGCCGCGCGACGAGGCGGCGGTCCGCCGGGGGCGCCTCGACGCCCCACCGGCGATACTCCTCGGCCAGCAGCGCCTGCTGGGTCAGCACGTGCGTCGATCCGCGCTCCAGCACCGTGCGCGCGCCGGCCGCCCGCGCCGCGCGGCCGGACACGAGCGAGAACAGCGCGAACCCCACGAGCAGATCGCAGTCTCGGACGTACCGCGCGGCCCAGCGATCGAACACGACGGCCTTGAGGTAGTCGCCCACGCCCCAGCGCAACCCCGCGAGGCGCGGGCCGCGCATGAGCAGCTCCGGCACGAGGTTGGCCACGATCCGGTCCGGGGGAATCTCCTCCCCGCGCAGCGGGCGGTGCGTCGTGATCAACCGGTGCAGCAGGCCGCGGCGCGCGAGCTGCTCGGCGAGGCGGAACGCGTGAAACGTCCCACCGACAGAGACCGTCACCTTCATCGCGGATCGTCCGGGACGGCGGGCACCGCCGCCGGATCACGCTGGCCGTCGCCGGCGCCGGGCGGAGCCTCCGCCAGGAGCGGTTGCCCTTGGAACGCCGCGAGCAGTGAACCCAGGTGCTCCTGCAGCTGTTGGCGGTCGAAGATCAGGAGGCAGATCACGTAGAGACCGCCGGACGCGGCGAGGTTCGCGGCGAACCCGGTGCGACCGGCCCACGGCACGACGTGCCACTCCCGGCTCAGCGCGACCACCCCGCCGGCCACGAGGGCGGCGATCGCCGGCCGGACATACCCGTGCAGCGACAGCGCCCCGATCTGCCGCCGCAGCGCCAGATAGCTCCACGCCATCCCCGCGATCTCGCTGAGGGTCATCACCGCCGCCGCGCCGGGCGGTCCCCAGACGATGATCGCGGGCGGCAGCAGCGGGAGCGACACCGCGAGTTGGACGACGCGGAACCGCACCGCGTCCCCCACGCGCCCGATCCCGGTGAGCAGCACCTTCACGTTCTCGGCCACCGGGTAGATGAAGCCGAACACGGCCAGCCACGGGAGGATCGTCGCGGTCTCGTTCCAGCGCGTGCCGGCGCCGTAGAGCAGCCCGACCAGTTCTCTCGGAAACAGGGCGAGCCAGATGAGCACCGGGAACATCAACCGGACCAGCACCCCGTGGGTGAGACGGTACGCGTACGCCACCGCGTCGGCGCGTCCGCGCAGCCTGGCGTACACCGGGTACGCCACTTGGACCGCGCCAAACTGCACGATGTAGTGACCGAACTCGGCGAGATACCGTCCGCGGTCGTAAAACCCGAGCGCGACCGTGCCCCCGAGCAACCCGAGGAGCGTGGTGTCCGCGCGGTACCAGATCGTCTCCAACCCGCGCGTCATAAACATCTGCCAGCCAAACTCCCACAACTGACGCGCCGTGTCGTGGTTGTACCCACCCCGGTACCGCCAGCGGCTGACGATGCGGTTGCCCACGAGCGCCGCGCCGGAGAGCACCACCTCGCGCCCGACCAGGCTCCACACCCCGGCGCCGGCGCGGGCCAGCCCCAGCGTGACCACCATCGCCAGCAGCGCCGTGACCACCCGCACCACCGAGAGCTGATTGTACACCAGCACTTTCTCAAGCTGTGCCGAGTAGACGTACGAGAACAGCGTGAGATTGCGGACGGCGAACAGCACGAAGAACAGCGGGATGAACGGTCCCGGGTAGTGCCGGCTCAGCGCCGCGCACACCACGAGCCCGCCGAAGAGCATGCCCCAGTACAGCCGACGGCTGAGCACGTACGCGGTCTCGGCGACCTGCGGCGCGTCCCGCAGCTGGATGATCCCCTGGGAAAAGCTGAACGCGGTGACGATGGACAGCAGGTCCACGAGCGAGCCGGCCAGCGCGAACTGCCCGAAGTCCTTGGGGAAGAGCACCCGCGCCAGCACGAGCGTGACGCCAAAGTTCAGGACAAAGGTCAGGTAACCCGTGCCGCTGAGCCACACGGCGCCGACGAGCGCCCGGCGCGCGCCACCGACCTGGCTCACGAACCGGCCCGGGATTCGACCGGCCGCACGGGCACCGCGCCGCGGCCTCCGACGCTGCGCAGGGCATCCAGGATGCCCCGCGCGTCCGCGTCGTAGGAATATCCGGACACGATCTCGCGAGAGCGTGCGCCCATCGCGGCGCGCCGGAGGGGGTCCCGGAGGAGCGCGCGGAGCTCCCGAGCCAGGGCGTCGACGTTCCCGACCGGGTAGACGGCGCCGTTGTCCGGCCGGATGAGGTCGGGCGCGGCGCCGACCACGTCGCTTCCGACGACCGGCAGGCCGAAGCACATCGCCTCGTTCAGCACGAGCCCCCACGGCTCGTGCCCGGACGGGAGCACGAGCACGTCCGCGGCCGCGTAGTACTGCGAGACCTCGCCCTGGTTGACGAAGCCCGTGATCACGACGTGCCGCAGGCCGCGCCGCGACACTTCGGCCTCCAGCCGGCCGCGTTCGCCCCCCTCCCCCAAGAACACCAACACCGCCGGGGTGTCCGAGGCGATCCGGTCGACCGCCTGGAGGAGATCGAGGGGCCGCTTCTTCGGGATCAGCTTGCCGGAGAACAACACGACGGGGAGCTCCGCCGGCGCCCCGAACCGGGCGCGCAGCGCCGCCCGGTGCCCCCGGAGCCGGTCCGCCTCCGCCATGAAGTACTCGTTGTCCACGGCGTACGGGACGAAAAAGATCCGATCCTCCGGAACCCCGTAGGCACGATAGAACTCCCGGTTGCGCGCCCCGATCGCCAGCGCCCCGCGGACGCGGCGGAGCACCGCGCCGAGCACGAGGCGCTTGGCCGCGCGGATCCACCACGCCCGGCGGCGGACGAGCGTGGACTCCCCGCGGAGGAACACCGGCGTGCGGCTCGCCCACGCCCCCAGGAACGCCAACCACTCCGTGGCGTGGGCGTACCCGTGCACGATCAGCGCATCGTACCGCTCGGCGCGCAGCACGCGGACCACGGACGGGTGCACGTACCGAAGAAAGTGGTCGGCGCCGGGCACCGGTGACCGGTTGCCGCGCAGGACGTGCCACGTGTATCCGTCGAGGAGAGGAAGATCCCACTGCACCGCGACGCCGAACTCCGGATCGAGGTACCGCCGCGCGCCGGCATCGTCCATGTAGTACACGGTCAACTCCAGCTCCGGGTGCGCGGCGAGCCGCCGCAGCAGCGGCACCTGGTACTGGATGGGGTGGGTGACGAGGTACGCGACGCGAAACGGCGTCATGCCGCGCTCCCCGCGGCGCGGTGGGGGATGCACGCCCGGGACGCGGTCATCCGGTTGCCGTCTGCACGTGCCATCGCGTCCTCCCCGTCGCCGAGGCGCACCGCCGCATACTGCTGACTACGCCGGGGCGGCGGTCCCGTCCTGTCGCGCCCGGGGCAGGATCTCGCCTGCGCGGCGCGAAGCACCTCGCTGTATGATCATCACGCGCAGCCCTCTCCGCATCTCGCTCGGCGGCGGCGGCACCGACCTGCCATCCTATTATCGGGAGCACGAGGGCTTCGTGATCGGCGCCGCGATCGACAAGTACGTGTACATCACCCTTCATCAGACGTTCGTCCCAGACCTGATCATCAAGTACTCCAAGATGGAACGCGTGCTGTCGCTCGAGGAGATCCAGCACCCGATCATCCGAGAGGCGATGCGCCTGACCCAGTGCGGCATCGCCAGCCTCGAGCTGACGAGCATGGCGGACATCCCCGCGGGGACGGGACTCGGGTCGTCCGGCAGCTTCACCACCGCGCTGCTCAAGGTCCTGCACGCGCACAAGAAGCACCTGATCCACGCGCAGGAGCTGGCCGAACAGGCGTGCCACATCGAGATCGACATCCTGGGTGAGCCGGTCGGCAAGCAAGACCAGTACGTCGCCGCGTACGGGGGGCTCACCTGCTTCCGGTTTCTGCGGGACGGCCGGGTCGAGGCGGCGCCCCTGCTGCTCGACACCGACACGCTGTTCGGCCTCGAGGACGACCTGCTCCTGTTCTTCACGGGGTACTCGCGCGCGGCCTCCGAGTTTCTCCGCGATCAGAACGAGCGCAGCAAGTCCGGGGATGAGACGATGCTGCAGGAGCTGCACATGGTGAAGGACCTCGGCCTGCAGAGCCGGGCTGCGCTCGAGCGGGGCGACCTCAGGCAGTTCGCCGAGCTGATGAACATCCACTGGGAGCACAAGCGCGAGCGCTCCCGCGGGATGTCCAATCCCGCGATCGACGACTGGTACGCGCTGGCGATGTGCAACGGCGCGCTTGGCGGCAAGCTCATCGGAGCCGGGGGCGGCGGATTCCTGATGTTCTACGCGGAGGACAAGATCCGGCTCCGCCGCGCGATGCGGCAGGCCGGACTCCCGGAGGTCCGGTTCCGCTTCGACTTCGAGGGGACCAAGATCATCGCCCAGTCTTGACCGGCCGACCGGCCCGCGCGGGGACGATTCGATGCGCATCCTGCTCGTCGACACCACGCAGTACCAGCCCACGTCGCCGCTGTTCCTGGACGCCGTCGCGGCGTCGGGGCACGACTACCGGTTCGTGGACGAGGGGCCGTTCCTCCGGCCGCTCGATCGGTCGCTCCTGCACAAGATCGGCTACCGGCTGCTGCACCGCCGCCCGCTCACCGCCTGGCGCTTGAACCGCGTGCTCCGGGACGAGGCGCGCGCGTTTCTCCCCGACGTCGTCCTCGTCGTCAAGGGAACTTACGTCGCGCCGGGGACGCTCGCGGCGATCAAGCGGGAGACGGGCGCGACCCTCGTGAACTACGCGACGGACGACCCGTTCAACCCGGCGAACGCGACCCCCGACCTGCTGGCCGCGATTCCCCACTACGATCTGTACTGCTCGACCAAGCGCGCGGTGATGGACGATCTCCGACGCGCCGGCAGCCGGCACGTCGCGCACGCGTTCTTCGCCTACAAGCCCGACCTGCACTTCCCGGAGGCCCCCGCATCGGCGGAGGAACGGCGCCGGTTCGCCGCGGACGTGGCGTTCGTCGGCGGCGCCGACGAGGACCGGTTGCCCTACGCGAACGCGATCGCCGCCCTCCCGGGCGTCGGCCTGGCCCTGTACGGCGGCTACTGGCGGCGCTACCCTCACCTGGCGGCCAGCGCGCGCGGCTTCGTGACCGGCCGGGAGTACCGCCTGGCCCTCGGGGGAGCGAAGATCGCGCTGTGCCTGGTGCGCC
>Ga0209415_10014277_pt1 | contig 12980 bp, 11 predicted proteins | sample PeaSoiSIISIP2007_FD_187696 | JGI IMG/M metagenome (GOLD analysis project Ga0209415, IMG submission 187696) | Peat soil microbial communities from Weissenstadt, Germany - SII-SIP-2007 (SPAdes) (version 2) | ecosystem: Environmental > Terrestrial > Soil > Wetlands > Peat | place: Germany...
CGGGGTCATCGCCAACATCCGGCGCGCCAACGTCGAGGACAACACCGGCTGGATTGTCTGCGAGCTTTCCGGCACCCGCGAGGCGCTCGATTCGGCCATCGAGTGGCTCACAGCAACTGGGATCAAGGTCGACTGGCTGGGGGGCCCTGTCGAGAGCTGAACCGCATCCCGTGGGCTGCCGGGCCGTGGGTGCCGCTCAACGCGGTTTGCGGCCCTTTTTCTTGTTCTTGCCAGCTCGGCTCGGGGGAGCTCCCCTGCCCGTCGAAGGTGGTAACCCGGCAAGGCCCCACGCGGTGTTGGACATCGGCTCGTTAGCCTCCTGCGCCCACCCGGCTGTCGACAGCACCCTCGCCTCGAAGAACAGGCAGCCTTCCGGGCACGCGAAAGGAGCCTCTTCGGCAACTCCGAGCCGGCAGCGGCGTAGTACCTCGCCGCCTGTCGTGGTGCGCTGCACATAGTGGCGGCAGTCCTCTCGCACCCCCACTTCGCAATGATCGCGTACTGGGGCGGGCGGCGCCATACGGTCGGCCACTAGTTTTCAGGTGCCTCCGACGTCCCGACCAAAGCGCCGATGCCGCCAAGCCAGCATGTCCATCACGAGCCAGGTCAGTAGGGGGATGGCGAGCGAAAGGCCGACGAGGACCGGTGTGGCCAGGCTAGCGGCGTTACCCACCGGGCTAGTCACGTCCGTGAGCACCATTACCGGTGCGGCCCACGAACCTGGTTGACCTGACGACGACGTCCCGACAACTTGAAGCTTGTGCTCACCCGGCTTCGCCCGTGGCACGACCAGGTTCATGGCAAAACTACCGTTGGGCTGAGCCACGGTTGAGCCGACGACAACGTGCCTTTTGGTGGAGTTGAGAAAAACGATCTTTACCTTGCTCCCCGGGCTGAAACCTTGACCGACCATCCTCACCATCTGCCCGACCCTGGCGTTGCTCGGCGCTGACACGACAGGTGCCGCAACGATCGCAGAAGGTGCCAGCCGGGTGATCGGGGTGCTGGGAGGCTTGGGAGCAATGGTGGTCGTGGATGTCGCCGATGTCGACGTTGTCGACGGGGCGGGCTCTGAAGTCGACGTCGAGCTTGTCGTCGGGAGAGCCGTCACATGGGGCTGGTGGCTAGTCGTTGCGTCATTTGCCGCCAATGTCGTCGACGTCGCCGGTCCAGTTGGTCCGATCGGTCCCGTAGGTCCCGTAGGTCCCGCGGACGTCGTCGGACCAGTCGAGGTGGTCGGTCCGATCGGTCCCGTAGTCCCCGTAGGCAACGTCGACGTCGTCGGTCCGGTCGACGTCGTCGGTCCGGTCGACGTCGTCGGACCAGTCGAGGTGGTCGGTCCGATCGGTCCCGTAGTCCCCGTCGATGAGCCTGTTGTCGAGCCGGTAGTAGACGTCGTCGAGTTGGTGGCCGCCGTTGTCGGAGGCACGCTCGAAGGGCTCGAAGTAGCGATGGGGCCCGTGCCGGGCACTACCTCGGGCTGGGTGGTGCTCGTAGAAATCGGCTCTGAGGTGGCGCTCGGCACTGTGGTGGCAGGCAGAGTCGTGACCGATGAGGCGCTTGTGAACCCCGTCGTGGTTGTCGATGGAGCTGTCGTGGTCGTCGTTGGAGGGACCGACGTAACCGAAGTGACGGATGTCACTGACGGCAGCGAAGTAGCGCTTCCAGGCGGCAAGGTGGTCGTTGTCGTGGGCGTGGTACCGGCCGCAGCAGCCAGAGCGGGGATGCCGATCATCCCCCCGACGATGACAAAGGCGAACATCGTGCCCCGCGACCCAGCGACCCGACGGGCAAGCCCTCTGGTCGAGATCGGCGAAGGGAAGGGCATTTCCGGGCACCCACGTTCGTAAGGTCAGGCCGACCGGCCCAGCCCGCCGGCTAACGGGATCCTAGCGCTCGGCCGGAGCCCAGCTTTCAGACACGGAACTTGCTCCAACACATCCTACGGCAAGACCGGCCGGAGCCGGCGGGCAGGTCGGCCCCGGCCCCCTAGCTGGGAAAATGCTAGGCCCGTCATCCACTCGACCCGGTGGTACGCCCTTTTCGGGTCGTCGTGGTGGTAGACGGAGGGTGGGTGGTAAACCCATGAGCCGTGGTCGTGGTGGTTTCAGCCTCGGCCAGCTTTGTAGCCAACGCCACGAGGGCTTCGCCCGCGCCTATGTCGTTCTGGTAGGTCGCGAGGTCGCCCTGGCGGAGTGCGGCGTTGGCGTACGAAAAGTCCTGCTGTGCTTCGGTGAGGTCCTGAGCAACCGTGTTGTGCTGGGTCGGCAGCACAAGAGTGGTGGCAGAGCTGGAATGCGTGGTCGTCGTCGCCGCCGGGACGGTGGTGGACGTAGGCGCGGTTGAATGTGGCGGCGTGGTTACTGGCGGAGAGCCACCCTCGGACGTAGCTGGACAGTAGCTGTGGAACGGTTGGCTGCCGTCTGGGTTAGTGATCTGGCAGATCGCGGCGTCGAGCGAAGGGTTACCGGAACCGGAATGGTACGCCGTGTTGTTGTAGACGACCAGTACATCGTCCAGACGAGGAACGCCATTTGATTCGCCTTCGACGTAAAGGGGTTGTACGTAAAGCAACGACTGGTCGATGGCGACCATTATCACGTTGCCCAGGACGACTTTTGAGCCACGCTGGCTAAGGAGCGTGATCTCTTCGGAGATGGCGCTGTTGGTCGTGACTGCCGTGGAGACAAGGTAGGGCCCGTCGACGGTCTGGCCTGCTGGGATCGTGAACACGGTGAGCTGTCCGTAGTCGTCGGGGTCCGACGCGGCGGTCATGAACGCGGTCAGGTTTTGCTTGTCGCCGTTGGAGTACGGGACGAACGGTTGCACCAAGACAAAGCTCTGCTGGGTCTGGTCCGGAAGGGCAGTCAGCTCGTAGATCGGCATGACGCTTTGCGCGGGGGCTTGCTGTACGGGTACGAGGGCGCCTGGAAGCGGCGGTACCGTGGTGGTGGCTGCGTTGACTTCACCGGACGAGGGGTTCTGGGCGATGCCCCACTGCTGCGAGTTCGTGTAGAAGACCTGGGCATTGGTCTGGTGGTACCGCCCGTACATGTCCGTCTGGACGGTGAAAAGGTCCTCTGGGTAGCGCCAATGGCTCGTGATGTTAGGAATTATCGAGTTGGCCGCGCTCATCTTTGTGAAGAGCTTCGGGAAGGCCCGCTCGTACACTTCGATTATTGGGTCGTTCGGGTCCTGGACAAAGAACCACATCGTGCCGTTGTAGGCGTCCACGACACATTTCACGGAATTACGGATGTAATTAAAGCCCTCATAGCCGAGCTCGCTTGTCCCAGGCAGCCGGGAGGTGCCTACAGGGTTTGCCTGCTGGGCATAGGGGAAATTCGATGTCGTGGTATACGCGTCCTCCACCCAGTAAAGCCGCCCGTTCATCACCACCGGGTAAGGGTCACCGTCATAAGACAGGAAGGGTGCGGCATTTTCCAGGCGCTGGACAACGTTGCGGTAGTAGATGACCCTCGAGCCCGGTTTGACCTGGCCGGAGATCAAGATGTTGAAGTCGCCAAAACTGAGGGCGAAGGCGCTCCGGCGAACAATCCCGCCGACGGGCACTCCACCCGTCCCGTCGTAGTGGTTGGTCACCTCGCCACCGCTGGGGTTTTCGTAATCGAGCTCCGCCTGGTTCGAATTGGCGATGACGTAGCCCGAAGTCGAGAGAGGGTTCGTGCCGAAATAGATGCGCGGCTGAGTACCGAGCGGAGGTTGGCCTTGGGGGGGAAGGCTGCTGAGGCTAAAGCTCGGGTACCCGTCGGAAGGGTCAACTCCTGACTGGTTGGCGGGTGCAAGCACAGCCCCGTAACCATGTGTGTACTGAAGGTGCGTATTGACCCAGCTGGCTGGTACCTGGCTGGGGTCGAGCTCTCGGGCGGAGATCAGCACCTGAGTTTCCTTGGATTTCCCGGCTGCCCCGTCCGACAGGTTGTAGCGGTCGGTGCTTGGCCCGCTCATTGTGTAGTACCCGCGAAAACCTTGTTGCTTGAGGAAAGTGGAGTTCATGACGGTTGGGTCGAGCAACGGCACATTGGCCAAAGTCTGTTTGTTCGTCTGCGCCTGCAGCGAGTTCCCGGTCACATCTGACGCGGTGACGGTCGCGTCGCCTTGGAAGTTCTGCGATGTCACGCATGACGATGAGGGCGCCGCTGACAAGGTACAAGTCTGGAGCCCGAAGGCGGCGTTTGTCGCCGTGATGTTGTCTTGGATGTACGGGGCTTCCTTAGTGTTCTGGGACGGGTTGACGACGAGAGATTGCACCAACGCCGGGTACACGTGGGCCACGAGAGCCCAGACGAGAGCCCACAGCACGACCGCGACAACCGGCAGCAGCCAGCCCTGCTGGCGGACGTTGTAGAGGAAGAGGCCGGCCGCGATGACTGAAATGGCGATCAGTAGGACGAGCGCAGGGCGCATGGCGTGGACATCTGCGTACGAAGCGCCATCGAAGAAGTGGTTTGTCCCCAGGACCAGAGAAAGGCGTTGCAAATAGTAATTGACCCCCTGTACGAGGGCCAGGACGGCCAGCAGCACCGACAGGTGAGCCTTCACGTGCGGGCTCACCCGTTGCACCGCCGAAAGCGGGCGTATCCCACCGTTCAGGTAGTGGGTGACGGCGCACAACAACAAGGTCACGACGAGCGCCGAGAAGGCCCAGCCGACGACCCAGCTCAAGAAGGGCAACCTGAACACGTAGAAACTGTCGTTCAGGTGGTTGAGAGGGTCGACGCCGTTCCAGGGCCCCGAGGACGAAGAGAACGGAACTGAATTGGAAAAGAGCAGCCAGTTGTTCCACTGGCCGCGAGCGCTGACCCCGCCGATCAGCGCGAAAAGGACTGCGACCCCCAGCCGGATCCATTTCATGTGGGCCGAGGCGAGCTCCTGCCACCGGTTGACCAGCTCGTCGCCGGCCGGTGCTGCACCCAGCGGTGCCAGGCGGTCGGACAGCACAAGGTTGCCCCACACAAGTGCGAAGAGCACGACGCTGAAGGTTGCTGCCAGGCCCGCCTGCACCGTGATTGTCTTGGCCCAGACCGAACTGAAGCCAACCGACTGGAACCACAGGAAATTGGTGTAGAAGGACGCGATGTGCTGAATGGACGCGATCAGCACGATCAGCACAATGACCCCGATGACTAGTACCCAACGGAGACGGCGGCTGCCTACAGGAAAGTGGCGCGGTATGTCAGACGATGCTCGCATGGGCAACCCGGAGCCTACCCTCGGCCCCAGCTAGCAGGGGGGCAGCCTGGAGATTTCCAGGTCAGTCTGTTTGGGTGTTCGCCGAGGTCGGGAAGGATGCCGCACCTATCGTGGCGTCCGGGGCTAGATGGTCCGGCGCCAAAGCGCACCTGCACCCCGGATGGGCTGGGGGGTAGAGCTGGCTTGTAGGCCAAGCCTCACCCTTGGGCTGAGCGCCGGCCAGTTCGTTGTCCTCACAGTCGGGGCACGGGCCCTCGGAGGGGTCAACGACCCAATGGAGGAGCACACCTTCAGGGAAAGCGAGGTAGGCACCTCTCGAAAACGCCGCAGCCACCTGGTCGCGGGCGGCGGCCTCGATGCGCTGCGTCTTCCATTCCCGGTACGCCGCCCCCAACACCTCGGCCAGCTCTGCGACGTCCTCGTCTGAGGAGCTGAAGGCCAGTTCGAGACGCTGATGGAGAGGTTCTGCGATCGTTCGGCCCAGTTCCTCGGCGAGGTCGTCGACGCGCCCCAATTCAGGCCCGGGCTCGGACGCCTCGTCGCCATAGAGCGCGGCCGCCAACTGGGCGCCAGCTCTTGCTGCCTCTTGGAGCAACGGCCGCCCGGCCTCCACAAAGCGGTCAGGTTGCTCCTCGGCATTAGGCAGCACGTTCGCCGGCGTCGGCGAGCCCTTCAGGTTGCGCAGCCGGTCGAGGATCGAGTTTTGCTCGTCCTGGAGCGCCCGCTTCAGCTTTCTTGCCAGCGAGGACTCCAGATGTCCGGCGACCTCGTCGCGCCGCTCCAAGAACGCTGTGCGGGCCTCTTGGTGGTCGTGGCTGACGTCGTCCCGGGCTTCTTCATAGCCCGCAGCGCCTTCGGCGATGCCCAGCGTCTCAGTCCCCTCAGCGGCTGTGAGGTCAAGGCCCACCTCCGCATCAGCATCCTGGTCCGATTGGCTTGGTTGGCCGGTGTCAGAGAGGGCCTTCCGTGCCTCGCTCGTGGCCTGGACGCGGCTAGCCCGGATCCGGGCGAAAAGGCCCTGCACGTCCCGTTCCTGGCTGGTACTGGTGCCGTTGTCAGGCTCCCTCGATGCGTCTACTTCGGTGGGCGCATCCTCCGAACGTGAGGGCTCAAGCCCTGGGCGCAGGATCCGTACACTTTCTATTGCGTCGACCCGCGCCACCACCGCAGCACCTTCCTCGCCTCCCGACGATGCTGGTCGCGCCCCGCTGCCGCGCTTTTCCGCAAGTACTTCGGACTTGACCGCTGCTGGAAGAGGCGGCGAACTCTCGGTCCTTCGTTCGCCCCGGCTGGTCATGACTTGGGCGACTTTGGGCGCCGTAACGACTGGTGACTGCTCGGGTGCCTGCTGCTCCTTGGAAAGGGCCGTTGACTTGTTGGCGCTCGAGGGCGGGGCCGATGCCAGGGTCTCATCAGGCCGCAAGTCCAACGGTTCTTCGTGGTGGTCGGTTCCCGCCTGGCGACCGACGGCACCGGCGGCCGCTTTGGCTTCGGCACCGGCTCGCTGAAGTTCGTCGGTCACTTCGTCGAGCGTCCGGCGTACAACGAGGTACGCATCGAGAAGACGTTCGCGCCCGGCGCGCAGTTGATCGATCTGGACGGTCCCAAGGTTGCGGCGCCGGGCCAGGTCGGTGAGGATCGTTTCGCGTAGGTCCTGGGCGGCCTGGATTATTTCCTTGTACTTCTGGGCCGCTTCCTCAGCGAGGGCCTCGGCTTCATGTTGGGCGGTTTGGCTCAGATTTTCGGCGTCGCTCTGCGCGCCAGCCAAGATCTCAGCCGCAGTGGCCTCCGCTTCGGCGGTACGGCTCGCCAGCATGGACTCCGCTCTGTCGACCAGGTCCGTGGCTTTGGCTTGGGCCGCAGCGACTAAAGCGTCAGCGTTGGCCTCCGCCTTTGCGGTTATCTCTACCGCAGCGCTTCGTGCGCTGCGCAGTATGCCCGCAGTCTCCTCCCCAACGGCCGACATCAGAGCCGCCTCGTCCATCTCGGGGTGTGAAGCGCGTTGTTCAGCGTCGCGTCTTGCCGATTCCGCCGCATCGATGCGTTCGCGCAGCAATCGCACTTGAGTAGCCACTCGCGCGAGGAACTGCTTTACCTCGTCAGGGTCGTAGCCTCGCCACGTTTGACCAAAACGACGCCCGGCTATCAGGTCGGCCGACATGTCCGGTAGATCGGAATGGTGGTGAGTACGGTCGGTTGGCATGTCGTAATAGCCTAGGCTCCGCGGCCGCGCGGGATTGGAACCGATGCTTGTTTTCCAGTCCAACAAGCGATATTAACCGCATATCGTGCGCAGGGCAACACTCATGGCTACGCGCGGCCGGCGCCGCCGGGCTCCGGTAGCCCGCCCCCATAGCGCTGCCGAAGGACCTGGAGTACTTGGTCCAGCGTCGTGACAGGGATGACCTGGAGATTGCTGCTCGCCACGGACTTGGCCACCGCGTACTCGACTTGCGGGACGAAGAACACCTGGGCCCCCGCTTTTTCGACCGCTACTGCTTTTTCTCGTACCCCGCCGACGTCGCCCACGTCTCCGTCCGGTTCGATCGTTCCGGTCGCAGCCACCCGGTGCCCCCCGGTCAACTTCCCATTTGACAACGCATCGAGGATTGCAAGAGTGAACGCGAGACCAGCAGAAGGCCCACCTATCCCGGCGGCGTTAACCGACACCGGGAAGGGCAATAGCGGTTTGACTCGGGGCTCGATCTCTATGCCGATGTAGGAGTGGCCGGTGAAACCGTTGAGCAGCGCGCTCTCGGGCGGGCTCGTTAGTTGCACTTTGACCTGTTTGGTGCGCCCCCCGTTGGCTGGGTGGTCGGTGAACGAGACGATCGTCCCCGGCTCCATCCGGTCCAGCAGGGCCGATACTTCGCCAGCGGTCTTCACTTGTTTTCCGTTGACGGCGGTTATGAGGTCGTCACATTTCAGCCCAGCGCGCCATGCCGGGGCCCCGGCGTACACAGCGTCGATCTGCGCTCCGAGATAGTCCTCGGCCACTTTGTAGTGCAGTTGTGCCAAAGCAGCCAGGGCGGAGTCCTCGTTGGCGTCGACCATCTCCTGGGTGTCCTGGCAACCGAGCTCAGAAGTCGGCGTGGGCCCTGCGTACGCCGCTACCGGGTACAACTGGCGTGAGCTGCCGAGCAGTCCCACCTCGTACTCGAGCCAGTCGATCGGGCCCGCCGGGCCCACTTCCACGTCCACCATCATCAGTTCGCCGTCTATGTTGTGCGTCTTGTCCCGCGGGAGCACCAGGCGTACGCAGGGGGTACCGTCCGGCAAAACGAGCTCGCCGTTGCCAGACAATTGGCACTTGCCGCTCAAAGTGATCACAGGCGCCGTGCCCGGCGAGAACAGGTAATAACCCCCTGCCTCGTGTACTGCCACCAGCGCCACCACCAGTACTGCGATCAGAGCGGCGACCAGCCCGATGACCACCGAAGCCCCTCTCCCCCTCCCGAACAAGGCTGTCCAGGGCGGTGAGGGCGATGAGCCCGGAGCCTCTGGGGGCTCTGGAGCGCCCCCATCGACGGCGGGGGTTGTCGGCCAACCCGGTACAGTCGGGTCAATGTCGCTCATCTCGGGCGCCAGTGCATGCAGTCCCCAGGTTGCCATGCCGAGGCGCTTCTTTGGGGACCACCCGGGCCGGCGCATCCCATGACTTCACCCGAAAAGGGGTTGCCGGGGGAGGAGGGCTCCGTTGGCCCCGGTTCCTGAACACCTACCGACCAGCGCCGACCGAAGGCGCGCGGCTGCTGTTGCGGGTCACACGGGCGATGAGAAAAGCGCTCGTGCGGCGCTTGCTGACCCGGCCAGCGAAGTGCGGGCCAGCGCTCTGGGCGCTCTTGCCAGGTTAGGGGCGTTGGAGGCCAGTGACGTTGTCTTTGCGCTGGCGGATCCTGCCGTCGAGGTCCGCCGGCGCGCCTGTGACCTGGCCGGTCGTCTTCACATGGCCGCCCTGGCGGTCCAACTCTGCGAAGCCCTCGCCGATGGTACGCCTGCCGTCGTCGAAGCCGCCTGTTACGCGCTGGGCGAGCTGGAGGAGTTGAGTGGGCAACCGGGCACCCAAGCCGCTGTCGTGGCCCGCCTCGTCGCGGTCGCAGCCAGCCATGAAGAACCGCTCTGCAGGGAAGCCGCTGTTGCAGCGCTAGGGGGTTTGGGCAGCCCGGGAGGGTTGGGAGCCGTTCTCGCCGCCCTCGAAGACAAGCCGGCAATCAGGCGCCGCGCCGTCGTAGCGCTGGCTGCCTTCGACGGCGAAGAGGTGGAGCGTGCACTGGCGCGGGCGGCGCTGGACAGCGATTGGCAGGTGCGCCAGACCGCGGAGGACCTCTTAGGCCACCGGCCCCGCCCGTGACCCAGCCTGAACAGGCAAGAATATTTCCCCAGCGAGCGCAGCCGTTCAGCTCATCAGCAGGTCTCGCACCGCATCGAAGTTCTCGATGCATTTGCCGGCCCCGACTACGACGCACTCCAAGGGGGCGTCCACCAGGTGCACCGGCAAGCCCGTTTCCTCGGAGAGGCGCCGGTCCAGGCCTTTCAGCATGGCGCCGCCGCCTACGAGGTGTAGGCCTTCGCTCAGCAGGTCCTGCGAAAGTTCGGGTGGGGCGCTGCCGAGGCACCGAAGTACCGCGTCCACTATCGCTCCTACCTGCTCCTCGATCGCTTCTCGCACCTCCTCCGGTGCGAGGATAACGGTCTTGGGCAATCCGCTCATCAGGTCACGGCCGCGGACTTCGGCCTTCACTGCGTCGTCCATGGGCCATGCCGAGCCGATGGCTATTTTGATCTCTTCGGCCGTGCGTTCGCCTATGGCGATGCCGTATTCACGGCGCACGTAGGACTGGATGGTCGCGTCTATGTCGAAGCTGCCAACCCGGATCGCTTCAAGGGCGACGACTCCGCCAAGTGAGATGACCGCCGTCTCTGTCGTGCCGCCCCCAATGTCGCAAACCATGTTCCCGAGAGGTTGATGGATCGGCAAGCCGGCACCAATGGCGGCAGCGGTCGGCTGCTCTATCAAGCTGACACTGTTCGCCCCAGCTGCGCGGGCCGCCTCTTCGACGGCGCGTCTTTCGACCGCGGTGATAGCGGACGGGACGCATATGAGCACCCGGGGGCGTCCGAAGCGGGAGATCCCAGCGCGCTTAAGAAGGAGCTCGATCATCCGCTGTGTGATGTCGAAGTCGGTAATTGCGCCTTTGCGCAAGGGCCGCACCGCCACTATATAGCCAGGTGTGCGCCCGATCATCTGCCAGGCCTCACGGCCCATATTGAGCACCGTGTTGGTGCGGCTATCCAGGGCGATAACCGTTGGCTCGTTAAGGACAATGCCGCGTCCTTTTGCATAGACGAGCGTATTGGCGGTACCCAGGTCTATCGCGAGATCCCTAGACACCCTCGATCTCTCCTCTCGTTGCCCGCACGGAGCGCTCTTCTGGTGCCTTTGCCGGGCCAGTACGTGCCCCGCTCACAGCGGCCCGGGGAGCCGAGCGGTGTGCCGGTGCCACAGCCTGAAGCGAGCGGGAGAAGTCGGCCATGCCGTCCTCCATCGATTTAGGTCGGCGCGAAACCACAACGATTATCGCAATGGTCACGGCGGCCGCAACAGCCGCCCCAGCGATCCAAGCCAGTGTCCACCACTGGACAGATGTATGGCCCGCTTTGACTGCGGCCATAATCAACTGCACACCCATCTGGTCCTCAGCTCCCTGTCTGGCTCACGTGATCGTCCCTGCTCAAATGTGGCACGTCGGAGCCGTCAACTGGGTGCGCGTCGAGGCCCCACGCGCTCCCGCCGTCCCATGTTTCGCGCTTCCAGATCGGGACCCCCGCTTTTATCGCATCTATGCCGAAGTGCGCGGCATCGAAAGCCTCAGTCCTGTGCGGAGCGGAAACTGAGACTACGACCGAAACCTCGGAAGGCACGAGTAAACCGGTGCGGTGCACCATCGCAACCCTACCTATAAACGGCCACCGCCTGCGTAGCTCCTGGGCAATCGACTCCATCTTGTCCAGCGCTACGCCGGTGTAAGCCTCGTACTCGAGTGAAATGACCCCAGGCCGGCCCTCAGCGTGCTCGCGGACGGTGCCTGCGAAAACGACCACGGCGCCGCAGCTGGGGACCACGGCCCACGTTGCAAACTGGCCGAGGTCGAGGGGCTCGGCGCACAACGCTACCCAGGCGTCTCCGGGAGGGGGCTGCAACACTGGTCAATCCTAGGCCTGTACACCTCCCGAAGTCGAAGGGGCGCAGATCGCTCGGGGCCGATGTCAGCGCGGCCGACCAGGTCAGTAACCTCGTGTGCAGGATGGATCCCGAACAACTACCACCACACGGTCCCGGCGAAGACGACGATGATCACCCCGGGAGCCCGTGGCTGCCCCCGGACGACCGGCTTTGGAGGCATCCCTCCGAGGTCCGGTCCAACCCGTCTGTCCCGGGGCGACGACCGAGCCGCTCCGTGGGTAGCTGGTTAGGGGGACTAGAGGGGCGGACCTGGCTGGTCGGGGTAATTTCGGGGGTCGTTGGGGCGCTTGTTTGTGGAGGAGTGCTTATAGCCACGGGCGCAGTCAACCAACCCACTCCCGTCTTTGTGACGAAAACAGCGACGAAGCCTGCGTCGAGCACTCCTGCCGGAGGGGCTGCCAACGCTATTGGGATCCTGGGTTCGGTGGCGCCATCTGTGGTCGGGGTCAGCGTAAACGGTGCGCAAGGAGTTGCCAGCGGTTCGGGTGTCATAGTGAGCACCGACGGCCAAGATTGCTATATCCTCACTGACAGCGCCCTTTTTTCGACGTCTGGTTCCAGCCCTCAAGTGCAAGTTCTCTCTTATTGGGGCGAGCAGAAAACTGGGGTCTTGGTCGGGACGGATCCTTCCAGCGGGATCGCCGTTGTGCACGTCGTAATGGGCGGGGCCGACCCACCGGACCCGGCCGTCCCGGGGAGTGTTGCCGACGTCCAGACAGGCGGGACGATCTATTCGATAGGTTCTGGAGGAGTTGCCGGCTCGAGCAACGGCTCCGAATTTTCGACCGGTTCGATAGACGATTCGATGAGCTACCTCCAACCCGTCGAGGGTGCCTCTGGTGCGATGTACTCGATGCTTGTGGCGGACATGTCGCTGGATCCGACCGCGTACGGCGGAGCGGTCGTCGATAGCTCCGGCGCGCTAATCGGCATCGCCAACCAGGTGCCCAGCCAATTGGCAAGGCCAGGGCTCACTTATGTGACGCCAATTGATACAGCGATGGCCGAGATGTACGCCATTATCAAGGCCGGCGGGCGGGCCGAGGCTCACCCGTGGGTCGGCATACTGCAGGCAAGCGATATCTCCGGCCCGGGTGCCCAGGAGCTCGGGGTAGCCGGCGCGATAGAGGTCGAAAGTGTTTCGGTTGGCAGCCCGGCTGCCAAAGCTGGCGTTGCCGACAACGACGTGATCACAGCGATCGCCGGGCACCCGGCGGCGTCGGTTGGGGCTCTCATTGCGTGGATGGCACTGGAGAAGCCGGGCGAGGTGGTTAGCATCGGCTGGCTGCACAGCGGCCGCCGTCATCAAGCTGATATCACGTTGGGTACCCAACCGGCGACTGCGGACCCCGGCTAAGGGCCTTGAGCGCCCTGCTCAGGATAAGTTAACGCCGGTGGCGCCACCACATCGCGCCACCGGCGCCGGCGGCCAGCATGGTGGCCGCACCTGCGGCAAGTGCGGCCGAGACGCGCGTGTTTGGGGGGAGCTCGTCCCAGTGGGCGCGCTCGTCGCTGACCACCA
>Ga0209415_10014278_pt1 | contig 12979 bp, 12 predicted proteins | sample PeaSoiSIISIP2007_FD_187696 | JGI IMG/M metagenome (GOLD analysis project Ga0209415, IMG submission 187696) | Peat soil microbial communities from Weissenstadt, Germany - SII-SIP-2007 (SPAdes) (version 2) | ecosystem: Environmental > Terrestrial > Soil > Wetlands > Peat | place: Germany...
GTCTTGGTGGCGAGCCCCGTGCGGCCCTCGTCGCCGCGGTCCGGTCCCGGGGGATCGTTTTTGGCCGCCAGCCACCGCGCCACGCCGCGACTGCCCATCTTCCACTTCGCCATCGATCTCAAAATCCGCCCAAGGGCCCGAGGCACGGCTGTCGGCCCACCGGACCCGCCTGCTTCGGCCTCATATTGATACGCAACGGCGCCCCTGGTCGCAATTGCGCGGTTTTGCGGCGTTAACGGCGCCACCGCAGCGGCCGACATTTGGGGGGACGAGACCCCGGAGACTGGTATGATGGGGTGTCATGTCGACACAAAAAAGGCCCGGCTTCGGCCGGGCCTTGCTTTCGTCTCGATCGCTGAAGACGCCAAGCCCGCTCAGCCGCCGTTCTGCAGGAGGCGCTCGACCGGCTTGTAGGCCTCCTTGGCCATGCTCGCGTACATGCCGCCGATCTTGTTCATCTGCTGCATGTAGTCGTCGTAGGCGCGCTTGGCAAAGCTCGTCTGGATCTCGACGGCCTGCTCGACCGACTTCGACGACATCAGCTTCTCGAGTGTCGCCGTGCTCTCCTCGAACGAGCGCTTGGTGTAGTCGCTCATCTCCGCCGCGATCGCCTGCCAGTTCTTGTTCCACTCGCCGAACATGCGCATGGCGCTGTCGACGTTGGACTGTCCCAGCTTCTGCATGTCCTCAAAATTCTTGATCATGGTGCCATCCGTGTCCTTGAGACGAACTCGCTAAACCATTCCCCGGTAGGCAGTACCCCGGCCCCGATCTGGGACGTCTCCGTAACGTCCTTTTTATAGGCAATGCACAATTTTTCAAGGCCCTTTTGCAATGCACCATGCTCGCGGCGAGCACGCTTCGCCGTTAACCCGGCCGAAGTTCGCAGCCCGCTACTCTACCGGCGAGGTGCGCAACGAGCGCCCCAATGAGGCCCTAAAACGATGCTCCGTTGCGGCTCCCCCCGCAATAGCGAAGCTTTGCCAGGGCATCAGTGCAATCTATTGAGGCGCAAGCTCTTTCGAGTTTCGCCGAGGGCCGTAAAGTCGATCGCCGAATGCTCGCAGCGCTTTGTTTGAGACATCCTTTACGAAACTCTAAGACGGCAGCGTTGGCGCTCTGCCTTGCCGGCGCTTGCCTCGCTCTTTCGGCTTCCGCAGAGGCGGCTCCGCGCTACGCCGCCATGGCCATCGATGCCAACACCGGTTCCGTGCTGCACAATCAGGCAGGCCACGAGCCGCGCTACCCGGCGTCGCTGACCAAGATGATGACGCTCTACATGACCTTCGAGCTGATCGAGCTGGGACGGCTGAAGGAAACCTCGACGATCAAGATGACGCAAGAGGGCGCCAACGCCGCCCCCTCCAAGCTCGAGGTCAAGCCCGGCGCCGAGATCACCGTGCTCGACGCCATGAAGGCGCTCGTCACCAAGTCCGCCAACGACGTCGCCATCGCGCTCGCCCAGCACATCGCCGGGACGGAGGAGAATTTCGCGCGCCTGATGACGCGCAAGGCGCACGAGCTCGGCATGGCGAGCACGACCTTCAAGAACGCGTCGGGCCTTCCCGACCCCGAACAGGTGACGACGGCGCGGGACATGCTGACGCTCGCGCTCCACCTGCGCGACGACTTCCCGCGCGAGTACGTGCTGTTCTCCACGCGCGTGTTCAACTACGGCGGCGACAGCTACCCCAATCACAACGGTTTGCTCGCGCGCTACCGCGGCACCGACGGCATCAAGACCGGCTATACGCGGCTGTCCGGCTTCAACCTCGTCGCCTCGGTCAACCGCGACGGCAAGCGCGTCGTCGCCGCCGTCTTCGGCGGCCGCTCGGCGCGCGTGCGCGACACCATGATGGAGCAGCTGCTCAACAAGGCGCTGGCCAAGGCCTCGACGCAAGTGACGCGCAAGCCGTCGCTTGTGGCGCGAGCGCCGAGCCCCGAGCGAGCGCGCCCGCCCGTCGTGGCTCAGGCGCCCGCCCCGCCGAGCCAAGTTGCAGAGGCCAGCACCGCGCCGAGCCACGCCATCACCCTGGCGAAGGTACGCCGCGTGCTGATGGGCCCCGACCTGAAGCTCCAGACGCCACCCGGCACCGGGGCGATCCGCCCGCAGCCCGCGTTCGCGGTTGCCGACGCGACCGCCGCGCCGGCGCCGCCGGTTCAGCCGGCCGCGACCACCCGCGACGACACGCTGCCGCGCTTCGCACCGGCCGCCGACGTCCTGCACACGCAGACCGCCGCGACCGCCGAGCCCGTCGGCCAGCCGCCCTCGACGCTGCAGGCGCAGGCCGAGGCCCTCGGCGGACCCGTAGACCAGGCGGCGGTGCAGCCCCTCATCACCGGTGCCAACGCCGAGCCGCGGACGGAGGCAAAGCCCGAGCCGAGGCCCGAGCCGCGCGCCGAGCGCCGCGCCCAGCCCCGGGCCGAGCCGAAGACGCAGGCCGCCGCGCGCGAGCCCCACGGCGGCTTCGAGATCCAGATCGGCGCCTTCAGCGACTCCGCTGAAGCCGAGAGCCACATGGCCTCGGCCCGCCAGCGCTCCGGCGGCCTGCTCGACGCCTACTCGCCTGCTGCGGAGCCGGCGCAAAAAGGCGCAAGCCAGATTTATCGCGCGCGCTTCAAGGGCTTCGACGCCACGGCCGCGGCGTCCACCTGCGGGCAGTTGAAGAAGCTGCAGATCGATTGCTTCGTCGTGAAGGCCGAATAAGCCCGGGCTTCGAGCGCCTCCAGCGCTCAACTCTCGAGCGCTTCCACCACTCAACTCTCGAGCGCTTCCAGCGCTACGTCCTTGGCCTCGTTGATCTTGGCCGCGAGGTAGGTCGACCCGCCGCGATCGGGGTGCAGCTTCAGCATGAGATTGCGGTGCGCGCGGCGGATGTCCTCGGCGTCGGCGCCGGGCTTCAGGCCCAGGATTTCGAGCGCCTCGGCCACGTCCATGCGGCCGTCGGGCCCGCGGCTCATGTCGGATTCCCCGCGCGCCATGTCCTCGCGCCAGCTCGGGTGCACGCGGTCGAGATAGGCCTCGATGAGCTGCGCCGATTGCGGATCGGTGTGGCGGCAGTCCTGCCACAGCAGCGCCATGTCGGCGGGGGTCAGGCCCGCGATGTTGCGGTCCTTGAACAGTCCTTTGAGCACGCACCCGCGCATCTCTCCGGTGTCGTGATCGAGCTCCATCTCGAGGTGCTCGGTCTCGACGCGCGAGCTTTGCCCGGCGCTGCGGCGGGTGCTGCGACCCCAGGGCCCCGACGTGCTTCCCCACAACATGTACGAGCCGAACATCGCCAGCGGCAGGGCGATGACTTCGAGCCCGCGCAACAGCATCAGCCCCGCGGCGAGGAGCGCGACGACGCCGGCGCTGACCGTCATGCGGCGCGCAACATGCGTGGGATTGGCGCGCGCGAAGGCCCGCATCGCGTAAAGCCCGATCAGTAGCGCAAGGAGGCCTGAGATGAGATACGCCATCGCCCTCAGCGTCCCGCGGGGCCGAGCTGCTCGAGCAGCAGCCGCGCGCCCGCGCCGCCGTGACGCCCGGCACCAAGCGCGGCAAGCGCCTTGCGGCCCCCCGCGGCGTAGACGGCAACGGCGGTCAGAAGCTCGCGCAGCTGCTTTGCCGAGCCGCGGTCGAAGCGGCAGTACGCGCCCTTGGTCAGCCGCGCGATCTCGCGAAAGGCCGCTTGCGCGGCGCCGTCGTCGCCCTCCTGGAACAGGAACACCGGCACGCCGAGCAGCGCCAGCTCGCCCGCCCGCGCGCACAGGCGATCGACCTGCTCCTCCATGCTGTCGCCGACGTAGACGAGCGCGTTCACCTTGTGCTTCTTGCTCTCTTCCAGCGCGTGTGTGAGCACCTTGCCGATCTGCGTCAGACCACCGTGGCAGGAGACGCTGGTCATCAGGCGCGCGAGCGCGGCCGGGTCCGACACCCATTTGGAGGCGCGGCACTCCGCCAGCCCACGGAAATAGACGAGCTGCACGTCGAGCCCGCCGACCTCCTTCACCGCGCTGAACATATCGCCCTGCAGCTTCAGCGCCAGGTCCCAGGCGGGCGCGCGGCTCATGGTGGCGTCCATGGCGAAGATCAGCCGGCCGCGTGCGCCGCCCGCTGCCGGCGCCAGCGTCTTCATCTTGGCGATGAAGGCGGCGACCTCGGCGTCGGAGCCCGTCTGCGCGGGCGGCTGCGCCGGCTTGCCCGGGGCAACCGGCGTTCCCCCCTCGCGCGATGGCGCGGGTGAGGTGGGCGGCGGAACGGTGGGCTTGCGCGGGGTCATCGAGGTATCCGGAGGCGCTGGCGTCCTCCCAAGATGGAGGGAAGCATCGCCGACGGCAATATTGCCCAGGATCGTTTGCGGCGCGCTTAGCTTTCGGTGGCCGTGCCGGCAAGGAGCTGCAGGTTGCCGCCCGTCGCCGTGATGTCGGTGGTGCGCACGCGCTCGACCGCGTAGGCGGCGAGCGTGCGCGGGCCGCCGGCCTTGGGGCCGGTGCCGGAAAGCCCCTCCCCGCCGAACGGCTGCACGCCGACGACCGCCCCGATCTGGTTGCGGTTGACGTAGAGGTTGCCGACGCGGGCGTGGCCCGCGACGTAGTCGGCGACCGTCTCGATGCGGCTGTGCAGCCCCAGCGTCAGGCCGTAGCCGGAGGCGTTCAGCGTCGAGATCACCTTGTCAAGATGACCGCGCTGGTAGCGCGCGACGTGCAGGATGGGACCGAACACCTCGCGATCGAGCGTACCGAAGCCGTCGATCTCGTAGACCGCGGGTGTGACGTAGCTGCCGGCGCGGCAGTCCTCCGGCAGCAGCAGGTCGACGAGCTCGCGCGCCTCGCGTTGCATGCGAATCTTGTGGCCCTCGAGGCGGTCCTGGGACTCATCGTCGATCACGGGGCCGACGTCGGTCGCATAGTCGAACGGGTCGCCGATATCGAGCGCGTCGACGGCGCCGACGAGCATGTCGATGGTCTTGTCCGCGCTGTCCTCCTGCAGGAACAGCACGCGCGCGGCCGAGCAGCGCTGGCCGGCGCTGTCGAAGGCCGAGCGCACGCAGTCGCGCACGACCTGCTCGGGCAGCGCGCTCGAGTCCGCGATCATGGCATTGATGCCGCCCGTCTCGGCGATGAACGGCACGATCGCCTCGCGGCGCTCGGCCAGCGCCTTCTGGATGATCCATGCCGTCTCGTTGGAGCCAGTGAAGGAGACGCCGCGCACACGCGTGTCCTTGACCAGCGCTTCGCCCAGGCGGCCGCTGCCGGTGAGGAGGTGCAGCACGTCCGTGGGCACGCCCGCCTCGTGCAGGAGCCGGGTGGCGAGAGAGGCGGTGATCGGCGTCTGCTCGGCGGGCTTGGCCAGCACCGGGTTGCCGGCGGCGAGCGCCGCCGCCACCTGGCCGGTGAAGATCGCGAGCGGGAAGTTCCACGGCGAGATGCAGGCAAAAACGCCGCGGCCGTTGAGCGTCAGCGTATTGCGCTCGCCCGTGGGCCCCGGCAGCTGCACCGGCCCACCGAACAGGCGCCGCGCCTCGCCCGCGTAGTAGCGCAGGTAGTCGACGGCCTCGCGCACGTCGCCCAGCGCGCCCTCCAGCGTCTTGCCGGCCTCGCGCACGATGACAGCCATGAGCTTGGCGCGGTCGCGCTCGAAGAGATCGGCGGCGGCCTCGAGGATCTCCGCGCGCGCCACGCCGCCGCGCGCGTTCCAGGCATGCTGGGCCTTGGCGGCGCTGGCAATCGCGGCGTCGGCCTGCGCCGGCGTGGTGATGCGCACGCTGCCGATGCGCTCGCGCCGGTCGTGCGGGCAGGTGAGGATGCTGGCCGAGCTGCCCCCCGTCGTCGTCTGCCCGGCAACGATGGGCCCGGCCTCGAAGCTCTCGTCGAGCGCCGCGGTCATGGCGGCCAGCAGCTCCGCGCGCACGCTGGGCTCGGTCAGCGCCGGCCCGGCGGCGGCCTTGCGCGGCAGATAGATCTCGCGCGGACGCGGGAGCACGCCCGCCGGCGCAGCGGCCCCGGCGCGCTCGCGCTCGGCTGTCTCGACGGGATCGCGGATGATGTCGGCGACGGCGGCCTCGTCGTCGGCCAGTCGGTTGACGAAGGAGGTGTTGGTACCGTTCTCGAGCAGCCGGCGCACGAGATAGGCGAGCAGCTGCTCGTGCCCGCCGACCGGCGCGTAGATGCGGCAGGGCCGGCCGATGCCGCCCTCGCCGATGACGCCCTCATAGAGCGCTTCCCCCATGCCATGCAGTCGCTGGAACTCGAACACGGCAGGGCCGCCGGCGACGTGGGCGGCGGCGAGCGCATGCGCGTTATGCGTCGCGAATTGCGGATAGAAGGCCTTGGGGTCGCTGAGCAGCAGGCGCACGCAGGCGAGGTAGGACACGTCCGTATTGAGCTTGCGCGTGAACACTGGGTAGTCGGCGAGCGCGCGCTCCTGCGCCCACTTGATCTCGCTGTCCCAGTAGGCGCCCTTGACCAAGCGGACGGGGATGCGCTTGCCCGTGCGCTCGGACGTACGGCGCAGCCAGCGCAGCACCGGGACGGCGCGCCGCCCGTAGGCCTGCACGGCGATGCCGAGCCCGTGCCAGCCGTCGAGCGCCGGATCGGTGAAGACGGAGGCGAACTGGTGCAGCGTCGGATCGAGGCGGTCCTGCTCCTCGGCATCGATGGTGAGCGAGAGCCCGCGCGAGCGCGCGGCGCGCGCAAGACTGAGGAGGCGCGGCGTCAGCTCCTCGTCGAGGCGCCGCTCCTTGCCCGGCTCGAAGCGAGGGTGCAGCGCCGACAGCTTCACCGACATGCCGGGACGCTTATAGAGCGCGTCGACGTGCATGGTGGCGAACGGCCCCGCCGCCTGGCCGACGGCGTCGATCGCCGTCATGTAGCGCTCGAAGTAGGCGTCGGCGTCCTTCTGGGTGCGCGCGCCCTCGCCGAGCATGTCGTAGGAGAACAGGTAGCCCTTGTCCTCGTACTCCTGCGCGCGCACGAGCGCGTCCTTGATGGTGCGCCCGAGCACGAACTGATCGCCCAGAACCTTCACGGCCTGGCGCACGGCCTGGCGGATGACGGGCTCGCCCGAGCGCGCGACCAGCCGCTTGATGGCGTCGATGGGGTTGGAGCCGCGCGCCGACTTGAGCTTGACCACGCGCCCCGTCAGCAGCAGGGCCCAGGTCGAGGCGTTGACGAAGAGGCTGTCGGAGTGTCCGAGGTGGCGCTCCCAGTCGCCGCCGGCTATCTTCTCGGCGATGAGCTCGTCCGCGGTCTCGCCGTCGGGGATGCGCAGCAGCGCCTCCGCCAGGCACATGAGGATGACGCCTTCCTCGCTCGACAGCCCGTACTCGCGCATGAAGGCGTCGACGCCGGCGTGCTTGTCGTGGCTGGCGCGCGCGGAATGAACAAGCCGGCGCGCGATGTCGGCCGAGCGGCGGCGCTCGTCCTCGCTGAAGGCAGCGCGCTCGAGCAGGCGGTTGAGCAGCCGCGTCTCGTCGATCAGGTGGTTCGCCGCGATCTCGCGCACACCTGCGGTCGGCTCGGCCATCTTCACTGCGCCCATGCTGTCCTCAAAGTCGCGTGGCCGCCCGATTTGATACAGGGGCCGATTCGATATGGGGGGATGCTAGCAAATCGGCAAAGGGCGCGCCTGTTGCCGGTAAGCCGATGACAGCGGTGCAGAGGATACTCGCGTTTGACGAGTGAGTAGTATAGGAACCAAGCCTCTGAGCGGACGGACGCCGGGCCCCAAGTGGGCTCGTTCCTATTTGTGCCGCGCTCGCCTAGACTAGCTTGGCGACGGCTATTCTAGCCGCCAAATCAGCGAGCACCGAAGAAACCGTGCGGGCCGGTCGCGCCTTGATCTCTACAAAAGGCCCGCGTATCTAAGCGCATGGTAATGAACGTCGAAAAAGAGATCACCGATCTGAAGCGCCGCGTGGCGGAGCTCGAGGGCAGCTTCGCCTACATCACGGGCCAGCTGCGGGAAGTACAGCTGTTCCTACACAACAACGTGGACGCTCGCCTGACGACGATCGAGGGCAAGGTCGAGGCGGGTTTTTCTGAGATGCGCGATGAGTTTGCCAAGGCGGGCAAGCGATGCGACAAGATCGAAGCCGACGTTGGTGGCTTGCGCGAAGACCTGCCCGGCATCGTCACCGATGCCGTTCGCAGTGTGCTACGGCCGGGGAGCTAATTCGAGCCTTCCTCGCGAGCCGCAAGTTCTGCAGCAGGAACGCATTCTCGCGCTTCCACTGGAAGTACTCGCCAGCTGCGAGGCCACCAGCGCGTCTGCTCCTCCACCCTTGACGGCGGACATCGGGTCATTGACCTTCGCGCCCGATTTGGAACCGGAGGGGCTGCCTGTGGCGCGCGCAAGGCCGGAACTCGTCCGCAGCATCGCCGAGCTGCGACAGGCCGTCGCCGGGTGGCGGCACGACGGCGCCCGCGTGGCTCTCGTGCCGACGATGGGGGCCCTGCATGCGGGCCATCTTATGCTCGTACGCCGTGCCGCGGCGCTTGCCGACCGCACGGTCGTGTCGATCTTCGTCAACCCGACGCAGTTTGCTCCGCGCGAGGACCTCGCGCGCTACCCCCGAGACGAGGCGGCCGACCTCGCCAAGCTCGCACCCGAGCGCTGCGATCTCGTGTGGGCCCCATCGCCTGCCGAGATGTATCGGGAGGGCTTTGCCACGCGCATCGTCCCGGCCGGCGCCGCGCTCGGGCTCGAAGCGAACGTGCGCCCGCACTTCTTCGCCGGCGTCGCCACCGTATGCGCCAAGCTGTTCGGCGCAGCGGCGCCCGACCTCGCGGTGTTCGGCGAGAAGGACTACCAGCAGCTCTGCGTCATCCGGCAGATGGTGCGCGACCTCGACATGCGCCTCGAGATCGTCGGCGAGCCGACGGTGCGCGAGGCCGACGGGCTCGCGCTGTCCTCGCGCAACGCCTACCTCTCCGCCGCCGAGCGCAAGATCGCTCCGGCGCTGCATCGCATTCTCGCCGAGGTGGCGGTTAAGGCGGCCGCCATCGCGCGTGGCGAGCACCCGGCGGCCGCCGCGAAGCGTCCGCGGCCCTCCGCCCTGGTGCCCGATCCGATGCTCGCCCGCGGCGAGCCGCAACTGCCGCAGCTCGAGACGCTGTGCGAAGAGGCGGCGCTCGCCCTTACGCAGGCGGGGTTTGGCAAGGTCGACTACGTCGCCGTGCGCGACGCCGCGACGCTGAAGGTCGTGAGCGGCCTCAGCAAGCACCCCCTGCGCGTGCTCGCCGCCGCCTGGCTCGGCGCCACCCGGCTCATCGACAACGTGCCGGCGTAATCCGTTCTTTTGCTTGCAGCTTTGGACGCCGCGGAACCAACCCGCGCAGCCCCGCGTTAGCAGCTGCAGCAAAGGATGTCGCTCCATGCACCGAGTCTTGATTTGCGAAGATGAGCCGCTGCTCGCAGCCGATCTTGCCTCCATCGTCGAGGAGGCGGGGCACGGAGTGTGCGGCGTGTTTCACAACGCGCGCGAGGCATTGAACAACGCCGCCGTGCTCAAACCCGGTCTGGCAATTATCGACCTGAACCTCGCGGACGGCGACACCGGTGCCGCGGTCGCGCAGACGCTGCAGTCGCAGGGCATCCGCGTCATCATCCTGTCGGGCCACTCGAACGCGGGGGCAGGCCTAGGCTGCGTGCCGCACACGTTCGCGGCCAAGCCCGTCAGCAGGGAAGTCGTCGCCCAGCTTCTCGGCCCCCGCGTGAGACGGCCGCGCCGCCCGAAGGGCCCCCTCTTTGGCGCGTGGAGCGCGGGTCAGTCCTTCGCGAGCGCCCGGACACCCTCGCTAGCTTCCAGCTGGCGCTTGCTCTCGTCCTTGAGGTTCACGCCGGTGAGCTGCCGCCGGAAGGCCTCGCGCAGGAGCCAATGGGCCTTGTAGGCCCCCTCCTCGGCGCTCAATCCCCCGCGGCGGATATTGGAGATGCAATTGCGCTCGCCGTCCTTGCGCCCGGCGCGGGGGCCCCACGTCAGGTAGGCGCCGAGGCTGTCGGGCGAGGAAAGCCCCGGGCGCTCGCCGACGAGCACGAGCACGGCGCGCGCGCCGATGAGCTCGCCGGCATCGTCGCCGAGCGCTACCCGGCCCTGACTGGCGAGCAGCACGGGGGCCAGGCTCCAGCCGCTGCTGCGTGCGAGCGGCAGCAACGCCGCGATCACTGCAGCGGCGTTGGCGCCGACGCCGGTCGAGGAAAGACCGTCGGCAACCAGAATGAGCAGATCCGGCGGCGGGCCCGCCATCGCGGCGAGACGGGCGCGCGCCTCGGGGCTCAGGCGCCGTCCGAGGTCGGGCCGGCGCAGATAGTTGTCGCGGTCGCCGGCGGCGCTCTCGATGCGAACGGTCTCGAGCCCGAGGGCCGCGAGCGCCGCCTCGATGGGAGCCCAGTCGAGAGGCCTCGTCACGGCATCACGCGCCTGCGCGTGCGCCATGGCGAACTTCAGCACCTCGCGGATCGGCAGCGCCGAGCCGGCCCGTCCCAGTCCGATGCGCGCGTCGGTGAAGCGGCGCAGGACCGTCCAGGGCCCATCCGAGGTCATGCCGCTAGTGTCCCGATTCCGAAGTTCGCCCGACTTCGATGCTAGGCTCCCAAGCGAACTTCGGAATCAAAAGGGACACTAGAATCGTAGAGTTGCTAGTGTGATTCAGATCGAGAAATTCGCTTTGAAGTGTGCCGCGAGCGACGGCGAATTTCTCGATCATCACACTAGTCCCTCGACGTGATCGAGTAGAGCGTGCGTGGTCTGGCCGACAAGCTGGCCGTCCCCGTCCGTTAGCCCCATGCGCTCGAGCCAGTCCTCGAACTCGGGGGCGCGCCGCAGGCCCAGCGCCTCGCGCAGGTAGAGGGCATCGTGGAAGGAGGTCGACTGATAGTTGAGCATGATGTCGTCGGCACCCGGCACGCCCATGACGAACGTCACGCCCGCCGCGCCGAGCAGCATGAGGAGCACGTCCATGTCGTCCTGGTCGGCCTCGGCGTGGTTGGTGTAGCAGACGTCGCAACCCATCGGCAGGCCCATGAGCTTGCCGCAGAAGTGGTCCTCGAGGCCGGCGCGGATGATCTCCTTGCCGTTGTAGAGGTACTCCGGCCCGATGAAGCCGACGACGGAGTTGACGAGCAGCGGCTTATACGCCCGCGCAACCGCGTAGGCGCGGGCCTCCAGCGTCTGCTGGTCGACGCCATGGTGCGCGTCGGCCGACAGCGCCGACCCCTGCCCCGTCTCGAAGTACATCACGTTGTCGCCGACCGTCCCGCGCTTGAGGCCGAGCGCGGCCTGGCGCGCCTCCTCGAGCATCGCGAGCGTCACTCCGAAGGAGGCATTCACGGCTTCAGTCCCGCCGATCGATTGGAAGACGAGATCGACCGGCGCGCCGCGGCCGATGGCGTCGATCGAGGTCGTGACGTGGGTCAACACGCAGCTCTGGGTGGGAATGTCGAAGCGGCGGATGATGTCGTCCAGCATGGCAAGGAGATCGAGGATCGTCGCCACGTTGTCGCTTGCCGGATTGACCCCGATCACGGCGTCGCCGCACCCGAGCATGAGGCCGTCGACGATGGACGCCGCTATGCCCCGCCTATCGTCGGTGGGGTGATTGGGCTGCAGCCGCACCGACATGCGCCCCTTGAGCCCGATGGTGCCCCGAAACCGCGTGACGACCTCCACCTTGCGCGCCGCCAGGATCAGATCCTGGTTGCGCATGATCTTGGACGTGGCAGCCGCCATTTCGGGCGTGATGCCCGGGGCGATGCGGCGCAAGACCTCGGGTCTGGCGGCCTCGCCGAGCAGCCAGTCGCGGAACTCGCCGACCGTCATGTGCGAGATGGGCGCGAATGCCGCCCCGTCGTGGCGATCCACGATGAGGCGGGTCACATCGCAGCACTCGTAAGGGACGACCGTCTCGGTGAGAAACCGCTTCAGCGGCACGTCGGCCAGCACCATTTTGGCGGCGACGTTCTCGGCGGCGCTGCGAGCGGCGACCCCGGCGAGAACATCGCCCGATCGCAGCGGCGTCGCCTTCGCCATCAGCTCCTTCAGGTCGGAGAACCGGTACGAGACCTGTTGCCACGCCGCATGGAACACGGGGGGTGCTCTCCCTGACCGATCCGATCTGCCATCATAGCCGAGGGAGTGCGGCGCTTTCAAAGGGACTGGGCCTCTTCGTTCCCCGCCAATGCCTACCTTGCCGCGCTGGCAGCCCGATCCTGCCCGAGGGAGGCATCGCGCGTGACGAGCTCGATCTCGCCCGGACGCCAGGTCTTGGCGAAGAACGTCTCCAGCGGGCTGTAGAGGCGCAGGATGACGAACCAGCCCCTGCCGGGGACCGTCTGGATCCAGTTGCCGTCCTTCACGCTCGCAGGTCTACTCGGCGAGAAATAGACCGTCGCGCGCGCGGGAAGCGCTGATCGGTCTGCAGCATCGATCGGGTCTCATTGTCGTAGAGGGTCAGCGACCAGAATTTGGCCGCCGGAATATCGGCCGGCAGCTTGACCTTGTACGTCTTGCCGCCGTCGAACGGCTCGCCGCTGGAATCGAGGATACCGAACAGGTATTGCGAGCCGATCTCGGGAAGGCGCATCACCATCGCAGGCGTCACGCCCGTTGCGGCGTAGAAGAAGGCCGCGCGCGCATCGAGCGTGCGCGCTCCCGTGTAGGCGAACTGCTTCACGCCCTCCTTGGTGATCTCGGGCGGCGGGCGCGTGAAGTCGTAGCCGCCGACGAACAGCGGATTGAGCCACTTCGAGGCGGACCCGTAGTAGCCAAAGCCCTCCGACTCGCGCGGGCGCAAGGCAAGGGTGCGCGCCGCCGCGTTGCCGATGGCAACCGCGTCGGTGGGGATCTTGCGCATGCGCGCGTCGGGGTTGAACGGCTTGCCCTTGACGATGCCGACGGCGGCAAACTGCCCGCCGATCTCCGGCTCCAGCGCCTCGGCCGGCTGCTCCTGCACCAACGCGTCGAGCATCTCGTAGTAGGAGAAGTCGTTGGGCGGG
>Ga0209415_10014279_pt1 | contig 12979 bp, 17 predicted proteins | sample PeaSoiSIISIP2007_FD_187696 | JGI IMG/M metagenome (GOLD analysis project Ga0209415, IMG submission 187696) | Peat soil microbial communities from Weissenstadt, Germany - SII-SIP-2007 (SPAdes) (version 2) | ecosystem: Environmental > Terrestrial > Soil > Wetlands > Peat | place: Germany...
GCCGTCCTTTCACTAATCAAGGTAACCTAGGTTTCCTATAGAGTCAAGGAAACCTATAAAGTAAGTGTTACCTTATCCTACATCGGCCTCCTGGATGAGCAGGCGGATCGCGGCCGAGGTTGAAAGAATCTCCTCTCCCCCCTTGGCTCGCTTCGTCCTGAACTGGACGAGCCGCGCTCTCAGGGTCGCGTCTAGGTCGACCATGATCGGCTTGATGGTGTTTGTGGGGAGCGCCCCGGGAGCCTTCGGTTTCTTGCTGGACATGTAGTCTAAGATACCCCGTTTCTCTTGAAAGTCAAGAAAACCTAGTTTTTCTGCGTCTCGGCCATGGGGCGCATGTGCCCGCAATCTTTCTGCGAGTAAACACGAGGGATTTCTCCCCTCCCGTCACATAGAAGCCGGAAAAGGCTCTAAAACGAGTGTTTCCACGCTTTGACCCAGCTTTTATCGAGCCCTGCGCAATCACCCTTGTTTTCTCGTTGATTCGCGGCTCTTTGCGCGAGCGTCCGCGGGCGATGCCTGTCCCTCATGGGTCCTCGCGACCCGTCCATTTCGCGCGGAAAGACCTCGAAAAACGAGCTACATTCCAAGAGGTCATTGCTCGGCCAATGTTGGTCATATCTATATGATTTTATTGGGTTTTTTGCCAATTCTAGGGAGGACATTTACAATGGCTCTTCTGTTAGACTCGTCTGAGATGTCCCAGGACAACGACAAGGAGGGCTCTCCGGCGGGGGCTCAGGCCCCTTCTGCGGAGGTTTTAGCCGCCCCCGACGCTCTCGAGGAGACCGCGCCGCCCGCCAGCGAGGACGACGGGGACCATAACGTGGCCGCGATCGTCGTCGCGGACCCGGACGAGCGCGCCAGAGAGCTGCAGCAGACCGCCCTACTGTTGGCCTCCGACGACATTGGGGGGCTCACCGGCCCGCGTCTGTCGACCGCGAGTGCGTACATGGCGCTCCTCGGTACGGATAACAGTCGCGATTCCGCTGAGTCTGCACTGCGGCGTATCGTGCGGATGCTCGATCGGCCCGCGGACGACTGGCGCGAGCTACCGTGGGAGCACCTGTCGGTGACGATGTCGACCGTCATCGTGCGGCGTTTGCGCCGCGACTTCGCCCCCGAGACGAGTCGCCAGACGCTCTCCATCCTCAAGGGGGTGCTCTACCAGGCGTGGCGTCTGGGAAGGCTGCCGCGCGAGAAGTACGAGAGATTGACGGCCTGGCCGGTGCTCAAGGCCGAGAGCGTCCCGACCGGGCGGCGGCTGACCGGCGAGGAGTTCGAGGCCATCCGCGTCTTCTGCGAGACGCTCCCGTCCTTTTACGGCGCGATGGCCTGGGGCGTCTTCGCCGTGGCCTTCGGCGGGGGCCTGCGGCGGGCCGAGCTCGCAAAGCTCAGGACCGGCGACGTCTCGGACGATGCTCGGACGCTCTTCGTGCAGGGCAAGGGTCAGAAGGACGCGCTGCAGCCGATCCCCGACTGGACCGGCGGTGCGCTCGAAGCGTGGCTGGCGCAGCGCGGACGCGTCGAGCTCGAGACCGACGCCCTCTTTGTGCCCGTCGAGCGCAAGAAAATCTACGACAAGCCCATGAACGTCTGGCAGGTGTGGTGGCTCATTCGAACCGTCGGCGACGGCGCGAAAGTGCGCCCCTTCACGCCTCACGATCTTCGGCGTACGTACACGACCAACAACATCGAGAAGTTCGGCATCGCCATCGCGCGCAAGCTTTCGAGGCACAAGAAGGTGGAGACGACGGCGCGCTACGACCGCACCGAGGCGACGGAGCTCGCAGCGCTTGCGGGTCAGATTCGCTACAGCAAAGACTGAGTTCTTTCGAGCTCCTTCGCGTACTCCTCGCACGCCGCGAAGAATTGCGCCCGCACGAGCAACCACAGTGCTTCGACGGGTTTGTTGTCGGCGGTATCGAGGTTTGGGCGGAGGGCTTCGAGCACTGCAGACAGCTCGAGCACCCGATCGCGTGCGGCGGAGCTCACGGTGTCTCGAAAATCGGCGTCGCTCAGCTTCGTCATGATCACGGGCACCCGATCCCGCACCCGACGACCGCCGCCTTGTTTGCCGCTGCTGCGATGCACGCACAGCTCACGGGCTGTCCGCTCGGCGCTCGGATGAGCCGATCCGCTTCGAGCTTGGTCATCGTCGCCGGGCACGTTGGCGTGATTCCAGTACACCCGAGCGTCGTCATGCGCGCGCACGCCTGGGTGCAGGGGGACGAGGGCGCGGCGTCTGCGGCCGGCGGCGCTGGGGGTGATGCGTCGCTTGCGTCGGGGGGCATCGGTGCAGGGGGCGCCGGAGGGCAGCCGAGCGAGAGGCACGCGTCGATCACGAAAAGAAGACCTATGAGCAGTTTCATGTCGACACCACCATCGGGAACGCCTCCCAAGCGGCGTTGAGCCAGGCTTCACTCACAAGACAGTCGCCGCGGTCGCAGAATGAAGTACCCCACGAGTTACGAAGGTTGAAGATGCGCGATCCGGCTGTCCCGGAATATCCGTACAGAAACACAGCGTGTCCTCCCCCGTTCGGGTCGTTCTGGTCGGGCGCCCCAGCGACTTGCCCGGCCTGCAAGTTCTCGAATGCCGTGTCGCAGAAGAAGCCGATCACGATCGGGATGCCGACCACGATCGCCGCTGCGAGGGTGTCGCTGGCCGTCGAGCTCGTCGGGTCGACGAGGTAAGGGCCCACGATGAGCTTTTGCCCGCTGATCTCGAGCCCCCCAAGGTCGGGCTCGGCGTTGACGTTGTCGGGTCCGATGTCGGAGAGGCGCCCGCCATCGTCGGGACCCATTGGCTCGACGCCGTAGTGTGCCAAGCACGTGATGACGTCGGCGATTTCCGCGCCGGAGTCGGTGAGCGCCGGCAGATTCGTACCCAGCGGCGTCGTGAGCGCCCGTTCGTAGGCGCGCGTCGTCGCGTACCCCTCGCGCATCGACGGGATGAAACCGAGTGGTTTGTCGGCTGCGGCGTACACCGTCACGAGTGCGCCCGGCGTCGAGTGCCACGTGCAGGATCCCGTGGATCCTTGGTCAAACACTGGCGGCAAGTCCGCCGCAAGCGAGGCGCTCGGCGGAAGCATCGTACTGAGAAGCATCGCGACGCGCGGATGCTGCGCGAGCGGGACACGCGCGGCGAGCTTATTCGGATGGCTGCGCTTGAGACCTTTGCCGAAGCTCACTTGACCCCCCTTGCCGCAGCCTGAATCTTGATTGCCTCAGCGTATGCCTTGCTCGCTTGTACCTTCGGGTCCGTCGACCCCAGCAAGCTCGCGACGATGGCCGCGATGTCCAAACCGCACGCGGCGCACGCGGGGGTATTCAAGACGTCGCTGCCGATTTGCAGGATGGTCATGCCGGCGACGGCGTCGGCGAAGACGCGTACGCCGCATGACGTGCAGTCGGTCACCGGAGCGACGGCCCCGGGGCAGCCCACGACGACGGCGACGCCTATCGCCGAAGAGGTGCCGAGGGTCATCGCGAACAGGGGGCCGCGCAGGCCGTACCAGATTGCTTTGGGATGGATCATTCTTCCTCTTCTAGCGAGCGGACAATTTCAACGAGCTTGGGGTGCTCGCGATGACAGAGGGTGCTCGCGCAGACGGCGCTTCTGGCGCTTGGTGCTGCCGGTAAGGAATTTGTTTCTCGCAGACGACGCAAATCATCGGCTCACCATCGCGACGATGATCGCCACGCACGCTAGGCCAAACACCACAAACACCGCCCCCGCCGCCGGCCAGAACCACCACGGGAACTGCAACACGAGGGTCGGTCGCAAATCCGCGGGCGACACGTCGCCGCAGAACCCCGCACGGTCTTCTTGGGTCCACCCACGTTTGCCGCACAGGCGGCATGTGCCCCAGCGGCCTTCGATGTTGTCCCAATCGTGCGGCGTAAGCTTGCCGAGTTGGCTGTAGCCGAGCTGCCGAATGTCGGCAGAGACTTCTCGACCGCTGAAACGCTCGCTATACGAGGGCGGCGGGGGCTTGTTCATCGTCGCCTCGTCGTCTCGCGAATCTTGCCGCGTGTCTTGCGCGTCGCTCGGACGAACTCCTCGGCCTTGGCTTCGACGTCCTCGAGCGCCGATTCGACCATCGCGCCCAGGGCCTTGCCGCCGATGCGGGCACCTTCTTTGACGAGCGCTCCGCACAGGGCGTGGAGCTTGGAGGTGTCGATTTCGATGGGCATCACGCCGCCTCCTCGATCTTGCCGAACACATCGTAGACGGGCGGCCCCGCGTGCAGAAGCACGACCTCTCGCCCGTCCCGGTTCTTCCACGTCGTGTAAGCCATGTGCGCCTGTAGCCGCGCACGGTACAGAACGCGGTCGCCCACGGTCAGCTCGACAGCTACCCGTTCGTTTTTCCAGAGACGCGCTTGCTTCATGACGATCTGCTCGATCGTGCCAGGGCCCACGGCGACGACGGTCCCTGTGGCGGTCTCGGCCTCGCGCAAACGGCCGTCCTTCTGTTTGGCGGTGTCTGGGATGATGATCCGACCCGTGTGATGGACCTCGTCGGGAATAATCGCGACGACGTCGCCGATTGGTTCCACAGAACCGTCGATCACGCGCGCGAGGATCTCGTACTCCCTGAGCAGCCATAGCTCTTCGTCAGATCCCTGGAAACGAATCTCCGCGCCTTCGTATTGGTCGAAGACGACGACATTGCCGGGCGAGACATCGAGCGGACAAAGCGCACCGCTGCGCATCCGTTTGCCGGCGCCGCACGCGATGACTTCACCGTACGCCCGGCGTTGCTGGTAGGCGTCGGGGACGTGGATCAAGCCGATCTGTTTGGCGGGCGCGGCCCGACGGATGATGACGGCGTCGAAGAGGGGGCGCAGGCGACTCACGACTTGTCCCAATCCCCCGCCTTCACCCGTCCGCTCGTCTTCTTCTCGATCCGTGCGCGCGTTGCTTTTACAGGCGTCACCCGTCCGGTCTCCCAGACGCAGTAGCCGGACTGGTGTGCCCCGAGGAGCTTCGCGACCACGTGCTGAGGGCGCGCGCCGCGCCAGGCGCGCAGGGCGCGAGCGGCTTTCGAAGGCTTCGCTGTGACCATCGAGAGCCAAGGGTATACTGTATCGCGAACGGTGGGTCAATAAAAGTTGTGGTAGGCTCGTCAGACCCCTATCGCTACGGCCTTCGCGCCCCCACACGAAAAGTGATGAAGCAGCTCCTGCTTGCCACCCCCACCTTCTCGGCCCCCGAGCCCCGCTGGCGCGGTTGCGTCGACCGAACCGTCGCCGCCCTCAAGAATTACGACGTCAACGGCACCGTGACCGACCCGCGTGACAGCCACATCGGCCGAGCAAGGAACGTCATCTCGAGCCGCGCCGTTCGCGAGGGGTATGGCGCCCTCTTTTTCGTGGACGCCGACGAAATCTGGCCGGCTCAAGACGCGGTTGCTTGCGTGCTCGCGGTCCTCGACGGCGATGCGGACATCGCGGCGGCGCCCGTCGCTTTGAAACGTCTCGACGAAGACGGGACCTCGCCGTGCAACATCGACTTCGAGCCCGGCGACATGAGCGACGGGGTTTACGTCGGGCCGACGTGGGAAATCGCCAAGCGGCCGTTCGGGCGGTTCCGAAGGGCGGGGGCGGGGTTCATGTGCATCAGCGGCAAACTTCTTCACGATCTCTCGGATGCGTGGCCTGACCTCTTCTACATGAACGCGTGCGCCGTCGGCACCGGTCCAGGTTTCGCCCTGTTCGACTCGATGATCATCGGGAAGCGTTGGCTCCCCGAAGACTGGTCTTTCTGCCATCGCGCGCAGATGTACGGCGCGACGTTGCGGTTGCTTCTGGATGCGGACGTCTCGCACGTGGGGCCGTTCGATTACAAGACGCGAATCAAGAGGCGCACATGAAGTGGTCACTCGGCTTGCTCGTCGCTTTTGCTGTCGGATGCGGCGCACCCTTTACCGATGGCCTGGCTGATCCACCGCCCGATTCGAATGTCCGCGACGCCGCGCCGGGCTCCGAGGGGGGACACGAGGCCGGGGGCGACGACGTCGCGGACGCGGGCGAGGATACGGCCGAGGCGGGGCAACAGGAAGCCGACCCGCCGGACGCCCACGACGCCGCGCCCGAAGCCTCGTGCACGCTCTCCCAGACGACGCCGCCACTGAGCTGCTTCTCGGCGAACGTCGTCGGTCCCGCGCAGTACGGCTTCGTGTCGATGCCTGCTGTGAGAAACTGCGCGGCTCTATCGACACCGCCCGAGTGCCAGTGCGCCGGAGAGTACGCGTGCGCGTGTGTCATGGCCTCGGGAGCCGTTCCGGCGTGCCCGATCGGGACGCTATCGAGCTGCTTGATTAGCTACCCGAGCTACGACGGCGGGATCGTGCTCATCGAGTGCAACTAAGCACCAGCTCGATCGAGTCGATGTACCTCTGGTGAGGGTACCAGGCGAGGTTTCGCTGCTTGTTGTCGCCCATCCACGGCGCGCGGATCGCGTACATCGCCTCTTCGGGCGGGAACCCGAAGAAGCTTCGCAACGCCAGGTAGCCCAGCATCGGTCCGCGCGACCCGCCCATCTGACAGTGCGCGTAGAGCATCGTGCCGGGCTCACTCAAGACGGCCTTGATAAACCGAACGCACCCGCGAATCGTCTCTTCGGGGATGCTGCCACCGTCGTCGTTCCACGCGTGCCGTGCTCGCTTGTCCTCGGGCCACTTGCCCGTGTCGTCGCGTTCGAACTCCGCGGACAAGACGTGCGTCACGCCGGACTCGCGCAGACTTTCAGCGTCCTCGCCGTCGAGGATCGACCCGCCGACCAGAACGCGGTCGTGGACGAAATACCTCTGCGCGCTGCCCCATGGCCCGTTGTGGGCGTGCGCCGGAAGAAGCGTATTGACGTAGTGCCCCAGGTGCTTGCCGGCCCAGAGGGGAGCGTAGGAGAACTTGTCCGAACGAACCCACTTTTGGATGCCGCTGCGGCCCCCGCTCCAGTCGTGGGTGATGTTCTCGGCCATCCATAGACCGGCAGCTTCCAGCAGTGGCGCGATCTTCGCCGGGTACTCGGCGCGATGGTACTCGTAGACGACCACGCTGACGTCAGCGAGGTGCCTGTAGCCGGCGAGGATCTCGACTTCGCTGCCCTCCGTGTCGATTTTCAAGAGATCGCATGGGGGCAAGTCCTTGGGATGCACCGCGGCGCACGGCGCGGCTTCTTCGTATGAGGCGCCCGGCGTGAAGTACAGGCTGTTCATGCCGCTGTTACTGACCCCCAGGTGCAGCCTCGGAGCCTCTTGGCTCGTGACGGCGGCCTCGATGATCTCGGCGTCGGGGTTGTTCCTGCGAAAGAGCTTCACGTGGCCGGGGTCCGGCTCATACGCCGTCACTCGAGCGCCGGGGCACCTGGCTTGAATCCAGCGAGTGAACGCGCCGACGTTGCTCCCGATGTCCAGGACGCGCGGGGCCTTGAGCCCTTCGAGGCCGCCGAGGTCGTACTCCCCGTCAAAGACCTCTTGCAGCGGTGCGAGGTCGCTAGGGCGGTAGAACGGCGTGCCTCGAACGATCTTCTCGCCGAGGCGCATGAACGGTGTGACGGAGGGTACGAAGTCTTCGGCGACGGGGATCGCGATGGACGGGGGCTCGGGGTCGGGCGAGAAGCCGAAGATGTCGGACCACGATCCGACGTCTACCGTTGTTTCTAGCCGTTCACTGACGACATTCACGGCGCTGACGCGGACAACCTCTCGCGTTAGTCCGAGCGCCTCTTCCCACGTGCCCACGAGCGCCTCCGGCGAATGATCCGGCGCGTCTGGCGGAGGAATTGCGAGCTCGCCGAAAAGGCCTTGAACCCCGTTCTCGAAAGCGTTTTCGTTGTCGGTAATGAGTCTGCTCGGCGTCGCCTCTTTCAACCCCCCGAACCCGCTCAGACACAAAATGTGCGTCTTGACTCCCGCCCTGTAGGCCAACGCCGCGACGTTTCCGTACGTCTCCGGGATGCCAGCGCTCACGAAAAACAGCCCCTCGGCGCTCGCCACAAGCCGCCGGTAGTCCTCGCTGTTTTTCGGGACCGAGTAGCCCACGCCGAGCTCGCGTTCGGCCGGCGTGATGCCGGGGTCTTTACCCCAGCCCGGCGAGAGCAATTCCAGTCGTGCGCCGTCGGGAATCAATCCGCGCCTGCGCATTTCGCACCACTTGTCGATCGTCTGCGCGCGACCCTTCGTCGGACCGCTGGCGAACACGAACTGTCCGAGCTGCCGCTCTACCTGCGGGATAGGCCCGAGCATGTTGTAAATCCGTGTCACGTTTCGGAAGTCCGACATGCGGAGCTGATCGGCTTGCCAGTCGCTCGATGCGACGACGAGGTGCTCTTTCAGGTGATCTCCAGAACAATCGGTTGCAACGCCGACGATTCGCTCAGCGATGATGTCCTTGGGAATGGGACTGAAGCGGCTGACGAGAAGCGCGTGGCACGAGACGCCGTGCGCGTATAGCGACCCGTTGCAGACGCAGAGCACCCGGTGCCCGCGCGCCTTGAGCGCCTCGGCGATCTGCACGAGCAGTAGCTCGCTGCCCCCGAGCAATCTTTCCCGCTCGAGCTCCGCACTGAATGGCCCGCCGCACGTGTCGTAAATGACCACATCGAAGTCGGTCATTGCGCTTTCTCCAAGTGACGCGCGTTGCTCTCGAGCACGGCCGTGGCGAGTGTCATGGGCAGCCCGTGCACCTTGCCCAGCGACTCGAGCGTCCGAAGGTCGCGCCCGAGCGTGCCCCCCGTGAACCCCTCCCCGGCGCGCACCGGCAGCCCCGGCCCGATGCGCGGTTCCGAGCGCAGCGCGCGCTCGACGTCCGCCGGGTCCGCGCCCGCCGCGCGCGCGAGCTCGCCGACCTCGTTACTGAGCGCAATGCACGCGCCCAAAAGCGCGTTCAGGGCGTGCTTGGCGCACTCGGCGCTTTCGTAGGACATCCACTGGATCGCGGCGCCGGGCATCCGCATGGAGCCAACGTCATCGTGCGTGGCCGCGATGGGCGCGAAGAGCTCCTCGATGCGCGCGTCGCGCGCGCCGTCCTCGGTGCCGACGACCACGCGCGCCGGGTGAAGGAAGTCCGCGAGCGCGTGGCGCCGTCGCAGGTTTTCCGGGCTGTAGGCGACCGTGAGGCCCATGTCATTGCGCTCAGTAACACCGAGGTCGCGCAGCGCGCGCGTCGTGCCGACGGGCACTTGGCTGCTGACGACTAACAAGCCCCCCGCGGGCATCGCGCGCGCGAGGCGCAGGATCTCTTTGACCACGGCGCCGACGTTCGAGCGGTCCTCGGCGTCGACGGGCGTGTCCTGGCAGCACCAGAGCAGGCGGCAGTCCACCGCCGCGCGCACCTCCTCGAGCGCCGCCAGCGCGGGCCGCGCGTCCCATTCGTAGGTCGCGCGCACCAAGCGCCGGTTGTTCGTGCCCTCCATGCGCAGCTCATCGAGGCCCGGCTCCTCGACGGCAGACGCCTTGCCGAACACCGTCACCTCGTGCCCGACGTGGGCCAAGCACGCGGCGGTCACTTGCCCCAAGTGCGTGCCGCCCAGAACACCGACCTTCATCACTTCCTCCGCCAAGGATCATCCGAACAGCACTTCCATCCACTTCTCGACTTGGACCGAAGCCCGCCTGTCTTTCACATCCTTCGCGTACCACTTCTCATCCAAAGGCGAGTCCCACGCTTCCTCGAATCGCTTCAGAAACGAAAGGTGGTCCCTGTCGACCCCCGTCGAGACGCTTTCCGCTAAGCCCGCGAGGCCGCACGTCGCTAGGATGTGACACCGTGCTCGGGTGAGCTCGGCGAGCGCCGTAGCGGTAGAGAACGCCTCTGAAACCGTGTTCACGTAAAAGAGGCCCTCGACCTCGCGCATCTTCTTGACGAGCGCCGCTTGCGAGAGACCTCCGAGCCACTCGATACGCGGCGGCGGGTCGACGAAATACTGCTCGGTCGAGACGGCAAGCTCGAGTTTGGCTTCGGGCCATTCATGCGAGACGGAGTCCCACGCCCTGAGCGTCTCCTCGAGCCCGTTCTCCGAGGGACTCGCGTACAAAAACGTTCGGTTCTGCCGCGGCGCCGGCCGCTCGGGTACGTCGAGCAAGATGGGCTCGATGACGTGCTTGTGCTGAGCGAAGGCAAACTGCTTGGCGTGCCACTCGGACATGCAGACGAGGGGCGCGCGGATGAGCAGCGGATTGAGGTGGTTGTATTTTCGTTCGGGGATCGACGTTGCCGCGACGACCATCTTGTCGTGGGCGATAAGAGGAACGCCGGAGTGTCCCCAGACAATCACAGCGTCGGCGTCTTTGGGGTACGCGGTGTGCGGCATGTAGACAACACCGCCAAAAGAACCGTTTTTGTCTGCTGCGACGACGACGGCACAACCCTTTGCCGTGAGAGCTTCGGCGAGCATCGTACGCTGCTCGGCCGCCTCGCCCACCGAGTCGTAGATGACGCAAGTCTTCATCGCTGCACCGCCGAGCCGTACTCCGCGAGCAGCTCCCCATAGACGCCGCCGACGTCCTTGTTGGTGATGTACCCATCCGGTGCGCACCACATCCGCCGGCCCATCTTCTGAACCCAGAGATTGCAGAACGACGCATCCTCGAAGCACATGACGCCGTCGTCGTTGGCCTTTCGCGTGAAAGCGTCGATGCTGCGTCTGCCCGTGACGTCGGGCGGGCAGAAGCCTGCGAACTTCGCCATGTCGTCGGCGACCGAGCGGCGCATGAGCGTCCAGCCCATCCCCGTACAGGTGATTTCGAGCAGCCGCCTGTCCTCGCTCCAGACGATTTCGGTGCCGTCGTACCTCGGCCAGATCGTCCATAGATTCAGCTTCGTCGTCGGATCGACGAGCCCCGCCAAGTCGAGCGGCGGGTTACGCGAATCGGGCACCCCGCGAATGGGATAGCCGCGCGCGATGATCTCTTCGTCGCGATGCATGAGATCGAACACCAGTTCCGCGTCGGCGTACACATCCGCATCCGACCACAAGCCCCAGTCGCAGTCCGATTCTCTGAACTGCTCGAAGATGATGTTGCGGCAATGATCCAAAAAGGGGGTCGCGTCGTCGATCTCCTGGTAGCCGATGCCGCGCGCGAGGCACCCGAGGCGGATGTCCACAAGCATCCGATGGTGGGCCATCGAACAGCTCCCTCGGTGCGGCGTGAGAATCGCCAGCTTCACGGGCTATCGGATGTCGAACGCGCGGTGGGCGCGCGAAGTGCTGCTGTTGGTGGCCGCGACAACGCGGTCGACGGCGCTGTGCAATAAATCCCGCAGCTCGACGTCCATGTCAGCGCACTTCTCGCGCGAGGCCCACCTCACGCGTTTCTTGCCCTCGCCGCCGTTCTTGTGGTCGAAGAACATGAAAATTCCTGCGATGACCACCGGCACCGGCTTGGGCTGATGCCCGGGAACCGACGCGATCACGGGCGTGCGCGGCATGATCTCGTAGTACGGGCAGACAGTGACGCTGTCGGCGCCGTCGGCGATGACTCGGCCGAGCCAAAAGCTACCCCCGATGCTCTCTACGAGCTCCCAGTCCGTCATCGCGGCGTCGATGTCGATTGGTTTCATCGATCAGGGACGATAACCGTAGGCTGTTGCAGCGTCAAGCATGGTCACATAAGCTACGCGATAGATGCCGCCGAAAGGTTTTCAGAGCGTCAGCCTCACGCCGAAAGTCGCGGCGGAACTCGATGAGCTTCGACGCGACCTCGCTGTCCGCGGGACCTCGTGCCTTCCTCGTGCTCTAAAGCCAAACGGCGCGCTCACCGTTTCGGAGATTGTCCGACTCGGTGTGCGCGCCGTCAGGCGTGCGATGAAGTAGGCGGCTTAGAAGACGCCCGCTCCGAACGGCCACTCCATCAGAACGCAATTACTGTTCAGAATCTGGATGGTGGAGCCCGCAGCGAGCGACAGGACCAGACCGACCACTTGGCCGACCGACGCCGCCGCGCCCTGAAACTGGCCGGGCGGAGGCGTGAAGATCGTTCCCGCTCCAGTGCCGGTCGGGTAGATGAGTCCCGACCACTTGAAGTTGTTGATACCGATGGTCGTGATGTTCAGGACCTCGATGTACATCGTGGAGATGCTCGCGAGCGTGCTCGTCGCCAGGCCCGCAAGACCCGTCGTGGGGTTCGAGTTGGCGTAGTAGACCGCCATCCCGAGCGGGAGCATACCCGTCGTGCCCGTCGCCGTCGCGGTCCCGGAGAAGACCGTGGCCGCGGTGTTCGTACCGGTGTTGCTCACCGAGCTCACGACCCACGTGACGGTGTCGGTCGCGGCGGCGGTGGACTTGTAGTTGATGTTGACAGCGCCCCAGAAGACGCCGGTCATCCTCGAGCGGACCGTGAAGCTGCCGGCCCCAACGGTGTTGGTTGCGCCTCCGCCCAGACCGAGGACGGCGATCGTTGCGGGTGCGGTCCATGCCGTCGAGACCCCGCCGAGCGCGACGTACGCCTGATTGCGCAGGGTCGTCATGCCGACGGCGGGGTTGTCCTGCAACTGCGTCAGCAGGATGTCCGTGATCGCGTCGGGACGGACCTCGTTACCATGCATTCTTCGTCGGCTCATGATTCGGTATCTCCCTATCGGGTGCGTTTTCCCTCTGTCTCACGCGTTGGCGACGCGCGGCGCGCTCGGCGATTATTTGTCGAGCTTGATCCTCTTGCCGGGTCCCGTGCTACCGGGGTAAAGCTTGGGCAGCATCGGGGGCCCCGCGAACCCGCGCTCGGCGGGCCCCGCGAAGGTCGACTGTGAAACCGCCAGCGGCGCGGTGATTTTCAGAGCAGTCGGCGCAGGCGTATAACCTTCGGTGTTTCGTTGCGTGGTCGTTGTCGGTGTTCCCGCGGGAATGCGTCCGCCGATGGTGCTCGGGATGTTCGGAGCGAGGATCGTTCCGGGGTTACCGCCGCTGCCCCCGCTGCTGCTGCTCCCTCCCGAGCCGCTCGAGCCTCCACTGCTACCGCTGCCCCCGCTGCTGCT
>Ga0209415_10014280_pt1 | contig 12979 bp, 10 predicted proteins | sample PeaSoiSIISIP2007_FD_187696 | JGI IMG/M metagenome (GOLD analysis project Ga0209415, IMG submission 187696) | Peat soil microbial communities from Weissenstadt, Germany - SII-SIP-2007 (SPAdes) (version 2) | ecosystem: Environmental > Terrestrial > Soil > Wetlands > Peat | place: Germany...
CGACGACGTCGCCCTCGCCTCCAGCCAGCGCTGGATCGACGGCGGCACGAACGCCCCGGTTGCTCGGCCGCAGGCCGGCATGTTCCTCGAGGTCGAACAGCCGGACGCGAAAGTCGTCTCGATCGGCGCGGGAGCGATCGAGCTCCTGGCAACCGGCCGGCGTACCAACCATCCTCTCGGCAGCAAGACGGTAGTCATGAAGATCAGCCGAAACGGGGCCGGCTCGGAGGTCCCGGAAGACGAACTCCGCGTCGGCGATACCGCGCAGATCGGCCCCGCGACCCTTTTCGCCGACTATCGCGACACCGCGGCTCAGTTCAATCTCGTCATCACGACCATGGCCTTCGGGATCGGCCTCATAAGCCTTGGCATGGTCCACTCGAAGGCCCTCTTCAAGCGCCCGAAGGGCTGGTTCGTCTCGATCTTCTTCTTCCTCGCATTGATCCTCGGCGTGTTGGCGGGTTTCGGCAAGTACGAGGCCACCGGCACCCCTGACCACAATTTCAGCGACTTCGTCGTTCTCCAGATCATCGCCGCCGCTACCTCGACGATGTTCAGCCTCCTCGCCTTTTACATGGCGATCGCCGCTTACCGGGCCTTTCGCGTCAAGACCGGCGAAGCGGCCCTGATGATGGTCTCCGCCCTCATCGTCATGATCGGGCAGACGCCTTTCGGCACCTACATGACGAGCTGGCTGGGCGATCGGTACAGCGCCCTTTGGCTTCCGAACATCGCGGCATGGATCCTCCGGATTCCGAATACGGCAATGTTCCGCGGCCTCATCTTTGGGCTCATGCTCGGGGCGATCGGGACCGCTCTTCGCTACTGGCTGAGCATGGAGAAGGCGGTGTCGGGAGGGTAATGAAGACTCTGACGTTTTTCGCTCGGCTCGACACCCTCCCGAGGCGGCTCATCTACATCGTGCTTTTCATCGCGGCCGGTATTCCGTTTCTGGTCCCGATCCGGCTTCCGCTGTACGTTTGGAAAGAGACGCGAAGCTCCTTCAACGTGACCTCGAACACGCCGACGCACAAGGTGGTCGCGATCTGCAGCAACTGGGTCTCGGGATCGCAGGGCGAGAACTGGCCGCAGTATGAGGCGATCGTCGCCCATCTCATGCTCGCCCACATCCCGTTCATCGTCTTCGCCGTCGACGCCGATCCCATGGCGCCACAAATGGCAGAGAACGTCAACCAGCGACAAGCCAAGCGCTATGGGAGGATATACGGCCGGGATTGGGTGAACCTGGGCCTCACGCGCGGCGCGCCCTTGACCTTCGCCGCGATCGGGCGCAACGTCAAGAACGTCTTTCAGACCGACTATCACCAGACTCCGACCCAGGATTTTCGCAAGCTCCCGCTTATGAGGCAGGTTCACGACGTCCGCGATTTCGGCACCTTCTGGGTAGTCGACTATCAGCCGGACCTGAACTGGGTGGTGTTCCTGGATCCCTCGTCCCGAGTACCCATCCTCTTCGCTTGCGCGGGGATCGGTTCCTCCGGCTACTACCCTTACATCGCGAGCGGCCAGCTTAAGGGGATGGTTGTCGGCAACCGGGGCGCGGCCGAATACGAAACCCTCCTCGAACAGAAGTACGGCTCGAAGTTCGACGAGACCGGCATGCGCGGCCAGAAGCTCCTCGTCCCGATGGCTTTCGGCTATCTGACGATCATCCTCCTCATCATCGCCGGCAACGTCGGCATGGTCGCGAGGCGACGCCTGAACGCCCGGCAGAACGGAGGCGTCTCCTGAGCGGCTACTGGGCGGCGAACTGGGGGATTTGGATCAGCGCGTTCTGCGTTTTATCCATCTACACCTATCTGTTCAAGGACAACGCCCTGTACCGGGTGATGATGCAGATCTTTATCGGCGTCAACCTCGGCTATCAGGCGATCGTGCAGTGGCGCGACGTCCTATATCCGCAGTGGTGGCTGCCGATGATCGACGGCTTCAAGGCCCTCTTCGGCGGTCCTGGCTCGCCCTGGGGCGCGCTTTGGGCGCTCGTCGGCGTGATCGGCTTCCTCTTTTATCTGCAGCTCAGCCGCAAGTACGCGTCGTTCAGCAAGATCGCGATTGGGATCACGATCGGAATCGGGGCCGGCCTGACCTTTAAGAGTCAGCTTGGCCAGAACATCCCTCAGCTTCTGGATTCCTTCAAGCCGCTGTCTCCAGGGATTGTGAGGCCCCAGCCAAAGACTCTGGCGACGCTTCCCGGTTCCCAGTTCCCTCCCGCCGTCGACGGCTCGCTCGCCATCTTCGTATCGGGCCGGCAGGTCGCCGCAAACGAGACACTGGGAGGGGCGTCGCTGTGGAGAGCCGATCTGCCCGCTCTCGCGACTGGGCCGGCGACCGTCGTGGACGACGACGTCGACGTTCCGGTCGGCAGCGGCATCCTTCGGCTTGATCGTTCAACCGGCCGGATCACTGGCCAATCGTCGCCTGCAGCTCTCCTGGCTCCTTTGCCCGCGTCCTTCCTCCAAGTCGCCGACCGCATAATCGGCTTTGCCGCAGGACAGCAGGCTTGGACCCGGACAGGCATCGGCCGGCTCATCGGCGACGGTGACGGCCGGGTATTCGTCATGGCCGGCAAGAAACTGCTGGTATTAGACGGCGCGGACGGCAAGACCCTCGCAAGCTGCTCCGTCCCCGGCCCGCCCCAGGGCACGCCCGCGATCGCCGCCTATAGCCAGCCGCAATTCGGAAGCGGGGTCGCTCTCGTTCCCGTCGACGGCGTCGTCTACGCCTTCGCGATCCGCGACGCGGTCGCGGAGGGTGTGCATGCGGGAAATCTGCTCTGGAGTGCCCGGGTCGGCGAACCGGTCGTCAGCGTGGAGTCGTTCGACGGCGTGGCACTCGTGACCACCTCGCGGGGCTCGGCGATCTGGGATATGCCGGCGCCCCAGGCCAAGATGACGGGCGGCGACTACTTCGACAACTGGGTGACCGTCGTCACGATCGTTTGCGTGATGACCTACTTCTTTTTCAGCTTCAAGCGGCGCGGCCCGGTAACCATCGCCGCCTCCAATTTCGGCCGCTGGATGCTGATGATCGGCTTCGGGGCCTTCTTCGGCAACACCGTCATGACCCGGATGAGCTTCCTCCTCGACCGCCTCATGTTCCTCATCGACGACTGGCTCCGGCCGTTCATCCACTACCTGTTCAGGTGAGCCAGTTTCAAAACTCCGGCTAAAGCCTCTTTGCGCCTCTGCGGCCCTTGCGTCTTGGAGTGATTTTCCCCTTTGCGGACTCTGCGAGACCTTTGCGCACTTTGCGTTAAAGGACTCGTGGCAGCAGCCGGCGAGTTTTGAAACTGGCTCAGGTAATTGGGTTTGGAGTGCGCGAACCTGTTCGCGCCATTACCTGACCTCCTTGCCGGCCTGAGTCTTGCCAAACTTGCGATAACGCAGCTTCGCCGGCCATTGCCCCTTGGCTGCCGACACTTGGAAGGATGCAGAAATTGGGCGGGTCAGAGGCATTCATGCCGCCGATTATCCCGTCCTGCCTCGAACGTTGGCTGCTGCTCCATCACAATTGCCGCGGATCGCGGAGGCACGCTGAGCTCGCCTGTCGTCGGCCTTGCCTCCGGATCTTCCGGCGTGGCGACCGACAGCCCGGTATCGCCTTGCAACGTGACCGTCAGGGACACCTCGCTGGAAAACTCCTGGTTCACGACCACCACCGCGCGCTTGCCGGAAGATGCGCGGAACACCGAGTAGAGCCGGTGCGGCTTCCCTCCGGACGTCACTTCCGCGCCAAGCGTGTCGCGGAACTCGGCATCCCAGAGAAATGCCCGATAGCGGCGTCTCAGTTCGTCGATTTTCTTGCCATAGGCGAGAGTCAGCGGAAAGTCGCCCGGCCGGCCCTTGAAACAGAGCGGTTCGTAGCTGATGATGTAGCGGTACATCAAGATTCGGTTGAGCATCTCCCGATCGTCATAACCCGTCACCGCGACCATTAGCGGGGCTCGCGGATCGATGTAGCGGCACACCGGCGTCGCGTCGTCCCCGATTCGGAAATAGGAGAGCGGGTAGTGCTGCAGCAGAACCTCGCCCGGCGCCTCCCCGGAGAAGAAGAAGTCTCGGCCGAGCGGCCGCTCCGAGCTGAGCGCCTCGAACAGCGCACGGTCGCCCTCGTAAACGTAAGCGGGCACGGGATGGCCGTGATCGGCCGCGAAGCAGAGCTTCGCCGGGCCGTGATGGCAGACTTCGTCGAAGAGAAACCCCTCGGCACCAAGCGCGACGACCTTCGCAAACTCCTTCGCCGCAACATTCCGGTAGCCGGCACAACACGGGCACATGGGGGCAAATCGCCTCACGTTGATCCCCGCAAGCTGGGTCGGCGTGCAATAACGGTATCCGCCGTGCTCGTAGGGCTCGCCGTAGGGATCGACGACTGCGTAATGCCGAAGCTCGCGTCGATAGGCCTCGGTCGTCTTGTCCGCCCAAACGAACTTCCCGAAGAGGACGACCTTGACCCCAAGAGCCTGAATCGCGGCGATCGCATCGCGCAGCTCTTGCCACGTTCCAAGGCCGGGATCTGTGTCCTGGGAGGGATTGTCGCGATCCTGGCCGCCATGGTTCCAACCGACGAGTTGAATCGCCTTGACCCCATGCTCCGCACATTCGCGGCCGACGTCGCTCAACTCGGCGTAGGGAATCCGAAACTCCTCTTCGGGCGAGTTGATCTGAAGCTGCAGCCAGGAGTGGATGTCTTGTGCCCACTCCGGGATCGCTGCCGGCTTGAACCAGGTTGCCCGCCATTCCTTGTAGATATCGAGACCCGCCTGCCAGTCGCCGGAATAGGGCCGGAGGGTCACCGGAATCAGATCGATCGACGACTTTGGGCCGGCGAAGACGAAATGGGTTACGCGCGCCTCGATATGGGCCGGCGCGTCGGCGATCGGATCATTCGGAGCGCGGCTTCCGATCGATTCCACCGGCCCCGGTCGCTGATCGAAGACGAACTGACCGAAATAGCGCAGGCTCGGATCGTGAAAGTCGATGTACAGCCCCTGACCCTCGCTTTGGACCAGGCAAAACAGGCTCGCGCTTGAGTCGGCGCTTTGGGTTGGATAGTCGACTCCCCAGTACCCATATTCCTGGCCGAAATGGGGATGCAGTTCGTGGCGTTCGAGGTTCGCGTACCACATGTGCCGGCGCCACATTGGCGCATCCGGGGTGGGAGCCGCAAGGTCCCCAAGCCACGGATACTCGATCGACTCGATGACGAGACCCGAGTCGTTGACGATCGAGGCGTCGAACCGAAGGCAGCCGTCCTGGAGGGTGACGACGGCGGCTACCCGGATCGGCAGCCGTCCGCCATGCTCGCTGAGGAGATTCTCCCATTCGATCCGGATACGATTCGCGGCTTCTCTGGCGATCTTGGTTGCTTGCTGCTTCTGGCCAAGCACGAAGTTCGCCCGGCGACTCGGGAGCGGGGCGTGGAGGCGAAACGGCACCGCCAACTCGGGCCGGTTCTGAATCAGCCATCCCGTCTCCTTGTACTTCAGCCTGGTCAAGGCGCCGGAACTAACATCAAACTCAGCCCTGACCTTATCGTCTTCCAGAGTCAGGCTTGTGGACTGGCCGCGTTGCTGTTCGGCTTCCAGGTTGAGCCGGAGGTTAGAGCCCAGCGCGGCGCTCGCGACGAGAAAGTCTCTGCGCGTCATTCGTCACCACCGTCGGTGCGAGGTTACCAGCCCGAACCGGCCGTCAAGGCTGCTGCATTCCGCAAACCCGCCAGGTGCCGTCGGCCGACCCGAGGGCTCTCCCCAGACGAACATAAGCGCTAGAATGAGCAGCGAGACGAAGGGGCGCAGGTTCAAACCCTCCCGCTCCGCGCATAGGCGTTAGAGTAAGCCACAAGTGGGTCCGCGCTCGGTGTGGCGTCCATTTCCAAATGGGCGAATGCTTGTTAACGTTAACAGCAGAAACCTGGCTTAATTTAACGCCTATGCCCGCTCCGGGAGGGTCGGAGCGGGTAGCGACGGGGAGGGCAGGCTCGCTGGAACCAAGATGCTGGCCGATTCTATTCTAACGCCTGCGCCCCCGACGAAAAGGGTTGCCGGATGCCAGGTGCCTGGTTTCGTCATCACGATATAGAGGCCCACCCATCCAGCGATTCGCTTCGAAATCTCGCATGGCTCGGTTATCCGCTGCTGAGAAACTCCGCGGGTTTCAGATTCAAAATCGGGGCCGTTCCCAATCTGTGGCGAATCCACGGCAGTCCCTCCGCCTCTTCTTGCAGCCTTCATTCTTCAGGTTTGCCGAAGAAGCTCCCAGGACGACAGCCGTGAGCGAGTTTCTTTCCCGCCGATCGCCCGTCTGTGGCGTGAGGGACCCGGGATGACGCCAAGTTTCCGAACGGGACCCATGGATCGGGATGGGGATTCCGCGTAGGGCGGAAATTGCCGACTTACCGCATGCTTCGCCCCTTCTCAGCTTGTCGCGTGCCCGGACATGGTAATAGTGGAGTCAGCCCAACCCTGCGAGGACATGGTGCTCGAGTTCTGGACCAAGGAACTGACTGAACCCGAAACCCACGCGCTCATCGAAAAGGCCGCCGCCGAGATCGAGAAGCGCGGGATGACCGCGCCCGCCGTTATCTTTCTGGAGATGCACAAGCCGCTGAGCAACATCGCCAGCCAGGCGGCGATCGCCCTTTCTCCCTTCATCGTTCCCTTCGTCGGGTTCGACTTCACCAACGACTATTCCCGGCTGCTCTCGAAGAGAGAGAACATCGAGAGTCTGATCCTGAGGCTCGAAAGGCTCAGCAAGGAGACCGCGGGCTGATGCAGTACTACGACACCGGCTTCTGGCAGATCGTATTCGTCGCCGTCCTGATCGTTTTCCTTCTTTTCAACATCATTCGAGCGCGGAGGGGGAAGTCGCTGTTCATCCGCCGCATCGCCGGCCTTTCCGCGATCGACGAAGCGATCGGACGCTCGACGGAAATGGGGCGCCCCGTGCTCATGGTGCCGGGCCTGAGCGGTCTCGGGCCGGTTGGGATCCAGGCCGTCAACATCTTCGCCTACATCGCCCGAACGGCCGCCAAGTTCGGGACCCCGATTCGGATCTGCTTCGCGGATGCCGCCCTTTACAGCGTCGCCCAGGAAATCATCCGCGACGTTTACCAGTCGGAAGGCTTCGCCGACCGCTACGATCCCACCGCCGTGCGGTTCATAAGCGACCGCCAATTCGCCTTCGCGGCCGGCGTAGCAGGGATGATCCTCCGCGAAAAGATCGCGGCCGCGTTCCTTCTCGGCGACTGGTTCGCCGAGTCGTTGATCCTGGCCGAGTCCGCCAACTCGGTCGGCGCGATCCAGGTGGCGGGATCGACCGTGACCACCCAAACGCCGTTCCTCATCGCGGCCTGCGACTACGTCCTCATCGGCGACGAGTTCTATGCGGCGAGCGCCTATCTTTCCCGCGAGCCGGTTCTCGTCGGCAGTCTGGTAGGCCAGGATTGGTCCAAGTTGCTCATCGCGGCGATCATCGTCGTCTTAATGGTCCAGGCCTCGATCGAGAAGGCCCTCGTCCCCCAAACCACCCAGGAGACGCAGGAAGGGCCGGGCCTGATCTGGACCTCGAAGCCGATCCCGGCGAGATTGAAGAAGCGCTCGGACCTTCTGGAGAACAGACTCTTCAACCCGAGGCCGCCCGCGGCGCTGAGTCCACGGGAGAAGCGGAAACTGAATGCCTGGGAAAAGGATAGCGACCAATGAGGGAGTTGGCGCAGCTCGCGCCCCCTACCACGGTCTGGACGGCCCATAACGGCTCGACTCTGCTTTGGGTCGAGATCGTCGCCGCGCTGATTCTCGGCATCCTCCTTGCGATGGGCCTCTCGCGACTTCCCATCCGGCTTCGGAAGCCGATCGTCGCGGTCGTGACGTTCGCGGGCGGCCTCTACTTCGTTCTCCAATACATCTGGCCCCAGGCTCAGGACTACTCGAAGGACGAGATCCCGCGCGGCACGGTCGAGGGCGTCAGCTTTTGGCTTCAGGGAACCCTGCCCACTGTCACCAACTTCGCCCAGGTGCTCGGCGCCCTGCTGTTGGGACTCGGCATTTCCTCGCTGCTTCGAATCCACATCTCCCAGCTTGTCAAGAAGCATAAGGACTGGCTGTTCTCGCTGACCCTGATCGTGAGCATGCTGGCGATGCTCGTCTTCGGCTACTGGGATTGGCTCAGCAAGCTCGGTCCCGGCGCCGAACAGGCGGTTGCCGCGAACCCGCACATCTTCCCCAATTTCGCGCGAGACTTCCTTTTCGACGGGCTGTTCATCAATCTCGACGCGGTGATGTACTCAATGATCGCCTTCTTCATTTTCAGCGCGGCCTATCGCTCGTTCCGGCTGAGATCGATCGAGGCGACGATCCTGCTCGGGACCGCGCTCCTCGTGATGCTCACCCTGATGGGCGGCGTGTTGGTGGGATGGGATCGGGTAGTCGACGCGGTCGGCGGAGGGGGCGGCGGCCACGCCGGCTTCCTTGAGAACTTCCGGCTCGGCGCGATCAAGGATTGGGTTCAGGACAACCTCCAAAGCCCGAGCATCCGGGCGATGGAATTCGGGCTCGCGATCGGAGGACTCGCAATGTCGCTAAGGCTCTGGCTGGGAATTGAGAAAGGAGTGAGCAACTGATGGCAGATTCGACCCCCGAAGCCCGGCCGAGTCTCGGGGCGAAGCTCCAGGCGCTGAACCGGAACGCGCTTTACCTCAGCCTGTTCGCGGTTGTTTCCGGATCATTGATCCTAACCCATCTGACCTCGCTCCAGGTCCCCGCCCAGCCTCAGCCGTGCACGAAGGACACGTACACGCTTCTTCGTAATATTCCGGCCGGCGACACGATCATCATCGACACTGGCGCAACCAACTCGACGCGGGGCGAAAATGGAGGCGAGATGGAGGCTGTCTTCCGCATCGCCATGCGAGAGAGGCTGAGGTTCGTGCTCTATACGTGGCAAGAGCCCCAGTGCATCGAAATCGCAAAGGGCGTGATCGCGAAGATCAACCTCGAGCGGCGCACCTCGAACCCTCCCGAGCCGGAATATCGCGAATGGGACGACTACGTGATCCTCGGCTTCTTCCCCGACGGCGGGACGATGCTCCAGACCGTCGCCTCGAACATCCGCGACGCGTGGGCGGCAAAGAAGGAGAAGGACCCGGCCGGAAGGGAGCGAAGCGTGTTCGAGTCGCCCGTCCTGAAGAACATCCACCGCGTGGAAGACATCCGGGCCTATGTGAATATCGCGATGTCGAACCTGATGCCGACGATCGTGGCACGCGTCGGCCGCAAGCTCCCGGTGATTTCGATGATCACCGGCGTGATGTTCCCTGAACAGCTCAACTATTACAAGTCCGGGCAGCTCAAGGGCCTGATCAACGGACTTGTCGGCACCGTCGAGCTGGAGACCCTGATGGAGAAGGGAATCGACGCGAAGGGCGAGGTCGGAGGCCATGCGCCGGGTCCGCCGGTCGCGGCCGCGTTCCCCGGTGAAAAGAACTACGCGAGAGGAATGGACTACTATTTCGCCTTCTGCTGCGCGATGAGCCTGCTTATCGTCGCGATCGTGATCGGCAATGTCGGAATGATGCTTGAGCGACGGAGGAAGCCCTGATGGCGCTGACCCTGGACGATCCCAACTACCACTTCCTCAAGGTGACGGCGGGGGCTCTCGCCACCTTCGGTATGTATTCCGTGCTTTACAAGGAAACGAAGATCTATCGCTTCTTCGAGCACATGTTTCTCGGCCTCGCGGCGGGGCTCTCGCTCACGCTGCTCTGGACCCAGACGCTTTACGACCTGTGGTGGGGACCTCTCGTGGGAAGGACGGCGGACAAGGCGACCGAGTATGGCCAGAACGGGGCCTGGGCATGGGTGCTCGTGCTTCCCCTCGCGGCCCTCGCCTACACCATCTTCAGCAAGAAGCACAACTGGATGAGCCGGATCCCGATCGGCCTGCTAATCGGAATCGGCGCTGGCCAGGCGATCCAGAACTGGTTCAACCAGTACGGCCCTCAGATCGAAAACTCGATCAAACCCGCGATCCCGACCGTCTGGTCGCGCTTCACCGTCCCCGACCGAAACGGTCTCCCGCAGGCCGCTCTCGATAACGTGAACAACAACGTCTACGGTTCGCAAGCGATCAACAACCTGATCTTCCTCGTGACGCTCCTGTGCGTGCTGAGCTATTTCATCTTCTGCACGGAGTTCAAGAGCAAGCTGACGAAGGGGATGTCGACGGCGGGACGCTTGATGCTGATGGTCGGCTTCGGCGCGATATTCGGCACGACGGTCATGACCCGCTTCGCCCTCCTCATCGACAGGATGTATTTCGTCTGGATCGAGTGGCTCCTCGAAAGCCTGCCGCGCATGCTTCACAGGTAAAGCCGGATTGATCATCATCACTCTAAGCAAAGGGGGATGATGATGATCGATCCGTACCCGGCGCCGGGCGCTAATCCAAGTAGTGGATGCGCTCTCGGTTTTCCGCCAGGAGCCTCGCGTTCGAGGCGTCGCCGCCGTCGAGATTCGCGCTCATGAAGACCGGCGGCTCGATTCCCCCCTCGACCAGCCGGGCGACCACCTCCGCCACGATCGCGTTCACGATCGCGCAGCCGGTGACCGACGACAGCGGGCCGACCCTCTGAGGAAAGCCCGGAATCTCCACTGCCGCGTCGCCGAGCGGGACGCAGTTGTCGATTACGACGTCGCAGAGATCGGCCATTTTCTTGCCCGATGGATGCCGGCTGGCGACCCCGCCAGAGTACGCCAGCGAGGTGATTCCGATCGTTTTGATCCCTCGTGTTCGCGCTTCGATCGCCATGTCGATCACGGCCGCGTTGCGGCCGGAGGTCGAGGTCAATAGCAACACATCCCCCTGTCGAGCCGGCGAAGCCGCGAGCAACTCCGAGCCAAGCCCGACGACCCGCTCAAGGCGCGAGGTTGTGGTGAGCGGTCGGACGAAAAGATTCATTCCGTGCGGGTAGATCGGATTGACGAGCATCAGCCCGCCCGTCCTGTAAACCATTTCCTCAGTGGTCATGAAGGAATGGCTCGCTCCGAAGGAGAAGATGCTCTTTCCCGAGACGATCGCCTCGACGATCTGGGCGGCGGCCGCCTCGATTCGGGGCCCCTGAGTATCCTCGACGCGAGCTAGGGCATCCGAGGCGGCTTTGAAATAGGATTGATAGGACATCCTGCCTCGATTATGGGCCTCGGCACTTCCAATCCGCGAAGTCGGTGGATTAGAAATCCACGGCACCTCGAAGCGCCAGCCCAAATGGGGCCCCCATAGGGACGGGCCGTTGGTGACCGCGTAAGACGGGAGTCAACGGAGACGCAGAGGGGACAAAGGGCGGCGCCCTGCCCGCAGGGGTAGGATGCACCGGGATGACTTGGAGGGAGATAGCGGCTGAACAACGGCGGGCGGCGTTTAAGCTCTTCGGTGACAAGAACGACGTATGCCCGAGAGCCGCGTGCAGCCGGGCCTACTATGCCGTTTATGCCCTTCTGGCAAGCAAAGCTCCAAAGGGCATGACGTATCCCCACGGATGGAATAATCCCAGCCATGACCAAATCGGCGAGATTGTGAGGTCGCTGAAGCATCCTAACCGGCGGGACCTGCGCGAGGCGGTCGATCGCCTCCGATCTTCGCGCACAACAGCAGATTACGGCGTCGGGCAGGCAGTCGGGGTGAATGAGGCTAGAGAGAGACTTCGGGACTGCGCGAACGCGTTCGAGCTGTTGAACGCATAATGAAGGTGGATGCACAAGTGACCATTGACCGACAACGGATCGCCGAGCTGGCAAAGGCGAGGCTTACTAAAGCTGACACCAGGCTTGCGTTCCATGTTATCGAGGCAGGCATCCGGCAGGACAACGAGTGGTGGACCGTTCCCGTGATTGCCGAGATGGCAGACGGTCGTCCAGCCCCGCGGGAATACATCATTGGCGTGCTCGCCAATGCCGAGGAAGATATTCTCGAGAAAGAGTCCTTGAACGTGCTTTTCGTTACGGCATTACGTGGAGACGGCGAGGGTGAACGAGATGGCACTGGCTACGGCTTCGGGTCTGGCTCCGGTTCCGGTGATGGCATAGGAAGCGGGCACTAAAGCTCGACGGACCTCAGCCCATCACCATCCGCAAACACGCAAGTGCGTCGCGCCAGCGCCGCCTTGGGCAACCCCGCACCCCGGGAATTCGTCTATCCCCGTCGAACGCCTATAGGGTCGGCCCTGGGTTCCTAGTCGGGCCGGTCAGTAGCCGCGCTTTTCGTATTGTTCGCGCATCTTCTGACAGAACTCCGGCCCGCCCTCGCGGTTGACGCTGAGGAGGACGGTCGGAGGCATCCCCGCCGCGATCATCTTCTCCATCGTCTTTTCCCAGATCATCCAGCCGATCACGAGCGCCGCGACGCCTGAAACCGGCAACGCCGGGATCTCCAGGCCGGCGATCTCGCAGGCCGCGTCGCCATAGGGCGCGCCGTTGTCGATCACCACGTCGCCCACGTCGCAGAGCTTCATTCCCGAGGGATGGAGCGATTCGACTTTCGCCGTATAGGTCAGCGAAGTGATCGCGATCACCTTGACCCCGATCTCCCGGCAAGCGAGGGCGACCTCGACCGGAATCCGATTCTTGCCCGACACCGAGCCGAGCATGAGCACGTCGCCCTCCCGCATGTTGCTCGACGCCACCGCCAGACGCGCGGCCTCCAGGTCGCGCTCGGCCGGCCTGCCTCCTGGGCGTTCCTTCAAGCATTCGGGAGTCGGATCGTTAACGGTGAAGCTGAACGAAAAAGGCTGGACGGCAGCGAGCCCGCCCGCCCGGTTGAGGAAGTCGTGCTGGTTGGCGTGCCCTATCTCGTAGCAGTAGACGATGCTGCCATGAGTCAGCGCGTGGGCCACGAGGCCGGCCGCGCAGTCGATAGCTTCGGCTTGCGTCGATTCGATGTGATCGAGAATCTCGCGGACGGCTTGG
>Ga0209415_10014281_pt1 | contig 12977 bp, 10 predicted proteins | sample PeaSoiSIISIP2007_FD_187696 | JGI IMG/M metagenome (GOLD analysis project Ga0209415, IMG submission 187696) | Peat soil microbial communities from Weissenstadt, Germany - SII-SIP-2007 (SPAdes) (version 2) | ecosystem: Environmental > Terrestrial > Soil > Wetlands > Peat | place: Germany...
CACACTCCCACGACGCCGACGACGAGCGCCGTGGGAATCTGAAACGGTGGGTAGAACAGGAGTGTGAAGCCGATCGCCGAGTACGCCGACAGCGCCAACCAGGCCACGCGACGACCGGTCGACCCGGCGCGCAGCGAATAGATGAAGGCTCCCACTGCCATCGTTCCCATGCCGACGGTGTCCAGGCTGCTCGACACGTACCACCATTGGAAGAAGGGCGACAGCCAAAGGGCGAGGCTGAAGACGACTGCGATGTCGACCCGGTCCGTCAGTGCCAGGAGCAGGAGGTATGCGCCCAGCAGGAGGACGAGCGACATCATCCACCACCGTGCCGCGAATCCATGCTCGAGGTCGAGCACGAGGACCGGCAGGTCCCATGGCTTGAAAGCCGTCGACCAGTCGGTGTTGGGGATGTCCGGGATGACCGTCACGGTGTGGTCGCCGATGCTGTCCATCGAGATCGGGGGAAACCCATGGTGGCTCTGCGCAACCAGCAACGGAGTGGCGACTTGCCACTCGTCACCACGAATGGGGCGTGGCGTTCCGGCTACGAGTGCGGGATCAGCGTTTCCGTAGATCGCCTTGATTGATCCGACCGAGGTGCCCGACAACCCCGCCGCGCTCAGGCCGATCGTCGCCATGACCAGCAAAGCCGGGTACGCCAAGACGGTGAGCCGTCTTCGGCGCGCCGATCTGGGGCTTCCGTCCTGAGAGGTCACCACCGTTCGAGACCGTGCAACCTCAACGTGGACTCATCACCAAGACGCCATCCTCGTTGCCCGAGGCCCGTTGTCCGGTGACGAGAACAGGCTCGTTCCGAAGTGCGAATCTCATCTCAGACGTCTCGAACGTTGGGCCACCGACCACGAGACACTAGTGCAAGGGCGTCATCGCGAGAGTCTTGCCACCGGGGGCTCATCGGCACGATGAGTCTGTGTCGGGGGAAAGCACATGACTGTAATTATTGGCCGGTGCGGTATTGACACTCGGCCCGACGTCACCGATACTGCCCGGAATACGGGGGGCGCCGGAGCGTTGTCGCTAATTCCTCACAATGCGAATGAGCAAGCCGGTTCTCGGTTGTGCTCGGCTCCCAGTTGCGTGGAGAGCCTCGCAGATTCTGCGCCGACGCCGATTGAAGGTTGCGCCGTATGAAGTTCTTCGGGACGAGATTGGGGACATTCGCCGCCGTCGTCTTGGTGGTGGTCGTGATGGGTGGAGCCATCGCTGTCGCCGTCCCCGGTCGAACCCGTCTGTCTCCGACGGCACGGTTGGCCGTGTGTTCGGCGGACTTCAAGACCTGGATCGACTACGCCGGGAAGTACCACCGCGTCCATCTCGAACCTGCGTGGCCGCCGGAGTTCGGCCCTTCGACCGGAGTGCAGAAGTGGATCCAGCTTCGAATCTCGCTCCACGCCCCGGTCACCAAGGCACAACGACAAGCGAATCACTCCGTCCCGAGCGTCAGGGAGGAATGCAGCTCCTTGGTCTCGAGGGGGGTCGATGTCACGCACTTTCCCTCGCCCTATGTCGTCTCGAGCCCGAAGAGCCGTAATACCTCTGTCAGCGGCTCGCACGGGTCGATGCCGCACAGCCGGCAGTCGATCCGGGGGGCCGCTTCGCCCCCGCGCCGCTGACCTGGCCCTCTGGATCGGCCAGGCCGGGCCCCAGAAGGAGGTCCGGAGTTGCGGCCCCCGGGGGCTGAAGGAGACATACCCTCGTCGTATCCCTGTTTTCGTGGGAAAATAGGGTCTGGGGTGGGGCCCGTGGTTCAATGTGTGGTTGGTGAGACGGGGGTGGGGGGACCAGATGGACGTGGGTGAGAAGAAGATCGGCATCCTGATCGTGGCGTACAACGCCGCCAGCACCCTGGCGGCGGTCCTCGACCGCATCCCGCCTGACTTCCGTCCCCGGATCAGCGAGGTGATCGTCAGCGACGACCACAGCCAGGACGCCACCTATCTCGTGGGCCTCGGTTACCAGCAGACCTCCGACCTCCCGATCACCTTGATCCGCCAGCCGCGCAACCTCGGATATGGCGGGAACCAGAAGGCCGGGTACCAGGTGGCGATCGACCACGGCCTCGACATCGTGGTGATGCTGCACGGGGACGGCCAATACGCGCCGGAATGCCTGCCCGAGCTCGTCGCCCCTCTCCTGCGCGACGAGGCCGAAGCGGTCTTCGGGTCGCGCATCATGATCAAGGGGGCGGCCCGGAAGGGCGGTATGCCTATGTACAAGTATGTGGGCAACCGCATCCTCACCAAGTTCGAGAACGCGGCCCTCGGAACCGATCTCACCGAGTTCCATTCCGGCTACCGCGCCTACAGCGTCGAAGCCCTCAAGCAGATCCCGTTCGAGCAGAACTCCGACGGGTTCAACTTCGACACACAGATCATCATCCAGCTCCATGACGCCGGGAAACACATCGTCGAGGTCCCCATTCCCACGTACTACGGCGACGAGATCTGTTACGTCGCCGGCGTCCGTTATGCAGCCGACGTCACCAAGGACGTCGTGGCGTACCGCCTGGGGAAGGCGGGATTCGGCGACGGTTCTCGAATCATGCTGAACGAGGAGTACAAGCTCAAAGACAGCGACGACAGTTCGCACGGCCGGATCCTCGCCCTCCTCGGGTCGCGACCTCCGGGGAAGATCCTCGACCTTGGCTGCTCGTCGGGAGCGCTCGCCGAGCGCCTGCGTCTCGCTGGCCACCACGTCACTGGCGTGGACATGTTCGAGCTCGAAGGCGTCCACGAGCGGGTCGGCGTGTTCGTGAAGGCTGACCTCGATCAAGGGATCCCGGCCGAGGTCGGCAGCGACTTCGACGTCGTCCTCGCCGCCGACGTTCTCGAGCACGTCCGCCAACCCCAGCAGCTGTTGCGGGAAGTGCGGTCGTTGCTCCGCAGTGACGGCATCGCCGTCGTCTGCGTCCCCAACGTGGCCCATTGGTACCCGCGCTTCCGTTCGCTTCTCGGAGCGTTCGACTACGACCAGCGTGGGATCCTCGATCGCACCCACCTCCGGTTCTTCACCCGCCGCAGCATTCGTCGTCTCGTCGAGCGTGAAGGGTTCAAGGTCCGCCGGCTCGAGCCCGTCGGCCTACCCCTGGACGCGCTCGACATCAAGGGAACCGGGGGGAGATGGCTGCGGACCTTCGATCACCTGTTCCTGACCATCTGGCCGACGATGTTCGCGTACCAGTTCATCCTGGAGCTCACGCCGAACACCGACGACCGCCGCTGAGCTCGTCGGCGTTTCAGCCGACCAGGGTCAGACACAGCGTGGTGGTGAACGTGGCCAGGGCCACGAGCCACAGCGCCCTCAGCACGGCGACGCCACGGATCGCCGCCACCAGCCCCAGGGCCAACAACGGCGCCAGCGACATGCCGTAGCGACCCGTCAGGCTCGGGTCGATGTCGTAGTCGAACAAGAGGCCCACCCCGAGCACCAGGCCGCCGCAGTACAGCACGGCCACGCTCGTCAGCCCCATCCAGTGGTACCAGAGTCGGCGCCGGACGAACAGCCCCGCCAGTCCGCCCGCCAGCAACAGCGTCCGCAGCACCTCGTTGACGACGGGTTCGAGGTTGACTGCGGCGCTCGAGGGTGTGGGTCGGAACACGTTGTACGAGTCCGTGACAGGACCGAGCATGAGCACCGCTTCCCTGACGATCTCCCCGAACCCCCGAGGAGCCGTGCGTAAGGCGCCGAACGCCTGAAACAGCCTGGGGTTGACGATGGCGAGATCCCGGCTGATGGCGAGCCAGGCCAACGCCGATGCCAGGCCGCCGAGCAACAGCGCACCGCCGGCCGGCCACCAGGCGCGGAGGAAGGTGCGCATCGCCCCGATGGCACCGGGTGCCGATGCGTCGCCCTGGCAGGTGCTGAGGAACGCGAACACGACAGATGCGACGACGACGGCGAAGCCGTCCGATTGGTCGATGGCCACCGCGACGAAGCCCCCGGCGGCGAGGACGGGGACGACCCAGCGCCCCGGATGTCGCCACGCCAGAGCGGCCAGGAGGAAGACGGAGGCCCCAGCGAAGATGGATGCCGCGTTGTTGGAGATCGACGCTTCCTGGTAGACGACCAGCGGCGCGGAGCCGAGCAGGAGCACGGCGGCACCGATGGCGAGCGGCCGCAGCCCTACCACGCGCCCCGCCATCCACATCGCCAACAGGCCGGCGCACAGCCATACGATCCCCGTGGCCCGGGTGCCTCCGACATCGCCCATGCCGAAGACGTCGACGGCGACGAAGCGCATCGGCACGGTCACTGCGTAGTAGACGGGGGGTTGCTGGGCTTCGTACGAGTAATCGCCCCCACTGAACTCCGCTGCTCTCAAGACGCGCTGCTTGCACGGTGGGGCGTTGAAGCCGGCGAGCGCCGTCCCGCGGCACGCCTGGGCCCGGAGGGTGGCGGGTTGGAGCAGCTGGCCCAGGCGGGGGAATCCCCCGTTGGCGATGCGGGTGACGTAGTCCCAGTGCTCAGCCTCGTCGATGGGGGAGAACTTCGGGTTCTCGTGGATGTGGGCGACGACGAGCGCGGCCGGGGCCACGAAACAGACGAGCAGTGCCAGGGCCGAGGCCCGACGCGTGGGGAAGCACACCCGCACGAAGGAGCGGATCCTCCCTGGCTTTCGGTGCTCCTTCCCGGGGACGCGAGCGGGGCGCCGGGGATTCACGAGGACGCAGGCGTGCCCAGGAATCCCGCGTCACCGAAGCAGAACACGCCACCGTCGGCGGCCACGAGCCAGTAGCCGTCCCCCGATGGTGTGCAGGCCGCGGACACGACGGGAGCGTGGAGATCTTCCCCTCCCATAGAACCGCGGTAGACAGCGTCGCCGTATGCGAACACACCGCCGTCGGCGAACACGATGTAGTAACCCTGCCCACTCTTGGTCGGGACGATCGCCACTGCCGGGTTGGCCGGTTCGGGCACTGCAACCTCCACCATCGGTGCCTGCCCGTATTCTGGCGGTCGGGGCATGACCACGCTGGGACCCCCGACCTCGGGAGGGCCGACCTCCCCCGAGGTCCGTGCAGGGTTCCTTCTGCCTGATGGGGCTGCGGCTATGCTGCGGGCGAACGTCTGCCCGAGCAGGGGGGATAAAAACCTTGGCGTTCGTGTACGAGACGGCGATCGATCCGGACGCCGAGAACAACTCCCACGCCTTCACACTCGACGTCGTCGGGTACAACAAGCGTGTCCTCGAAGTGGGCTGTGCCACCGGGTATTTCACGAAGGCGCTGAGTGACCGGGGCTGCAAGGTCGTCGGCATCGAGTACGACGCCGAGGCGGCCGCCATCGCCGAGAAGTGGGCAGAACGTGTCGTGGTGGGTGATCTCGACGCCGGGACCCTTTGGGAGGAGCTCGAGGGTGAGCAGTTCGATGCCGTCACCTTCGGGGACGTGTTGGAGCACCTGCGTGATCCGCTGGCCACTCTCCGTGCTGCGGCCAAGAGGCTGAAGCCGTCGGGAATCTTCGCCATCTCCGTCCCCAATGTCGCCCACGGAGACGTCAGGATGGCACTGCTCCAGGGCGCCTTCCCGTATCACCAGACGGGCCTGCTCGACCGCACCCATATTCGGTTCTTCACCAAGGTCGGCCTCCAGGACCTGATCAAGGAGGCCGGACTGGTGCTGGTGGAGACGCGTCGGGTGGTGATGCCGCTGTTCCAGACCGAGCTCGGTGTCAAACGGGAGAGCGTGGCCCAGTCGACGATCAACCTGATCCTCGAGGATCCCGAGGCCGAGACCTATCAGTTCGTGGCAAAAGCCGTGCTGGACAACGGGACCCGGACGCTCAACACACTTGCCGGTCGTGTCAACGAGCTTACGGACCTGGCGCACTACGAGGTCGTGAGGACAGCGCTTCTCCACAAGGAGATGGCGGACCACGGCAGACTCCAAGAGGAGCTCAAGTCTCTGCGGCGGGAGCTGGGGAAGACCCAACAGGCGCTGCAGGACGCGCAACATGAAGCTACGGAGTGCCGGAGGCAGTTCGAGGCGTTGCAGAACACGAAGGTCTTCCGGCTCGTGGCCCCGATGCGCAGGCTCTACGGTGCCCTCCGCCGGGCCCTCAAATCCCCACCCCCGTCGCCGGGGGCGACGTGAACCAGGCGGACGGGGGCGAGATCCAACAGGATGGCGGCCTTCCCCTGCGAGTGGCCTTCTACCTGCCGCAGTTCCATCCGACCCCCGAGAACGACGCGTGGCACGGCACGGGGTTCACGGAGTGGACCGTCGTCGCCCAGAGTCGTCCGCTGTTCCCGGGCCACTATCAGCCCCACCTCCCCGGTGAGCTGGGGTTCTACGATCTCCGGTTACCCGAGACCCGGGAGCTCCAAGCACGATTGGCCCGATCTCATGGAATTACGGGCTTCTGCTACTACCACTACTGGTTCCGCGGACGCCGCATGCTGGAGCGAACGTTCCACGAGGTGTTGCGATCGGGCACGCCTGACTTTCCGTTCTGTCTGTGCTGGGCCAACGAGAGCTGGTTCCGTCGGTGGCAAGGGTCGGCGGACGAGCTCGTCATCGAGCAGGAATTCGACGAGGAGGACGACCTCGAACACATTCGCTGGATGATCGAGGCGTTTCGCGATCCTCGGTACATCCGCGTCAAGGGCCGGCCTCTGCTCACCATCTACCGGCCGCAGGACCTCCCCGCTCCGAAGCGGACCATCGAGATCTGGCGCGACGAATGCACTCGTGCCGGGGTTCCCGAGCCCTGGCTCGTGGGGTTCGAAACGCGAGGACATGTCGTCGACCCGGCTGAGATCGGCTTCGACGCCAGCGCTGAATTCGTGCCCCACGGCCTCCATGACCTTGTGACGCCGATGCCACCACCTCCGCTGTGCGACCCGAGCAACAGCGTGTACGACTACTCCGAGGTGGCGGCGGCATACGGCGGCAGACCCGACCCGTCCTGGATCCGCTACCCGTGTGTCGCCGCGGGCTGGGACAACACCCCTCGCCGTCGCAATGGCGAAGCTCTGATCTTGTCCGGATCGACGCCCGAGCGTTACGGGCAGTGGTTGGAGCAGTCGATGCGCAAGCAGGCGCGGGCCCAGGGCGCGGACGGCGTCGTGTTCGTCAACGCCTGGAACGAGTGGGCCGAAGGTGCGCACCTCGAGCCCGATGCCACCCACGGTCGTGCCTATCTCCAGGCCACCCGAAACGTCGTGGAGTCCCTCGGAGGGTCTTGCCCCCCGCTCTCTCTCGACGTCGGCACCGACGTTCCGGCGCCCGCTCCGATCGAGGACCTGTATGCCAACCTGTACGAACGGTTCGTTGACCTCCAGAAGCGATCGAGTGGGTTTCTGGCCATCGCCGACCGGCGGCTGCAGTCCTGGCGTGATTTCTACGCAAAGGAGCTGGAGAAGCTTCGCTCCGAGAACAGGCGACTCGCCGAATGGAGTCTGTCGCTCGAGGAGCAGGTCGAGTTCCGAAGTCGCCAGCTGCAGGAGCTCGATCGTCCCGTCCACACGGCGGACGATGTCGTATCGGCCTTGCGGACAGGAGACCCCGATGGAAATTGATGTGGTGGGACCCGAGCTCGAAGTGACGTTGCGCGCCGGGTATCTGGACCTCCTCAAAGGGTGCCTGACGCGTCTGCTGTTCATGAACGACGCGCCCGGAAGGGACAACGAGGCGCTGGCTGAACAGCGAACGCTGCGGGAGTCCGGATGGGACTGGCCCGGAGAGGCCGAGACCATGATCGGAATGGTCCGGCTGGACAACATCCAGGAATGCGTGGAGACGGTGATTCGCGAAGGTGTCCCCGGCGACCTCCTCGAGGCGGGGGTGTGGCGAGGTGGGGCGGCCATCTACATGCGGGCCCTGCTGTTCGCATTCGGAGACGAGAGCCGCTTGGTGTGGGTGGCCGACTCCTTCGAAGGCCTTCCTCCCCCCGACAGCACCAACTTCACGCAGGACGTGACGAACGATCTGTCGGGGTACAAGGAACTGGCGGTGAGCCTCGAAGAAGTGCAGGCGAACTTCGACCGCTACGGCATGCTCGACGACCGAGTGCACTTCCTCAAGGGATGGTTCAAGGACACCTTGGCCGTGGCGCCGATCGAGAGCCTGGCCGTGCTGCGTCTGGACGGCGACTACTACGAGTCCACCATCCAGGGTCTCGAGGCGCTGTACGACAAGGTGTCCCCGAACGGCTTCGTCATCATCGACGACTATTTCACCTTCGAGCAATGCCGGCAGGCGGTCGACGATTTCAGAGCCGCCAACGCCATCGACGATGAGATCGTCCAAGTCGACTGGGGATCGGTCTTCTGGAGGAAGTCCAAGTCCTAGGCGGTCTTGGCGGGCACCCGGACCACGCTGACATCGTCGATCCGGACCGGACCGCCGCTCACGCGCAGTCGGGTCATGCCGGCCGGAAGTCCAAGGTCGATTGTGATCGTGCCGGAGCTGTCGGGCGCGAACGACCGGGACGAGCTGGGCGACTGCACGATCAGCGGACCACGGGTCGTGCCGCCGGCCTCGTGGAGGCGCAGCTCCACCTGATGGTCCGTGTTCGAATACAGATAGAGCGAGCCGTCTCCGGTCAGCTTCGACACCTTCCCGCCGGTCAGGGCCCAGCCGCCTCCGGGAAGGATGACGACTCCCGGCACGTGGCTGGCGAACCCCGGGACACGGGTCCGGATAGTTCCAGCTTCACGGGCGTCGACCGCCAACGCGAGCTGGCCGTATTGGAGGTTCACCGTCCCGTCGTCAGAGGCGACGTATCCGGCCTCCTCTTCCCTGATCCAGGCACACGGATGGAACCGGGGAGACTCGAACACCTTGCTCACGTTGTCGACGTCGACGTCCTCGAGCATTCCTTTCCAATTCTCGTGGTCGAGGCCGGCCCAGATCGGGTATTCGACGAGTACCCAGTTGGCAAGGCCGACGCGGGGACACGTCGACTGCACCACCGACTGCACCACCGATTCGTATTGCGCCGCCGTCGCCTTTTGATACGCCTGAAGTGTGCCGTCGAGGAAATATGGCTGCAGGTACGAGGTGTAGTCGTACTCGGGGTGGAGGAGCGGCCGTTCGGAGCTGTCGAGCAGTTGCGGGAGGCACGCCAAGACGAGAGCGGCCAGCACCACGCGGCCCATATACCGATGGAACCGCCCGAGCGCGACGGCGATGACCGCGCACGATGCGACGAGGAAAGGCAGCTGGTACCGGATCTGGAAGACGTTCCACCGGGCTGTGCCGTTGAACAAGAGATACCCGCCTGCGAGGCCGATCGTCACGAGCAGGGGGAGTCGGAGCTCCCGTCGTCCGCGCAGAGCGCCGACCGCGAGCACGACGACAGCCGCCCCGAACAGCAGGACGTCCCAAGGAGCGGCGCCGAAGTCCTCCGAGCGCGCGAACGGGTCCCAGTTGCGCACCTGGAAGGCGTCCGTGGGTGTGCCCAAGAGATAGCGCGGGTCACTCTGCGAGACGTGTAGCGGTGAGTAGAGGTGGCGGAAGAAGCCGAGGGCCACCTTGGAGACTTCGGTGTCGAACCCACTCTTGCCGTTGCCGATGAAGAAGTTGGCGGCGGTACTCCGGATGATGTTCGCCGTCGCAGCCCGGGCACCCAGTTGGGTGCTGATCGTGCTCTTCGACACCGGGCCTGTGGGTGCACCGAAAAGCGCGATGTTGCGTCCGTAGAACGGGCCGGCAACGGCGAGCATGCAGGCCAGGGCGACGGCACAGGTCCCGGCCACTCGCCTGAGCGCGACCGCTGTGTCGTGGGCTCGGAGGCCCCGACGAACGACGAGTACAGCCACGAGGAGTGAGACCGGCCCGAAATACGCAGGAATCGTGCCTTTGGACATGACGGCCGCTCCCAACGTGCAGCCCAGGATCACTGCGGCCCAGACCCAGCGGCGGTCGAGGCGCATCGACAAGAGCGTCGTCAGCAGTGCAACGGCAACGGCGGCCGCGAAGAAGTTGTTCTCCGTGCTGGTCGCTTCGAGGATGCCGGTGGGGATCGTGGCGCACAGCACCGCGGCCGCCATCTGTACGCGCCGGTTTCCGCCGAGCAGCCTCGCGATGTCGGATACGCCGACGACGCAGACGACAGCGGACAGAAGCTGCACGTAACCATCCAGCCTGTCACCGTTGGAAAGAAGGTGGAGTTGGAGCATGTTGTACTCGGCGAGAGGAGCGAGCTCGATCTGGGCCAGGTATTGCGTGGCGAAGCCACTGACCGAACGGTTGTGCACCCAATGGGCGACCCGCGCCAGGTGGTACACCATCGAGTCGCCGTTCGAGGGTGGGTACACCCAGCCGATGAACACCAGCACCCCGAAGATGCCGACCAGGACGGCGAGCCACACCTTCTCCTCGGCCGTAACCCTGGCCAGGAGGGCCCGGTGGACGCCGTGTCGGGCAGGGGTGTCGCCCCTCCTCCTTGCCAGATGACGGGAGTCGAATGCGATCCACCCGAGGAGAAGGGCGAAGAGCACGACCCAGACGACGAAGACGGTCCCTTTCGTCAGGTTGTGCCCGACACTCGCCGATTCCGTGACGACGGCGACCAGGGCTTCGAAGAGCAAGAACGCGACGACGAAGGCTCCCCGCAACGACACGTCGGACAGCCCGAGTCGGTGTCGGTGTCCCGCCACGACGGCCCAAAGAAGGCCGAGCACCCCCAGGAGAACCAGCGACAACATGAATGTACGAGTCGGCGCCGGTTATCAGGGCTCGGTGAGGACGGCGAGATGTCGGCCGGGCAGTCCCGTAGCCTCGGCGACGAGGTCCACAAATCGATTCGGAGACCCATAGGCCTCCGACGCGTAGCGCCGGCCCTGCTCGCCGAGCCGAGGGCCGGCATCCTCGTCATGCACCAGCGCATCGACGCAGCCGACCAGCTCGGCGGCATCGGCGAACCACAGCCCACCGTCGGACGACGCGACGTGCCGGTGGGCGCGGCCGCCCTGGGGAACGACGACCGGAGTCGACAACAGCATCGATTCGATCGTGCGGAGGGCAAGCAGGCGGTCGGGTCTCAGGTCGACCGTGCATCGGGCCCACGCCATGAGTCGCCAGAGGTCCATGTGGCGGGTCACGGGATCGAGCCTTTGCGCCTGGCATCTGCGCCAGACGACCAACGCGTCGTCGTGGACAACGGCGACGACGCGTTGGGGGAAGTGGAGGGCAACGAGCCGCGCCAGCTCGGCGGGACGAGTCTCGTCGTCGGTGCCCGCCGGGCACAGGACGAGCACGTAGTCGTGTTCGGCGAGCGCGGAGTGAGGTTCTGCTCGCACATCCGGGTTCACGGGGACCAGCAGGCCGGTGTTGGACACGGCGGGACCTCTGGGATCGACGTAGGAGACGACATCTGCATGCTCGGCCTCCGACGTCGTCACGATCGCCGACGCGCAGGCAAGGTCGGGCTCGAAGACGGTCAGGTCCCGCCCGTCCCGTTCAGCACAGAGGGGGAGGGCCACGAAAGGGGCGTCGGGCGCGATGACCGCGTCCAGGCTGCTGTGAAGATGGCCGGCAATCATCACGAGGTCGGGCTCGATCGATGACATCACGGTCCGACCACCGTCCCAGACGCGCCCCCCGTCGCCCACCCAGTCTCTGACCCGTGCGGAAACGGACCTGCTGAGGTGAGCCGAGCCCGTGGATGACAGGAGCGCTTCCATGAGAAAGGCGCGTCGAAGTGCTACCGAGCGGTCGATGACGTTGCCCAGGGAATGGACCTTGAACGCGCCGTCGACGATCGTCGTCCGGTTGTCGCCCTGGGGCGTGATGACATGCACGTCAGCCGAGGGAGCCAGCGCAGCGGCGACCGTACGGACGACCACCGATTCCGCGTCCCGGTCGGCCCAGTTCGGCCCCCCGACGGGCCAACGCTCGGCGAGGACGACCACCCGGGGTCGTTGGTCGATGCTTTCGGCCGATCCCCGCCGGCTTCGGGGGTGGTGTTCCGGCGCGTCAGGCGCCACGATCGCCTGTTGGCCGCTGCACACCCCGATCGAGCATGGTGGCGAGCTTCTCCTGACTGCTGGCCGCATCCGAGAATCGACTGTCGAGCTCGTCGAGGAGCTCCCTGTGAGCTTCGGTGAGCTCGTCGCAACGCTTGGCCAGGTCATCGTTGAGGCGGACGAGGTGGCCCATCAAATCGCGCTCTGCCTGCAGATAGTGCCTGAGCGCGTAGAACACGAATCGCCCCACGACTCGTCGCACCCAGGCTTTGGGGCCGCGACCGGTTTCCGAGGAGTGGTCAGGAAGCGCCCAGTGTCGGTGCGCGTAGGTGAGGCCGGGATGGTCATGCAGCCGGCGGCGTTCGAGCGTGCGCTCTAGCGGCTCGTGAGCAGGGGGAGCCCACGCCAAACGGTTGGCGCGCTCTCTTACTTGTTCGACGAGCTCGCTAGCCCTGAGAGCAGCTTCTCCCACCGTCGATCCTCTTCCACCGGGCGTATCGCACAGTTGGACTCTAACCGGCTGAGATTCTCGTTGTAGAACGGATCACCTCGCCTGATGTCGCCGATCCACTTGCCCAGGAATGTCCGGCTGTCATGATAGGAGCCCGAAGTCCCTTTCGTGTGGGATTCGTGGTGCACAAGCTCGGCATGGGGCGTATAGACGACGCGGTACCCGGCGTGTCTCAAACGAAGGCAATAGTCGACGTCGGCGAACTCCACGGCAAAGGCCTCGTCGAACCCATCGAGCTCCTCGAACACCTCGCGCCGGGACATCATGCAGGCGGCGCTCACTGCGCTGAACTCCTTGACGACGCCGGACCATCCCATATAGCCCGCGTACTCTCCGGGCATCCCGGACATGAGGTTTCCGGCCAAGCCGTGCATTCCCAAGACGACGCCGGAGTGCTGGACCGTGCCGTTGGGGTAGAGGAGTCGGCACCCGACCGCTCCGACGTCGGGGCGTTGCGCCTGTTCGATCAGCGCCTTCACCCAACCGCCCCCGCTCGCCACGACGTCGTCATTGAGGAAGAGCAGCATGTCC
>Ga0209415_10014282_pt1 | contig 12976 bp, 21 predicted proteins | sample PeaSoiSIISIP2007_FD_187696 | JGI IMG/M metagenome (GOLD analysis project Ga0209415, IMG submission 187696) | Peat soil microbial communities from Weissenstadt, Germany - SII-SIP-2007 (SPAdes) (version 2) | ecosystem: Environmental > Terrestrial > Soil > Wetlands > Peat | place: Germany...
CACTCAGGAGCCCGGATGGTCGGCGTGGTCGACAACCGGTCCGCTTACGCCGGGCACGCTATCCGAATTGACCAACGCCACCTCCACGCACCCGCTGATCTCGTCTCCGGCACTCAATCAATTGTGCGCAGTGAACGATCTCCTGGTGGCCCATTTTGAGGGCACGTTTCAGGTCACTGATGCGGGTACCCCGGATTGGGGAAGCGTTGGATGCGCCGTCTGCATAAATAATACAGACGAACTTACGTCGCAGGGTCCGAGGCAGGGAATACTCAGGCCAGCCGCGGTCAGCGGATCGTACGCAATCGGACAACTCTCCGTGTCGACCGTGTTCGTGGCTCCGTCTGCCGGAGTACCAAACGTCTACCTGTACGGTTACTGTCCAACAAGCGCCGTGACGATCACTCTTATCGGAGATTGGCTCGCCACGCTGTCTGTATACAAGAGAAACTGAGACGCCATGTCCGCCCTAGACGCCCTACTCGGTGGAGTGAAGCAAGTCGCCGTCGCGGCATCGCTGGTCGCGATACCCGCCAACGTCACGCCTCCGTCGATCCTCAACTTCGCGTCTGGTGCGAACGTCGCCTACAACGCTACGACCGGTAGCTACGATGTCACTGTCACGGCCACTCCCGCAGTGACCGGGACCGGGTTTTCTCATGTGAGCGCAGGCGTATTCGACGCTGCGGCGCGCGCGGTCAACCTGGCCACGATCGACGTCACTGGGATTCTTCCGTTTGCAAATGGTGGCGTTGGACCATTCGGCTCCAACGGCAACATCCTGCAAATGGTCGCCGGCGCTCCAGCATGGGTGTCAGACCCGGGCGCTGGGTTCGGGACAGCGGGGCAGTTTCTTGTTACGAATGCCGCAGCAACATCGAGCGCATGGGCGTCGCTCTCCGGTGATGTGTCGGGGAGCGCCGCGACGCCAGGCGCAGTCAGCGTGCTTCAGGTCGCAGCCGCAACCGGGAACTGGAACTGGGCGAGCACGGTAGCAGCGCCGAGCATCACGCAGTCGAGCGAGTCGAGCGCCACCAAGGGCGCCGACATACTCGTTCAGCCCCAGCAGTCTACGCAGGCGACGAACTTCGGCGGTGGCAACGTCCAGGTCAACCTCCAGGTGCCGGGTGGATCTGGAGTCGAGGCATACTTCGGTATTCAGCGCGCAGGCGTGGAGGTCTTCTCCCTGGGACCATACCCAGGCTCGGGCGCCAACTACGCCGGCATCTGGATCGGCGCAAATTCTGGGGCATCGGCCGGAGCTAACAATTTCACGCTCCTCGGTGCCGACAACGGCTCGGCCACATACCTCAACGCTCCGAACAGTGGCGGCACGGTTTTCATCTCGTGCGCGAACGCGGCAGTCGTCACGGTCACCTCGGCTACGCTCTCGACGGCGACGACCAGCCTTCTGTTCTCACAGCCGACAATCGCGCCGGTCATCCAGCAGACCGTAGTTCCGGGCACCGGGGCGAATGCCGGACAAGTCTTTAGTCTCATTGCGCAGGCAGGGCAACAGCAGAGCGGCGCGACGGCGAACAACAACGGCGGCAGCATTGCCATCAATTCGGGTGCACCAGGTACCGGCGGATCGGGAGCGGCCGGACTACCAGGCAACATCCTGCTCAACACGCCGACTGCGGCGACGACCGGCTTCACGATCTTCCAGAGCGGGGGGACAAATGTTGCTTGGGTTGGACCTTACAACAACACGACGACTGAAGCGTCAATCTGGTTCGTCAACAGTCCGACTCTCAGCAACTTTAGCTTCCTCGGCACATCCACCGCGACGTGGCTGAACGCGCCGAGTGGCGGCACGGTCTACACCGCGATCAACGGCACGCAGGTCGGACTCTGGACGGCCGCGGGCTTCCAGATCGGCAGCGCAGCGTCGTTCGCTGGTGGTACGGCCAACATGCTCGGCATCGCCAATGCGACGGGCAGCCCCGGGAGCAGCAACCCGACCGGCGGCATTGCGGCGTGGGCCTCCGGCGCCAACGCGCTCAACCTCATTGGCTCCGCTGGTCTCGCCGTCGTTCTCGGCCTCACCGCGACGCCCACGCTCAACCCGGCCGCGCAAACAGTCTCGGCCACGGCGGGTGAGGCGTTTACCGTCGCGGGCGGCGCGGGCGGGGCCACGTCGAGCGTGGGTGGCGCGCTGAATCTATCTGGTGGCACACCCGGATCCGGAGGCACCACGAGCGCGGTCAACCTGCAAACCGCGGGCGTTACCACGATGACAGTGGACGATGGCGGGTGGGGTCCTATCGCGGTCTCGTGGCTAATCACCACCACCACCAATAACTCGCTGATACAGTCGCAGTGGAAGTTCCCCATCATCGACCTGAGTACAGTGACATTGACCGGCGCGACATCTATCACGTTCCCTAGTCTCAGCCGAGTATGGTTCGTCGACATAAGCAAAGTGACCCTCGGTGGCGGATCGCTTACTTTCAAGTGCGGCTCAGCAACGAGCGCAGCGATTACGATTGCCACGACATCTCAGCTCGTCATGGTGCGCTGCTTCGCGTCAGGTACCGCGATCTCGATCAACCTCTAAAGGAGAAGCCCGTGCGATACGTTACCGTCCCCGAGCCGTTCCCCGTCCTCAACCCGGTAAACGACGAGCCCACTGGAGAGCGGGTGACGTTCGAGCAGACCGTGCGATTGATTGCGATGCAGCTCGTGCCGAGCGTGGACGCTCTGTCGCTCATCGACCTGCGACGCAAGTTCCAAGGCAAATCACACCCGCACGTGGTGGAGATCACTGAGGACGAGTGGAAGATGGCGGAGCCGCAATTCCGTCGTCCGTCGGCCCTGTCGCCGGCGTTCGTGCTCAATGCGGAGTCGCACTTGCGGGCGTGGCTGGACGCGCCGTCGAAGAGGCCAGCGGTGCTCGCGGAAGCGGAGAACGGGCAGGGCTCGCCCGTGCTGGCCACCGTCGAGAGGCCATCGTGATTCTCGACGCGCCCACCGGGCAACAAGTTGTCTTCGGCTCTACCGTGCCCGCAGTGGCGGTACTCGGCGTTTCGTTCGATCTCACGACCCACCGATTCACGATCGTCTACGGGCCGCAAGGCGGCGGTGCTCCGGGCTCCAATAAGAGCGTGCAGGGCGCCATCCCCGCGGCGCTTCAAACGGCACTAGAGAATCACGCTCAGGCCGCGATCGAAAACAACGAAGGCTGGATCGCCGGCACCAGTTCGATCGCCACGCCATGACCGCCGAGCGTCCACCGCCTGCGCGCATCGGCCGCGACGCCGAGTGGGTCGGCCCCGAGGGCTCGCGCGAGGACGTGTCGAGCAAGGGCGACCGTGACGTGCTCCTGCGCACGCTGCACGAGGTGCTCTGCCTTCAGCACGATCTCGGCAAGGTGGTCGGCGAGTTGGGCGATCATGGGGCGCGAATCACGTCGCTCGAGGCGCGGCCGAAAGAGGACAGCTCGCACGATTGGACCGAGATGCTCAAGGCGGCAGGAGACCAGCTATCCGAGCGCGTGAAGGATCCGGGCGACAAGATGAGCAGCGATCGGGCGCGCCAGATCGCGGAGGAAGCGGTCAAGGCGTCGAAGACGAAGGACAAGGCGGACGCGTACGACCGGCAGAACAAGGAACGTCGGCAGCTCTACGCGGCGGTGCTCGCGGGGCTTATCCTGCTTCTCGCTGGACTCGTGGCAGGCCATTTCGAGGGGCGCGGCACCGGCGTCACGTCCGAGCCGGCCGGGGTGCGCCCATAGACTTGCGGCAGCGTGCCGCATCGTGTATGGGTCTCTCCAGTGGAGAGGCCCACATGAGTCGAGCGGACAAGCGGCCCATCGAGGAGCGGGTGGACCTGCGTTTGACGCCGACAGAGGCCGGCAAGCTTCGCGCGGTCGCCAAGGCGCGCACGACCAATGGCAGCAAGCCAGACGCGCTGCGGATCTTGATCGACGAGGCGCACAAGGGGTTGACGCGAGGCGAGACTTCCGGCTCGCCATCGACCAAGAGGGAAGCGTGAACGGGCTCGTTGGTGGCGGCGGTCAGGTACTCTCCGGCTGGGCCATCGTCCAGAGCAACGGACTGACGCTCATCGGCCAGCATGTCGCTGACGGCGTGGAACACAAGCTGCGTCCCGTCTACGAGCTGCGGCCGCAAGCGAAGCAGACGCCGCGAGGTATGCAGGTCGGTCACGTCGTGCTGCCCATGCTGCTGCTGTCGATTCGCGAAGTGCAGATCCCTGCTGGCGCCATCGTCGTCTGCTGCGACACGCTCCCACCGGGCGAGCGCGCCCGCCTGCACGCGTCGATCAAGCAGGGCGAGGAGTTGGCCGATGGCATGCGCGTCGCCGCGTCCGGCCTGTCGCTCGTGCGCGAGCTGCCTCCGGGGCTGCCGAGGCCGGACGGTGGGTCGTGAGCGAGTCCGTCGACGTGTTCATGTACGACTCGGAGAACGCGTGGAGCCCGAACCTGCTGAAGATGGGGCGCGCTGGCGGAACGGGCGGATTCGAGAAGTATCAGGCGCAGATTGCGACGTGGCTGGCCGCGCAGGGGTACAGCGTAGAGGTCCGCACGCCGGACGTGCGCCACGACTTCGCCGAGGCCGGGGTGCAGTTCAACCTGAGCGACCGGGCCACACACTGCGGAGCCCTGATATCCGCCCGCCACTCCCCGATACCAGACTGGATCCACGCCGACCGCATCGTCAGCAGCGCGGTCGACGATCCGCGTGGCCAGGCGGAGAAGTTCGCGCACCTACGCGGCCGGTCGACCATCGTCTGCATCTCCGACTGGCAGCGCGACCTGTACCGTGAGCAGGGCCACGACGCGCTGACGATCCACTCCGTCCTGGACGACGAGTACTACGACTACGACAGGCGTCCGCTGCGTCAGGACAAGAGCGGATTCGTCTGCGTCAACGCGTGGAACAAGGGCACCGACGCGACGCTGGCGTGGTGGTCGCGGTTCCGTCAGCGCTTCCCTCGCTGGACCACGCCGCTGTCGGTGGGCAGCCCGTACAGCGAGCCTCCGGATGCGGAGGAGAGGTGCGCGCTCGCCGGCGCGCGCTGGCTGGGTCGACTCAAGCCGGCGCAGATCGTCGACGCTCTCGACCGAGCCGAGGCCGTGCTTCGCGTGTGCGTGGCCCCCGAGACGTTCGGCGTTGCTGACGCCATCGCCGAGGCGCGTGGCACGCGCGTGCACTGCCTCTGCACGAACGGCTTTGGCGCCGCGCGTGAGGCGCTCGTGTCGCCGTACTTGACCGACGACGCGTCAGCGTTCGAGTCCTGCGTCATGCTGCCGCTGCAGGACTATCCGCCACCGAAAGACTGGAGGGTGTCGACCGTGATGCCGAAGTGGCTGGACGTACTGGGACTGCGGGGCGTGTCGTGAAGCGCATCGGAAACGCCGTCTCCAACATGACAAGCAATCACCGCGGCATCGAAGCTGGTAGCGCTTTCTGCTGGCTCTACAAGGCGTGGGCGCATGGCAACGAGGAGCGAGGCGTCAAGGCGCTTCCGGTGGACGCCACCGTCGTCGAGGTCGGAAACGGCGGCCTGCATTCGCTCGGCTATTTGCTCGACGTGGCGCCCGAGACGTGGACCGTTTACGCGATCGATCCGTACGAGGGAGGCGGACGGTTCAAGGACTTCATGCAGACCGCGATCGACAAGCTGGGCGACGTGATCGACCGCGTGCAGTTCTTGCGCACGACGTCGCCGCTCGCTTCGGTCCTCTTCGCGCTCCAGTCCGTCGACGCGGTGCTTATCGACGGCGACCACGACTACGGCCCGGTGTACGCGGACATCACGTCGTGGTGGCCCCGGCTCAAGTCGGGCGGCTACCTCGCTGGCGACGACGTGGATCCCATGTTCGAGGGCTGCGAGGAGGCGTGGCGCGACTGGGAGCTGGAGAGCGGGCACAACGTGAGCCTGTACGGATCGACGGCGTTCGCGAGGAAGCCGTGATCGACCTCTCCAAACACGAACGCGTCGTCTACTGCGACAGCGGCGGCGAGGACGGAATCATCGAGGCCATCTTCGCCGAGATCGGGACCACGAACCGCCACGCCGTGGAATTCGGCGCTGGCGATGGGGAGCAAAACAACACGCGGCTCCTGCGCGAGCAAGGCTGGACCGTAACGGCCTGGGATTCGGAGTTCGAACGACCGGAGCGGGGGGTGTGCCGCGAGCGGGTGACTGCCCGCAACGTAGGTCAGCTTCTGCTAGATTACCGCGTCCCGCCGGCGCCGGACCTGCTCGTGGTGGACATCGATTCGCTCGACTTCTACGTGCTCGACGCGATCATGCGCTTCTCGACCCCCCGTGTCGCGTGCGTCGAGTACAACGCGTCTTACGCTGACGATCGAGTGGTGGCGTACGATCCTGAACTGCGATGGGATGGGACGGACTACTACGGGGCATCTCTCGATGCGTTCAATTCGCTCATGAATGTACGCTACGGATATATGCTCGTGTACTGCACGAGCAGCGGCGTAAACGCGTTCTTCGTGCACTTGAAATGCTGCGGGTGGTTTCTCGGAGCCGGCAATACCGAGTACCTGTACCGTCCCCCCAACTACGGCCTCCGCCCACACGCGCACGACACCAGCGGCCGAGGGTGGGTAACCTCCGCCCAAGCCATGACGGTCCTGACGTGAGTGCCCGCACCGACTCCCTACGCGTCTACGCGAGCCACCTGGAGAAGATCCGCCTCGGTCGAGAGCACGATGGCGGCTACGTAGTGGCGCGCCTCGGCGTGAAGTACGACCTGTTCCTGTCTGGCGGCATCGCCGATGATAACTCATTCGAGCGGGCCGTGCTGGACAACGGATTCGCTGAGCAGTGCGATGCGTACGATCCGGCGTCGGACGGGCACACGCCGCATCCGCGCTTGCGGTTCCACCGAGAGCCCGTGCCCGACATGCGGCACGTCGACGGGGACCACCGCTATGCTCTCGTCAAGTTGGACATCGAGGGAGACGAGTGGCCATGGCTCGCGAGCCTGCTACGCGTCGAAGCGGCGCGGATCGCCCAGCTCGTCGTGGAGCTGCACTCGCCGCACCTGACTCGCTGGGACTGGGGTGCTCTTGGCCGCCTCGCCGAGACGCACTGTCTCATCCACGCCCACGCCAACAACTGGGACGGTATCGTCGAGGTGGACGGCGTGCGGTTGCCGGGGACCATCGAGACGACATGGGTGCGGCGGGACATCGAGGATTCTCGCGTGCCTAGCGCGCTGACGATTCCGGGGCCTCTCGACATGGCGAACGACAGGACCAAGCCGGATCATATCGTCAACTGGCCGCCGTTTTGCGCGCCGTTTTGCGGGTGACCCCATGGGCCTCTGGCAAGACTCCCACGCGGCGACCATCGATCCGGAGCGATTCCGGGCGAACAATCAGTACCTGTACACCGCCGGATACCCGCACGCGGAGACGCTGGCGCACATACGCGGCATTGAGCCGTGGCTACTTACCTTGCTAAAGGAGGATGATGCGTTCGGTTGTGACACTCAGATGGTGAACGGAGTGGTCTGCAGCCGAGACCTGTTGGACAGCTCGCTAGAGATCACGTTTCTAACTCGCGTCGCGCGCCGCCCGAACGAGCGAGTGATCGACATCGGCGCCGGGTACGGCCGCTTTGCGCACCGATTCACAACGGCATTCCCGCAGTCCACCGTCTATTGCGTGGATGCAGTGCCTATCTCGACGCTACTATGCGCGAAGTACCTCGCGTATCGCGGGTGTGATCGCGCCATCGTGGTCTCGCCGGACAAGTTGAGCGAAGTGGGCGACCTGGATCTCGCCGTCAACATCCACTCGTGGAGCGAGTGCACGCTGGCGGAAGTGACGTGGTGGCTGGACTGGCTCGCGGAGCGCAGAGTGCCGCAGCTCTTCGTCCTCCCGCACGATGGGCAACGCTTCGGCACGTACGACCACCACGTCTACCGTGGAGAGATCGAGGCGCGAGGCTATCGGCTTCGGCGCGAGTGGACGGGTCCGCCGTGCAACGCGAAGTGCTATTTTTTGTTTGGACTGGAGGGGACGTGAGTTGGTCGAACATTATCGGCTGGTTCGACTTTGCCGACGTGTACGACCAGGCCGTGGCGGAGTGCCCACCGCACTCGTCGCTCGTGGAGATCGGCGTCTGCTACGGTCGCTCGCTCGCGTACCTGGCCCAGAAAGCAATTGATTCTGGTAAGCCATGCGCGATCTACGGTGTAGACCCGCTGATCGATGACATGGGAACGGCCACCCAATCGTGGGGCGGCGAGCACGCGCCGTGGGCACGGTCACTCGGCGGGCCGTTCAACGCGTTCGTGTCTAGCATGCTAGAGCACGCTCCGCACTGCCTGGAGCGCGTCAACTTCCTGCGATGCACGTCGGTCTCCGCTGCGCGTCTGTTTGAGGACGGCAGCGTCTTCTTCGTGTTCGTCGACGGGTCGCATTACCTGGATCCGGTGCGGGCCGACTTGGAAGCGTGGGAGCGCAAGGTGGCGGCGGGCGGAATCTTCGCTGGTCACGACCACGGCATCCCCGACGTAGCGCAGGCCGTCCGCGAGCGTTGGACGGACGGAGAGACCGAGCTCCGTGGCGAATGCTGGTGGAGGAGAGTTCGATGAAAGACGAGATCGCGCTGGCGATACCGCATACGCCATGGGTACCGGAGCGGGCGGAGTCGATGTCGCGACTGAAACAGTCGTTGCTCATCGGCGAGACCAAAGAGCTATCCGCGGCGGGCAAGAGCGGCCTAGCGTTCTATCGCGAGTTCACCGACCGCAAGCCCAACACCGAATGGTGCTCGGACGTCTGGAGTTGGCTCTACGAGACCGGCGCGGAATGGTGTCTACAGTTGCAGGACGACGTGATGGTGGCGCCTCGCTTCTGGCCGGCATTGCGGGCCATGCTGAGCGCGCTTCCGGCGGACGCGCATGTGGTGGGCCTGACGAGCGTGCACCCGGCTGGCGTCGAGATCGCGCGTCGAGGGCACCGCTGGTACCGGACGCCAGGCAACGTCGTCGGCTGGGCGTACTGCCTGCGGCGAGACGTCCTCGGCACGTTCCTCGCGGACCGCAAGAAGCTCGGCAAGTCATTCCTCGATCAGAACGAGGACGAGCAGCTGTCGATCTGGACGGAGAAGACCGGGCGCACGTGCTGGCACCCGATCCCCGCGATCTGCGACCACGACACGACCATCCCGAGCACCTACCGGAACGACCGGCACTCGCTGCGTCGCCCGCCGGTCACGTGGCGCGACTACGGCGAGGCGTCGCTCGTCGATCCGGAGTGGTGGAAACCGAGCGGAGTGCCGGAGCTGCTCGGAATGCCGCCGCAGCGCGCATGCTGGTTCTGCAGCATCAATCCCGTTCTCTGCGCGTCGGAGAAGACGGGTGCCGGCATCTGCGGTCGGTGCCTCACGTCGTGCGTGGCGGCAGGGCTCGGCCAGGTGGTGGCGGTTGCGCCGGAGCCGGCGAAGCCGTGAGCTCTCCGTATCGAGAGTCGGGCAAGTACCTCACGTCGACACCAGGTCTGCGCCCCCTCCGCGGGCGCGCCCTGGTCGAGGTACTGAGCGAGTACACGGGTCTGCTCGTGTTGCCGGACCTGGATCCGCATGCGGAGCGGGAGAAGAAGAGCCATCGAGGTCGCGTGCTCGCACTAGGTCCGCCAGCTCACGCGGAGCGGTCGTGGGACGGAGATCGCTGGGTCGGGGGCGCACCCGTGCCGTGGGACTGCCGAGTCGGCGACGAGGTGCAATTTGTTTTCGCCGTGTGGCTCGACAAGATGCGTCGCGGACGCGATTGGCCAGAATCTATGGGAGGCAACGCGGAGCTCGCCGTTATTGCGCAGGAAGAGATCCTGGGGGTTTGGGAGTGAGTGGCCGCCGGATCGCCATAGCTATGCCCGTTGAGGGACCGCCGGACACGGCGCGGGTCTGCTACGCGCCGCAACTCGCGCTGCGCAAGCTTTCGGTGGTGCTACCCGTCGACGCGATCGACACGTGGGGCCCGACTCTATCTGGCAACGTCGACGTGAGCCGGGCGCGAGACAGATTTATGCGCGTCTTCTTGCGTGAGCCCGACTTCGCCAGGTGCACCGACCTGCTCTGGTGGGACGAGGACGTTCTGCCCGACGATCTCACCGTCGTGACGCGATTGCTCGACACGGGCTACGACGTCGTGGGTGTACCCTACCGGCGCAAGCAGCACGAGGAGCAATACCCGTATCAGATAGACGGGGACGACGGTGGCGTTAAGCAAGTCGAGATTGTGAACGATTGCGTCGACGTCAACCGGCTCGCGTTTGGCTTCATGCTCACGACGCGCGCGGCGCTGCAGAAGATGTGGGACGCGTACCGGCTCGAACGGTGGTACATTGATGTGCAGAAGGGGCGCAGCGACGAGACCGTGGGTGCGTTCGATCTGTTGTACACCGAGATCCGACCGGACCGGGAGGGCCGACCGTGGCGCGTGAAGCTCTCCGAGGACTACTCTTTCTGCGAATCGTACAGGGCGATCGGCGGGAAGGTGCGCATGTACGTGGGTCCGGGATCGCCAGCGGTGCACATCGGGGCGATGGCTTACCGCGGGACACTGGAGGGGCTTGCGGCGGGTCAGGCGCCCTAGTAGCGTGGATCGCATGAGAAACGTGCTGACGGTCTACGGTGGTGCCTTCGTCACCGGGGCCATCGCCTGGCTCGGGTTGCACGCCATGCCCACCGGCCTCGCCTGGACGGACTGGCGACCGTTCCTCGGTGCTCTGGTGCTCGCGGGCATCCAGGCAGCGTGGAGCCGCTACCACCTCGGCCAGCCGGTGCCGCAGTGAGGCGCGACCCGTTCGTTCTCGGGCTGATCGCGCTCCTTGTCATCCTCGGCTGCGGCGCCTCCGCCGCGACCGTCGCTCAGGATATCCAGCTCGTGACGATGTACGAGGCCGCGCAGATCGCGTGCATCGACCAGGCGGCGAACCGGGCGCAGGCCGACGATTGCCGCGCGACGGTTAAGCTCCAGTACTGCGGCCCCGGTGGCGCGCTTAGCGACGCTGGCGCGTGCTCGTGGGAGGCCAGCGCGCCACCGCCTGCTGCGGTGACTCCGCCGGCGATCATCGTGACTCCGCCGGCAGCGACGGTCGCTCCGGCGACGCAACCGATTCAGGACGCGGGAGGGCAGTGAGGATGAGCTGGAGCATTAGTGCATCGGGCCCGAAAGACGAGGCTCTCAGGACTATTCGAGAACAGGCGGCGAACGTAGCGTACAAGCCGGGGACCCCGGAGGGGGACGATGTGGTAGCAGCGGTCGCGCGCATCGAAGCGCTCGCAGTTGCTCTTGCGCCGTCTGAGAAGGTGAACTTGGGCGCGTACGGATCACACTCGACGATGATCGGCGGAATCACCAACGCGCGGTTCGCCGTCAACGTCAGTGTTGCCACATGACCGTACAAGACGACATCACCGCCGCCGCCGCGCTCATCAAGTCCGCGCTCTCGAGCCTCGGTCTCGCGGAGCTCACGCCGCTCATCGGCCTCGGCCTGGACATCGAGCAGGCGATCGCGAGCGCCATCTCGGCCAAGCAGCCGAACCTATCCGTTGCGGTCGCGGCGGCGGACATCGCGGCCGACGTCGCGGAGACGGACAAGTTCGGGAAGGTGCCGTGAGCCTGACCTACGTCGTCCAGGCCGCCCCCGACTGCCAGGGGGTCGACACGAACTTCAAGCTCACGCCGGCCGGTGCCCAGTCCCTCTACGCGTCCGGCATCCGCGGCGTGGCCCGCTACGTCTCGCTCCACGAGCCTGAGCCCGCGAGCGACATCACGGCCGAGGAGCTTGCCGGCATCCTCGGCGCCGGCCTCGGCCTCTGGCTCGTGCAGCACGTGCTGATGCCGGGGTGGATTGCCTCGGCCGACCTCGGGCGCAAGCTGGGCGCCGCAGCGCGCGACAATGCGGCGGCCGTGGGCTACTTGCCCGGCGCGCACCTGGCCCTCGATCTCGAGGGCTGCCGCACGGTGGGCACCGACGTCACCGCGTACGTCGAGGCGTGGGCCGGCGAGGTCGCGCCGTACCTGCCGCTGCTGTACGTGGGCTACGCCGCGGGCCTGACGCCGGCCGAGCTCTACGCGCTGCCGAGCGTGCACTTCTACTGGAGCGACTTCGGGCCTCGCAGTGTGGACGTCTGCGGCTTCGCCATCAAGCAGCACGCGCAGACAGCCGTCGCTGGCATCCCCGTCGACCCGGACACGATCGGGGCGGACGCCCTCGGGCGACGGCTCATGTGGATGATCGCGGGCAGCTCGGCGGAGACCGACCCGGCGCCGGCGGCCTGATCAGCCACTGCTGCGTAGCCATGCACCATGGCCCCCCGCGCTCGAATGGGTGGCGGTGTTGGCCGCACCGTAGGCAGACCTCGGAGCAGCCGGCGGTGTTCTGGTGCGAGACGCGCCAGACGTGCGCGTCGGACGGTGAGCGCATCGGATCTTGTCGCATGCTACGGTGCGCCCCCATGTGGTGGACCCTCCTGCTTCGCCTCGCCCTCGTGTACCGCGTTGCCCTCGCGCTCGGCCTGCACTGCCCCGACGAGCTCGCCATTGCGATCGCGCGGGCGGCACCATCGGACGAGGACGCAGCACTCCTGGTGGTGTGGGCCGCTGCGGAGAGTGGTCTCCAGCAGAATCCCCGCCCCTGGTCCCAGGACGCGCGAGACGGCCTCTCGAACGGCTATCTGCAGCTCCGTGGCGAGGCGGGCATCCTCGGCGCTGAGGGGCAGGTCCGGGCCTGGCTCGATCTGCGCGGCCGCTACGCAGCCCTTTGCGGCGACGACGGCCTGCGCGGCATCGCCTCGGGGCGGTGCGACCGGGGCGGGGCGCTGGTGGCGCGGAGGCTGGCGCTGGCTCATCGGCTGCTCGGCGCGGAGTGTGACGATACACGCCCGCCGTCGCCGCTCTCTCTAGTTGTCAAGGCCGGAGGGAGCTGACGAAGGCGGGGTCGCGATCTCCTGGCCGTCGCGATGGCCT
>Ga0209415_10014283_pt1 | contig 12976 bp, 7 predicted proteins | sample PeaSoiSIISIP2007_FD_187696 | JGI IMG/M metagenome (GOLD analysis project Ga0209415, IMG submission 187696) | Peat soil microbial communities from Weissenstadt, Germany - SII-SIP-2007 (SPAdes) (version 2) | ecosystem: Environmental > Terrestrial > Soil > Wetlands > Peat | place: Germany...
AGCGACGGCGAGGAGATCTACTTCAACGTGGCCTTCAAGCCGACGGCGACGATCATCAAGCTCCAGGCGACCGTGGACGTGAACGGAAAGCCCGTGGAGATGATCGGCAGGGGCCGCCACGACCCGTGCGTCCTGCCGCGGGCCGTGCCGATCGTGGAGGCGATGGCGGCGCTCGTGCTCGTCGACCACTGGATGCGCAACGCCGCGCAGAACCAGGTCTTCAAATTCTGAGCGATCCCGATGACAAGCCCCTGGTGTACCTCGTTCTCGGGGCAGCCGGCTCCGGACGGAGGGAGGTTTTGGCGGACCTGATCGAGGGGGGCCTCGGCGAGGGGGACAGGCCGTCGGTGCTGCTGTCCGAGCGGGAGCGGGCCGGGGCCGCCGACGCGAGGTTGGGGAGGGTCGCCCGCTGGCGCCCGCTGCCGGAGGCCGCGGTCGACGCCGAATTCCCCGCGGACGCGACCCATGTGTTCATCGTCCTCGACGGCAGGCGCAACCCGGTCGACCAGATCGAGGCGTTCAAGGCGTGGCTGGCCGGCAATGCGGCCGAGGTCGCCCGGGTCCTCTGCGTGGTGGACTGCCAGCTCGCGCAGAGGCACCCGAAGCTCCTCGCGTGGTTCGAGGCCTGCATCCATTTCTCGGACGCCGTTCTCCTCAACCACCGGGAGGGGGTCCCCAACAAGTGGGTGGGGGACTTCCGGGCGAAGTTCGAGGACAGGTTCTACCCCTGCCTCTTCGAGTACGTGAAGGAGGGGCGCGTCCGCAACCCCGCCCTCGTCCTCGCCCCGGTGGCGCGGCGGATGTCCCACGTCTTCGACGAGCAGGAGTGGATCGCCGCCGACGACGAGGACGAGGCAAAGGACGGCGACGAGGACGAGATGAAGCCCGAGGAGGATCACTACCTCGAGCGCAGGGCCGGCGGCCGGCGGGTCCACGAGATCCCGCGCATCGAGGACTTCCTCCCGGGACCCGGGGAGTAGAGCGGCGCTACGGGATCCGAAGCTCCGTGCCGATCGCGAGAGTCCCCTCGTTGGGCATCACGTCCCGATTGGCCTGGTAGATGGCCTGCCACCTGCCAGCGGTGCCGTAGTATTCGAGCGAGATCTTCGTCAGCGTGTCGCCCTCGACCACGATGTGCGTCCGCTGCGCCGGGGCCTGGGTCGGGGCCGGGGTGGGCGCCTGCAGCGCCGCGACCGCGGCCGACGGGCGCACCGGCAGCGCCCTCTTTAGCCGGCTGTTTTCGTCCTGCACGAGCGCAGCCGAGCGCATCGCCGCGGCCAGCCGATCCGACAGGTCGGCAACCTGCCTCTCCAGGGCGCCCCTGTCGGCCGCCGCGGCCCTGGACGCGTCCGCGCCCTTCTGCGCGTCCGAGAGCTGGGCGCGGGCGGCGGCGAGATCGCTCCTTGTCTTTTCGAGCTCCGCGGCGAGCGCCTGGGCCTTGGCCCCGCCGTCGGCCGCCGCGCTCGCGGCCCCCAGCGCCTGGCGGGCGGAGGCCAGCTCTGCGGCCCTGGCGGCGTCCTGCGCCTCGAACCGGACCCTTGCGGCCTGCGCGTTCCTGAGCGCCTGGGCGAGCAGGCTGTGGGCCGTGTCCAGGTCCCGATTGGTCTTCTCGAGCTCGGCCGCCAGGGCCTGCGCCCTGGCGCCTGAGTCGCCCGTCGCCTTGAGCGCCGCCTCGTCCGCGGCCGCCTTTGCGGCGAGAGCCGCCCCGTCGGAGGATCGTTTCGCGAGGTCCGTCTCAAGCGACGCGATCCGCGAGGCCGCCTGCGCCTTCGCGGTCTCCCCGTCCTTTAGCGCCTGGGAAAGCTGGGCGCGAAACGAGCCGAGGTCGCCCCTTGTCTGCTCCAGTGTCGCGGTCCGGGCGGAGGCGTCGGCCTTCGCCTCGTCCGCGCCCTTTAGCGCCTGCGCCAGCTGGTTCCGTGTCGCGGCGAGATCGTTCCTGGATTGCGCGAGGTCCGCGGCGAGGGCCTGGGTCCTTGCGCCGGAGTCGCCCGCGGCCTTGAGCGCCGCCTCGTCCGCGGCCAGCCTGCCGGCGAGCGCCTCGGCTTCCGATGAGCGCCTCGCCAGGTCCGCCCCGAGCGACGCAATCCGGGCCGCCGCGGCCGACTTGGCGGATTCCGCGCCCTTGACCGACTGGGTGAGCTGCGTGCTGACCGAGCCGAGCTCGCCGGTCGCCTTCTCGAGGGCCGCGGTGAGGGCCGAAGCATTGGCCTTCGCGGCGTCCGAGTTCCTGCGTTCCTGCGTCAGCAGGGCGTGAGTCGCATCGAGGTCGCCCTTGGTCTTCTCGAGTTCCGCGGCGAGGGCCTGGGCCCTGGCGCCGGAGTCGCCTGTCGCCTTGAGCGCCGCCTCCTCGGCGGCCGCCTTGGCGGAGAGCGCCTCGGCTTCCGAAGAGCGTTTCGCCAGGTCCGTCTCGAGCGACGCGATCCGGGCCGCTGCGGCCGACTTGGCCGATTCAGCGCCCTTGACCGCCTGGGTGAGCTGGGTGCTGACCGAGCCGAGTTCGCCGGTCGTCTTCTCGAGGGCCGTGGTGAGGGCCGACGCATTGGCCTTCGCGGCGTCGGTGTTCCTGCGTTCCTGCGTCAGCAGGATGTGAGTCGAGTCGAGATCGCCCTTTGCCTGTGCGAGCTCGGCGGCGAGGGCCTGGGCCCTGGCGCCGGAGTCGCCTGTCGCCTTGAGCGCCGCCTCGTCCGCGGCCGCCTTGGCGGAGAGCGCCCCGGTTTCCGAGGACCGCTTTGCCAGGTCCGCCTCCAGCGAGGCGATCCGCGCCGCCGCATCCGCCTTTGCGGACTCCTGCCCCTTGAGGGCCTGGGAAAGCTGGGCGCGAACCGAGCCGAGATCGCCCCTTGTCTGCTCCAGTGTCGCGGTCCGGGCGGAGGCTTCGGCCTTCGCCTCGTCCGCGTTCCTGAGCGCCTGCGCCAGCTGGGCGCGGGAATTCTCGAGGTCTCCCTTGGTCTTACCGAGTTCGGCGGCGAGGGCCTGGGCCCTGGCTCCCGTGTCGCCCGTGGCCTTCAGTGCCGCTTCGTCCGCGGCCAGCTTGGCGGTGAGCGCCTCGGCGTTCCTCAGCGCCTGCGCGGCCTTGTCATTGGACACGGCGAGATCGCTCCTGGCCCGGGCGAGCTCCGCGGAGGACGCTGTGTTCTGCGCCTCGAGGCGACTCCTTTCATCTTTGGCGGCCGACTTGGCTGTCTCCTGATCCTTTAGTGCCTGGGCAAGCTGGGTGCGAGCGGAGCCAAGGTCGCCGTTTGCGCGCTCGAGTGCCGCGGATTGAGCGGACGCCTCACCCCGTGCGCTCTCGGCGGCCGCGCTGGCGGCTTCGAGAGCCTTTCGCGTGGAGGCGAGCTCCGTGGCGAGGGCCTGCGCCTTGGCTCCCGCGTCGCCCGTGGCCTTCAGTGCCGCCTCGTCCGCCGCCAGCTTGGCCGTCAGCGCCTCGGCGTTCTTCAGCGCCTGCGTGGCCTTGTCATTGGACGCGGCGAGATCGCTCCTGGCCCGGGCGAGCTCGGCGGAGGACGTGGCGTTCTGTGCCTCGAGGCGACTCCTTTCATCTTCCGCCGCCACCTTGGTCGCCTTCTGATCCTTGAGAGCCTCGGCAAGTCGGGTGCGAGCCGCGTCACGATCGCCCTTGGCCTGCTCGAGTGCCGCGGATTGTGCGGACGCCTCACCCCGTGCGCTCTCGGCGGCCGAACTGGCGGCTTCGAGGGCCTTTCGCGTGGACGCGAGCTCCGTGGCGAGAGCCTGCGCCCTGGCTCCCGTGTCGCCTGTGGCCTTCAGTGCCGCTTCGTCCGCCGCCAGCTTGGCCGTCAGCGCCTCGGAGTTCCTGAGCGCCTGCCCGAGCTGGTTATTGGACGCGGCGAGATTGCCCTTCGCCTGCGCGAGCTCCGCGGCGGACGCGGAGTTCTGCGCCTCGAGGCGGCCCCTTTCGTCTGCCGCGGCCGCCTTGGCCGTCTCCTGATCCTTGAGTGCCTGGGCAAGCTGGGTGCGAGCCGCGTCGCGATCGCCCTTGGCCTGCCCGAGTGCCGCGGATTGGGCGGAGGCGTCGGCCTTCGCCTCGTCCGCGCTCTTGATTGCCTGGGCAAGCTGGGCACGGGAGTTCTCGAGATCGCCCTTGGTCTTTCCGAGCTCGGCGGCGAGGACCTGGGCCCTGGCGCCCGTGTCGCCCGTGGACTTCAGTGCCGCTTCGTCCGCGGCCAGCTTGGCCGTCAGCGCCTCGGCGTTCCTTAGCGCCTGCCCGGCCTTGTCATTGGACGCGGCGAGATCGCCTTTCGCCTGCGTGAGCTCCGCAGCGGACGCTGCGTTCTGCGCCTCGAGGCGGCTCCTTTCGTCTGCCGCGGCCGCCTTGGCTGTCTCCTGGTCCTTGATTGCCTGGGCAAGCCGGGTGCGGGAATTCTCAAGATCGCCCTTGGTCTTTCCAAGCTCGGCGGCGAGGGCCTGGGCCCTGGCGCCGGAGTCGCCCGCAGTCCTTAGCGCAGCCTCGTCCGCCGCCAGCTTGGCCGAGAGCGTCCCCAGTTCGGAAGAACGCGCGGCCAGGTCGGCCTTGAGAGCGGCGATCCTCGATGCCGCCTCGGTCTTGTCCTTTTCCTCGCCCTTGAGCGCCTGGTCGAGCTGGGTGCGAACCGCGTCGCGATCGCCCTTGGCCTGCGCGAGCGCGGCGGATTGGGACGACGCCTCCCTCCTTGCGTTGTCGGCGGCCGCGTTCGCGGCTTCGAGCGCCTGTTGGGTCGAGGCAAGCTTGGCGGCGAGGGCCTGGGCCCTGGCGCCCGAGTCGCCTGTGGCCCTTAGCGCCGCCTCATCCGAGGCCAGTTTGGCGGAGAGCGCGTCCGCATCCGAGGAGCGCTTCGCCAGGTCCTGTTCGAGGGAGGCGACCCTGGAGGCCGCCTCGGACTTTGCCGCGTCAGAATTCCTGACGGCCTCCGCGAGCTGGGTGCGCGCCGCGCCGAGGGCGCTTTTGGCCTGCGCAAGCTCGGCGGCGAGGGCCTGGGCCTTGGCCCCCGAGTCACCCGTGGCCTTTAGCGCCGCCTCGGCCGTGGCCAGCCTGGCAGAAAGCGCCTCCGCCTCGGAGGTTCGCGCCGCCAATTCCTTTTCGAGCGACGCGGACCAGGTGACTTCCTGCTTCTTTGCGTTCGCGGCGGCGACATTTGCGGCGTCGAGCGCCTGGTGGGCGGAGGCAAGTTCGGCAGCCTTGGCGGCGTCCTGGGCCTCCAGGCGGTTCCTGGCGTCGGCTGACTCGGCCCTCGACGCCTCGGCGGTCCTGAGCGCCTCCGCAAGCTGGCTGCGGGTCGCGCTGAGTTCGCCCTTTGACCGTTCGAGTTCCTCGGAGAGCGCCTGGGCATTTGAGCCCGCCGCGCCTGCCGCCCTGAGCGCCGCCTCATCGGCCGCCAGTTTGGCCGAAAGTGCGTCCGCTTCCGACGAGCGCCTAGCCAGGTCCCTTTCGAGTGCGGCAATCCGGGTGGCCGCCTCCTTCTTCGCATCCCCGGCCGCGGCCTTGGCATCCTCGAGCGCCTTTCTCGCGGTGGCGAGCTCCGCCACCTTGCCGCTGTCCTGCGAGTCCAGGAGGTCCTTGTTTTCCCTGAGCGCCGCCACGGCCTCGGTCAGCTCGCGGCTGCGTTCGTCAAGCTGCTGGGACAGTTGCTGGTTCAGGGCTGTCTGCTGGGCGACGGTATCCTGGAGCTCCTTGGCCTTCGATCGAAGCTCGCCAAGCTCGGTCTCCGCCGTCGGCGGCGTCATCTGGGCAACGAGGAGGTCAGCCTCCGACTTCTGCTCCTTGGCGGGTGCCGCGGCCCCCTTGCCGGGAGTGGGCGCGGCGGCTGTCCGGGCGGCCGCGGCTGGCACGCCCAGACGCGTGCGGACCAGGCCGAGCCGCCGTTTGCCCTCGGCGAGCTCGTCGTCGCTCATCCGCGCGACAAGGACGCCGATATACGTGCCCCTGCTGCCCTGATCCGATGCGAGCGTCAGCCAGACATAGGCCTCGGCCCGGTCCACCGGTATCCCGCGGCCCTCGGCATAGGCCAGTCCCAGATTGTACTGGGCGACCGCATTGCCGGTTTCCGCCTTTGCGCGAAGCGCCGCGAGCTCGGGAGGCAGGGGATCGGCCGCCACGGCCGTTGCGGCAAGGCCGAATGCAATGAGGGCGAATGCGAGGCGGCCGGGAGTGCGCATTTGCCTATGTCCTATGTGGCCGCGATTCCTGATACAACCCGCATCCGTGTCCCATTGATCCTGCATGCCTTAGGTTGCCCGGATTGACGAGTTTTTAGCGCGGCACCCGCTCGCCGGAATTCCGGCGATTTCCGAGCAACGCCATTTCTGCTTGCCGTTGATTTTGACGCGGGCGTAGTTGTCCCCCTCTTTGGATTACGAAGCAGGGCGTTGACGCCGGTTCTTTGCTCTCCCTTCCCGCTACGTTCGTTTTGGGAAACTGCCGGGACAGGGTAAATTGGTCTTCATGCCCAGGTGGTGGAATTGGTAGACACGCAGGTCTCAGAAGCCTGTGCCTTATCAGCATGGAGGTTCGAGTCCTCTCCTGGGCACCAACGATTTATGAGAAAACGACCAGATGTGTATTACACTTCATTTCTACGCCCGCGACTTCGTACTGATCGCGGTGAGAGCTTCGATGGCGGCGTGCCACGACGCTGTGGAATCAAGGGCAAAACCTTGCAGGACGCCCAACGCCGGTCCCCATGCGCGCGCTAATGCCGGGGGGAAAGCGTCCCCAATGCAATCGGGTTGGACGAAGCGATATTCAACAGCGAATGAACGGGCCTGGGCGAGAAGGGCGTCAAGCAGCGGCGCCCGGGCCTCATCATCGAGTCCGGCCTCGCCCAGTACCCGCGCCATCCGAATTTTGCGCGTGGTTATGGCCTCCAATTCGACGCGAAGGGCCTGCTCCTCGGGCGTGAACTCGCGCAGGGCGGCATCCACGCCGTCCGGGAACAGGGTCCGACTGCCCCGTTGGGTGAGCGACAAGAGCCCGGACTCGGCCAAGCGCGAAAGGGCGTCGTGTGTGGCCTGTTCGACAACCTGCAGATGTACGGGTGCCAGAGGATCGCCATGGCCGGCCCCGAAGTATTCGTGGTGCAGCGATTCGAGATGAGATCTCCATTGGGCGGCGTTTCCTTCCACCACAACGTACAGTACACTGTGGGCGCCTTCTGCGGGATAGCGCTCCTCACAGTGCAGTAAGGCGCCGTTGATTCGTTCGCGCGCCGCTTTGGCGAAAGCCATCGGCCGATCTGACGAAAACAACGGCGGCGACACAGAGGAATCTGCCGGAACCAATTGTTCAAGTCTCGCCAGAAATGCCTGCTTACCGCTTTTCAGCTTGATCGCCTTAATGTCACCCAAGCGGTCGAGTACACCGTCAGAAAGCGCCTGCTTGTTAGCCAGAGTATCGAGCATTCGGTGCTCAATGGTATTCTCGGAAACCAGATTGATCACCGTCACGGGGCGTGTCTGGTGCTTGCGCCAGGCCCGGGCGATTCGCTGTTCCAGCTTGGCGGGGTTCCAGGGCAGGTCGCAGTTCACAACGACGCTCGCAACTTGGAGGTTTAGCCCGGTGGCGCCCGAGTCGGTGCTCAGAAATACCCGGCACGTATCTTCGTTCTTGAAGGCATTGATTTCGGCACGGCGACGGAGCTGCGGCACCGAACCGGTATGCCAGGCATGGCCGAGCTTTAGCCGCCGGCAGGCATCCCGCGCCAATTCGAGCATTCGCTCCCACTCGGAGAACACGATCACTTTGGCCTCGTTGAGACGGCAGTCATCCAGGATTTTTTCCAGCTCGGCCAGCTTGGGGCACGTCCTGTCGCCGGAATTAAGGATGTAATTCGTGTCGCAGACCATGCGCATCATTGCCAACTCGCGCATCAACTTGTCCTGCTCCTGCGGCGTCAGCGGACGACGCCTGGCTTTGGCGGCCAGTTGCGCGACGACGGCCTCGTGCCCCTCATATTCCGTCTGCTGCTGCGGACTTAGGCGAATGAACCGGTTGTGGTCGGTGCGGTCCGGCAATTCTGACTCCACGTCGGACTTCCGGCGCCGTAGCATTCGGGGTCGGATCCGTTCGCGCAAGTCTTCGAGATTGCGGTAATCCGAAGGACGACCGCGGTCGTCGAAAACATAATATTCGCGGTTAAATCGGAACAGTGGCCCTAGTATCTTTGGATCGATGAAATCCATCAGCGAATACAGCTCATCGATACGGTTCTCAATCGGGGTGCCGGTAAGGACGAAAGCGTACCGGCTGCGCAGGCGCTTGACCGCTTGGGTCGTCTTGGCGCTCCAATTCTTGATCCTCTGCGCCTCGTCCAAGACCACGATGTCCGGCTGCAATTGCGCATTCGCATCCAGCGAATCGGAGCGCATTTGCTCGTAGTTCACTACGGTGAAGAATGCCGCGCCATCGCGGGCGTAGGCCCGCAGGCGTTCCCGGCGCGGCCCGAACACCAAGCGGCATGACAGGTTGGTGAACTTTCGGATCTGCTCTTCCCACTCGGTCTTAAGCGATGCCGGTGCGATGACCAGGACACGACCGGCCTGTCCCAGCCGGTGGAGCAGAGCGCAGGCGGCAATAGCCTGGATCGTCTTGCCGAGGCCCATTTCGTCGGCGAGGAGCGCCCGTCCATTGAAAGCGAGATGCAGCATGCCTTCGCGTTGGTAGGGATACAGGGGAACCTTGGTTTCCTGGGCCGGCCATTCGCCACTTTGAACCCGCGCCTCGTAGTCGCGGCGCATTCGCTTGCGGTCCTCCAAGTGGCGCAGCGTTTCAAGCCAGGGCGCTACGTCCTGGGAAATCCTCAACGTTGGGGCACGGCGAGCTAACGTTTCCAAAGCCTCAGCCGGCTCCGGATGGATCAGGTTGCCGTCTGGGTCGAACCATGTCCGGCACGAGGGAGGAAGGGCCGATCGACCCCGACTCAGGCGAAGGTGCCCCTTCACGGGATCCAGCACCAAGTCACACCGCGGGGACTGGGAGCCGGCGGCGAGGGCGAAGGCGCGCTTTTTCCTCTTGGCCAAATTCAGGAGAACCGCTTCCACGTGCTTGCACGTTCCAAGGCCATTGATTCTGAAATCAACGCACGTGCAGGAACATTGCCGCTCGCGGAGTTCGCGAATCTCCACATCATAGGCCATGCCACTGCGTGACCGCACTTGGAAATTTGAAAAGATAGGATGGCGCAGATCCGTGCGAACGATCCCGAACGCTTCGGAGCGCGCCCGCAGGCGGCGCCGGTTGACTTCGTCCTCGTCGCTCGTTTTCCAATTATGGATCGAAGGGACTGCTATTTCGTCTATTCGGGGGACGTCCTTGGCCATATCGGGTATCATGGTTTCCCAGCGGAACGGGTCAATCCGCTCAAGAAAGCGAGTGCACGAATTCGAACGGACTATGCGAAGATTTTCACACAGCGCGGAGCCAGATTAACGGAATTCGACGCCAGGACTTGGTCGTGATGCCCGGTTGCAATACTTGACTCCGATTCACCTCAAGTTCACGGTTTTGAAATGAGTTTGCTCGAGCTAAAGCAGGAGGTTTCTCGCTTGAATAAGCGTGAGCGCCGGGAGCTCCATGCCTATCTCATTCGCCTACGGCATAACACGCCAGAATGGAAGAAGGCGACTGCCAAACGTATTAAAGCCATGCAGGCCGGACGGCGGGTTACCGCCGAGGATCTGGAAGCCCGCATCGGTCGTGGCTGACTTAAGGCAGTACCGGCCAAATTTCTCCGACTTGGCGGCGGAATTCATACTTTCGCTTCCAAAGGGCCGCCAGCGGAAAGTAATGGATAGGGCCTATGAATTGGCGCGCTATCCGTTCATCGAGAGCGACTATTCGGTAGTGGATGGCGAAGGTCATGTCATTGACCATCTCTTGGTGGATGGTGTGCTATTTCGGTCCTCAGGGCTTGCACGGCCTCCGGAGGATCATCTGCTGCGATGAATGCTCTCACGTACGCTCCGACGCCGTTCTCGTCGTCGGCCAGCGGGAGGATGAATTCTGCCAGCCTCTTAGCGCCTCGCCGGGCAAGTCTTGATGCTTCAGGTTTCATTTTGATCGATGGTGAATGATGCAGGCTCGAGAACGCGGCAAAGACACAATTCAAGTGCGATTTGTCACCCGCTGATGATCCGCGTTCTTGTTGATTTGAATGCCGACAAACGCATACTTCAAAGCTACTTGCATTTGTGCCTTTATCAGGTGTTTTTTCGTCCGTGAAGATCCCCAAGGGCCATCGCCCGTGTCCGGCTCTCGGTGCCCCGATCAGCTCTGCCGACTGCGGAGCGGGTCGCAATAGCGCGATTACCTGTCCGCCGACCTGCGTCTTCAATCCCTTCGCGCCTCCCGGATATGATTTCTGGTTGCGCCTGGACGACACCTGGATGCCCAAGGCTGTCGCCTGGGTTGTTAGCTGCGTGGGCGAGGAGGAATTTCGCGAGACGGTCGAGGATTTCCGCCCGGAGGGGGACACGGGGGACATGCCCGACCTGGACCTGGCCTTCCCCGCAGCGGTACATTGGCTCCTCGCCGGGTTCCGGAACGACGAGGGACAGACGTTGGGTGAACACTGGGAGAAGGCCGGTTGGCCCGGGCTAAACAATGACGAGCGTGTCATGAGCGGGTATCGTTGTCGGTCATTTGCGACCCTGCTTGAAGTCCAGCGCGTGGTTGATGCCCAGAGCGTTTCCGCGGTCGACCTCTGGGCCGGGAAAGGAGCAAAGCCGTTCCTGATGGTGGATCGGATGGCGGCCGGAAAATTCCGACCCTTCGAACTGGTCTTGAGCTGGGTTACCCCCTATCCCCATTTCGCCCGCTTCGTCGGGTCGGCCGTTGCTGTGCCGCGCAATCTAAAGGAGGCTTTCGAGAGCGAATGGAGGGCGTTCACGAAGGAGGAATTGACCCTGAAGCGAAAGCCCACGCCCAGCCAGATGAAGGAGATGCTAGCCATGGATTTTGGCTACGCCGTTGATCTGGTGCGTGATGTGGGGCAGGAGTCGATGCAGCACATGCTGCGCGGTTCAGACATCGAGGTTTGCCGCACTTATTACAGCATTGTCGGCGCACGACTCCAGGTTCTCGAGGCGCTGCGGAACCTGCCCGAATTCGAACCCGATGATAAACCTTCGGAGGAGAATCTGCCTGAATCCGACTCGTTTGTATGGCTTCGGCGCGGCGAGTCGAAGCGGATCGAAGCGTCCATGCCCGAGGCTTTTCGCCATTCCGATGATGAGTCAGCAGGCGTTGGCGTCCTCGGACGGATCTCGGTGGGACAAGCGGAAGTCATGGTGCAGGCAATGGGCAGGCTGAAGAGCGACTTCGCGCGAGCTCGCCTGGCCGAGATCTTCGGCCCTCAGCTTCGTTTCGAGCGGGACAGTCGGATCAATTTGGCGTTGCAAATGGCCGAGCGGCTTGAACGAGAGGGGAACGCGGGGGGAGATGGCGACCTCGCGGATACTCCCTCCAAACGACAGAGCAAACCTAACCCCGAAATCCCTCCCGAAGCCAAGGCCCAGCTGATCCGGACAGCCATGGAGAGACACTTTCAGGGCCTGGCTGACGCGAAATTGCCAATCTTCGGCGGCCGCTCGGCGCGCGAAGCTGCGCGTGACCCTGCGTCCCGTCCCGCAGTGGTTTCATGGGTCAAGGACCAGTGGAACAACACGATCGGGCTCGGCCAACGCGACGGGGTCCTCCTGGACGACTTCCCGCGAAAGCTTGCGAGGGAATTGGGCCTCGATGAGTTGCTGGACCTCTGAAGGCCTTGCCGCGGATGTTGGAGCCCTCCGATGAGAACATTTGAACAACTGCCCGTTGATTTCATTTGACGGCGGCCCTCGTATGGTAAAGAATACCTGTCATGGTAAAGACTCATATATCAAGTAAAGGGCAGACTACGATCCCGGCGAAATTTCGTGCTCGTTGGAAATCGGCGGAGGTTGTTTGGGAGGATTTGCCAGATGGCAGCGCACAGGTCAGGCCAGTGCCTGACATCATGTCGCTCTTGGGCTCCGCCCACACACGAAAAGCCCGGGATCTCGGCGAGAAGAGCAAGGCGCGCTTGGGATGGGCTGAAATGAGTGAAAGGGGGAGGCCAAAGAGGTGAGTCCTCGTTATCATCTCGATGCCAACGTCGTGCTCCGCTTTCTGCGGAATGACGACACAAAGCAGTCCCCTGCCGCGGCAAGATTGTTTGCGAGCGCGAAGGCGGGAAAGGTTCGATTGACAATCTCGGCCGTCACTGTTGCCGAAGCCTTCTACGTCCTTTCTCGGGTCTACAAGCATACGAAGGCTGATGCCGCTGCGAAACTGCTGCCGTTGATGCAGTCCGATGTGCTTGAAGTTGACAACCGTCCTCGGATCCTTGATGCGCTGCAACGGGTCGCAAGGGCGAACGTGGACTTTGGTGATGGATATTTGGCGTCCACAGCAGTTGAGCATGGCGACGGGATCGCATCATTCGATGAAGATCTCCAATCTTTCAGAGATGTCGCAACTGTTGTTCCGACTTGAGTCCGGCCAACTGACGAAACCCCCGCAAAGCGGCCATTGGAGGCCTTGGCTCACTTCATCAAGACGTGCGGAGTCAACATCTGCCCCTCCAGCCTCTGGGTGACTGAGCACTTGTCAGGTGTCACAAAATTCATAACATTGATACCCATCGCAACGCTCGACCTATGACCTTCAGGCTCTACACCGATGTTGCACTCGCGCACGACCTGCCGAAATACCGGCTTTGTCGCGGCGATCTCGTGCGGTTGGTTGAGCATCATGTCTCGTCAACAGGTGAGGAGGGCTATTCTGCCGAGGTTCTGGGCGCAAAGGGACAGACATTGACTGTAATTGCCGTCGCGGCAGCATCTCTCGAAGCCCTCCGGGACGACGAAGTTTTGAGCGTTCGGGCAATGGTGGTCTAGCCGAACCTTCGCTACTGGAGGGTGTGGGCAGAGATAACTCGTTGATTTGCAAGGTGAGGATCTCGTAGGT
>Ga0209415_10014284_pt1 | contig 12976 bp, 9 predicted proteins | sample PeaSoiSIISIP2007_FD_187696 | JGI IMG/M metagenome (GOLD analysis project Ga0209415, IMG submission 187696) | Peat soil microbial communities from Weissenstadt, Germany - SII-SIP-2007 (SPAdes) (version 2) | ecosystem: Environmental > Terrestrial > Soil > Wetlands > Peat | place: Germany...
TACCACCGCACGTTCTGGACGCGTGGGCCGATGCAGATGGCCTTCGCCGTCAAGGATGGCGTGCCTTCCGCGCGCTTCGAAACCAACGCGACCGCCTCGATGCTGTTCCGCCACGTCGACTTCGACCTCGCGGATTACCACGTTCTCAATTGGCGCTGGTACATCGAGCAACCGATCGAAAGCCCGCTCGACGAGCGCACGCGCGAAGGCGACGACCACCCCGCACGCTTGTTCCTGGTGTTTCGGACCGCCAGCGGAGAGGAGCGCCGGATGGAGATCATCTGGGGCAACAGGCTCAAAGCCGGGGACTACAAGTATATCGGAGGATTTCCCCATTACGTCGCCGATGGCGGCGACGAGAATGTCCGTCAATGGCGGAACGAGGAAATCGACCTGCGAGAGATCTATCGCCACATCTGGCCGGATGGCGCGCCGGCTCATCTCATCGACATCGCGATCTTCTGCGATTCCGATGAGACCCGAGGCCCTTGCTGTCATGCTCGCGGCCGGAGCTCTCGCCACGGTCGGTGCGACCGGCAGCGCGTCCGCCGGCGGATGGGGCCACCTACGTCGGCCACGGCTTCGGCGGCGTGAACGTCGTCGCGGTGAACTGGATCTCGCGGATCGCCTTGAGGCTGCGGGCGCCGTAGCGGAACGGGATGATGAGGCGCAAAGGCGCGCCGTGCTGCGGCGGGATGGGCTCGTCATTGAGCTGCCAGGCGAGGACGACCTGCGGGTGCATGAGCGTCGACATGTCCTCGTCGATGAAGTAGCCATCCGAGCCGACCAGCCGGCCGTAATGCGCGAAGTTCTGGGCGCCGACCGCCTGGGCGAAATCGGAGAAGCGCACGCCGGTCCACTTCACGGTGCCGCGCGGCATGGGCGCGCCGCATTGCAGGCGCACCACGTAGGAATGGCGCGGCAGCTTTTCCAGCACGTCGAACGTCAGGGTGCCGGAGAGCTTGGCGGTGCCGCGGGCGTCGACCTTGACCTTCATCTTGCGGAAATCGTATTCGCCCTCGGGCGTCTGGTTCTTGGTGCGCCACAGCACGCCCGTGATGGCGCCGGCCTCCTGGGGCGTGTACTCGACGGCCGAGCCGTCGGGCTTGAGCGGCAGCGTCGTGATGTTGCGAAGCTGGGTGTCGACGAGGGTATCGGGCTGCGGCGGCGTCGCGGCCTGCGCGGCGAGCTCCTCGGGCTTGAGCGCAGCAAGGGACAGCCCGGCCAGCGCCGTTGCGGAGAACTGCATGGTCTCGCGTCGAGACATCTTCATCGCCCACCTCCCGTATTGGCCGCGGTTCGAATGCGGTTGTCGCCGTGAGAGTAGCGCATTTTGCGGCTGGATGGATACCGGCTTTCTCAATGAATCGCGGGCGCCGCGGTTCTTCTCCCTGCCGCGCTATCCGGCCTGACTCGCCTCGACCTGGCGCGCCTGCAAGCGCGCCGCCTTGACGCGGAGCGCTTTGCGGCCGGCGGCGCCCAGCGCGAACACGAGACCGAAGGCGAGGACCTGCCAGGCCGGCGGAACGCCGATGTCCAGCGTCGCCAGGGTGAAGTTGTTGGCGAGCGTCCCCAACGGCTCGTAGCCGCGACGCCCCCACAGCCAGCCGGCCTCCGACAACGCCGTGAAAACGCAACACCCCGCGGCGAGCATCGCCAGCGCCTTCGCGTCGGCGCCCCGCCCGTAGCGGTCGAGCACCCTCCACGCCATCAGCCAGACGAAGATTCCGGTCAGCATGTACTGCTCGCCGTAGGTGCCGCGCGCCAGCACGACGTGGAGGACCGCCAGTCCGCTGATGACGTAATTGGTGTTGTGCAGCCGCTGCCAGTTTTTCGCGCCCATGCGCCGGATCGCGGCATCGAGCGACGTCACGCCCAGCGCGATCAGCCCGATGGTCGAGAGGCTCGCGACGATCAGCGTCGCCCGCGTCACCGTCTCGTTGACGATGAAGGCAAAGTTCCAGGAGCGCAGGGCGAAATAGATGACGATGTGGCCGACCGTGTAGAGGAGCGCCGTGACCCCGATCATGCGTCGCACGTCGACGAGGGCGGGCCAGCGGAACACCGTGAGCGCCGGCGTCACCGCGAGCGCCAGCAGCAGGATCCACGTCGCCCACACGCCCGACCAGAACGTCATGCCGCCGAGCGCGATCGGAAGCATGCCGTATTCGCCGATGGCGACCTGCCAGGCGAACCGGATCGCCAGCAGCACCATGAGGGCGAACGTGCTCGCCTTGAGCCAGGAAAACCGGCGAGCCCTGTCTTGCCATGGCCAGATCCACCGCACGTCCACCCCCTCCGTTGAAATGAAATTTCTCCCCGGGCCGTGCGGCACATTATTGCAAGCCGGCGCCGCGATCCAGGCCCGCCCCAAGCCTCACAAAAGCCATACCGAGTTACAAGCTTCATTACCCGTGGGGAGTGCGCTTACGGGCTGTGTGCAAAGTTCCGGTACAGTCAAATGGCTGACTACTATCCGTCGATCGCCCAGGCGGTGAACGGTCTGGAAGTGAACACGGTGGTGACGCGCCGGTCGATCTACGATCGTGCGCGGGCCGCCATGGTGGCACAGCTGCGCAGCCTGGCGCCGGCGCTGAGCGAATCCGCCATCGAGCGCGAGCTGTCGGCGCTCGAGGTGGCGATCAGGAAAACCGAGGCGGAGAACCTGCGCCGTTCGCGCACGCCTGCACCGCCCCCGCCCGCCAGGCAACCCGATCCGCCGCGCATGCCGATCCGGCAATTCGATCTGCCGCGCCTGCCGATTCGGCAATTCGATTCACCGCCTCCACCGATCCAAGACGACGGCGGCGAACCGGAGTTCAGGTTCCCGCGAAATCCTTCGCCGTCTTGGGCGGCCCGCTCGCACTCGCACATTCTCGGGCCCAGTCCGGTCGTGCCGCAACGCAGCCCGACGCCGCCGCGCAACCCGGCGCCGCCGCGCGACCCGGCGCCGTACCGCAGCCCGCCGGAGCCGCGCAGCTTCATGAAGGAGACGACAGCTCCGGCGGCAACATGGTCGCCGGGCCCACGGCGCAAGCTCGCAGCCTTGACCATCACGGGCCTGCTCGTTTTCGCCGTTACGGCGGCAACGGGCGTGTTCATGGGACCCGAGATCATTACCGCATTCCGCGGCCTCACAAATTCCGACGAAGCCGCCGCCCCCCCCGCACGCGGCAATGGGGGCGCCCAGCCGAAAATCGCGGAACGTATCGGTTTCACACCGGCGGTGTCGCCGAGCACGAACATCAATCCGTTGGTTGCCCAAAAGGTCATGCTCTACGAAGAAGATGCGGCCGAGCCCGCCGGCAGGAGCTTTGGCGGCAGCGCGGATTGGCGCACCGAGAGCATCTCGCCGGGCGCCGGCCAATCGCCGACGCTGGCGTTGCGCGCTGATATCGAAATTCCGGATCAGCATATCGGCGTGCGCTGGACGCTGCGAAACAACGACGATGCCGCGATGTCGGCGAGCCACACCATGGAAATCATGTTCTCGCTGCCGCCGGATTTTTCCCATGGCGGCATCTCCCGGATTCCGGCCGTGCTGATGAAGCAGGCGGAATCCGCCCCGGGCATTCCGCTTGCGGGGCTGGGCGTGAAGGTCAGTTCCAACATCTTCCTGATCAGCCTGTCATCGGCCGACGCCGACGCGCAGCGCAATATTCAATTATTGAGGGAGCGACCCTGGCTCGACATTCCGATCGTCTACGATGACGGCCGACGCGCGATCCTCGCGATCGAGAAGGGCAGCTCCGGGGACCGGGCGTTCTCCGATGCATTTGCCGCGTGGGAGATCGCGAACAGGTAGTCGCGCGCGGCCCGCCGACGCGAGCCTCGACTTCGCCAAGAAAGCGACAAACCCGTTAACGCCGGCCGGGCTTCCGGCACACACCAATTGTTCAAACATTGTCTCTTATTCGAAGGCCGGACGTGGCGCCGAACGAAAGGGAGGCAAGCGTGGCGGAACATTCCTGGGATGCGCTGCAAGCCGTCGCTCACCAACACGGCTGGGAGATCGAACAGCAAGGCGGGAGATACTACCTGCGTTCCCTGGCGGAAGTGACGTTTCGCGGCGATCCGGCTGCGCGCGCGGCCGCAGCCCCGACCAACCATTTGGCGTTCTTCAGGTCGCTCGCGGAAATTCACCGCTTCCTCACCGGCGAATGACGGGCGTCAGCTTGGTGCACGTTCCGATGTGATCGAACCGTTCTCTCCAGCGTCATGCCCGCGCTTGTCGCGGGCATCGTGCGCTCGCAAGCGCGCTCTATCCGGGAGGCGCAAATCCTTACGCAACGTTGACAAAAACGCTGCAATTCGATCGGGCGACCGCGGGCGTTTCGTAAACGTTGCGGCGCATAATGAGTGCGCAGGTGAGTGCGAATGCTTGTGTGGGAGACGGTGCGATGCAACCCAAAGCCAAATTCGATCGCCGTTGCGGCGTGGACAAGCCCTCCGGCCTGCCAAACGGCAATCCGTCCGACGTGCCAAGCGGGAAGAGCATGCTGACCGACGAGCAGCGTGACGTGATCCGCAAGCTGCTTTTGGCCACGCCGCTGATCGCCGGTCTGATCATCGTTCCGATTGTTCTGGCGAAGCTCTCACAGCGCGACGGGGGCGCCGTCTGCAACCCGAAGCCGGCCGCGCAGCGCGCTTTGTTCGAAATCGATTGGTGCCAGGCCGGGAAGGCGGCGCTCGAAGGCGCGGCCCGCGGCGTTGCGGGGGGCGCGGGCGCTCGGACGGTCGCGACCGGCACAAGGTGAGCGGGGTCGGTCGTTCAGCTCTACGTGCTCCGCGTCAATGTATCTCCGGCTCCGCAATCGCGCCGCCCGCGAGCAGAAAATCGAAGTCGCAGCCTTCGTCCGCCTGCCCGATATGGGCCGAATACATCGCCCCGTAGCCGCGCGGATAGTGCGGGGCGGGCGCGCGCCAGGCGCTGCGGCGGCGGGCGAGTTCTTCGTCTCCGACATGGAGGTGGATGCGCCGCGCGTCGGCGTCGACCTCGATCTCGTCGCCGGTCGCCACGAAGGCGAGCGGGCCGCCCACGTAGCTTTCCGGCGCCACGTGCAGGATGCAGGCGCCGTAGCTCGTCCCGCTCATGCGGCCGTCGGAGAGGCGCAGCATGTCGCGCACGCCGGCCCTCACGAGCTTCTTCGGGATCGGCAGCATGCCCCATTCGGGCATGCCGGGGCCGCCCTTGGGGCCGGCGTTCTTGAGCACGATGACGTGGTCGGGCGTGACGTCGAGATCGTCGCGGTCGATCTCGCGGGCCATGTGGTTGTAGTCCTCGAAGGCGAGCGCCGGGCCGCGATGGCGCAGCAGCCGCGGATCGGCGGCGGACGGCTTCATGACGCAGCCGCGCGGCGCGAGGTTGCCGGTGAGCACGGCGGTCGCGCCCGCGGTCGAGATCGGGTCGTTGAGGGAATGGATGATGTCGCGCAGGTGCACCTTGGCGCCGTCGAGGCCGTCGGCGAGCGGCTTGCCGGTGACCGTGAGGCAGGCGAGGTCGAGCCGGTCGCGCAATTCCGCCATCAGGCCGCGGATGCCGCCCGCGTAGTAGAAATCCTCCATCAGGTATTTGCCGGACGGCCGCACATTGGCGAGCACCGGGATCTCGCGCGAAATGTCGTCGAAGCGCTTCATGTCGAGCGCGATGCCGGCGCGCCGTGCCATGGCGACGAGATGGATGATGGCGTTGGTCGAGCCGCCCATCGCCATGTGGACCCGGATGGCGTTGTCGAACGAGGCCGGCGTCAGGATGCGGGCGAGGGTGAGGTCCTCCCACACCATGTCGACGATGCGGCGGCCCGAGGCCGCGCACATGCGGATGTGGCTCGAGTCGACCGCCGGGATCGAGGAGGCGCCCGGCAGCGCGAGGCCGAGCGCCTCGGCGATCGCCATCATGGTGGCGGCGGTGCCCATCACCATGCAGGTGCCGTAAGAGCGCGAGATGCCGCCTTCGATCTCGGTCCATTCCTTCTCGGTGATGTTGCCGGCGCGCTTCTCGTCCCAGTATTTCCAGGCGTCGGAGCCCGAGCCCAGCGTCTCGCCGCGCCAGTTGCCGCGCAGCGACGGGCCGGCCGGCACGTAGATCGCCGGCAGCCCCATGCTGATCGCCCCCATGACGAGGCCGGGCGTGGTCTTGTCGCAGCCGCCCATCAGCACGGCGCCGTCGATCGGATGGCTGCGCAGCAGTTCCTCGGTCTCCATGGCGAGGAAGTTGCGGTAGAGCATGGTCGACGGTTTCACCATCGGCTCGGCGAGCGACATCGCCGGCAGCTCGATCGGCAGCCCGCCCGCCTGCAGGACGCCGCGCTTGACGTCCTCGGCCCGCGCCCGCAGATGGCCGTGGCAGGCGTTGATGTCGCTCCAGGTGTTGATGATGCCGATCACCGGCTTGCCGACCCAGTCGTCGGCATCGTAGCCGAACTGGCGCAGCCGCGAGCGATGGCCGAACGAGCGCAGGTCGCTCGCCCCGAACCAGCGATGGCTGCGCAGGTCTTCAGGGCGTTTGCGGGTCATGGGGTTCATCCTGGGAGCGCGGGCGTCTCGCCCGCTTCTTGCTGGGACCGCGCGACTATTCGATCGACGCGCCGGAGAACCTGACGGCCTTCTCCCATTTGGCGGTTTCGGACGCCATCACCTTGCCGAAGTCGGCGGGCGTGCCGCCCATCGGAATGCCGCCGAGGTCGGCGAGCCGCGCCTTCATCTTGGGATCGGCGAGCGCCGCGTTGACGGTCCGGTTGATCTTCTCGATGATGGCGTCCGGCGTTCCCTTCGGCGCGCCGATGCCGAACCACGCGCTCGCCTCGTAGCCCTTCACGGTGTCGGCGACGACCGGCACGTCCGGCAGCGCCTCGTTGCGCACCTCGGTCGTCATCGCGAGCGCGCGCAGCTTGCCGGATTTGATGAACTCGATCGACGACGGCAGATTGTCGAACATCACATCGACGGTGCCAGCGATGAGATCGGTGAGCGCCGGCCCGGCGCCGCGATACGGCACGTGGGTCATCTTCACGCCGGTCATCGCCATGAACAATTCGCCCGACAGGTGTACCGACGTGCCGTTGCCGGACGAGGCCATGTTGATCTTGCCCGGGTTGGCCTTGCCGTAGGCGATGAACTCCGCAACCGTCTTGGCCGGGAAATTGGGATTGACCTCCATCACGTTCGGCACCCGGGTGATGCCGGCGACCGGCGCGATGTCGCGCAGGAAGTTGAACGGCAGCTTCTTGTAGAGCGTCGCGTTGATGCCGTTGGCGGGATTGGCCAGCAGCAGCGTGTAGCCGTCGGGCGGTGAATTCACCACCACTTCGGTGCCGATGTTGTTGCCGGCGCCGGGCCGGTTGTCGATCACGAACTGCTGGCCGAGGTGCTCGGACAGATACTGGCCGACGATGCGCGCCAGAATGTCGGTGGTGCCGCCGGGCGGATAGGCCACCACCCACTTCACCGGCTTGACCGGATAGTCCTGCGCCTGCGCCGCCATGCCGGCGACGCCGAACGAGACCACCGCAACGGCGAAAAACCGGAAGGGCTTGAATCGGCGCATGGCGTTCCCCTTCGTCATTCGAAAAACCACGGTTCTGGCTGCCGGCGGCCGCATGCCGGAGGTTAAGCGCGCTTTGACCGTCAGCACAAGGCTCCGTCCCCGTCCCCCACCTTTCGCGGGGGCAAGCTTCGGGGAGGAATGCGTCACTCGGCGGGGGCGCCGGCGGCGGGCCTGCCCGGCCGCATCAGGCTCGACGCGCCCCACAGGCGACGATGCAGCCGGTCCAGCAGCAGATAGATCACCGGCGTCGTGTACAAGGTGAGCAGCTGCGACACCGCGAGGCCGCCGATGATGGTCATGCCGAGCGGGCGGCGCAGGTCCGAGCCGGTGCCGGTGGCGATCAGCAGCGGCACCGCGCCGAGCAGCGCCGCCATGGTGGTCATGAGGATGGGCCGGAAGCGCTGCAGGCACGCCTCGTGGATCGCCTGCTCCGGCGTGCGGCCGCGCTGGCGTTGCGCCTCCAGCGCAAAGTCGACCAGCATGATGCCGTTCTTCTTGACGATGCCGATCAGCAGGATGATGCCGATGAAGGCGATGATGGTGAGCTCGGCACCGAACAGGGTGAGCGCCAGCAGGGCGCCGAGGCCCGCCGACGGCAGTGTCGAGATGATGGTGAGCGGATGGGCGAGGCTCTCGTAGAGCACGCCGAGCACGATATACACCGCGATGAGCGCGGCGAGGATCAGCAGCTCCTGCGACGACGCGCTCTCGCGGAACACCTTCATGTCGCCGGCGAAATCGGCCCGCACCGTCTCGGGCAGATGCATCTCGGCGACCGCCTGCATGACGGCGTCGGCGGCGGTCTCGAGCGCGGTGTCCGCCGTCAGGTTCCACGTGATGGTCACCGCCGGATACTGGCCCTGGTGATTGATCGCCAGCGGCGTGTTTGTTTTCTCAAGCCGCGCCACCGCGGAGAGCGGCACCTGGGTGGCGCCGAACGACACCCCCTGGGCGGTGCCGCCGCCGACGAACACGTGGTCCAGATTGGACGGATCCAGCTGGAACAGCGGGTCGGTCTCCAGGATCACCCGGTACTGGTTGCGCTGGGTGAAGATGGTCGAGATCTGCCGCTGCGAGAACGCGTTGTTGAGCGCGTTGTCGATGTCCTGGACCTGGACGCCGAGGCGGGACGCGGCGGCGCGGTCGATCACCACGGTGGCCTGCAGGCCGCCCAGCTCGCGGTCGGTGGTGACGTCGATCATGCCGGGAATGCGCCGGATACGCTCCTGCACCCGCGGCACCCACTGGGCGAGCTCCTCGGCGTCGGCGTCCATCAGGGTGAACTGGTATTGCGAGCGGCTCGAACGGCCGCCCACATTGGGCAGCTGCTGCGCCGGCCACATATAGACGCGCACGCCCGGGATGCCTTCGAGCGAAAGCCGCATGCGATCGACGACGTCCGCGGTGGGGACGCCGCCGCGCTCGGCGCGCGGCTTGAGGCTGATGAACAGGCGGCCGTTGTTGACGGTGCCGCTCCAGGCGGTGCCGCCGACCGAGGAGCCGACGCCGTCGACTGCGGGATCGGCCTGCACGATCGCGGCCGCACGCTGCTGCAGCGCGATCATCGACTGGAACGAGATGTCCTGCGACGCCCCCGCATAGCCGCCGACGAAGCCCGAGTCGTCGGGCGGGAAGAAACCCTTCGGGGTGTGGATATACATGTAGACGGTGAGCGCGATGGTGGCGGCGAGCACCACCAGGGTCAGGAACTGGTGGCGCAGCACGAACTGCAGGCTGGTGCTGTAGCGGCGGATCATCGCGGCGAGCGCGCCCTCGACCAGCCGGTCGAGCCAAGTGGCGCTTGCGTTGTCGCGCGCGCTCGGCGCCTCGCGCAGGTAATGCGCGCAGATCATCGGCGTCACCGACAGCGACACCAGGGTCGAGATCGTGATGGCGAACACCAGCGTCACCGAGAATTCGCGAAACAGCCGCCCGGCGAGGCCGCCCATGAACAGCAGCGGAATGAAGGCCGCGATCAGGGACACGCTGATCGAGATGACGGTGAAGCCGATCTGGCGGGCGCTGGCGATCGCGGCCTGCATCGGGGTCAGCCCGCGTTCCAGGTTGCGGAAGGCGTTCTCGATCATCACGATGGCGTCGTCGACCACGAAGCCGACCGAGACCGCGAGCGCCATCAGGGACAGATTGTCGATCTGATATCCGGCGAGCCACATCGCCGCGAAGGTGCCGGAGATCGACAGCGGCACCGTGATGCCGACCGCGACCGTCGGGGCGAGACGGCGCAGAAAGATGAACACCACCATCATCACCAGCACGATGGTGGCGCCGAGCGTGAGCTGCATGTCGCGCACGCTCGCCCGGATCATCAGGGTGCGGTCGGTCAATATCGAGAAATTCACGCCGGCCGGCACCCAGTGCTTGAGCTCGGGCAAGAGCGCGTGGATGCGGTCGACGGTCTCGATCACATTGGCGTCGACCTGCTTGGTGACGTTGATGATCACCGCCGGCTGGCCGTTGAACCATGCGGCGGAGCGGCTGTTGCGCGTGCTCTCTTCGACCGTCGCGATGGCGCCCAGCAGCGTCACCGCGCCGTCTTGGGACTTCACCACGATGTTGCGGTATTCCTGGGGATCGCGCATCTGCGCGTTGGTGGCGACGGTCTCGGCGGCGCCTTCGCCGTCGAACACGCCGAGCGGACCGGCGGCGTTGGCGTTGACGATGGCGAGCCGCACGTCCTCCATGCTCATGCCCATGGAAGCGATCGCCACCGGGTTGACGCGCACCCGCATCGCCGGCTGCTCGGCGCCCTCCACCCTGACCTCGGCGACGCCGTCGACCCGGGACAGGCGCTGCGCCAGCACAGTGTCGGCAATGTCGTAGATCGCGCTCGCCTGCAGCGTGTCGGAGGTCAGCGCCAGGATGATGATCGCGGCGCCGTTCGGATTGGCCTTGCGGAAGCTCGGCAGGCTCGGCAGGTCGCCGGGCAGGTCGGCGACCGCGGCGTTGAGCGCGGCCTGCACGTCGCGCGCCGCGCTGTCGATCTTGCGGCCGATGTCGAACTGGATCGAGATCGAGGAGGTGCCGAGCGAGCTCGTCGAGGTCAGCTCGATGACGCCCGGAATTTCGCCGAGCCGGCGTTCGAGCGGCGCCGCCACCGTTGCCGCCATGGTGGAGGGATCGGCGCCGGGCCGGTTCGCCGACACGTGGATGGTCGGAAACTCCACGTTGGGCAGCGCCGCCACCGGCAGAAAGCTATACGCCACCGCCCCCACCAGGAACAGCCCGATGGACAAGAGGATGGTGGCGATCGGCCGCTCGATGAAGGGCAGCGAAAAATTCAGCGGTATTCTCCAGGCGTCACAAGAGCGGATCGGTACGGCCCGCGTTTCGCCGCACAGATTAATTCTAACATGTAGGGTGGGCAAAGCGAAGCGTGCCCACGCGGCCCAACGGTGCGGTCAGACCGCGTGGGCACGGCGCGAGAGGTCGGACGCACCTCATCGGGCGTGCCATGCGCCTTTGCCGACCCTACATGTGTACCTCACTCCTCGCCCTTGATATCCAGCGTCCGCACCACCTCGCCCCAGCGGGCGACCTCGGCGGCGACGTAGCGCGCAAAGCCCGCCGCGTCCGCATCGAGCGGCTCGGAGGCGTCGTTCTCGGCGAGCTTCTTCATCTGCGGCTCCTTGAGGAAGGCGCGCGCCTCGCGGTTGATGCGCGCCACGATGTCGGGAGAGAGTTTCTTTGGGCCCGACAGGCCGAACCACGAGGACAGCACCAGCTCCGGATAGCCGCTTTCCGCGAAAGTCGGCACGTTGGGCAGTACCGGCGTGCGCGTCTTCGACGAGATCGCGAGCGCAACCAGCGCGCCGCTGCGCACATGCTCCCCGACCGTCGTCACCGGCAGGAAGATCGCCGGCACGTGGCCCGCAATGACATCCGCGACCGCCGGGCCGCCGCCCCGATAGGGCACGTGCTGCATCGAAATGCCGGCGAGGCGCTGGAAATACTCGCCGCCGATATTGCCGAGCCCGCCGCGATTGGCCGCCGTGTACGACAGCTTCTGCGCCCGCGCCTTGGCGACGAACTCGGCGAGCGTCTTCACGCCGAGGCCCGGATAGACCGCGAGCACGTACGGCGAGCTCGTCAGCATGACGATGTGGCTGAAGTCGGCGACCGGGTCATAGCCGGCATTTTTTGCGACGAGCGGCACCGTGAGGTTCGAGGCCGAATTCGACGACAGAAGGGTATAGCCGTCGGGCTCGGCCTGGGCCACGAAGGCCGCCCCCATGGCGTTGCCGTTGCCGGGTTTGTTCTCGATGACGAAGGGTTGCCGGAACACCGTCTGGAAATGATTGGTCACCAGGCGCGCCGCCGCATCCGAGGAGCCGCCGGCTGCCGCCGGCACCACGATGCGCACCAGCCGGGTCGGCCACTCCTGGGCGGCCGCCCCGGTTGCGCACGCAAGCGCGGCCATGGCGGCGACCACAACGGCAAGCAATCCACGCGTCGTCGGCATCGTTGCAGCCCTCAATGCGCCATCGCGGCGGCGGGCAATTCCTCGCGCCACCAGCCGAAGCGCTGCATCACCGGCTCGTCGGTGACGCGGAACAGGATGGCGTCGCCGGATGCCTCGTGCCAATGCGGACGCCAGGCGGGCGCCGCGATGACGTCGCCGCGCCGCCACTCGAAGCGCTCGGCGTCGATCGTGGACGCTCCGGTACCCTGCACCACTGCGTAGATGTTGTTCGCGGTGGTGCGATAGGGCGCGGTGCGGACACCGTCGCGCAGCGCCATCATGTAGAGCGCCGTGGTGGCGAGCGCCGGATGGCCGAGCTCGATCTGGGTGGCGAACGGCCCGCGCGGCTCGGGCTTGGCTTCGGCGAGCCGGCGCAAGGTGTCCTTGAGGGTGAACACGAAGGGCGAATCCGTGGTCGCGGGCGCGGGCGGCGGGCGCGGTGTGCCGGCCGGGCTTTCGGCATGCTTCTCCTCGTCCTCGGCGACCTCGAAGAACATCGGCTCCAGCAGCTGCACCAGCGGCGCATCGAGGAAGTCGAGCCAGTAGGCGCAGGCCTTGCTGTGATTGCCGTGGCCGTGGGTCGACCAGTTCGGGGTCAGCAGCACGTCGCCCGGCTCCATGGAAATGTTGGTGCCGTCGACCTCCGTATAGGTGCCGGGCTCGGCATCGAGGATGAGGCGCAGCGCATTGGGGGTGTGGCGATGCACCCGCGCCCACTCGCCCGGCATGATCATCTGGTAGGCGGCGACCAGCGTGCGCACGGTGCCGTAGGTGTTGCCCTCGGCCGGATTGAACAGGATGAGGTTGCGCCGCTCCGCGAGCGCGGTGTTGATCAGCCGGCCGGCGGCATCGAGCGCGCCGCGCGCCAGCTCATATTTCCAGTGCGCCGGCACGAAGGTCTTGCGCGGCGCCGGCCACAGCGACGGCGTCGGCTTGTTCCAGCCCGGCCC
>Ga0209415_10014287_pt1 | contig 12975 bp, 8 predicted proteins | sample PeaSoiSIISIP2007_FD_187696 | JGI IMG/M metagenome (GOLD analysis project Ga0209415, IMG submission 187696) | Peat soil microbial communities from Weissenstadt, Germany - SII-SIP-2007 (SPAdes) (version 2) | ecosystem: Environmental > Terrestrial > Soil > Wetlands > Peat | place: Germany...
CCACCGTAGCGGCAAGCGTGAGGCACCACGGGGCAAGCCCGTGGCATCGACGCAAACAGCCCGCCCTTGCCGTCGTGGCAAGGGCGGGCTGCCGTTGGGGCACCGGGGCCAGTCACTTCGTCCCGCCGCAGGTCTTGCACTCCCCGTCCTGGGGCGCCTTGGGCGCGAGCGACCGGGCCATCCACTCCGTCGTGCCCGGCCGCAGGCTCGTCGGTCCGGGGGGGCACGGCGGCGGGCACGGCGGACAGCAGGGCTGCTCGATGATCGTCTCGACCACCGGGATCTTCCGGCACACCTTGCGCGTCACGCAGTACGCCTCCATGCTGCACGTCGTGACCGGCACGCACTGCACCTTTTCCTCGGGCACCATCTTGCAGGTGGTGTACGGGATTTGGCAGCAGCGATCTTCCGGCACCAGCTTGCAGCGCCGGCACTTGATGACCTCACACTTCTCCTCGGGCACCAGCCGGCAGGTGGTGTACGGGATGCAGTGGACCTTCTCTTCCGGGATCAGGGTGCATTTCTTGCGCGTCTCCATCCGGCAGTGGTGCTCGGGGACCATCTTGCAGGTCGTGTACGGGATGCACTGCACCTTCTCCTCGGGCACGCAGTAGGTGCGGTACTTCGTCACCATCTTGCAGTGATGTTCCGGGATCATCTTGCAGGTGGTGTACGGGATGTACTGCACCTTCTCCTCCGGCACGCAGTAAGTGCGGTGCTTGGTGACCATTTCGCAGTGGTGTTCCGGGATCATCTTGCAGGTGGTGTACGGGATGTACTGCACCCGCTCCTCCGGCACGCAGTAGGTGCGGCAGCGGGTTTCCATCTTGCAGTGGACCTCGGGGATCATCTTGCAGGTGGTGTATTTCACCTCCTTCATCACCGTGTACGGCACGACCTTGCAGACGGTGTACGGCACCGCGGTGCAGTGCTCGCGGGTGATGTAGTGGCAGCAGCGGATGGTGCGGCACTCCTCGCGCGGCACCCAGACGCGCTTGCACACCGTGTGGCCGGGGCACTGCACCTGGTAGGTGACGGTCGGTCCCGGACAGTAGTGCGAGGTGCAAGTACACGGGTCGAACGTGCAGGTTCCCGGCAGTTGGCAGCACTTCGTCACGACCGGGCCGGGGACGTAGCACTGCTCCTCGTGCCAATCGCCGGTGCAGATCTTGATGACCTTCTCCGTGTACACCGGCTCGCAGGTGCAGGACTTGACGATCTTCACGTGCTGCTCGGTGATGGTCTTGCAGCAGGTCTGCGGGATCAGGCAGACGTGCTCCTCGACGCACGGCTTGCAGGTGGTCCAGTGGACCGGCACCTGGTACTCCTCGGTGCAGGGCTTCATGACGACGGAGCGGCAGACGCGCGTGTGCTGCTCGACGCATTGCTTGTAGGTACACCAGTGGACGGGAACCTCGTAGGCCTCGCAAACCTGGCGCGGCACCGTGTAGCGGCACACCTTGACGTGCTGCTCGTAGCAGGGCTTGTAGGTACACCAGGTGATGGGAACCTGGTACTCCGTCCAGCACGGCTTCATGACGGTGTAGCGGCACTCACGCACGCGCTCTTCGTAGCAGGGCTTGCAGACGGTATACTTGCGGACGACGTCATACTCCTCCACCACCGGCTTGCAAACGGTGTAGTGGCACTCCTTGAAGTGCTGTTCGTAGCAGGGCTTGAAGCAGGTGGTGCGGCACTCCTTCAGGACGGTGCGGTACACCGGGCGGTAACAGATTTGCGTCTGCTCCTCCTCGACGGTGCGGTAGCAAACGCGGTGGCGCACGATGGGCATGCAGCACTGTTCGGGGGCACAACAGTCCGCCGGATAGCCTGATGCCCCGCAGTGCGCCGCCCGGGCCTCGCCGCCCGCCGACGCCAGGCCGGCCAGGCAAACGAGCAGCGGCAGAGCGACCTTCAGCCTCATTTCGGGACTCCTCGCAGAAGTGGATACCGGTTCCCAACGCATTCCGGGCCGACGACGACGGGGGGCGAACTTCGCCCGGTCTGGGGTAACTGTGCCCGATGGGAGAAGCGGCGCAAAGGAAACGTGAGGGAAAATGTCGGAGAATTTCTGAAGTCCGGCGGCGCGACGCGACTCTTGCGCCTGGGTGGACTTGTCGGCGCGGCGGGCGCCTCGTCGCGGCCGGCGCCGCCGAACTGGGGTGCGGAAAACGCGCCTTCCGCGACCTCGGCCGATCTGCTATAAGCCGCACTCCCGGTCGGGGTGATTGCCCCGGGCGCCGCGGAACAGGCGCCCGGACCGTCGCCCCCCGGCCGGTCGGGACAGAGGACAGGTCATGCCAGACAGCCGACACGACGAGGGGTCGGGGACGCTCCCCTTCCAGGGGCCGCACTGGCGGCAGGATCCGGGTGGCCGTGCCGAGCCGGAGGTGGTGCCGCTGCGGCTGTGCCTGCGGCCGGGGCGCTTCGCCGTCGAACTGACGCGGAGCGGGCTGGTCTTCGGCCGGCACAGCACGGCCGACGTGCGCCTGCCGCTGCCGGACGTCAGCCGCCGCCATTGCCGCTTCGTGTGCGAGGCCGGCCGCTGGCTGGTCGTGGACCTCGACAGCCTCAACGGCGTCTTCGTCAACGAGGCCCTCGTCGAGCGGGCCGAACTGCACCACCGCGACACCGTCCGCATCGGCGGCTTCGTCTTCGACGTGGACCTGCGCGGCGGCGAGCGGACGGTGGAACTGAAAGACGAGGCGAAGCCGCCGCCCGTCCTCCGCAGTATCGCCTTCCCCCGGACGCCGCCCGACGACGGCGAGCTGCGCCGCGCGTCTTGAGCGACCGGCGCTACGGCCGCTATGATGAGCGCATGGCGACCGCACCCATCCTCGAGCGCGAAGAGTACGTCGAACAGGCGTACTTCTTCCGCGTCCTGCGCGAGCGCATGGCCGGCGACATGGCCGCGCAGGACATCCTCAGCCGCCTGCACGAGGAGCTGCTGTCCACCACGCGCTTGCCTTACGCCGTCCAGTTCCTGGCCGCGGAGCTAAAGCACACCGGACTGCTCTCGTCCGGCTTCGCGCGCCTGCCGCACTACTTCACCCCATTCCAGGCGTTCGTCGTCAGCCGCACCGAGGAAGAGCGGCTGCGCTTCAACGTGGAGACGGCCCTGTTGGTGCTGGAACGCGAGGCGCAGTACCGCGCCGGGGAGCCGACGGCTGCGGGGCTGTTCGTCTACCAATTCGAGACGTTGTGCCGCAACCGCCTGGGCTACGAGCCCGGCCTGGTGAGCATGGCCGGCGACCCGTTCTACGACCGCGACTGGAAGGACTACATCGACCTGGTGCGCCTGCAGGCCGGGGCGGTCGATTTCGCCGACCTCGTCTACGTGCGCTCGCAGTGGTATCTCAGCGAGAAGCGCCGCCAGGAGCCGGCCTACGAGCCGCGGGTACCGGCGCTGTTCGGCGAGAAGGAAGGGAAGATCGCCAAGGCGAGCTACGGCCGCGACCCGCTGTTCCTGTTCGGGGCCCTCCAGCGGCAACTCGGCTACCCCGAAGTGCCGCGCCCCCGGCCGCGCGAGGATCTCGGCGGCCAGGTGGAGGCGCTCAAGACGAAGCTGCAGCAGATGGAACAGCGGCTCATGCTGCTGGAGAGCGAGGTGCGCGGCCAGGTGGACCTGAGCCAGTTCGGCAAGCCGGAGTTGTTGTCGGACTCTTGAGTTATGCGGAGGGCCGGTAGCAGCGGAACGCCCGCAGTACCTCGTACAGGTCGGGCGTGATGCGCACCTCGTCGTCGAGGAAGTCTTGCAGCCAGACGTAGTTGTTGCGGTGGGCCAGGGCCACCAGCGGCAGCAGGTCGCCGAGGGAGACGTGGACGCTGGGCTCCTGTCGCTCGGCCTCGCCGAAATCGTGGTCGGAGAAGACGCGGAGATGCGCGGCCATCGCTAATCCTCCCTGAGACGCCGCCCGTGGACTTCCTCTCTTCATCCATCGGCAAGCGGTGGGGCCGGACTGTGACATTTCTGCCGCCTTGGGGGCCGTCTCTCGTTGGGTGGTGGTAGGTCCAGCCTCGCGGGCTGGACCAGGTACGGTGGTTGAGGCCGGTGGACAGTGGTAACAGGACGTAACCTGGCGTAGGCCTGGTTCGAGTCGGGGTAAGGGCGGGGAGCAGTCAGGGGCTTGGGGCCGAGCTGCGTGGGCGAGGTGTGTGCCACGCGGGGAGGTGTGTGCCACCGCGTGGCACACACCTATCCCCTGGCAGGTATTTAGCTTACGGCGAAACAACGCTACCGCGTAACTTCTCAAAAACTCGCGGAATCGGCGCAGCTGCCGGAGGATCGACTTGCTATGCTGAACAGCATGAAGCTGGATCTTCCCCCAATCCTGGACAGCGAACGAACGCCCCTCGTGGATGCGCTGTTGACGATCCTCGATGCCCAGCAGCAGCAGATCCGGATCTTCGAGGAGACGATTCAGCAACTCCGCGACGAGATTGCCATCCTCAAGGGGCAAAAGCCTCGGCCCACCATTGCTCCCAGCCGACTGGAAGCACCGCCCCCTTAAGCCACCCCCGGTTGAAAACCGGGTGACAGTCGGCGGGGCCCCTCCCCGGCTGAGCTGGAGGTTCACCCACGCGTCGCTTCGGCCGAATTTCCTCCCTGCCGAATCGTTTCATTGCCCCCCGGAAGGGTGTCTACCAAAGGCGTGAAACGAATGGGTTTCCGGTGGCGCAAGACAGGGAAGGACAAGGACTTCGGGAAACGCGATTCGTTTCACCGGCCCGTGAAACGAATCGGCCTTGGCGGCCGGGTTCCACCCGAGGGAACGGTGAGGGGGTCGGTTCGGCAGCGCGGCTGGCGCTCGTGCGGGGTGGTTTGCCAACCACCCCCACACCCCCGTGGCACGTGGCACACACCCCATGTGTTCGCCGTAAACCGAAGGGCAACAAGGAGATAATTCTGTGCCACATGGTGGCACACAACGGCCCCGTACCGACCTCGAAACCCTCACCGCCAGACTCCCGGCCGTGTTACTCGACTATCCGCGGAATTGAACCAGGCCGGCCTCGGACAGCGGATCAAGGAGAAGCCGCGTCCGATTCGGATCGATCGCGGCGGCTCCGCAGATCGTAAATCACAAGATCGTGTCGGGCAAGGAGGACGGGATAGCGGCGCTTGAGCGCCATCGCCAGGCCGGGGTGGCGCGGCAGCCATTCGACCTGGGTGATGACGAAGTAACGGGGTCGCTCCTGCTCGATCAACGAGTCGAGGATGGCTTCCTCCCCCCGGGCGGCTCCCGACAGAAGTTCGTCGTATTCCTGGTCCCCCTGCGACGGCCAGAAGCGGGCGAAGACCCAGCCGTGATACGTCAGCGGCAGGCCGTAGGACTCGCTGAGACTCAGCACCTCGGTCCCCGGGCCGACGGCGTCGGCAACCGCCTCGTACTGCGCCGGCCACTCGGGGAAGCGCGGCCCGGCCAGGTCGGTCGCGGGCTGTGCGAGGGCGGCGCCGGCGGCGAGGAAGAGGACGGCGCCGGGCAGCCCCGCCCAGCGCGGCACTTGGCGGGCCAGGGCGTCGAAGCCGACCTGCGCCAGCGGCGCGGCGGACAGGGCCACGATGGGGATCAGCGGCACCTGGTAGTAGTCGTGCGTCATGGTGTGGAACGTGAACAGCAGGCCGTTGGCGAGGAAGCCCAGGAGCAGGCCCACCCCCAGGGGCGCCGGCCGCCGCAAGAACGACAGCAAGGCACCGGCGATGCCGAGGGCCAACGGCACCCCGCCGACGACGGTCTGCATGTTCGCCGCCCATCCCGCGTACAGCCTCGGCGACAGGAGCAGCTGCGGCAGCATTTTGCCGCCGACCTGCCCGCGGAGGAGGGCCAGCGTCCACAGCACGCTCGGGGCCGCCGCCAGCAGGCCGAACAGGTACGACTGCCCGGACAGCAGCGTGCCGCGCCAGCCGCGGGCCCTGACCGAGTAGGCGAGGAAGGCGCCGGCCAGTGGCAAGAGGACGACGCCCGGCTTGACGAGCAGCGCCAGGCCGCAGACCAGGCCCGCGACGAGGGTGCGCTGCCACGACTCCAGCGCCCGCCCGCAGACGAGGACCCACAGCGCTCCGAGCAGGCCGCAGACCAGAAGCGCTTCGGGCTGAAAGCTCTGGCTGACGACGATCCCGAATGGCGCCAACAAGTAATAGGCCAGGGCACACAGCGCCCCGGCGCCGCCGGCGTACCACAGCGCCAGCCGGTACAGGAACCAGCCGCCGAGCAGCCAGAAGGCCGACGCGATCAGGCCCGACACCCAGGGGCGCTCGCGGCCGTCGGGGAAGTAGGTCAGTACGGTGAGCGTTTGCAGCAAGGGCGGCTCGATGAACCGCCCCGGCGCCTTCTCCAGCCAGGCCGCTTCGAGGGGGGAGCGCGGGCCGGGGCGCAGCGTCAACCAGATGGTGCGCGCCGCCAGCGCCGAGTCGTACTGCAAGGCGCGCTGGAACTTGACCGGCCATTCCGTCGTGACCGGCACGCGCCACCAGACCGCCAAGGCCACCACGGCCAGGACGGTGAGGCGGAACAGCAGCACCGGCCAGCCACGGGTCGGCGTGGCCGGCGTGTGCGTCGGCGTCGGGCCGTCGGCGCCGACCTGGGCAGTGTCTCGCGTCATTACTCCTCCGGCTGGTGGCGATACGGCCCCTGACGCGCCTGGCGCATCATCTCCAGGCGGCCGGCGAAGATGTCCTCGCCCCCCGGTAACCCGATGGCCGAGGCGTACTTGTCGCCCAGTTGCTTCGGCGACAGCCCCCGGCGGATGTCGGCGTGGATGGCGGCGGTGGCCTCGGCCCTCCGGGCCCCTCGCTGCAGCCCTTGCACGGTATCGACCGCGGCGAAGACGGCGAACGTCAACAACAGCAGCCGAGGGACCAGCCGCCCGGAGTACAGGACCCAGGCGAAGTAGGCGCAGCACAGCAGCGGTGCCGCAAGGGTGACGTAGCGGCTGCCGAAGCCGGCCGCATCACCGAGGTGCGCCCGCCCCCAGCCGATGCCCAGCCCCAGCGCGGCGATGCCGCAGGCGTACAGCGCCAAACCCAGGGCGCGCGCCCGTTCGTCGGGCTGCCGCCGCCAGACGCCGGCGAGCAGCACCGCGCTGGCGCCGGCGAGGAGGACAACCAGTAGCGCCGACGCCGGCCAGATCGATTCGGCGACGGGCCCCAGGCCGCCGGCGAAGAATTGCAGCGACGTGCGCACCCGGTGGGCGAGGGGCGGCTCCGTCGCGGGCGGCACCGGCCGGAAGTAGCCCCAGAAGTAAAGGCCCACCAGGGCGCAGTCGAGGGCCGCCAGGGCCGCCAGCGCCACCGCGTGGCGCCGGCCCCCCGGTTGCCCCGAGCGCCACAGGGCGACGGCGGCGTAGCCAAGCCACACGGCGAGGGCCGGGACCAGGGCGACGCCGGCGGAGCCGCACAGCGGCAGGGCCAGCAGAACCAGACCCAGGAGCAGGCCCTGGCGCCAGGTCGGCGTGCGCCGCGCCCGCACCACGATCAGGAGCGCCACCCCGCCGAGGACGGCCGCGGTGACGAGATTGACCGTGAAGCTGAAAAGGAGTGTCTCCGCCTGGCCGACGTGCAGCAGCGCCAGCGGGAAGACGCCGTCGGTCACACTCGTGGATCCGCGCAGGGACCGCGCGGTCAGGATCATCCCCAGGCACAGCCCGGAGAGGGCGGCGCAGTTGAAATAGGCGCCGGCGCGGTAGTCCCACCCAGAGGCGGCGCCCAGTCCCCACAGGAGGAGCTTCGGCAACGGCAGGCGGTGCTCGTTGTACTGTTGCCACAGCCATGGGGCCGTGACCGGTTCGGCCCCGGTGTAGAGCGGCACCAGGGCCAGGTCGTCGGCCAGCGGGATGTCGCCCTGGTAGTGGTCCACATAGGCGAACAGCCCCGCGGAAAGAAGGGCCCACAGCGCCCAGACGAACAGGGCCGGGGCGCCGCGCCGCGCCCGCTCGATCCAGTGCGGCATGGCGTCAGTCCTCCCGGCCCCGGGCCGCCCGTGTCCCCTTGTACGGCCCCTGGCCGGCCCGGCGGAGCATCTCGAAGCGCTCGGTCAGGTCGGCCTCCGCATTGGCGGCGTAGATGTCTGCGCCCCATTTTTTCGCCATCTCGGCGGGGGTCAGTCCGGAGGCGACGTCGGCCTGAAGGTCGCGCATCCGCTGCCGCCGCACCTGGGCGCGGGTGATCCCCTGTCCCGTGTTGAAGAGGAAGAGCAGCGCCACAACGCCACAAAGACCCCAGGCGATGCGGCGGTCGGGCGCCGAGCGCCACGCCAGGTAGGCCAGGCAGAGAATCGGTGCGGCCAGGGTCGCATAGCGCGTCGCAAACCCCGCGGCCGGCCCACCCCCCCCGCGGCCCCAGCCGATGCCCGCGGCCAGGGACAGCATGGCCGCGCCAAAGCAAAACAGTCCCTCCGGCCGCAAGCGCTCGGCCGGCAGGGTCCGCCAGTCGCGAGTGAGTTTCAAGACCGTGGCCAGGGCGAGCGCGACAACCGCCAGCCCGGAGAGCGGCCAGCTCACCTGGGCGAACGGGCCGGCGCTTTCGGCCAGGACTTCGACGGCGGTGCGCGCCGCCTGGAACGCTGTCGGCCGCGGTGGGCTCCCCGCGACCGGCTCCAGGCTGACGAAATAGACGGCGGTCAGGACGACCGACGTCAGGGCCAGGGTCAGTAGGACCACGGCCTCGGCCCGCCCGCGCCTTCCTCCCGAGCGCCAGCACGCCGCGGCGGCAGCGGCCAACCACAGGGCCAGTGCCGGCACCAGGACGGCCCCACTCGATCCGCACAGCGGCAGCAGCAGCAGACAGAGTCCGAAGAGGACGCCGTGGCGCAGCGACAGCCTCCCGCCGGCGTGGACCATGACCAGCAACGCCACCCCGGCCAGGACCGTCGAGGCGACCAGGTTCAGGGCATAGGCGATCAGCAGCGTCTCGTACTGCCCCCAGTGCAGCAGTACCAGGGGAAAGAGGACATCGGCGAAGCTCGGCCCACCCCGCAATCGGCCGGCGGCGAAGATCATCAGGCCGGCCAGTCCCGACAGGGCCAGGGCGCTGAGGAGCAGGCCGGCCCGGTAGTCGTAACCGGTGGCGGCGCCGCCGAGGACGAGCAACACCTTCGGCAACGGCATGCGGTGCTCGTTGTACTGCTCCCACAGCCAGGAGAGGGTGAGGGGCTGGTGACCGGTGTAGGACGGGACGAGATGCCAGTCATCCGCAATGGGGAAATCGTCGTTGACGAGCCAGACGTAGCCGACGAGGCCGGCGCTGAGCAGGGCCCAGACGCCCCAGACGAACGGGGCGCGAAAGCGGGCCAGTCGCGGGACGGCCGGGACGTCGGCGGCGCTTCGGTCGGTCGTTCCCATGTGCTCCTGCCAGCGCGAGGCCGCGCAAGCCGCTTGCGGCTTCGCAAGGCATGCGAAGCCGCAAGCGGCCCGCGAAAAGTCAGCGCATCCTACGTCACGCTGTGGCGGCCGTCAACGCACCGCCGCCAGCGCGCGCGGGACCGGTAACAACTTGCCGGAAACGATTTTGCACTCGCGCGGGTAACTGGTATAGTGGTGCGTGCCTCATCGTCCGCCCTGCGCTCGCAGCCGGGGCGGCGCCGCACCGCCGATCACCGCGGGGGATTCCTCGGATGCCGCAGACCGTCGCCGCCGTCGCCGCCGACCCCGGCCCTCAGCAGGAGCAGCTCCGCCAGCGCCTCGCCGCCGTGCGCCGCCGCCTCCGCTTCGTTACCACCTTCCGCGGCAGCACCTGGCTGCTCGCCCTCCTCCTGGGCGGGGCCGCTGTCGCCGGCCTCCTCGACTGGCGCTTCCACCTCCCCGACGTCATCCGCGCCCTGCTCCTGGTCGCCACCCTCGCCGGCGCCGGCTACGTCTTCTACCGCCGCCTGTTCCTCCCGCTGCGGGAGAAGGATGACGACCTGACGCTGGCCCTGCGCATCGAGCAGCTCTACCCTGGCCTCAACGATAGCTTCGCCAGCGCCGTGCAGTTCCTCGACACGGAGCAAGGACACGACTCCCCGGCGATGCGCCGCGAGGCGGTCAGCCGCGGCCTGCGCGGCGTCTCCAAGTGTGACTTTAGCCGCCTGGTCAACACGCGCGGCCTGTGGCGGCTCGGCGTCCTGGCGCTGGCGCCGCTCCTGGTCGTCACCGGACTTGGCCTGTGGCAGCCCGCCCTCGCCGGCGTCGCCCTGATGCGCCTGGTCGATCCGTTCGGCGGCCACCGCTGGCCGACAAAAACGCGCATCGAGCTGGACGAGGTGCGCCGCCACATCGGGCAGAACGAGCCGTTCGAGGTCGCCGGCCGCGTCTTCGGTGTCATTCCGCCGACCGCCTCGGTTGCCTTCAAACTCGACGGCCCTTCTCCAACCGAGTACACCTGCGACATCACCGCTGAGGAAGACGGCAAGTCGGGCACCTTCCGCATGCGCCTCGAGGCGGGCAAGGCCAAGGGCAAGACCTTCTCCTTCCAGGTCCGTGCCAACGACGCCGTCACCAAATGGCAGGAGATCGACGTCCTGCCGCCGCCGCAGCTGGTGCCGCTCGACGGCAAGGCCTCGCCGCAGGTCCACCTGGCGTTCCCCCGCTACACCCAGGTGGCCGACGTGGACCTCGAGCCCGGGAGCGGCAAGGTGGTCGCCGTCAACGGCAGCGTCGTCACCCTGCGCGCCGCCGCCGACCGGCCGTTGTCCGCCGCCTGGATCGAGTTCCGCCCCGAACCGCCCTCCGTCGAACTCGAATTGTTCCTGGCCCCACTCGGTGCCGGCGACCCCTTTGCCGCCCTGGCTGTCGCCGCCGCCGGCCGCAGCATCACCGAGACGGTCCCCGCGACCCTGCAAGAAGGCGACCCCCGCCGGCTGAGCGTCACCTTCATCCCGCCGGTCAGCGGCAACTACGTCCTGCACTTCGCCGACGAGAGCGGCCTGGCCAACAGCCGCATGTTCGAGTTGAACGTCTTCGCCGACCCACCGCCGGTCGTCACCCTGGAGCGGCCGGCGCCGGCGCGCGATAACCTCATCGTCCTGCCCGACGCCACCCTGGAACTGCACGTGCTGGCCGAGGACCAGCAGTTCGCCGTTCGCCACGTCTGGCTGGAATACCGCTGCAAGAAGGCCGACCCGCCGCGCCGCCTGAAGTTGTTCGCGCCGGGGCCCGCCGTGAAGGAACGGCCGCAGCGCGTCCCGGTCCTCCGCAAGCTGCCGCTGAGGGAGTTCAAGCACCTCGACCCGACCGAGGGCGGCGGCCTCAAGGAGGGCGACGTCCTCACCATTCAGGCCTGCGCCGACGACTACGACGACGTGTCCGCCGGCAAGGGGCCCGGCCGGAGCCACGAGGTCGAGATCCGCATCGTCGGCCAGAACGCCCTGGAGATCGTCGTCAACCAGGCCCAGGCGAAGGTGCAGCAGGAACTCGTCGTCCTCAAGAAAATGCAGCAGGAAGCAACGAAAAAGGTCAACGACGTGCAGCAGCACCTGAAGCAAACCGGCAAGCTCTCGCAGGACGACCTCGAGCAGCTGTTGCAAGCGGAGGACACCCAGCGTAAGGTGCGCGACCGCATCGGCGACAAGAAGGAGGGGCTGCGGGCCGAGGTCGAGCGCATCCGCGACACGCTGCGCGACAACCCGTTGCCGCGCTCCGGCAGCGAGAAGCGCATGGAGCGCGTCGCCGAGGAACTGGACCGCCTGACCCGCGAGGAACTACCGCAGATCGAGCCGCGCTTGACCAACGCCCGCAAGCAGGACGGCAATGACCCGAACAAGCCCGACAAGGCGGCCGCCCGCGAACAGGCCGAACGCAAGGAGCGTGAAGCGAAGGAACTCGAGCGCCGCGCCGACGAGAAGGAGAAGGCCGCCGCCGAGGCCGAGCGGGCGGTGAAGGACAAACCGAAGGACGACCCCGAACGGCAGCAGGCCGACAAGGACGCCGCCGCCAAGCGGAAGGAAGCCGAGGCCGAGCGCGAGAAGGCACGCGAGCTGCAAAAACAGGCCCAGGAACTGCGTCAGCAGGCCGACGGCGCCCGCCAACTGCTCCAGGAGGCCAAGAAGCACCAGGAAGAAGTCGAAAAGACCTTCGAGGATCTGCTGAAGAACACCCTGGACTCGTTCACCAGCACCCAGGAGGTCAAGGGCGAGGCCAAGTCGCTCCTGGAAGAAGAGAAGCGCTTGCAGCACCAGACCGAAGAGCTGCAGCGCAAAGAGCTGGCAGGACTGAAGCCCGAGGAGCGCAAGGAGTACGACGACGCCCTCGAACAGCTCAAGGCCGATCAGCAGAAGTTGCGCGAGCGGACCGAGCAACTCCTGGATAAAATGGACCGCGTCGCCCAGGAGCGCGAGCAGCGCGACCCGCAGACCGCCAAGGAGATGAAGGACGCCGCCCAACTCGGCCGCGACAAGAATATCGCCGAGTCGATGAGGCAAGCCCAGGAACACCTCAAGGACAAGGAGCCGGGCGAGGCCGCCAAGAAGGAGCGCGAGAGCGTCGAGAAGCTCCAGGACCTGGTCAAGCAACTCGAGGATCGCCGCGAGGCCGAACTGAACCGGGCGGCGCAGAACCTCCGCAAGGAAGAAAAGGAGTTGCAGAAGCTGAAAGAGGACATGGAGAAGCTGCGGAAAAAGATCCAGGAAGCCGAAAAGATCCGCGACCCGAAGGAGCGCGAGAAGGAGTTGCAGCGCCTGGCCCGCGAAGAGAAGGAGCTGGAAGAAAAGGTCCGGCAGAAGGCAGAACAGCTGTCGCGGCAACGGTCGCCGCGGGCCGCGCAGGCCGCGCAGAAGGCGGCCGAGGCGATGCAGCGGATGGCCCAGAAGCTCGAGCGCGGCGAGAATGCCCAGGAGGAACAGCAGGAAGTCCTCGACCGGCTCCAGGAAGCCCGCGACGAAGAAAAGAAGGCCCGCGAACAGATCGAGGAGGAACTGGAGCGCGAGCAGCTCGCCAAGGTCGCCGACCAGATCAAGGCGATCAAGGAGCGGCAGGAGGCCCTCATCGCCGAGCGCGTCCGCG
>Ga0209415_10014288_pt1 | contig 12974 bp, 12 predicted proteins | sample PeaSoiSIISIP2007_FD_187696 | JGI IMG/M metagenome (GOLD analysis project Ga0209415, IMG submission 187696) | Peat soil microbial communities from Weissenstadt, Germany - SII-SIP-2007 (SPAdes) (version 2) | ecosystem: Environmental > Terrestrial > Soil > Wetlands > Peat | place: Germany...
AGATCATCGAGAACTGGCGTGACGGAAGTAACAATCCGGGGCCAATCGCGCCCGGCCCCGGCGTCTACACCGACGGGAGCTGCACGACGACGGCGACGAGCACCAACACGGTCTACGCCAGCCGCGCGGCGGCGTGCGGTGTAGTGGCGAACTGGCCGAGCGACGGGAACAACTGCGCGTTCCCGTACCTACCGCAACAGATCGCCGACAACGAGACGCACGAATCGCAGGTTGCATCGGCGCGCGCGGCTGGGCGCTGCGGTGAGGGGACGGAGGACAATCCGATTCGGTTGTGCGAGCCGGCGGAGGATCAGCGCCTGGGGTCGAACGATAATTGGATGCCGCAGCCTAGGCGCGAGGCTGGTCTACGCGGTGGATTGCCCCGCCTGGATCAGCCCTGACGCGAAGGCGGCGTGGTCGCCGGCCGCGTATGGCGCAACCCGAAGAGGAGTGCTGGTATTTCAACTGCTGGATCTACAAGAAATGAAGGCGCTGGTCGCTATCGTCCGCTTGTTGCTCTGCTTCTGCTTTGCACTGGCACAGGTCTCGGGCGAAAACGGCACAGTCCCGAGCCACGGACGTATTAACCATTTTTAGCGCCTCCGCCGTCGCCCTCAGAGGGCGAGCCCTCTTCCGCTGGCTCAAGGGTTGCGCATTGTGCCTTCGTTTCGGTCCTCCACGCGACCGCCCCGCAATCCGGACCGCTCATCGGTTGAGGCAACCTTAACTCGGTCCTAGTAATGTCGGATACGAGGTTGCAGTCCCGCCCGAGAGCACCCTATCACTCGCTCCAACGCATCTTTGTTGATCGTGAAAGCGCCAGGTAATCGTAAATGTCGCCGGTAGCTGTGCATCTAATCGCCGCGGCTCGACCCAATTTCATGAAAGTGGCGCCTTTGTTTCACAAGCTGCGCCACGAAGCATGGTGCCGCACCGCTTTGGTTCATACCGGCCAGCATTACGACCCGGATATGTCGGACGCCTTCTTCCGCGATCTCGGTCTTCCCGAGCCGGACTACCACCTTGGGATCGGCAGCGGCAGCCATGCCGAGCAGACCGGCGGGGTCATGATCGCTTATGAGCGCCTGTGCGGCGAGGCGCGTCCCGATTGGATCATCGTTGTCGGCGACGTCAATTCGACGATGGCTTGCACCTTGGTCGGCGCGAAAATGGGGATCAAGGTGGCGCATCTCGAGGCCGGCCTGCGCAGCCGCGATCGCAGCATGCCGGAGGAGATCAACCGCATCGTCACCGACGCCTTGGCGGATCTTCTCTGGACGCCATCGCCCGATGCCGATGCGAACCTTCGCGCCGAGGGCGTGCCGCCGGAGCGGATCGAGCTTGTCGGCAATATCATGATCGATTCCTACGAGATGCTGCGCCATCGCATCGAAGCCTGCGGAACGCGGCAGCGCTTCGGGCTTGCCGCGAAGCGTTTTGGCGTCGTTACGCTGCATCGGCCATCGAATGTCGACGACGAGCAGGCGCTGACGCTCTTGGTCGGCGAGCTTTGCGCCGTTGCCGCCGAGTTGCCGCTGATCTTCCCGGTCCATCCGCGCACCCGGCAGCGCCTCGAGGGTTTCGGCTTGGCGGCAAAGCTGACCGGCGCGCCGGGCATGATCGTGACCGCGCCGATGGGCTATGTCGAGTTCATGAGCCTCGTCCGCGAGGCGCGGCTCATCATCACCGATTCGGGTGGCGTGCAGGAGGAGACCACATATCTCGGGATTCCCTGCCTTACCTTGCGCGATACGACGGAGCGGCCGATCACCATCAGCGAAGGGACGAACCAAATTCTGAAGCCCGCCATGCTGCGGGCGACGGTCGAGCGCGTGCTGCGCGGCGGATCGCAGAAAGGGCGCGTGCCGGCGCTCTGGGACGGGCATACCGCCGAGCGCGTGGTTGCGAGCCTCAAGGCGCGGGCGGGTTGATTCGCAGGGCCGCTTGCCTCTAGAAATCTAATAACATCGGCGAGGATTGTTTGGTGTCGAGAGCGGCGTTGGATCTATCCGTCCCAATGGACGAAGTTGCACGGTCCGAAGCGCCGCAGGTTCCGGACGGGCTCAGGATTCTGCACGTCCTCGATCATTCGCTGCCGATTCACAGCGGCTACTCGTTCCGGAGCGTCGCGCTCTTTCGCGAGCAGCGCCGGCGCGGCTGGCACACTTCCCACCTCACCACGCCGAAGCACACGAATGAGGGACCTTCGCCCGAGGAAATCGAAGGCTTTCTCTTCCATCGGACTGAGCCCGCCTTTGCCGCGGTGAGAGACCTCCCGGTTCTCGGCGAATTGGCGCTGATCCGCAACGTGGCGCGGCGGATCGAGCAGGTCGCTGCAAGCGAGCGCCCGGATCTGCTGCATGCCCATTCCCCGGTGCTCAATGCGCTCGCAGCGCTGATCGCCGGCCGGCGCCTCGGATTGCCCGTGGTCTATGAGGTGCGCGGCTTCTGGGAAGATGCCGCCGTGAGCCATGGCACCGCCCGAGAAGGCGGGAGCCGATATCGGATCACCCGCGCGCTCGAGACCTACGCTTTGCGCAAATGCGATTCGATCACGACGATCTGCGAAGGCTTGCGGCAGGACATGCTCGCCCGCGGCATCGCCGCCGAGCGGATCACGGTCATTCCGAACGGCGTCGATGTCGCGCAATTTCCCTTTGGCGGCGGGTCGGAGCCCGAGCTTCGCGCCTCGCTCGGGCTCGAGGGCCGGACGGTGCTGGGATTTCTCGGCTCGTACTATGAATACGAGGGTCTCGATCTGCTGCTCGCCGCTCTGCCGCTCATTCGGAAGGAGCAGCCCGACACCGTGGTGTTGCTGGTCGGTGGTGGCCAGGCGGAAGCGGCGCTGAAGCAGCAGGCGAAGAACCTGGACATCGGGGATGCCGTCCGCTTCGTCGGGCGCGTGCCGCATGCGGAGATCCCGCGCTATTACGCTCTCGTCGATATCTTCGTCTATCCCCGTCATGCGATGCGCCTCACCGAAACTGTCACGCCATTGAAGCCGCTCGAAGCCATGGCCCGCGGCGGCATTGTCCTGGCTTCGAATGTCGGCGGCCACCGCGAGCTCATTCGCGACGGCATCACCGGGACCTTGTTCCGGGCCGGCGACGTCGAGGACCTCGCGCGATCCGTTCTGCGTCTCGTCGACAATCGCCGGGATTGGCCGCGCCTTACTCAGGAGGCGCGCCGCTTTGTCGAACGCGAGCGAAGCTGGGAAGTGACCACCTCGGGATATCGCGATGCCTATGCTCGTGCGCTCGGCGCGAGAGAAGGAAGGCGGCGATGGGCGAGATGAGATCGGCGACCCCGACGGCAAAATTCGACACCAGCTCCGACCCGGAATTCGTCGATTATTACACGAAGGAAAGCCTGTCGGAGACGACGCGGCATCGCTTCGAAACCGTTCGGCAAAAGATAATCAAGCTCGCGCGCGCCGAGGGCCGGCTTAAGCCGCCGTTGAAGATGGTCGATGTCGGTTGCGGCGCGGGAACGCAGAGCATGATATGGGCCTCGGCGGGCGAATACGTCTCCGGCATCGACATCAACGCGCAACTCATCGAAGTCGCGCGTCAGCGCGCCGCAGGCTCCGATCTGAAAATTCAGTTCGATGTCGGTAGCGCGACCGCGCTGCCCTACGAGACCGGTGCCTATGACGTTTGCCTGCTGCCGGAGCTTCTGGAGCATGTTCAGGATTGGGAGCGCTGCCTCAACGAAGCCATTCGCGTGCTGAAACCGGGAGGCATCCTGTTCTTGAGCACGACCAATTACCTCTGCCCGCGGCAGCAAGAGTTCAATCTTCCGTTCTATAGCTGGTATCCCAAGCCGCTGAAACGCCACTTCGAGCGGCTGGCGGTGACCAGTCGACCCGAACTGGCCAACTACGCGCGCTATCCGGCGGTCCATTGGTTCAGCTATTACGGCTTGGCCCGCTTTCTTCGCGAACGCGGCATGGTGTCTCGGGATCGCTTCGACATGATCGAGACGGACTCTCTCTCGGGATTTCGCAAGACGATCGTCGAGATTCTGCGCCGATCCTCTCTGGTCAAATTTGCCGGCCATCTCTGCACGCCCAGTACCGCCATCTTCGCCATCAAGGCGTAAGCAAGCGCGCGAAAATCACAGAAGCGAGCGATAGACCCGATCGTAGTGCCCGACCATCGCGGCAAGGCTGAATTTGGCGAGCGCAGCCCTACGTCCGGCCTCGCCGTGTTCGCGCAGCCGCGTGGGGTTGTCGATATAGTCGAGAATTGCACCCGTCATCGCATCGTCATCGTCGAGCGCGAGCAGCCGTCCGGTAATGCCTTCGGCAACGATCTCCGGATTACCGCCGACGCGCGTTGCGATGACCGCTCGGCCCGTCGCCATCGCTTCGAGGATGGTATTGGAGATGCCTTCGCGCAAGGACGGCAATACGAAGATGTCGAACGCACGGTACAGGTCGGGCGTGTCGTCACGGAACCCCGGCAGCCAAGAAAGGTCGAGAGCTTTGGCTTCAGCCAAGGCTGCTTCGATCTCGGCGCGTTGCCCGCCGTCGCCGATCATCACCAAGCGGAGGACCTCGCGCAGTCGCGGCTGCAATTCGAGAACGCGCCCGAACGCCCGTGCGAGGCCGAGTTGATTCTTGACCACCTCAAATCGGCCGATCGTACCGAGAACAACTGATCCCGCCGGCGCAAATCCTTCCGGAAGCGCCTGCTTTGGGCTTCCTGCCGGTGAAAAGCGGTCCGTGTCGACCCCGTTATAGATGAGGTCGAGGCGGGCTTCCGGAATGCCGATTTCGCTTCGCAGCCAATCCTGCAGGTCCTGGGAGACGGCGATATAGCGGTCGACGATCCGGCGGCTCAAACGGCGGAGCCGGTTATACCGCGGGTTATTGCCGTCGAGTTCCACCATGTCGCGGCCATGCTCGCCATGGACGAGCCGCGGCACGCCGGCGAGCCAGGCGGGCGCAAGCATGTCGAGGGCCGGGAGATTGCGCGTATGCGCAATCCGCGGCTTGAGGCGGCGGAGCAGGCGCCACATGCGCATGTAGGCGCCGACGTCCTTGCCGAGCCGCTTGTGGAGTTCGTAGATTTCGACGTCTTTCCGGCGGATCCGGTTGCGGAACTCGGTCGCATTTGTGATGCAGATGATGGCGTGGCGGTAGCGGTCGGCGGGAAGATGGTTAATGAGATTAACCACGCCGTTCTCGAGCCCGCCGACCGCGAGCTGATGGATGATATGACAGACGAGCGCCGGCGGTGCAGTCATGGCGGATCGAGTGATTGGAAAATTCCGGCGAGGGTCCAGAGGCGGGCAGGGAAGCGATAAGGAAATCATTGACCATCCGCCCATCGCGATCGAAACGCCGCGGCTGAGCGTCAGCCGAATAATTCGCTGCAAATGTAACCATGTGTTAAATTTAAATCTATTAACCTATGGGGCTCTTCGGTTCCCCCTCTCTCTGCCGCGTGATGAGCGAGCTTCTCCACCACCTCGTCCAGGATACGGCGCAACGCAGCCCGTCGCTGTGCGCGCTAATCTATAAGGACCAGGCGCTCGATTACCACGCTCTCTGGCAGCGCATCGAGCTGGCGGCCCGAGGCTTCGCCGGCCTTGGCCTGAAGCGTGGCGAGCGTCTCGGGGTCTATCTCGACAAGCGGCACGAAACCGTGGTCGCGATGTTTGCCGCCGCCGCCGCAGGCTCCGTCTTCGTTCCGATCAATCCGATCCTCAAGCCGCGCCAAGTCGGCTACATCCTGCGCGACTGCAATGTGCGGCTCTTGGTGACTTCGCGGCAGCGCGCGGCCGATCTGGCCGAGGAAATCGCAACCTGCCCCGATCTCGCCTGGGTTGTTTCGGTCGATGAAAGCGCGCCGGGTATGGCCGGCGGGCCGACCCGTCTTTCCTGGCAAGAAGCCGTCGCGGCGCGCGGGCCCGGCAGCCCCGCCCGAATCATCGATACGGACATGACGGCAATCCTCTATACCTCTGGCAGCACCGGCAATCCCAAAGGCGTCGTGCTGTCCCATCGCAACATGGTCGCGGGCGCCAAGAGCGTGAGCCAATATCTCGAGAACGGGCCGTCCGATCGCATCCTCTCGGTCCTGCCGCTGAGCTTCGATGCCGGGTTGAGCCAGCTCACGACGGCGTTTGCGGCAGGCGCCCGCGTCGTGCTGCTCAACTATCTCCTCCCGCGCGATGTGGTTCGCGCCTGCGCCGAGGCGGAGATCACCGGCCTCACCGGCGTGCCGCCACTGTGGATCCAGCTCGCCGAGCTCGAATGGCCCGAGGCGGCTGCGCGCGCCATGCGCTATTTCGCCAATACCGGCGGCCGCATGCCCCGCGCCACGCTCGATCGCCTGCGCGCGGTCATGCCCAAGGCCAAGCCTTATCTGATGTACGGCCTGACCGAGGCCTTTCGTTCGACATATCTCGATCCCGCCGAGGTCGACCGGCGGCCTGATTCGATCGGCAAGGCCATCCCCAATGCCGAGATCTTGGTGGTGCGGCCCAATGGCGAGAAATGCGGGCCGGACGAAGAAGGCGAGCTCGTCCACCGCGGCGCGCTGGTGGCGCTGGGCTATTGGAACGATGCCGAGAAGACTGCCCTGCGCTTCCGCCCGGCGCCGGGCCAGCCCAGCGGCATCTGCCTCCCCGAAATCGCGGTCTGGTCGGGCGACCGCGTGCGGCGCGACGCCGAGGGCTTTCTCTATTTCGTCGGACGGCTCGACGAGATGATCAAGACCTCAGGCTATCGCGTCAGTCCGACCGAGGTCGAGGAAGTGATCTATTCGACGGGTCTCGTCGGCGCGGTGGCGGCGCTCGGCGTCCCCCATCCGCGGCTGGGGCAGGGGATCGTCGTGGTGGCGACGCCGCCGGCCGATGGGCGGCTCGATGAGGAGGCTTTGCTTGTCGCCTGCCGGCGCAACATGCCGCAATACATGGTGCCGCTGCTCGTCATTGAGCGCACGAGCCTGCCGCGGAATCCGAACGGCAAGATCGACCGCAAACTGCTGGCCCACGAGCTTGCCGCCAGCTTCGAGCGCGAGAGCGCATGAGCCCGCCGCCCAACGCGCATCCGACGATCGCCGCCTTCGGAGTCAGCGCCGGCTGCCTCGAGGTAGGCGGCATGCCCTTGACGCGGCTCGCCGAGCGGGTGGGAGAGACGCCGTTCTTCGCCTATGACCGGCGGCTCATCGACGCGCGCATCGGGCATTTGCGGCAGCATTTGCCGAAGGACGTGGCGCTCCACTACGCCATCAAGGCCAATCCGATGCCGGCCGTGGTCCAGCATCTCGCGCATTCGGTCGATGGCTTCGATGTGGCCTCGGCGCGAGAGATGCAGGTCGCGCTCGACACGCCGATGTCCGCCGATCGGATCGGCTTTGCCGGGCCGGGAAAGTCACGCGGAGAGCTGGCGCAGGCGATGGCCGCGGGCGTCACGATCGAAGTCGAATCGGTGGGCGAATTGCGCGCCATCGCGCAACTGGCCGAGCGGTCGGTCATGCGCCCGCGCGTCGCGCTCCGCGTCAATCCGGATTTCGAGGTCAAGGGCTCGGCCATGCGCATGGGCGGCGGCCCCGCGCAATTCGGCATCGATGCCGAGCAGGTTCCCGACGCGTTGCGCGAGATGGGCGCGCGCGGCCTCGATTTCCTGGGCTTTCACATCTTCGCGGGAGCGCAGAATCTGCGCGCGGATTTGATCCAATCCTTGCAGGAGCGCACGATCGAACTCGCGATCGCGCTGTCCCGCCAAGCGCCCGCGCCTGTCCGGCACCTCAATATCGGCGGCGGCTTCGGCATCCCCTATTTTCCGAAGGATTTGGCGCTCGACATCCGCCCGATCGGGGAAAGCCTGGCGCGGCTTATTGAGAAGCGGGTGAAGCCGACGCTGCCGCAAGCGCAAGTGATCATCGAGCTCGGCCGCTATATCATCGGCGAGGCCGGGATTTACGTCACGCGGATCATCGACCGCAAGCAATCGCGCGGGCAGGTGTTTCTCGTCACCGATGGCGGCCTCCATCATCAGCTTGCCGCCTCCGGCAATTTCGGCCAGGTGATCCGGCGCAACTACCCTGTCGCCATCGGCAATCGCATGGACGAATCCCGCACCGAAACCGTGAGCGTCGTCGGCTGTCTCTGCACGCCCTTGGATCTGCTGGCGGACAACGTCGAGCTGCCGCGCGCCGAGGTGGGCGACCTCGTCGTCGTCTTCCAATCCGGCGCCTACGGCCTGACTGCGAGCCCGATCAATTTCCTAAGTCACCCGGTGCCGCCCGAAGTGCTGGTGTGAATGGCGAGAGGCTCTAGACTCCGAAGTGGCCGCGGTACCAGGCGACGAAGCGCGGGATGCCTTCGTCGATCGTCGTGGTCGGATGGAACCCCAAGTCGCGCTCAGAGTCCGTGATGTCGGCGTAGGTCGCGGGCACGTCGCCCGGCTGCATCGGCAATAGCTCGACGATCGCCTTTCGGCCGATCGCCGCCTCGAGCAAAGCGACGAAGTGGCGCAGATCCTCGCTGCGATGGTTGCCGAGATTGTAGAGTCGGAACGGCACGCCGTCGGAATCCGGCTGCGCCGGCCGGTCGAGTGCGGCCACCACGCCGGCCACGATGTCGTCGATGAAGGTGAAGTCGCGCTGCATGACGCCGCGGTTGAAGAGCTTGATCGGCTTTCCCGCGATGATCGCCTCGGTGAAAAGCCAGGCGGCCATGTCCGGACGCCCCCAGGGCCCATACACCGTGAAGAAGCGCAGGCCGGTCATCGGAATGCCGTAGAGATGGGCGTAGCAATAGGACATCAGCTCGTCCGCCTTCTTGGTGGCGGCATAGAGCGATTGCGGCGTGTCGACGCGGTCGCCGATCGCGAAGGGCAGCTTGGTGTTGCCGCCATAGACCGATGAAGAGCTGGCGAAGACCAGATGCTTCAATGAGGCATGATCGCGGCAGGCCTCGAGAATTTCGAGATGACCCTGAATATTCGCGGTGATATAGGCGCGCGGATGGGTCAGCGAGTAACGCACGCCCGCCTGCGCCGCGAGGTGGACGATTCCATCGACATCGGGATTGCGCGAAAGGAGCTCCGCAAAACCGCCGCGCCCTGCCAAGTCCAGGCGATGGAAGGTGAAGCGCGGCTCTCGGTCGAGCTCGGCGAGCCGGGCTTCCTTCAGCGCGACCGAGTAATAGTCGTTGAGGTCGTCGACGCCGATCACCCGCTCGCCTCGCTTCAACAGCGCGGCGCTGGTGTGATAACCGATGAAGCCGGCGGCGCCGGTAACGAGGACGGTCATGACGCTTGGCGGAGCTCGAACAGGGCTGAAGAGGGAAGGAGAACTATCGCCGGCAGTTTATCGCCGATTCAATCGTGATTTCCAGAGCCGACCGTATCGCAGAGATGCTCGCTCATAAAGTCGAGAGTCCGGCGGAGCCCGTCGCGAATCGAGGTTGTGGCGGCAAAGCCGAAGGCCTTGGTCGCCGCGGTCGGATCGCCAATGGAAACCCGGATATCGCCGGCGCGCTCGGGATGGTGCTCGATCCGCGACTGGTGGCCGACGATCTCGCCGATGACGGTGGCAAGCTCGATGACCGAGGTCACGCGGCCCGTGCACAGGTTGAAGATCCGGGCGTCGGCGCGGAGATCGGCCATCGCCGCCACGAGATAAGGCACGATGTCGCCGACGTAGATGAAGTCCCGCACCTGCGCGCCGTCGCCGAAGATGTCGATCGTCCCGTGATTGACGGTTCTGTCGACGAAGATCGAGATGACGCCGGAATAGGGCGACCGCGGGTCTTGCCGCGGTCCGTAAACATTGAAGAAACGCAGGCCCAGATTGGGAATCCGGTGGACCGACCAAGCGATTTGCCCATGCAGCTCGCAACCAAGCTTATCCGCTCCATAAGAGGACAGCGGGTGCGTCGCTGCGGTCTCTGCCAGCGGCATATGCGGGTTCGCGCCATAGACGGCGGCGGAGGAAGCATAAACAACGGGGACGGGCGCCACCGGATTGATGCGCCGCACGGCGTCGAAGACCGTGATCGTGCCGGTGAGGTTGCTGCGGTGGGTCCCGAGCCAATCCTCGGTGCAGCGCTGCACCGAGGCGACCGCCGCCAGATGGAAGCAGCCGTCCACTCCGGTCATCGCCTCCAGGACAATTTTGCGATCGGCGACGTCGCCGATCAGAATCTCCGCTCCTTCGATCGCCTCGTGCCGCCGTCCGTTGGAGAGATCGTCGAGAATCCGCACGCGGTCGCCGCGCTTCAGCAGCGCTTCCACGAGATGCGAGCCGATGAAGCCGCAGCCGCCCGTTACAAGCCATCTCGCCATAATCGAATCCTGCGCCTTGGTGGGCTATTGCTGACAGGGACGGTGCGCGGCCGAATGTCCCTACTTTCGCCTGGAGAGAATGCTGACCCAATCGACATGACGCAAGAGTTCGAAGCAGGCGTGGCACAGCCGCCGATGGAGGCTCACGACATCGTCTTCGGCCATGTGAAGCCCACACCAGCCGCAGCGCAAGGCGAGGCCGGAGCTTTCGACTTCAACCTTCGCTCGCGTGCCGCCATCCATTAACGAATTCTCCGCATCTCTTACGCAAGATTTTACCTGAAGGCGGTAAACGAAAGGTATCGAAAACCAAAGCCATCCGCTCAAGCCGGCGCGGAATTGTCCACGATATCGCTCTTTGCTACCATCTTGTGATGACCAATCGGCGCGCGCTGATCCTCGATCGGGACGGCGTCATTAACCACGACACCGGCTATCTTCATCGCATCTCGGAATGCCGTTTCATCGACGGCATATTCGAGATGGCGGCGGCCTTTGCTGCCGAGGGATTCGTCATCGTCGTCGCCACCAACCAGGCAGGCATCGGCCGCGGCTATTATGGCGAAGCGGATTTCGAGAAGCTGATGGCGTGGATGAAGGGCGAATTTGCCCGGCACGGTGCGCCGCTCGCGGCGGTCTATCATTGCCCCGACCACCCGACGGAAGGGCTGGGCGCCTATCGGCGCGACAGCCCCTGGCGGAAACCGCGGCCGGGCATGTTGCTGCAGGCGGCGGCCGATTTGGGGCTCGACCTCACCCGGTCATGGTGCGTCGGCGACAAGATGCAGGACATCGAGGCCGGGCGCGCCGCCGGCGTGGGCACGCTCGTGCTCTACGATCCGGCGGCCAAGGGAGTCGAGCGGAAGCAGGATTATTGGGTTGTCTCGCGTCTTTCCGAGGTCGCGACGCTGTGCCGGGCCGAGAGCGATCAGAAGGCCGGCAACAGCGGCTAGACGATGAGCGCAAAATCGGATTTTGTCCGCCAATAGGCCAACATGTCGTCGATCGTTTGATCGAGGGAAATCTCCGCCCGCCATCCTGTCGCCTGCGTCAGTTTCGTGCAATCGCCCCAAATGATTGGCTCATCCGTAGGGCGAAAGAGCTTCGGGTCGGCCTCGGGGACAATGTCGCGCCGCGTCGAGCGTGCGAGGACCCGCGACAGGATCTCCGCCATCGGATAGGCGGTTGAGCCGCCAAGATTGTAGACATCGCCGCTCTTCCCGCGCTCTTGCAGGAGCACAAGACCACGGTTGAGATCGCGGACATCGACGATCGTTCGCCGCGTCTTTAGGTTGCCAACGCGAATGCCATTGGCCTCGGGATGGCGCTCGAGCCAGACCGCGCGACGGACGAAGTCGGAGGGCGCATCGCCGGTCTTGCGGGAACCGGTGCAATTGAAGATACGGACGCGCACCGTGTCGAGCTTGTAACTTGCCCAGTATTGGTAGGCGAGTAAGTCGGTGGCGACCTTGGAGACCCCATAGGGGTGCACCGGGAGCAGCGGTGCGCTCTCCGAAATTGGAACTTTCTCCGGCTCGACCGGTCCGTATTCCGCGGAGGAGCCGGCAACGATGACACGGACGTCCGAGCCCAAGCGCCGTATGGCTTCGAAAACATTTGCCGTGCCGATGACGTTGCTTTCCAAGGTCTCGATCGGGCGCTGCCACGAAATCGTCGGATAGCTCTGCGCCGCTAAATGAAACACAGCCGAAGGCCGGAAGCGCATTAGCGAGTCATAGACCGAGCACCAATCGCGAATATCGACCTCTTCGAGCGGAAGACCGGCAAGATCGGCGGGATCCACCGTCGGCTTGTAATAGCTCGCCAGAACATCGTGTCCCTGCGCGAGGAGCGCCTCCGCGAGATGCGACGCCATCATCCCGCCGCAGCCGCTGATCCAGATGCGCATTGGCCGGCTCCTCACAAAGCGCGTCGCAGGGGCGGTGCCGCGGCGAGGTGCCGCGGTTCCGTCACTGCGGCGACGATTGCGTCAAGATGCTGCATCTGCCCTTCCCAACTATAATTCGTTTCGGCAGCGGCGCGGGCCTTGACTGCCATTGCGGCGCGATATTCGACATGTCTCAGTAGGTGGAGGACATGATCAGCAAATTCCCTTGCATTGTCCGTCGCCAGAATGCCGTCGCCTTGGGAGAGGACGGTGCCGCTCCACGCGGGGATCGAGGCGACGCAGGGCAGCCCCATGGCCAACGCTTCGAGAAGCTTATTCTGGATCCCGCGCGCCATCCGCAGCGGCGCCACAAAAACCTCTGCCTCGTCGAGATAAGGCCGGGTGTCCGGAACCCGCCCTGTCACCGTAACGCCCGGCCTTTTGGCCAATTGCCTTACCGCTGCGACCGGCCGGCTGCCGCAGATGATGAAGTTCGCCTCGGGGATCTGCGCCCGGACGAGCGGCAGGACTTCATCGCAAAACCACAGGACGGCATCGATGTTCGGAAAATAATCCATAACGCCCGTAAAGACGATCGATGCTGGTCTCTTGGGACGGCCCGCGGATCGGAAATACTCGAGATCGACACCGTTGCCGACCAAACTAACCGGCACACCCGGAATGAGCCGCTCGAAATCGCCCCGCTCGACGGCGGTGCAGACCAGCGCATGCGAAAAGCTGTGAGCGATGTGCCGTTCGTAGGCGAGGAAACGTCGCTGCTCG
>Ga0209415_10014289_pt1 | contig 12974 bp, 13 predicted proteins | sample PeaSoiSIISIP2007_FD_187696 | JGI IMG/M metagenome (GOLD analysis project Ga0209415, IMG submission 187696) | Peat soil microbial communities from Weissenstadt, Germany - SII-SIP-2007 (SPAdes) (version 2) | ecosystem: Environmental > Terrestrial > Soil > Wetlands > Peat | place: Germany...
ATCGTAACGTGGGTCGCTACCTCAGGTTCGATCATCGCCGTCCTCTCTTAGCGTCCGGGGTAGCGGCGTCCTCGCCACTCAATGCCGCGTCCCGAAAGGACGCGGTATGTCGCGTTGACCATGATCGCGCCCAGGAGCGCGAAGCCGAGCGGCTGATAGACCCCGAAGCGGCGCGGAATCCCGAAAGCCGAAAACGGCCGGCTGGCTGCCACCATCGTCGTCAAGGTGCAGCACAGCGCCTCGACGGCGGCGCGCTTACGGCCGCGAAGCAACGCGGCCAGCGCCAGGCCCGGCGGGACGATCGAGAGCATCGCGAGCGAGAAGACTGAGAGCCCGACGCGCGCCACGTTGCCTTCTGCCCCGGCGAGGATGTTTTTCGTGAAGCCTTCCCAGATTTGCGAAAACGAACGATACATCCGCACGCGGACGAGATGAGCGCCGTTCGCCAAGCGCAACCGGAATCGGCCGTCCGCGTACAGCCTCTTCGCGAACGCGATGTCCTCGGCGATCTCGCCGCGCAACGCGGCATGACCGCCAAGGCCTTCGTAGGCCGCGCGCGAGACGAGGATGTACTGCCCGTTCGCAAGGGGTCGATTTGCAAATCCGATGACGATGATCGACAAGATCGAGGGCAGGACCGCGCGCTCCCAAAAGGATCCCAGCTCCTGGCCGGTCGCAAGCGAGACGGCGTCTACTTTTTTGTCAAGCGCGTAGCGCAAGATCGAGATTTCGGCATTCAGCTCGTGATACGAATCCGCGTCGGTAAAGAGCAGCCAAGCACCGCGCGCGCGTTCCGCGCCTTGGTGCAGAGCCCAAGGCTTGCCGACCCAACCCTCGGGGAGCGGCGCTCCGGCGACGACGCGCAGGCGCGAATCTTCCCGGGCCAAGCCCTCCAGAATCGACGGCGTTGCGTCCGTCGAGCGGTCGTCGACCGCGATCACCTCGAAATCGCGCAAGCGCTGCCCGAGCAGCGAACGAATGCAGCGCTCGACGTTCAGCGCCTCATTGCGGGCGGGGACGATGACGGAGAGGGCAGGCAAACCCTCCGCCTCCTCGCGAATGGGGACCAATTCCCAGCCTCCCGCGCTGCGAGCCGCATGCGCCGCGAACGCGAGCGCATAGGCTGCGCAGAAGTTGATGAGCGTTTTTAGCATCTTGCACTATCGGGATAACTCACCAAACTCGGCTTCGTCTAAACTAAAAGAAAGCATGCGCGCATTTTGCGCCGTCGTGCTTACTCTAGCGGTTGCAGCGGCCGTGGTCGGGTGCTCGAGCGGCACCGCCAACGTCCCTGCACCGTTGCCGCCGCCGGCGTGCGCCGCCAGCGGGGCGCAGACGTATACGGGTTTGCTCACCACGATCGCGCTTCCCAGCTCCGGCGGGATTACGGGGACGATTACGCTCCCGCAGGTCGTGGGTGGTCTTCCGGCTCCCATCGGCATCACGGTCGGCGCGACCATCGCTTCTCAGGCGCGCGCACCGCTATCCACATCGATTATCGCAAGCTGGCACATGACGTTCTCGGGACCCGCGCAGCAGTTTGCGCTGAATTATCCGCCTTCGATCGCGCTCTTACTTCCGCCGGGGATCGCTCCGTCGACGTTGACGGCGTTGTTTGTTCCCGCCGCAGCGCCGGCGACAGGTACAACGCTGCAGCCGCAGGGGAGCGGGCGTAACGTCACCTTCACGGCGAGCGGGACGAATTTTTCGCTCTCCGAATGCGGCGCGGCCGACATCCAGGTTCTGCAATCGACCGGCGGTCCGGGCCCCGCACCAAGCTCATCACCGAGCGCTTCGCCGGGACCGACAGCGTCCCCAACCGCGACGCCCGTACCAACGGCCGCACCGACGGCAGCGCCACCCGCGAACGTCTATGTCGCCGATTGCGGATCTTTATGCGGAGGAGTTAGTCCGACAACGGTCACTGCGTACGATGCCCAAGGGAACTTGATTGCGCTTCCCGGGACTTTCCCGGGCATCAAGGGCGCAAATGGGATCACGTACGCCTCGTCCGTCGGCCGCGTGTATGTAGCGGACTGCGGCACGTGTTACGGGACCGGTCCGACGACCGTCCTCGCATTCACGCTGAGCGGCATCGCTGTGCCCTTGGCGGGGGGTGCCTTCGCCGGGCTGCAACAGCCCGGCATCCTCTACGTCGCGGCCAACAACCAGATTTACGTCCCCGATTACCTGCAAAACAAAGTCTTCGTCTTCGACGTGTCCGGAAATGCGATTGCGACGAGCGGAACTTTCCCCGGTTTGAACGGCCCGTATGGAGCGACTTACGTTTCGGACAACAATCTGCTCTACGTTGCAAACTTCAACACGAATATGATATTCACGTTCGACTTGCAAGGGAATCGAATGCCTCCCGGCAACGCCGTTACGTTCCCGGGCCTCAACGGGCCCGCGGGTTTGACGTACGCTCCCGACGTTCACCTGGTCTACGTCACCAGCAAAAACGCAAATGCGGTGATCGCATACGACATCAACGGGAACAAGCAAACCTTGCCGGGGACGTTCCCGGGATTGTCAGGTCCCAGCGGCATTGCGTATGACCCGGACAGCAATCTTCTCTACGTCGCCAATTCGATTGCCACCGGAGGGGTCACCGCTTACAACCTCGACGGGACGCCGCATCCGACCGGCAGTTGGACCGGCGCGAGCGTCCCGGTCGGCGTCACAATCGCGCCGTAAGAGGCTAAGTATGCGGCCTTTTGGGGCACTCGCCTTTAGCTTGGTGCTTGCGTCGGCCGCGATCGGGTGCTCGAGCGGCACCGCCAATGTCCCGGCACCTGCGCCACCGCACCTGACGTGCGGCGTCGCCGGTAGCCAGAATCTGACCGGACTGCTCACAACGGTCCCGCTTCCGGCGTCCGGCGGCATCACCGGAACGATCACGTTCCCGGCGGTTGTCGGCGGCCTTTCGTCTCCCCTCGGCCTGACGATCAGCCCGACGACAGCAGCGCAGGCTCGTGCGCCGCAGAATGCCTCCCGCAACGCGCAGTCTTCACCGATCGCGAGCTGGAGACTAACGTTCTCGGGGCCGGCGCAGCAGGTTTCCCTCATCTATCCGCCATCGATTGCGCTCCTGCTCTTACCGGGAATCCCGCCGTCGAGCCTGGTTGCCCAAATCGTTACCGAATCGTCACCCGGCGCGCCGGCGGTCCTCCAGCCGCAGGGGAGCGGACGCAACGTCACCTTCACGTCGGGCGGTAGCAGCTTTTCCGTGGGGCTGTGCGGATCGTACGACATTCTCATCGTAAACGCCGCGCAAACGAACCCGTCGCCCACACCTTCGCCGGTTGTTACCTCCGCGCCGACTGCCGCGCCAACCGCCTCCCCGGCACCGACCGCTCCACCGACGCCGCCTCCGCCCGCAAACGTCTACGTCGCCGATTGCGGCGCGATATGCGGTGGTGTCGGTGCGACGACGGTGACGGCTTACGATGCTCTAGGAAACTTGATCGCGCTGTCCGGCACGTTCCCCGGCATCAAGGGGGCAAACGGGATCACGTACGCGTCGTCGGTAGGCCGCTTGTATGTCGCGGACTGCGGGACGTGTTACGGGACCGGCGCGACGACGGTCCTTGCATTCACGCTGAGCGGCGCCGCTGTGCCCTTGGCAGGGGGCGCCTTCGCCGGACTGCAGCAGCCCAATGTTCTCTACGTCCCGGCAAACAATCAGCTGTATGTCCCGGATTACCGCCAAAACCGAGTCTTCGTCTACGATCTCTCCGGAAATGCGATCGCGACCAGCGGGAGTTTCCCCGGCTTGAACGGTCCGTATGGAATCGCTTACGTCCCGGACAACAACTTGATCTACGTCGCAAACTTCAACGTGAATTCGATATCGACGTTCGACTTGCAAGGGAATCGCAGCGCGGTGACGTTCACAACTCTCAGCGGGCCTGCCGGTATCGCTTATGCTCCCGACGTTCACCTGCTCTACGTGACCGATCAGAATTCAAATGCCGTTACCGCATACGACATCAACGGGAACAGGCAAACCTTACCGGGGACGTTCCCCGGATTGTCGGGTCCCGGGGGCATCGCGTACAACCCGGACAGCAATCTTCTCTACGTCACGAATACGACCGGGACGGTGAACGTTTACAACCTGGACGGGACGCTGAATCCAATCGGCAGCTGGAGCGGGGCGAGCGTCCCGGTCGGCATTACGATCGCGCCGTAAGAGACTAAGACGCGCGGGCCTTCGGCTGCGTCTGCGCGCGCAATTGGCCGCACGCAGCGGCGATGTCGCGGCCCATCGGGACGCGGATCGTGCACGGCACACCCGCCGCTTCGAGGATATCGTGAAAGGCGCGAATATGGGCTTCGTCGCTGCCGCGCAGCTCGGCGTCGGGCGTTGCGTTGTACGGGATCAAGTTGACGTGATAGAGGTGCCCGCGCATCAGCGCGACCAGTCTCCGCGCCGTTTCCGGACTGTCGTTCACTCCGGCGAGCATGACGTACTCGAAGAAGATTTTGCGCTTGGTCTTTTTCACGTAGCGCGCGCATGCGGCCATCAGCTCCGCGATCGGGTAGCGCAGATTGACCGGCATGATCGACGAGCGAATCTCGTCAGTCGGCGCGTGCAGCGAGATCGCGAGGTTCACTTGAATGCCCTCGTCGGCGAACTGGTCGATCTGCGGGACGAGACCGACGGTCGAGATCGTGATGTGCCGGTGCCCTAAACCAAAGCCCTGCGGGTCGTTGAGCAGGCGAACTGCATCCATGACGGCGTCATAATTCGCAAACGGTTCGCCCATGCCCATGAAAACGATGTTGGTGATTTTCTTGTGTTTCTTCGCGAGCTCGATCGCGAAGAAACGCGCTTGGTCGAAGATTTCCGTCGCCTGCAAGTGACGCGCGAAGCCCGCTTGGCCGGTCGAGCAGAAGGCGCACTTGTACGCACAGCCGGCTTGGCTCGAGATGCAGACGGTGCTGCGTTCGTTGTGGTGCTCCATGAGCACCGCTTCGACTTCGAGGCCGTCGGAGAGACGAAACAGCCCCTTCGTCGTCTGCTCGTCGTTCGAGCGCTGCAACACGACCGGCTCGATGCTCGAGAGACGGAAACCTCGCTCCGTCAGCGTCTCACGCAGGGTGGACGGCAAGACGGTCACCGCGCCCAGATCCGCGACCAGCTCCTTCGATGCGGCGCGATAGAGCTGCATCAAACGATATGGCTTCAGCCTGAACTCGTCGAGAAACGACCCGGCGCTCGCGAACCCGGCGGCCCGCAATTTTTCGTCAGCCCACAAATCAGCCGCGGCGTTGGTCATTCGAAGAGGCTGCTTTGGGTGACCTCGGGAGGCGGCGGTGCGGGCGGCGGCTCGGCGAGCTTGTCGCGTACCTGCTTGAGGTCTTCCCACACGAGCCGCTTGACCGCGTTGAGCTCGCCGCCGGTCATGCGCAGGAGATAGGCCGGATGAAACGTCGCCATCAACGGGATCCCGCTCGGCCCTTCAAACCATTGGCCGCGTTGGCGCGTGATCGAAAACGCGGCGCCCAGAAACGAGCGCGCCGCGGGCGCGCCGAGCGCGAGGATCACGCGCGGGCGGATGATCTCGATCTGCTCATCGAGATACGGACGGCAGTTGCGCATCTCTTGCGGATCGGGCGCACGGTTGCGCAGGCGACCATCCTCGAGCGCCGTCGCCCTGCACTTCACCGTGTTGCAGATGAAGACGTCCTCGCGTGCGAGCCCGATCGCGGCGAGCATCTTCTCGAGCAGTTCGCCGGCGCGCCCGACGAATGGCCGCCCGAGCTTGTCTTCGGTCTCACCGGGCCCTTCGCCGACGACCATGAGCTGCGCGCACGGATCGCCCTCACCGTAGACGCTGTTCTGACGAGTGCTTCCGATCTCGCACTTGCGGCACGCCGCGACGACCGCCACGGCGCGCTCCAGCGAGCGCTCGCGCGCGGCCCGTTCCTCCAAGCTCACTGCGCGGAGTCCAGCTTGATCGCGCGGATAGCTTGCCCGAACGCGACGACCTTCGTCGCGCCGTCGGCACCTTCGCTCGCGTAAAAGCGCAACCCGATCACGGCATTGGCGCCGAGCGCGTCGGCTTTCTTACGCAGCGCGTCGATCGCGACTTCGCGGAGCCGCTCGGCCTCGCTGAGAAAGTCACCCGGCGGGAGCCCGATCAGCGCGCCGATCGTGCGGACGGTCGCGCGCAGGCGGTTCCGCTGCCGCACCGCGCTCCCCGAGACGTAGCCTAAGGACCGGACGACGCGATAGCCTTCCAGCTCGTCGAACGTGACCAGATTTTGCCGCTCGACCATCCCGAGCGAATTCACCGCCGCGCGCTACCGTCCTAGAAGCCGCCGCCCCGCGGCCACGAGGAGCGCCGCAGCCCCGGCGTAGAGTGCGTAGCGCCCGGCGACCGCCGCCGCCAGCGATCCGTACCACAACCGGCCGTGATGCTTGATCAAATAGCGGCGCCGGGAATCGCGCTTGCGCCGCTCGACCAGCCCATCGCGGCCGCCCGCAGAGCCCCGACCTTCATGGATCGCCTCGCTCGCCGGGACGAACCAAGTCTCATATCCCGCGTCGCGCGCACGATGCGCCAAGTCGACTTCCTCGTGATAGAGGAAGAACCGCTCGTCGAACGTCCCGACGGTGCGAAAGAGCTCGCGCCGGATCGCCATCGCAGCGCCGATGACCAAATCGACGCGGCGCGGCGTTTGGTAGTCCCATTGCCGGAGCTCAGCGCCGTTCGCGTAGCGGCGCAGCAGCGGCCACTCGCCCCAGGCGCTCGAACGCAGAAACGCGCCCGCCCACGAATCGAATTCCCCGCACGACTCGGCGATGTTCCCGGCGCGGTCGTAGATGCGCGAACCGGCGATTCCGCAGCGCGGATGCGCTTGCATGAAGGCGACGACGTTCGCAAGCGCCCGGTCCTTGAGCTCGGCGTCGGAGTTGAGCAGATAGACGAACGGTGCGCTCGTCCGCTCGATCGCGCGATTGCAAGCCGCGCCGAACCCGAGGTTGGCGCCGTTCTCGATGATCGTGACTCGCTCGCCGTAACGCGCGCGGATGAGCTCGCGCGAGCCGTCGGCCGAGCCGTTGTCGGAGACGACGACGTTGGCGAAGAGCGGATCGTCCCGGACTTCGGAGAGCACGAAGACCGAGTCGAGGGCCACACCGATCCGATCCGCGTTGTTCCAGCAGACCAGGATGACGTCGACGGTCGCCATCCTAGACCGAAGCGCGCAGGGTTCGCCGCTGCTGCAAGTACGGCCAGATGAAGGTGTCAATCTCACCGCCCAGGACGGCGTCGACGTTCCCCGTCTCGACGTTCGTCCGCAGATCTTTTACCATCGTGTACGGCTGCAAAACGTACGAGCGTATCTGCGAGCCCCATTCATTCGCCTTCCGCTCGCCGCGCAGCTCAGCGAGTTTTGCATCGCGCTCTTCGCGCTCGCGCTGCAAGAGTTTCGAACGCAAGATGTTCATCGCGACTTCACGGTTCTGCACTTGCGAGCGCTCTTGTTGAGAGGCAACGATCGTATTGGTGGGGATGTGAACGATGCGGACCGCCGACTCCGTCTTGTTGACGTATTGTCCGCCGGCACCCCCGGACTTGAACGTCTCGATGCGCAGGTCATCCGGCTTGATTTCCAAGTCGATCTTCTCGGCGGCCTCGATCTCCGGGATGATGTCCACCGACGCGAACGAGGTGTGGCGGCGATGCGCCGCGTCGAACGGTGAGAGCCGGACGAGCCGATGGACGCCGCGCTCGCTCTCGAGCAGCCCGTACGCGTTTTTTCCGCGAATGAAAAACGTGATCGACTTGAGCCCCGCTTCTTCGCCCGGCGATTCCTCGGCGATCTCGGCGCGAAAGCCTTTACCTTCGGCCCAGCGGATGTACATGCGGGCGAGCATCGCGACCCAATCGGCGGCGTCGGTCCCCCCGGCGCCGGCGTGGATCGTCACGATCGCGCCGTGGGAATCGTACTCGCCGTCGAAGGTCGCGGCTATCTCAAGCGCGTCGATCATCGCCTGCGCGCGCGCGATGCTTGCGTCGATCTCCTCATCGGCTCCCGCCTCATCACCCAGGACCTCGAGCATTTCGCGGGCGTCGCTGAGCAAGCGCTCGGCGCCGCCGATCTGCTCGATCTCGTCGCGCAGGTCGGAAAGTTCTTTCATCACGCGCTGCGCCGTTTCGGCTTCCGACCAGAATTCGTCGGCCCGCGAGCGTTCCTCGAGTTCGATCAGCTTCCGGCGCTTGCCGGAATAGTCAAAGGCGCTCCTTGAGCGCTTCCAGTCGCTCGGAGAGTCGATTGATCGTGCCGACCTGATTCTCGCTCATGTGCGGAGCCTCTTTGGCAGGCCCTAGACACGGACCTCCGCCGTCGCAGTGGGAGAGCGAACAGCACGCGCGATTCTAAGGAGAGCCCGTGAACGCATTGGTGCAGCAAAACTATCTTCGCTCGTTAAACCTCGACGACAATTGGATCGGGCGCGGTGGAAACCAAAACTCGATCGACCCGCTGGGCTACGCGATGATGCCCGCGGCCAGCGACGGCTTCTCGTCCGCGTATCCGTCCTATCCGGGCAGCGGCAGCTTTTCGCAGTCCGGCGGTTTCTTGGCGCAGATCATGCAACTGCTTCAAAGCATGATGGGGATGATGATGCAGCAGTTTGCAGGGGTTGGATCGCAAACGATGTTCGGCAATGCGACGATCAGCTCGACCGGCGATCCGCACTTGGCGATCAACGGGACCCTCGGCGACGGTTCGAACGTCTCGCTGAAGTACGACAACATGCAATCGGACCCGGACTTGGTCCGCTCCGATTCATTCTGCGGCGGCTACAAGGTCTCGACGCAGACCACGACGCCCGATCCCAACGGCGTCACCTACAATCAAAGCGCAACCGTCACGACGGGCTTCGGCCAGAATCAGGTGACGTTCGACCAGAACGGCAATGCGACGATCTTGCAGAACGGGAACGCGAGCGCGATGTCGGCCGGCCAGACGATCGACCTCGGCAACGGCGAAACGGTGACCGACAACGGCAACTCGCTCGTCGTCTCGGACACGAACGGCTACGGCGGAAACATCACGACGACGATGACGCAAAACGGCGGCGGTATCGACGTCAGCGTCAGCGCCCAAAACGTCGATCTGGGCGGCGACGTCGTGAAGAACGCGCTAGGCCAATCTAGGCCTCTTCGCGCACTTTCTTGACGAGGCGGACCAGCGTCCCGCCATTGTGGTAGTTCACGTCGTCCATCAGGTACTTCATGATGTGGATGCCGCGGCCGCGACATTCGTCGGATTCGACCGTATGCCGCCTTTGGTCATCGAACCCGCTTCCGCCGTCCTCGATCTCGACGACGACCGCATCGTCGTCGACCGCACAACGGACGTGCAGCCTCCCCTTGAAGCCGCCTCCGTGTTCGACCGAGTTCGCTAGCGCCTCGCCCACCGCACATTCGAGATCTTCCAGCAGCTGATCGGGAAAGCCGGCGCTGCGCAAATGGTACACGATGGCGCGCCGCGCGGACGCAGCCGATCGTGCTCGGGAAGGGTAGGACGCGGAAAATGTCCAGGGCATTTACAGCGCATGTTCCCACCCCGGAATGTCGCCTAAGCGCCTCCTGTGTTAAACGTCTGTAAAGGGGGGGCACCCAACCCCTGCGCCGTAGCCTCGAATTCAATGCTGGAACACGTCCACAGCTACGTTATAGCTCTAGTGGTCGCAGTGCTGTGCTTCTTGTTCATCGAAGCGGGATTTCGGTCTGGGCGCTTCCGTAAGGCCAGCGCACACAGCGACGCCGAGTTTGGGGTCGCTCAAGCCGCGGCGTTTGGCCTCGTCGCGCTGCTGTTGGGCTTCTCTTACTCGATCGCGCTTTCGCGGTTTGACGACCGGCGTGCCGTAACCGTGCGCGAGGCCAACGCCATAGGAACGACGATCCTGCGCACGGACCTCTTTGATAAGTCCACCGCAATCATCATGAGAGGTTATCTCAAGCGATACATCGATGCTCGCGTCGATTTTGCCGAAGCAGATACCGATGCGACGCGGCAAGCGCGCGCGGCGCAGCTATCGGACTCGCTGCAACGGCAGATGTGGGACCTAGCGATGTCGACGTCGCGCCGCGACGAGCATTCGACGATGATCCCGCTCTTCATCGCGACGCTAAACGAAACGATCGACATCAGCACAGAGCAGACGGCGGTGCTGAACGCACACATCCCGGATCTCGTAATCGCCGTTCTCGTGTTCGTTATCCTGGTCGCATGCTCGATGCTCGGCTACGGTTTTGGACGGGAAACATTTCGAGCTCTGATCGCGTCCGTGGTTTTTTCGGCAATGTTCGGGATCGTCATCGGGACCATCCTCGATCTGGATCGCCCGCAGCAAGGTCTAGTCCGGATTCCTCTGGATTCTCTGAGAGCTTTGCAGCGTTCGTTTTAACTTTAGCGACTCAGGCCCTGAATGAGCTGTAAGAGGTCTTGCGCTAGGGGCTGCTGCTTCGGTGACTGCTGCGGCCCTTGAGGCCGGCTCTGCGCCATCAAGGGTTGCGGCGTCCCGGCGAGCGCGAATTGTGGATTGCTGAGCGTACCGCGCAAGGTGAACGGCACCTGAACGCTCGTCACCGCGATGTTTGTTTGCAACTCATTGCTAAGGATCTGCCCCGCGATTGCCAACAGCGTCGGGCGCGACGCCCCGCTCTGCGTCGTATCGAGCACGGCGGTGCCGTTGTAGTTCAGAGTCTGATCGAAAGCGAAGCTGCCGCGAACCGTCGCCTGCATCCCGTTTGCGAGCATCCTTAGATCGTTGCTGGATCCGCGCTCATGTGCGATGCGCAGATCGCCGCCGAAGTAGCTGAAACGCGTGTCGCCGGAAGGGACATTGAGGCCCATGATCCTCGCAGTCTGTGCCAGTTCACTTTTGAAATTCATGCCGGGAAATGACCCGTTGCGCACGACGAAGGTGCCGGCCGCCGACAAGGTTTGCTTAGGATTGCTCGCGAGCAAGGTCGTCAGGTTGAAGGCGGCATCCAGTGCGCCCGTGACTTTCCCTGTTCCTAAACCGAGCGCTGCGAGCACGCGCCGGGCGTCGAGCCCGTGCACCTGCGCACTCACGGCAGCCGGTGCGCCGGCGGAGCCGTCGAGCACGGCGTTCTCGCGCACGCTCCCTCCGTAAGCGGAGAACGTGCACTGATCAAGCCGAACCGCGCTTGCGTAGATGCTTAGCTGGCCGCTCATGTTGGTCGCTTCGAGCGGAGAGAAGACCACTTTGCCCAGCTTGATCGTTCCGCGTGCCAGCAGTTTGCGCGCCGTCGACGCCGGGACCCTGCCTTTGGCGTCCGGGCGTACGAGCATTGCCAACGTGTTGAGATCAAGCTCGGGGCCGGCGACGGAGAACGTGATCGACAACGGATCGAGCCGCGCAATAGCCGCGCTTCCCGCGAGGTTCACCCTCCCAACGGATACAGAGAACGTGCTCCGTCCGGTACCGCCCTTGAACGCGAGCTCTCCGGAATGAAAATTGACAGGTTTGGTCAGCAATAACGTCGTGAGCCGTGCGACACGCAGATCTGCGACGATGTCGAGTTTCTCCGCCCAGTCCCGAGCCTGCGGGTCGATCGAGGCAATCTTGACGCTCAGGCCGCTGAGAGCAAACGACGGAATCGGCTGTTCGCGCCCCGGCGCGTCCGCGAAGGTGATCGTCACGTCTTTCACGCCCACGGAGCCGATACGGTCGAGGGTAAAAACGGCAGACTGGCTCGGCGCTGCATTCCGGGGAGGAACAGGCGCGGCGAAGTTCGTACGGCGAGCGGCGTCGCGCAGAACATTTACTTGCACGCCGGCGGGCGCGATATACGTCACGTCCAGCCGGCGCGACAGGAGCGCTCGCGGATCGATTCCGAGGTCGATCGATTTTGCAACGAGCGCGTCGCCCGCAGGGAAGCCGCTCGGGTTCTTCATGCGGAAGTTGACGACCCGGATTCGCACCGTGGGCAAAAGGTACAATTTCAGGCTGTCGATCTGAATTTGCCGGCCGGTGACGGTCTCGGCGGCCCACACGAGCAGCGGGCGGTATTGGTCGACGGGAATCAGAAAGGGAGCGGCCAGTGCGGCGAGCAGCAGCACGAAGATTGCGGCGCTCGCGATGCGCACCCACTTGCTTTTTAACATGAGCTCATCCGCTTCCACTCATTAGGGGCGGTATTGCGCGAGAAACAGCACGTAGAGGATTCCCATTACGGCGTCGGCGCAAGCAACCGCCATCGTTAGGAGCCGCCGACGGAGCGGGCTTGCGATCACTAGGATCCCAAAAGTCAGCTTCTCGATCACTGCGACCAGCATGACGGGGACGGCTGTTTCCGGATGATAGCCCGCATAGATCAGCAACACGCCGACGACCCCACCAAGCAAACTCCAGTGACGCGCCATCAGGAGCACCGTCGCGTCGCCCGTCTTCTCTCCAAGGACAATGTCGAGAAGCTGGCGCGGCGCGACGAGCCCAATGCCGACGAGAACGGTCAAGGCACCGGTAACGATGAGAACCGTGCTGATGGTCGTCAGTCGTTGATCCCGGAGAGCACCCGCGTTTGATGCTGAACTTGATTCATGCTGCCTTTCTCGGCTTCGGTCTTAGCGTCTTTGGATATGGTATCACCTCGGCAACGGATATTTCTTCTTTCGCTTCTTCCGCCCTGGACGGCCGTGGGCGCGCGCTTCATCGAACCTTCACGGCGCGCTTGTAGCCTTTAGCAAGTCATCACCCGGGGTCAGATAGGGCCCACAGCAGGGAGGGGTGACATGGCAAAAGTAGCCCCCTACCACTCAATCGACGAAGCCAAGAAGCCGCCGGAGCAACGCGACTATCACAACAACGATGCCTGCCCGCGTGGCCGTAATATCGCAAAGCACGAACGTCGCGATGGTACTGGTGGGTATGGACTCTGTAATGTCTGCGCGAGTCGGGACATGGCCGACGAAATGTCGGA
>Ga0209415_10014292_pt1 | contig 12971 bp, 11 predicted proteins | sample PeaSoiSIISIP2007_FD_187696 | JGI IMG/M metagenome (GOLD analysis project Ga0209415, IMG submission 187696) | Peat soil microbial communities from Weissenstadt, Germany - SII-SIP-2007 (SPAdes) (version 2) | ecosystem: Environmental > Terrestrial > Soil > Wetlands > Peat | place: Germany...
GAACGAGGAGCCCACAACGTCGACCGCGGCGTCGAGGTCTCCAACGAAGCGGAGCGGGCGCTCAAGAAAATCCTGGAGAGCTCGCAGAAGAGCACGAACATGGTGCGCGCGATCGCGCGAGCGACGGTCGAGCAGGCCAAGGGCAGCAAGCAGGTGACCGACGCGATCGGGCGAATCGCCGAGACGGTTCAGCAGATCGCTGCGGCCACGGCGGAGCAGGCGCGCGGCTCCGAGCTCATCATGAAGAGCGCCGAGAAGATGAGGATCATCACGCAGCACGTCGAGCGCAGCTCGCAGGAGCAGGCGCGCGGCGGCAAGCAGATCTCAGGTGCGATCGAGAACATCTCGAACATGGTCAACCAGCTGAACACGAGCCACAAGGCGCGCGCGAGCGGGAGCCAGCAGCTGCTCTTGTCCATCGCCAAGATCGAGGCCAGCGCGTCGGCGCAGCAACAGAGCCTGAAGGAGCTGGGAGCGGCCATCGAGCGGCTCCGTCGCGCCGCGGGCTGAGCCGGAGCCAGGCTCGCGCAGGCCCGCGGCTTCACAACCGCACGGCGCACACGCTCCGCGCACCGCGCGCCACGACGGAGCCCGCGCCCGCGTACACGGTCGTGCCGCCGCCGAGGTCTCCGGCGTCGATCGTCCAGCTTGCCACCGCTCGACGTCCGAGCAGCCGACCCTCGTGGTCGATCGAAAAGCCGGCGACCTCGACCCGTCCTTCCTTGTTTTCGCGGTGGGCGAGGACGATATCCCCGAGGGCCGCGTCGAGCACATACGGGCCGCGGGCGCCGAGCAGTACCTCGTCGAGCCGGCCATCCGAGCTCGCGCAGACGAGCGGGGTGCAGGGTACGCCATCGGCGTCGAGGCCTTGAAAGAGTAGCTCGCCGTTGGGCCGGAGTGCGACACGAGCGGCATCGCCGAGCTGGGACTGCGACCGGATGGCGATGCGGTCGTGCTGGGCGCGCCAGCGGACGGCCCCTGTCGTGCGGTCGACGGCGAAGGCCTCGACGCGCGCGCGATCCGGCTTCGCGGGATCCTCCGCGGCGGCCACGGCGCAGATCACGCCCTCGGCCCCGAGGGCGTGAATCCGCGCCCGCGGGCCCACCAGGTCCGCGCGTACCCACGCTTCATCTCGGTCCTCGGCGCTGGGCCGGGGATCGAGCCGGGCGAGGACGGGCGGCGACGCGTCGTCCTCGGCGCTCCAGTGCCCGTCGAGCGGGAGGAAAAGGTCGTGCCCCCCGCCGCACGCGTCGCGTGCGAGCGAGGGACTCCCGGCCGCCGGATGCCTGTCGCTCATCCGCGTCACCGCGGGCCCTCCGCTCGCCTCCGCGAACGCGTAGGTGTGCGCGCGACCGGCGTCGCCATCCAGGCTTGCGTCGACCTCGAGCCAGAGGCCCCCACCCGGCGTCGCCCATGCATCGAGCACGTCCTCGTGGCGCGCCGTATCGCCGATCCCGACGATCCGACGGTGCAGTGGCTCGAGCTCGCCGGGCGAGAGGGCGTACCAAAAGATCGGCTCCCCCTTGCGCGTCGCGACGACGTGGACAGTGCTCCCCTCGACCGCCATCGCGGCCACCGGCACCGGGTCAGGCAGCATGCGGCGGGCGACCTCGGCCCCTGAGAACGCGTCGAGCATGTAAACCACGGCATGCTCCCAGCCCGCGGCGTTCGAGTCGCGCGGGATCATCGTAGCAACCACTACGGTCGACCCAACCACGCGCACCTGGTCCACCCGCCCCCCGTGCTCCGGGCTCCAGGACCAGGCGATGGACGGACGCGGCTTGTCGATCTCGGCCGCGACGGTGCGACCGCCGCCGGCGTCACCGCGCCGGTGCGTCCAGTCACCTTGGATGAGCGATGCCATCGCGCTGCCCGGCTATAACTCACTCGACCGTGACGGTCTTCGCGAGGTTACGGGGCTGGTCCACGTCGGTCCCCTTGAGGTCCGCCATGTAGTAGGCGAAAAGCTGCAACGGCAGGACCGTCAGGAGCGGCAGCACCTCTGGCGCGGCGTCCGGGATCTCGATCACGTCCGGTCGAGTCGCCGGCGTCGGAACCCCGCGGCCGGGGGGAAGGGACGCCGAGCCGGCTCCCAGCAACGCAAGGACGTCCGTGTCTCCCTCCGTGCACACCGCGATGATCTGCCCTTCGCGCGCCCGGACCTCCTGCATGTTCGAGAGCGTCTTTTCGTAGTGCGCGTCGCGTGGCACGATCACGACGACGGGCATCTCCTCGTCGATGAGCGCGATCGGGCCGTGCTTCATCTCGCCCGCCGAGTACCCCTCCGCATGCACGTACGATATCTCCTTGAGCTTGAGGGCCCCTTCGAGAGCGATGGGGAAGCTCGTTCCGCGCCCCATGAAGAGCATGTGCTCGGCCCGCATGTACTTCTTCGCGAGGGAACGGACGTCCTCGGCCTTGGACAACGCCTGTCGCATCTGGTGCGGGCAGCGGGCGAGCGCCTCGAGGACGCGCCTCCCCTCCTCCGGCGCGAGCTTGCCGCGCCGGCGGCCAAGGTAAACGGCGAGAAGAAGCATGGCGACGAGCTGAGCGGTGAAGCACTTCGTCGAGGCCACGCCGATTTCGGGACCGGCGTGGGTGTAGAGGGCGGCGTCGCTCGCGCGCGGGATCGCGCTGTCGATGACGTTCGCGATGGCGAGCACCCGCGCCCCCTTTGCCTTTGCGGTCTTGAGCGCGGCGAGCGTGTCCAGGGTCTCCCCGCTCTGGCTGACCGCAACGACGAGATCCCCCGGACCGAACACCGGGTCGCGGTAACGGACCTCGCTCGCGATCTCGACCACGGCTGGCAGGCGGGCGAGCTGCTCGATCCAGTAACGCCCTGCCATCGCCGCGTGGGCGCTCGTTCCGCAAGCGACGAAGTATACGCGCTCGATCGTCCTGGCCACGTCGGGGCTGACGCCGATCTCCTCGCCGACGACGTCCCCCGCGACCAGGTCCACCCGGCCGCGCAGCGTGTCCTCGACGGCGCGCGGCTGCTCGTGGATCTCCTTGAGCATGAAGTGCTTGTAGCCGCCCTTCTCCGCCTGAGTCGGAGACCAGTCGATCGTCTTTCTCGCTCTTTCCACGGGAGCGCCCGCGAGCGTCGTGACCGTGACCCCCTTGCAGGTGAGGGTGGCCACGTCGCCGTCATTCAAGAAAATGACGTCGCGAGTATGCGCGAGCAGCGCCGGGATGTCGCTCGCGCAGAGCATCTCGCCGTCCCCGACTCCGATGACGAGCGGGCTGTCGGCCCTGGCAACGACGATCTCGTCGGGCGAGTCCGCGCTGACCACGGCGATCGCGTATGCCCCGCGCACGCGCGTCAGGGCGGCGCGCACGGCGGCGCCGAGGGACGCGCCGTCCGCGCGGATCGCGGCGTCGACGAGGTGCGCGACGATCTCGGTGTCGGTGTCGCTCGCGAAGCGAACCCCCTTGGCCTCGAGCTCGCGCCTGAGCGTCGCGTGGTTCTCGATGATCCCGTTGTGAACGACGGCCACCTTGCCCGCCGCGTGAGGATGCGCGTTCGCCTCGCTCGGACGCCCGTGCGTGGCCCAGCGCGTGTGGCCGATCCCCGTCGTACCCTTGAGGGGATTTCTTTGCAGGGCAGCTTCGAGGTTGGCGAGCTTGCCGACGGCGCGCACGATCTCGATCCCGCGTCCCGACGCGCCCGTGCACAGGGCCAGACCGGCCGAGTCGTATCCGCGATACTCGAGGCGGCGCAGCGCCTCGACGAGGATCGAAGCACAGTCTTTCGTGCCGACGTAACCAACGATGCCGCACATGGCCCGTGGAGTGTAACGCGTACAGCGTCCACGGGCACCCGCGGGTGCGGGCGCCGCGCGTTTGTCCTACCCGGTCACTGAACCATCACGCGCACTTCGCGGGTGGCGTTGTGGTAGGCGATGAGCGTCTCTTCGGGGTGCGCCTGCGCGTCCTCGACGCCGAGCGAGACGAGCTCGCGCAGGATGTCGGTGCGTCGCATCGCGGAAGCGAGGAGGAAGGTATCGCAGCCTTCGATCGCTCGGCCTTCGACGAGCGGGCGGCAGGCGGCGAGGACCGCCGCTTCCTCGGCGAGCGCCTCCGCGCCTCGTCCCTGGTCCATCAAGGCGCGCGCGTAGACGTGCCGCACGCGGACGTCCCCTCGAACGGCAGCGGGCGCCGACCCTACCAGCGCCACCGCGAGCCCGGGCTGGCGTGCCTCCACATACGCCCACGCCAGGGCGCGCGCGGCGTCGACGTCGTCGGGCCGGGCAGCCGCGCTCTCCTCGAGCACGCGGACGGACCCGGCGGCCGGCGTCGCCAGCAGGGGCTTCTCCCGCTGCGGCCCGGTCATCAACAAGAGCGCCGCAGCCGCCGACGTGACCAGCGCGCCATGCGTTCGAAGTTCCATGCGAGCCTCCCAAGTGGGCCAAGAGATCAGAGGGGCAACTCAAAATGATAGCACTCAGCCTCCGCGCGTCTCTGCAATCGCGCGGGCCACCTCCGGCACGCCCGCGACGCGCGGCACGTCCAGATGGCGGCCGGCGAGCTGGTCGTGCGCATCGACGAGGGCGACGCGGAGGCCGGCCGCCCGTGCGCCGAGGACATCCGGGTCGAAGGTGTCGCCGAGGTGGAGCGTCCGGGCCGGCGGGACGCGGAAGCGCTCGAGCGCGATGCGGAAGATGCGCGGGTCGGGCTTCTCGATGCCGACGACGCCGCTGTCGATGACGAGGTCGAACGCGCCGAGAATCCCCAGGCCGTCGAAGAGCTCCTCGAGCTTGCCCTCGGAGTTGCTGACCACCGCGACGGAGACGCCCAGGGCGCGCACGCGATCGAGCGCGGGTACAAGCCCATCGACGGCGAGCGACCAGAAGTTGAGGACGCGGTGCTCTGACCAGAGGGCGTCGAGCATCGGCCCCAGGCGCCCGGTCTCCAGCCCGGCGAGGCCCAGAGTCGTCCCGACCAGGCGCGCCCAGCCCCGGGCCGAAGCCACGTGGGACTGCGACCACGGGACGTCGAGCCAGTCGCCCCGCTCGAGCGCGTGCTTCGCCTTCCCCTCGGCGCGTATGAGCGCATCGGCGGTGGTCGCGAATCCCTCGCGCCCGCAGGCTCGTGCGAGGCGCTGGTGGTCCAGGAACACCACTGTATTGCCAGCGTCGAGGCAGAGGAGGTCGACCTCGTCGACGAGCGCAGGATCGACGTCTCGCACGGCTCTACTCAGCCCAGCAGGTCGCGCGCGGAGACGTACTCGAGCCCATGCGCCTGCGCGACCGGCGCGTACGTGACGTGGCCTCCATGCGTGTTGACCCCGAGCATGAGCGCCGCGTCGGAACGTGCGGCCGCGGCGAGGCCGTGGTCGGCGATCCGGGCCGCGTAGGGGACGGTGACGTTCGTCAGCGCCCAAGTGCTCGTCTGCGGCACGGCGCCGGGCATGTTGGGCACGCAGTAGTGCACGACGCCGCGCACTTCGTAGGTTGGCTGGTCGTGGGTGGTGGGCCGGCACGTCTCGATGCAGCCGCCCTGGTCGACCGCGACGTCGACGATGACGCTCCCCTTCTCCATCTCGCCGACAAGCTGCTCGGTGACGAGCTTCGGCGCGGCGGCGCCAGTGACGAGCACCGCGCCGATGACCAGGTCTGCCCGCGCGACAATCTCTTCGATGTTGGTCGGGTTGGAGTACAAGGTCTCGATGGCGCCTCCGAAGACGTCCTCGAGGTACGCCATGGTGTCTGCGCGCACGTCGAGGACAGTCGCCTGCGCACCCATCCCGACCGCGATGGTGGCCGCGTTGCGCCCGACGGCCCCGCCGCCGAGGATGACGACGCGCCCTCGCCGCGTCCCTGGTACGCCCCCGAGCAGCACCCCCTTGCCCCCGCGCTCCTTCTCGAGACACGTCGCGCCGACCTGCACGGCCATACGACCGGCCACCTCGCTCATCGGCCGCAGCAGCGGCAACGTTCCGTCGGCCAGCTCGATCGTCTCGTACGCCACCGCGGTGACGCCGCTCGTCGCGAGCTTCTTGGTGAGCGCCGGCGCGGCGGCGAGGTGCAGGTACGTGTAGAGGACGAGCCCCTCGCGGAGAAAGCCGTACTCGACGTCCAGCGGCTCCTTCACCTTGACGACCATCTCCGCGCCCCAGGCGTCAGCGGCAAGCGGCACGATGGTCGCTCCCTTCGCCACATATTCCGCGTCGGAGATTCCGCTCCCCTCGCCGGCGCCGCGCTCCACGAGGACCCGGTGCCCCCGTGACGTGAGAACGCGGACGCCCGTGGGCGTCATCCCCACGCGGTACTCGCGGGTCTTTATCTCCCTCGGAACTCCGACGATCACGACGCGACCTGGCCGGGAGCCATGATCGAGACGATAGCAGACACGCCGCGCATGGATCCCGCCCGTTGAGCGTATATTCGCCCCCTCGCGATGTACGCGTCGGCGCTGCGCCCGCTCCTGTTCCTCCTCTCGCCTGCTGCCGCGCACGCGCTGGCGTTCGCCGCCCTCGCTCCCCTCGAGCACTCGGCGGCGCTGCGGGCGCTCGTGCGCGCGACGCTGGCGCCGCCCCGTGACGAGCACCTGGTGGTGCGGCGGATGGGGCTGGAGTTCACCTCCCCGTTAGGTCTCGCCGGCGGCTTCGACAAAGACGCGCGGCGGCCGCGCGCGCTGGCCGCGCTGGGCTTCGGGCACATCGAGATCGGCACGGTCACGGCAAAGCCGCAGGCGGCGAACCCGGCGCCGAACATGTTTCGACTGCCGGCCGACCACGCGCTCATCAATCGCCTGGGCTTCCCGAATGCAGGCGCCGAGCAGGTCGCGGCGCGGCTCGGCGCGGCGAAGGGTGGCGTCGGCGTGCCCGTGGGCGTCTCGATCGGCAAGTCGCGCGCGGTGCCGGTGGACGATCTGGCGGCGGTGATCGCCGACTACGCCGCCTCCTTCGAGGCGGTGCGTGACGTGGCCGACTTCGTGGTGGTCAACGTCTCGTCGCCGAACACGGCAGGCCTGCGCGACATGCAGGGGCGGGAGCACGCGCGCGCGCTGCTCTCGACGCTCGCGCAGCGCGACCCGGACGCGAGGCTCCTCGTGAAGATCGCGCCGGACCTCGACGAGGCGCAGATCGAGGCGATTCTGGCGGTCGTCGAAGAGGTCGGGCTTGCGGGGGTAGTCGCGACGAACACGACGGTCTCGCGCGCCGGTCTGGCCACCGACGCAAGCCGCGTCGAGGCCATCGGCGCCGGTGGGCTGAGCGGCCCGCCGCTGAGGGCGCGTGCGCTCGAGGTGGTGGCACGCGTGCGGGCACGCCTGGGCAAGGGGATCGTGGTCGTCGGCGTTGGCGGCGTGGAGAGCGCCGAGCACGTGATCGCGTTCGTCCGCGCCGGGGCCGACCTCGTGCAGATGTACACGGGGTTCGTCTACGGCGGGCCTGCCCTGCCCGGGCATATCGCAAGAGACCTCGGAAAGTTGGTCGAGCGCGAGGGCGTGAAGTCGATCGGAGAGCTGGTGGGAGAGCGCGTCCAATGACGCACGCGCACCCGTTCGCTTCACTCGAAGCCTGCGACGGCGTGCGGCACGTACCGCTCCTCGAGCAGCCTCGCCTCTTCGTCGGACAGCTTCACGGAGAGCGCCGCGACGGCGTCTTCAAGGTGCTGCATCTTCGTCGCGCCGACGATGGGCGCCGCGACGCCCGCTTGCCCGAGGAGCCAGGCGAGCGCGACCTGCGCGTTCGGCACGCCGCGCGCCTTGGCCACGACGTCCACCCGCTCCAGGACGCGCACGTTCGCCTCGGCCGTGGCATCGTAGAGCGACTTGCCGAAGCGGTCGCTGCCCGACCGCGACGTCGCCTGGGAGGACGCCGCGCTTCGCGCCAGCCGTCCGCGCGCGAGCGGGCTCCAGGGGATCATCCCGACGCCCTGGTCGCGACAGAGGGCCGTCATCTCGCGCTCCTCTTCGCGATAGAGCAGGTTGTAGTGGTTCTGCATCGACACGAAGCGCGCCCAGCCACGCCGGTCGGCGATGTACAGCGCCTTGCTGAACTGCCACGCGTGCATGGAGGACGCGCCGAGGTAGCGGACCTTGCCTGCGCGCACGACGTCGTTGAGCGCCTCGAGGGTTTCCTCGATCGGTGTCTCGCGGTCCCACCTGTGGATCTGGTACAGATCCACGTAGTCGGTACCAAGGCGACGCAGGCTCGCGTCGAGCTCTTGGAAGATCGCCTTGCGCGACAGACCGTGGCCGTTCGGTCCCGCGCTCATCGCGCCGTGAACCTTGGTGGCGAGCACGACGTCTTCGCGTCGCGCCAGCGCCTTGATCGCGCGACCGACGACCTCTTCGCTCGCGCCCGCCGAATAGACGTTCGCCGTGTCGAAGAAGTTGATGCCGAAGTCCAGCGCTCGCTTGAAGAACGGCCGGGCTTCCTCTTCGCGCAGGGCCCACGGCCAGCGGCGCGAGCCGTCCGGCGAGGCCCTGTCGGGGTCGCCGTAGCTCATGCACCCGAGGCAGATGCGGGAAACCTTGAGTCCGGTGGCGCCTAGCCGAGTGTAGTCCATGGTGTCTCCGAGCTTGTGGGTTCTCTCTATATGCTGCGCCGTCTAGCGCAGCACGCTGCGTGCCCCGCTGGATCGTCTCGGCTCTCGGCACATCGACGCCGTTGCCACGCAAGCATTTCTTGTAGACGCTATTTCTGCGGGAGCTGCGCGGCCGCGACCGATGAGTACCTCGAGTCTACGGGCGGATCGGGCCTGGCCCCGCTGTTGCTTGAAGCAGCGGGGAGAGGAATCGTCGCGTCACGCGGGCCCGGAGGGAAGACCGATGAAGAGGAGCAAGAAGATCGGCGATTCGCGGTCGAGCAAGACCAAGCGCCTCGAGCACGAAGCGGAGGGTGGGGCCTCGGGCGCGCTGGTCGGGGCCGTCCTGGGAGCATCCGCGGGACCGCCCGGGGCGATCGCCGGCGCGATCATCGGTGGGGTCGCGGGAGCGCTCGCCGGCGCCGCGCTGGACAGGGAGTCGTCGGCAAGCGAGCAGCGCACGCGCGAGCTCGACGAGGAGATCGGCGTGACCGGCGGCGATCTGGGAGCGCCGAACCTCGAGCACGTGCCGCCGACGAGCGGCGCTTACTCGCCGGAGTCGTCGGGAGCGGCTCCTCCGGCCGAGGACGTGCCGGCCGAGGGGCCCATCCAGACACCCGACCCTTGAAATGCAGGGAGTCGGCGGCGGCTGCCGAGCGGCGGAGAGCAGCGACGATGTGTCAGGCGACGTCTTCCCCGCCGGGCGCCTCGAAGCAAGCGCGACCGGCGACGCAATGATGTGGATGCGCTGAGCGTTGATCGGTTCCCCACGTCTCCATCGTACGCAGGCACCAGTAGACGGCCGTGCTCGACTCGCCGAGCCGCCAGTTGGGCGCTCCCGGCGACGGCGAGCCAAAGCCACGCTTCGTTCTGAGCTTGCGGCACGCCACTGGCAAGTGCTTCTTCTCTTCGCTCATGACGGAGCTCCCGCGGCGGCGAGGATCGCGCGGCGCACGACAGCTCGCGCGATGGGCACCTTGTAGCCGTTGTCCGCCAGCGGCGTCGCACCGGCGACCGCGGCGGCGGCCGCCGCCCGTGCGCTGGCCTCGTTGATGGACTGGCCGACGAGCGCCGCTTCCGCTCCCTTCGCGCGCCACGGCCGGTGGGCGACCGCCCCCATGACGACGGACGCCCGCGCACATTGCCCGAGGCGGCGCTCGAGCACGACCGCAACCTCGACGAGCGGCCAGTCGAAGGACTCCTTCTCGCCTTGTTTCAAGTAGAACGAGGCTGCCCCGTCCCCGGGAGCAGGCACCCGAATCTGCGTGATGAGCTCTCGTGGCCCGAGCGTGTTCTCGCGCATCACGTTCTGGTCGGGGGAGGTGAAGAACGGCTCGAGCGCCACCTCGCGCTGCCCGTCGGGACTCGTGACTTCGATGCGCGCACCGAGCGCGACGAGCGCCACGGCGAGCGCGGAGGGGTGCACCGCGGCGCAGTGATGGTTGTCGAAGATGGCGTGGTAGGCGTTCTCCCCGTGCTGCGCGAAGCACGTGGGGCCTCCCTTCTTTCTGCACGGGAAAGCTTCTTGCCTGAAATACCAGCAATGCGGACGCTGGAGGAGGTTGCCCCCCGCGGTCGCCATGTTTCGAATCTGCGGCGTCGCCGCGTGCCGTGCCGCGCGAGCGAGGGCGCCGTAGCGCTCATTGACCCGAGGCTCCGCCGCGAGACGCGCGAGCGTCACGAGCGGTCCCATCCGCAGCCCCTCGGGTCCCTCCTCGATCCGATCGAGGCCGGGCACCGTCCGCAGGTTGACGAGACGCTGCGGCGCGACGATGCGCTCTTTCATCAGATCCATGAGATCGACGCCGCCGGCCTTGACCGTGACGTTGGAGTCGAGCTGCGCGAGCGCGTCGGACAGGCTCGCGGGGTTCGTCCACTCGAACCGGTTCACGGCGCACCGGCAGCCTTCGCCAGTGCGGCCAGCACGCGCGCCGGCGTCATCGGGAGCTCCCGCATGCGCACGCCCGTCGCGTTGTAGACGGCGTTCGCGATGGCGGCGGCGGTCGGCACCGTGGCGGGCTCCCCGATGCCCGCTGCGTCCGTGGAGCTCCGGCCGTTGTACTGCTCCAAGAGCACCACCTCGATCGCAGGAGCCTCGCGCGCTCCCGCGATCTTGTAGGCATCCAGGTTGGCGTTGACCATGATGCCGGTCTGCCTGTCGAGGACGCGGTTCTCGTAGAGGGCATAAGAAAGACCTTGCAGAATGCCTCCATGGATCTGGCTCTCGACGGCCAGCGGGTTGATGGGACGGCCGCAGTCATGGGCGGCGACCACGCGCTCCACCTTCACGATGCCCGTTTCGGTGTCGACCAGGACGCCGGCGAACTGCACGCCCCCGAGGCCGCCGATCCCCAGCCCCCCGTGCCCTCTTGGATTGACGAATCCCCCGTAGTCGTCGGAGCGGCTCGTGCGGGACGTGACCTCCTCGGTCCGGAGCTTCGCCGCGGCGCTGCGGAAGGGGATGGTTCGTGCGCCTTCTCCGCGCGCGCCCACCTTGCCGCCGCCGAACACGACCTGGTCGGCCGGGACGCCGAGCTGCGGGGCGATCTGCTCGGCCAGCCGGCGCCCCGCCTGCCACGCGGCGTTCCGGGCCGCGGGAGTGAGCGAGCCGGTCGTGTTGCTCCCGCCGGAGGGGGGACCGATGGGGTTGACCGTGTCGCCGATGCGCACGCCGACGTCGCCGGGCTGGAGCCCGAGTTCCTCGGCAACGACCTGCGCGAGCGCGGTGCGAATGCCGCCACCGATGTCCTGCACCGCGGAGAGGATCTCCACGGAGCCGTCCCGCGTGATGCGCACCTCGCATGACGAGTCGAGGTTCACGAAGCGATACCAGATCGCCTGAGCCATCCCGAGGCCGCGCTTGACGGGTCCGGGGTCGCTGCCCGCCGGACGACGTCGCGACCATCCGAAGCGCTCGGCACCCAGCTTCCGCTCCCGCTTGCGCGCGGCGCTGTCGACGTTGCGGCCGCCCTCGTCGTCGTCGAAGTCGATCTTGTCGCGGAGAAGCACCGGATCGAGCCCCAGCTTCTCCGCGAGCTCGTCGATGCTCTGCTCGAGCGCGAAGGCTCCCTGGGGGTGACCGGGGGCTCGAAAAGCTGCGGCGGGTCCGGCGTGGGTGAAGACGTCACTCTCCTCGATGAGGACGTTTGGACAGGGGTACATGTTCTTCGCCGGTCCGCCTGCCCCCGCGCCGGTACCCGTGCCCGCCGTTCCGTACGAGTCGAGGTGAATCGCGACGAGCGTCCCATCCTTCTTCGCCCCGATCCGCAACGTCTGGACCGAGCTAGGGCGATTGCCCGCCGCCACGTGCTCCTCGCGCCTGTCGAGCATGAGCCGAACCGGCGCGCCCGCCTTCTTGGAGAGGTGCGTGGCGAGCACTCCGTAATTGCCGGCGCCGAACTTCGCGCCGAAGCCACCCCCCATGAACTCGGTGACGACGCGGACCCGGCTCTTGGGCAGATCGAAGACCTCGGCGAGCTCGTCGCGCACGGTCGACGTTCCTTGAGTCGAGGACCACACCGTCAGCCCGTCGCTCCGCCAGTCTGCGACGACCCCGTGCGTCTCCAGGGCGCAGTGCGTCTGGACCTGTGTGCGGTAGATAGCCTGGACGACCACCTCGGCTGTCTGGAGGGCAAGGACCGCATCGCCCCGCGGAGGTCCGAGCGGACCGCTGACTGCCGGCCCGTGCACGTTTCCCGTCTGCGGCACGCCCGCCGGGCCGCCTCCACCGCCGGCGGTTCCCCGCTGGTCGGCCGCCGCGGGAAACACAAGTGGCGCCTCTTGCATGCGCGCGGCCTCCACGTCGACCACGAACGGCAACGGCTCGTAGTCGATGCGGATCAGGCGAACCGCCTCCTCCGCGTCCTGGGCGGTGATCGCGGCCACCGCGGCGATGGGTTGCCCGACGTAGCGCAGGACCGGGTGTGAAGACGCCTCCTCCCTCGAAGGGTCGCGCAGCACCGCGCCCGAACGAAGATGATCCAGCACGTGGACCGCCCGGACCGAAGGGTGACGCTCTGCGGCGCTCGTGTCGATCGCGCGAATATGGGCGTGGGGATACGGCGAGCGGAGGACCTTCGCGACGAGCATGCCCGGGAGGCGAACGTCCGCGGTGTATCGCGCGGCGCCCGTCACCTTGAGTCGGCCGTCGACCCGCGAGGTGGGCTTGCCGACGACGCGCGCATCGGCGTTGGGGGCGAGCGGCGGCGGCTCGTCCGCGCCGACGGTCCGACTCACGGTGCCCAGGTCCACGCCGGCGATCCCGAAGGGGACCTGGATGGTGCGTTCGTCCGCCATCGTCTTTACCCCGTCCTCGAGCCGGACCCCAAGTGGCGCGCGGCCGCCACCGTCGCTTCGAACACCTTCGGGTAGCTCCCGCAGCGGCACAGATTGCCGCTGGTCGCGGCGCGCACGTCGTCGAGGGTCGGGTTCGGCACT
>Ga0209415_10014294_pt1 | contig 12970 bp, 13 predicted proteins | sample PeaSoiSIISIP2007_FD_187696 | JGI IMG/M metagenome (GOLD analysis project Ga0209415, IMG submission 187696) | Peat soil microbial communities from Weissenstadt, Germany - SII-SIP-2007 (SPAdes) (version 2) | ecosystem: Environmental > Terrestrial > Soil > Wetlands > Peat | place: Germany...
GGAGCCGCTCCAGCGTCTGCTCGGGGGGGAGGGCGCGGAGGTCGGAGACCTCGGAGGAGGACATCGCGAGGGCGGCGAGGAGGGGCACGATCATCCTGCGGCGGCCTTCTCGAACGCGTCCGCGAATTCGACGCCGGTGGCGAACCGATCCTCCGACTTGACGGCGAACGCCTTGTGCACGGCCTGCTCCACGGGACCGGCGAGATCGGGCCTATGTGTCGACAATTTCTGACCCTGGCCTTTCAGGATGGCGTTGCAAAGGGCGGTGAGTCCCTCGCCGTGGAAGGGAAGGCGCTGCGACAGCAGCTGGTAGACGACCACGCCGAAGGCGTACAGGTCGGAGGAGGGTCCCACCTTGGAGCCCTGGAGCTGTTCGGGGGACATGTAGTTGGGCGTCCCCACCGTGGTCCCCGCCTGGGTCAACGTGACGTCTGGGGTCCTCGCCACGCCGAAATCCATCAGCTTGATGGCTCCGTTGGAACGCACGATCATGAGGTTGGATGGCTTGACGTCGCGGTGGACGATGCTCGCCGCGTGCGCGGTGTCCAGCGCGTCGGCGATCTGGCGGATCCAGGGGACGACGGCCTTGGGCCTCACTCCGTTGTGTTCCTTGATCCACTGTCCCAGGGTCTCGCCTTCCACGAACTCCAGGACCAGGTAGAGGAGATCGTCGGCCTGGCCGAAGTCGTAGACGGTGTTGATGTGCGGATGCTGGAGCGAACCGGCGATCCTGGCTTCCCTCAGGAACCTCTGCTCCGTGGTGTGCCCCTTGGACTTGTCGGTGCGCAGGATCTTGATGGCGACCTTGCGGTCCATCACCGGATCGTGCGCGGCGTAGACCTTGCACATCCCTCCCGATCCGATCGGGGCGAGATCCAGGTAGCGCCCCAGCCTCACGAGCTCGCCGTCCGGACCGCGCTGCATCTGGCTTTCCGTCACGGCGCCGGCGGCGGCCACCTCCATGGTGGAACTCGATCCCGGATGGGAGCTTCGGGCGGATTCCGTCACCCTCTGGGGCCGGGGCGGCAGGGGAGGGAGAGGTGTCGGCCGCGAGGGGCGCGCGGAGGTCCTCGGCCAGGCGAGGGCCATCACCCAGGCCCCCACGGCCGGAACCAGGAAGGCCAGTGGACTGATCCACAAATCCGCCTGGAACGTGATCCACCATCCGGCGCACTCGGCGGCGAGGAAGGCCAGGAGCGCGAGGATGGACCACCGGCGCTTGAACCTCGCGAGTCCCAGCCAGGCGAGCAGGAAGGTCGCGACCAGGGAGATCCAGAAGACCGCCACGCTCCAGGAGGGTTCCAGCACGGTGGACTGGTCGAGCAGATCCAGCAGCACGGTGGCCGTGGCCTCGGCCCTGGGCATCCGGTCGCCGGCCAGCGGTGCGGTGAAAGGGACCTTGCAGGTGGGGACGAGCCCGGATGCGGTCACCCCCACCACCACCACGCGATCGCGGAACAGGTTGGAGGGTCCCTTCTGGGCGAGGATCGCCGCCGCGTCCACGCGGGGGACGCCTTGGCCCGGAGGTCCCAGAGGCCTCATCAGGATGGAGCCTCGGGCATCCACGACGGTCTTTCCGTGGGGACCCGCCACGGTTCGGGAAGAAGACGACCACCAGGACCCCACCGACACGTTGGGAGAGGACACGAGGAGCGCCGCCAACGGCAGCGAGGGGAGCAGGTGGCGTCCGTCGCTCCAGAGCAGCGGGTACCCCAATCCCCCTTCGGACGGAACCAGGGTGTCCAGACCCGCGCTGAAGCGGTCGTCGCAGGGGACTCCGGCGGGCAGCGCGGAGGTCCCCACCTCGGGGAATCCGGCCTCGGCATCGGTGGCGGACAATTTCCAGATCGGACAGGCGTCGCCGAAGGTGCCGGAAGGAGGCTTGGCGGGCACCACCACCGGCACGCCTCCGGGCAAGGCGCTCCAAAGGGCGGAGGTCGGGCTGTGGTCGGGGTCGGAGAAAAGCGACTTGTCCAACACCAGGGAACGCGCACCGGAGTTGGCGATGGAGAGGATCAGGTCGTCCACCCGGGACGCCGGCCAGGGCCAGGGACCCTGCGCATCCTGGGAAGCGTTGTCGATCTCAACGAGAACGACCGGAGAGGCGCCTTCCCGATCGGTCTTCACTGCGGGAGTGGTCAGCGCGAGCACGGTCGGATAGAGGGTTTCCGACGAAACCACGCCGATCGTCGCCGCAAGTGCTCCCAAAAATGGCAGGATAAAACCCAAGGCCAGGGCCAGTGGCTTGCGATTCATGAAGGACCAAATCTAGTGCGCAGCCTGGAGGTCATCGCCTCGACCCCCGGCCATCTGCGCCAGAAGGCCCAGGCGGCGACGGCCGCGGCGGAAGCGGCGAGAAGCGCCAACGGCCCCGGACCGAACAGACCACCTCCCAGCATTCGACCGATCGCGGCCCCCGATCCGGAAACCAGCGCGAGTTCGGCGAGCAGGATCCATAGACCGGCGAAGGCGTGTTTCCCCGAGGGGGATCTCCACCAGGCGAGGGCGAACGCCACCGCCTGGATCGCGACCAGCAGCACGAGACCGAAACCGAGTCCGCCACGCCCCCACTTCTGCACGAACCAGGACCACGCCGGCCACGCCGCCAGGACGCACGCCGTTCCCAGGGCGGCGCCGAGCCAGAACTTCCCTCTCGCGTACAAGGCCCTCGCCAGGACGATCTGCACGCACCAGGGGAACACGCACCAGACCATGATCGCGAGATGCGAAGCCACCACCACCACGGCATCCTCGCCGAACCGGCCTCGCCGGAAGGCCAATCGGACGAGATCGTGGGCGAAGGCGGAAGCGAAGCAGGAAACGGGCACCAGCAGCGTGGCCAGGCGTCGCAGCGAGGTGCGGATCAGATCCTGCAGGACTGTCCAGTCCCGGCGCGCCACCAGGTCCACCAGATAGGGATAGGACGCCACCCCGGTCGTTCCTCCGAACAGGGCCACGAGCACCATGACGAGCTTGAATGCGTAGCTCGCCTGGGCCACGGCTCCGGTGCCCAGGAATCCGGCCTGGCGGCGCAACAGGAATTCGCTGGAAAAGCCCAGGGTGAGCCCGAGCATGAGGGGCAGGGATCGCCAGATGAATGCCCGCAGGTCGGCGCCCACCCCTCTGGGAAAGGCGACACCCGCCTTGGAAATCCACAACCCCAGCGCCTGCAGGAACAGGTGACCGACCAAGGCTCCGGCCAATACGCCCCAGGCGAACCCCTCCGCGCCCATCCATGGAGCCAGGAACCACCCCCCCGCGATGATCCCCGTGTTGTAGACCAGGGGTGCGATCGCGGGCACCAGGAACCTGCGGTGCGCGTACTGGGCCCCGTTCCAGGCACCGGCCAGGAGAAAGCAGAGCTGCGCGGGAAGCAGGATGCGGGTCAGGTAGATGGCCCGTTCCATGGCGGGAGTGCCCACCAGCCCCGGCTGCATGACGTGGAGCACGGGTCGGGCGTAGACCGCGAGCAACCCGATGACGACCGCGCCGGAAATCCCCAGGAGCAGCGCCACCCCTCCCAGGAAACGGGCCGCGGTCTCCTTGCCGCGACCGCGCAGCGCCTCCAGATACAGCGGGACGAAGGAGAGGGAGAGGAATCCCCCCGCCAGGAGGGTGTTCACGAGGTCCGGCAGTTGGAAGGCCGTGGCGTAGGCGTCGGCTTCCGATCCGGTACCCAGCCGGGCGGCCAGCAGCGCCTCGCGCAGCAGACCCAGGACCCGGCTGGCCAGTGTGGATCCCATCAGGACCAGGGTGGCCGTGGTCATGCCCCTGCGGGCGTCGCGTTCCATTCGCGAGCAAATCTAGACTTGAGGACTGGGGCCGAGGTTCTTACATTAACCCCCTCGATTTTCAATCCGGCAAAGGAACAACCATGGCCACCATCTTCCGCCTCCAAAGGGGCGGCCGCAAAAACAGGAGCTTCTTCCGCATCATGGTCGCCGATTCGGCCCAGAAGCGCGACGGGCGTTTCCTGCAGGAAGTCGGCACCTACGATCCCCTGAGCACGCCCGCCGGCATCCAGCTCAAGGATTCGGTCATCCTCGATTGGCTGGCCAAGGGCGCCATCCCCTCGGAAACCGTCAAGTCCATCTTCCGTCGCCACGGCCTCCTGGCGAAGCACGCCGCCGTGCGCGTGGGCGTGGATCCCTCCACCGTGGGTACTTCGGTGATCCCCGAAAAGGCCAAGAAGCCGACGCCTTCCAAGAAGGCCCAGGCCAAGGCCTCGGCCGCGGGCTGAGTTCGGGAACGGAAATCCCCGACGGCCTGGTGGCCGTCGGACGACTCCACTCCCCCCATGGACTGTCCGGCCAGATCAAGGCCGAATGCCTCAGTTGGAACCGCGAACGGTTCCGCGGGCTTTCGGAAGTGGTCCTGGTCACCGGTCGCGGGCGGCGCGAAACGAAGCTCCTCGACGCCATCGCGGCAGGCCCGCTGTGGCGTCTTTCGTTCGAGGGTATCCGCGATCCGGAGACCGCCAAGTTCCTGTCCGGCGCATGGATCTGCGTCCCGGAAGCCAGCGCGCAGCGGCCTGCGGGCGGATGGATCGAGGCCGACCTGGAAGGTCTTCCCGTGGTGGACGCGGAAGGTTCGCCCCTGGGTCGCGCCATGGGTCTGGCCGACATCCCCACCTTCGCCTTGCGCGCGGAAGCACCCGACGGGAGGGAAATCGTGCTCCCCCTGGAGGGACCGCTCGCATGCACGGTGGACATGCCTTCCCGGCGCGTCGTCGCCGACCGCGAGATCTGGGACGCCCTGTCGTGAGGGTGGACGTGGTCACCCTGTTTCCCGGGATCTTCCAGGCCCTGGAACATTCCATCCCCGCGAAGGCGAAGAAGGCGGGCGCCTTCGACCTGCGCCTGCACGACCTGCGGGAATTCCCGCTCAACCGCTACGGCGCCGTGGACGACTATCCCTACGGTGGAGAACCGGGCATGGTCCTGCATCCGCAGCCCTTGGAACTGTGCCTGGAAAAGGCGCTGGAGGGTCGGGATGACATCCCGGTCGTGTGCCCATCCCCCCACGGCAAACCGCTGACCCAAACGGATGTCCGCGAATGGTCGCTGGTCCCGGAGATCGTGCTGGTGTGCGGCCACTACAAGGGAATCGACGAGCGCTTCCGCTATCTCCATGTCACCCACGAATTCTCGGTGGGCGACTACGTGCTCTCCGGCGGCGAGATGGCGAGCCTCGTCTTCCTGGACGCCGTGACCAGACTGCTGCCCGGAGCTCTGGGAGACGAAGGTTCGGCGCGCACGGACAGCTTCGAGGAACCGCTCCTGGGTTGGCCGGTGTACACGCGCCCGGAACTCTGGAACGGCTTGAAGGTCCCGGAAGCCCTCCTTTCCGGAAACCACGAACGCATCCGACTCTGGCGCCGCAAGCAGCAGTTGCTCTGGACCATGGAACGCCGCCCCGATCTGTGGGCGGCCCACGAGCCGACCGAAGAAGACCGGAAGCTGCTGGAAGATTGACAAGGGGCTTGCGCCAGCTTGGTTCGGAACATATACTACCAAGTATGAAAGCCGCGATATCCCTTCCCGACGATGTCTTCGAAGCAGCCGAGGCCGTTGTCGAAGCACGCGGCTGGTCCCGTTCCAGGTTGTACACGGAGGCCTTGCGGCAGTACCTGAAACGGGAAGACCCGGCGGACATCACCCACCGCCTGAACCAAGTCCATCCGGTCTCCGATGAAGGCGCGACTCCGCGCCGCCGCGCCAACCGCGCCGTTCTGAAGGCCTCCGACTGGTGATTCGACGCGGGGAGATCCGCTGGGTGGATCTGGGCGAACCTCGTGGCAGCGAACCGGGCTACAGGCGCCCTTCGGTGGTCGTCCAGGCGGATCCATTCAACGAGAGTCGAATCGCCACGGTGGTGGTCGTCGTCTTGACCTCCAATCTGGATCTGGCACGCGCCCCGGGGAATGTCCTGTTGCCCAAATCCGCCACCGGCCTTCCCAAGGATTCGGTGGCCAACGTTTCCCAACTGGTGACCGTGGATCGATCGGACTTGGACGACTCCGCGACGGGTCGACTTCCGAAGCCATTCCTCGACGACCTCGACGACGGCTTGCGGCTGGTCCTGGATCTCGCGGATCGTTGACCGCGCCAGCCTGATCCCCTCGGTACCCGCCCCACTCCTCCCTCGCCGCCCGCTTCGTGCGCACGGCAGGCTCCCGCCCTGGTAGGGCGGGCGGGGGGTGGGTTGGATTCGGCCATCCGGGTGGGGGTGGGTTGGATCAATTGGTAGTTTTCGCCCCCTTATGATCCTTCCCAGAGAAAAATCCCTCACCTCCGCCCAGCTCGCCGAGGTGGAGGGCATCCTTGCCGAGTACGGCTGCACGGTCACCGTCATTTCCGGGACCACCCGCACCATCTACGCCATCTCCGGAGACGAACGGGACGAGGAGATGGTGGGTCGCATCGAGGGACTGGACTACGTCGAGCGGTTCGACCGGATCCAGGCCCCGTACCGCCTGATGCACCACGCCTCCGACCTGAGTTCCCACAAGGTTAGGCTTGGGGGCGCAGTGCTGGGCGAGGGTTTCCACGTCATCGCCGGGCAGTGCACCATCGACCCCAAGAACCCCCAGTACTTCCTCGAAACCGCACACGCCGTCAAGGAGGCTGGAGCCGTGGCCATCCGCGGAGGGGTCTGGAAGCCCCGCACCAGTCCCACCGCCTACCAGGGGGACGACAAGGCGCTGGACATCCTCCTGCGCGCCCGCCAGGAGACGGGTCTGCCGGTGAGCACCGAGGTCATGGAGGACCGGCATCTCCAGGTGGTCATCGACGCCGGGGTGGACGTGATCCAGATCGGGACGCGCAACGCCTTGAACTACGGCCTGCTCAAGGTGGTGGGCCGGGGCACGGCGGGCACGAAGACGGTGGTGCTCCTCAAACGGGGCATGCACATGGGGCCCGTGGACGAGTTCCTCTGCGCGGCCGAATACATCGCCGCCGGGGGCAATCCCAATGTCGTGCTGTGTCCACGCGGCACCAAGCCGGAATTGGACGGGTACCGGAATTTCCCGGACGAGTCCATCTCGCCGCTCCTCAAGGCCCGCACCTGGGCGCCCGTGGTGGTCGATCCCTCGCACTCCGTGGGCAAATCCGCCTTCGTTCCCTTCGCATCCCTCGCCGCCGCCGCCTATGGAGCGGACGGATTGAACGTGGAAACCCATGTCTGCGGTTCCAAGGGCATCGGGGACGATCCCAAGCAGGCCATCACGCCCGACACCCTCGCTCAACTGGTCCGCGACTGCAAGGAGATCCACGGACGCTCGGCGGGTTACCGCCTGCCCGTCCAGAAAGCCTGAGTTGCTGGTCCGGATCCATCCACAGACACCCCAGCCCCGCCTGATCGATCAGGCTTCGGCCGTCCTGGACAAGGACGGCATCGTGGTGTGGCCCACGGAATCCGGGTATGGAATGGGTTGCTCCACGGCGAGTCCGAAGGCCTTGAACAAGCTCTACCGCATCACGAATCCGGTGAAGGCGAAGGTCCTGGCCCTCCTGTTCCACGACTTCTCCCAGATCGCGCAGTACGCGGACGTCTCCAACTTCGCCTTCCGGACCATGAAACACCTGATGCCGGGCCCGTACACCTTCATCCTGCCCGCGCGTCCCCGAACCGCCAAGATGCTGTCCATCAAGCGACCGGAGGTGGGCGTGCGCATGCCCACCCACCCCGTGCTCCAAGCCTTGCTGGTCGCGCACGGCCATCCGCTGGTCAACGCCGCCGCCCGTTTCTCGGAAAGGGAGGGCGAAATCTTCACCACCGGTGGAGAGGTGGAAGAGCAGTACGGACGCTCGGTCGACCTGGTCCTGGACGCCGAAGAAATTCCGGTATCTGGAACTACCATTGTCAGCTTGGTCGGAGACGAGGTGCGCCTCCTCCGGCTGGGCATCGGCCCGATCTCCAAACTCGGCCTGGAGGAGTAGATGGATGCTTTGACCGACTGGGCATCGGCCCGATCTCCCAACCGGGCGTTGGAGGACTAGATGGATGCGCTGACCGACCTGGAAATCCGGATCCTGGGGACGCTCGTCGAGAAATCGATGGCCACCCCGGAATACTACCCGCTGACGCTGAAGTCGCTGCGGGCCGGGTGCAACCAGGCCACCAACCGCCAGCCGGTCACCGACTACGAGGAACTGGACGTCGAGCTGGGGATCAAGGCCTTGAAGCTCAAGGGCCTCGTGCATTTCATCGAACCCAAGGGCGGACACGAAGTCCGCAAGTACCAGCACACCCTGTTCGAGGAACACCGCTGGGGCATGAACCGCGGACAAGTCGCGCTGTTCGGCCTGCTTCTCCTGCGGGGGGAGCAGACGGCTTCGGAACTTCGCACGCGCGCGCGCGAGAAGATGATCGACCTTTCTCCCCAGCAGACCGACGAGGCGCTGGAATCGCTGGTCGCCGCGGAAGACTCCCCCATCGCCCGCGTTCCCCGCCAGCCCGGCCAACGCGAACCCCGCTGGCGCTTCCGCGTGGGTCTGGCCGAACAGATCGACCCCTCCTCCATCCCCATCGTGGTGGATGCGGACTCCGACGAATTGCCCGTCCTGCCCTCCTCGTCCGCGGCCTTCGCCGAACTGGAGGAGCTGCGCAGGCGGATCGCCGAGCTCGAAATGCGCGTCCGGTCCCTGGAGTCCAGAGGCCGCTGATCTCTCCCAGGGGGGGTCAGGAAGCCGACCTCTTCCCCGACCGGGTGCCCAGCCAGACCAACAATCCGGGCAGCGCCCAAGCCACGGAGGCGAGTCGAACCAGGAGCAGGGTTTCCGATCCTGTCCAGGCGGGATACCCCATCCGCGAGAAGCCCAGGGCGCCCACGGTCTCCCCCACCCCGACTCCGCCCGGCGAAAGCGGAAGCGAATTGGCGATCATGGTGGCCGGGAGCAGGGCCCCGATCTCGTACACCCGGGCGTGGACATCGACGATCCGGGCGCCGCACCAGCCGATGGCGATCATCATCTGGTGGGTGCAGCACGAGAGGAACACCCCCGTCAGGATGGCGGGAGCGTGGGCCCCGGACCTCGCCGCGGTTTCCAGGGTGGCGCGAATCATCCTCGTCGATCGGCCCCACCACCCGGTGCCTGCGGAAGGTTGGGGAAGGAAGCGGACCAGCGAGTGCCCGAAAAGGCAGATGGACAGGCCGAGCGCCGCTCCCGTGCCGGCGATGGCCAGCAGCACCGTCCCGAACACGCGGATCCGAGGGTCCTCCAACACCAGGACGAAGGTCCACAGCGTCCAGGAGAGGAAGAGTCCCGTGATTCCGGTCCAACGATCCACCGCCATCGTTCCCAGCGTCTTGGCGAAGGGGACGCCTCGTCTGGTCAGGATCCAGCCCTTGGCGAGATCCCCCGCCGCGTTGCCGGGGAGGCAGGTGGAGAAGGCGAGCGCGACCAGGGTCAGGCGGATCGCCTCCCACCTGCCAAGGATCAGGTCGGACGGCCGCGAGAGGATCCTCCAGCGAATGCCCATGGTGGCCAGGACCAAGCCCTGCAGGACGAACGCTGCCAGGCAGAGTCGCGGGTGGGCCGTGACCGCGGCGGTGAGCCGCACCGGATCGACCAGTCCCCGTCTCCACAGAAGAAGGAGCAGGGCGATCCCGAGCAGGACACGCGCGATCGTCTTGAAGGCGGCGGCCGTCCTTCCCGACTCAGGCATCCGGGAAGTGCGAAACGAGTCCGCCGAGAGGTCGCGGGTGGAGGGGGGCGATGTCGGAGTCGTGCGCATCCGTTCCGGCGATCGAAACCAGCGTTTCGGGGCCCACCGGTCGGAGCAGGATCGCCAAACTCGCCTCGGGATCGGAATCGAGCTTTTCCATCGCGCGGTGCCCCTCGGACACCTTCTCGATCCGGTGCGCCCTGTCCTGGAGTCTGGGGAGCACGGCGCGATCGAAGGTGTCCGCCAGGAATCCGGAATCGAGGACGTTCCCGGGCCGGGCGAACGAAGCCTGGAGGAGGAGCATGGAGTCGCGGCCCCGTCGGCGGAACGCGAACCCGTGGACATTTTCCGGCAAGGTCGCGAGCAGTGCCTCGGCGGCATCCACGCCCAGGTACGGCAGTTCCTCGACGGAGAACTCCGCGCGCAGCATGCCCTCGGCCGCGTCCAGGGATGCGGGATCCAGGTGGCGGTAGATCCTGTGCACCGGTTGCAGCACAAGGCCGGGATCGTCCGAGGCGACCAGCAACGCGAGGTGTGGACCCGGGATCGGCGGAATCCATCCATCCAACGAAACCGCACGGAAGTTGCGCAACGCGCCCTGCAGCGCGCGCACGGCCTCCGGATCGTCCAGCACCTGCAGGGAGTGCTCCACGGAGTGTTCGTCCAGGAACCGCGATTCGACGGGCTTCGCGGCTTCCAGCAGGCCGGAGAATTCGGCGGAAGGCACGTCGTGCAGCACGGCGGGAAGCCAAGCCTGGTCCCTCGCCGGCGTTCCGTCCCCCGGACTTCCCGCCGCGCCCGCGGGATCCAAGATCGCCACCAGGCCGGTCCGCGAGAACCGGTCGTCCACCCCACCCACGGTGGCCGTGAAGGTCTGGCGGTAGACGTAGAACGCCGGCATCGGGTCCCGGACCAGGATTCCGCCTGCCAGCCAATCGCGTGCGATCCTGCCGGCCTCCGCTCCATCCGCGGGCCGTCCGGAGTCCTCCTTCCCCATGCAGATCCGAACGAAATTCCAGGGACTGCGGTGGAAAAGGCTGCGCTGCCAGCTCTGCGTCAGCAGGTCGGCGGGTGGACAGTAGAGGGCCGAAGGATCGCATCCCACCTTGGACAGGTCGTAGCGGACGCCTCGGAACGGTCGGACACGGCTCATGGCAGTCTCCCTGCAGGCATTTTCCCACCTCGCTCGTCGGCCGTCAATCCGACCGAACCGGCACGCGGCACACCCAGGAACCAGAGAGCCGCCCAGATCTTGGCATCCACCACGGCACCCTCGGCGATCCGTTCCCCGAGCCATTCGGCCACGCGTTCGAAGGGAATCCTCTCCACCCGGATGGACTCCTCCCCGGGGATCCCACCTCCGGGACCGACCTGCACCAGGTCTTCCGCCATCACCAGAAGCAGCGTTTCGCTCGTCAATCCGGCGGAGGAAGGCGCGTGGCACAGGATGCGGAGCCGACCCGCCCTCCAGCCGGTCTCCTCCTCCAACTCGCGGCCCGCCGCCACCAGCGGATCCTCCGGGGCGCCGCCGTCTCCCACCAGGCCGGCCGGCAATTCGATGGTCTCGGTCGCCACCGGCACCCGGTACTGGCGCACCAGCAGGATCTCGCGATCCGGCGTGGCCGCCACGACGCCCACGACGCCCGTCGCGTTTCGCCGACGGACGAATTCCCAGCCGTCGCGGAGGACGACTTCCAACCAGCGGCCCTGCCAGGCCAGCTGGTCCACTACTCCTCGTCCTTCTTCTTGCGGGGTACGCGGGGCGTGATGGTCCCTTCCACGATGCGGAAGTTCACGATGCCGTCGCACTCGGGATACCTGGGGCAGGAGAGGAACGGTCCGAACCGGCCCTTGCGCAGCTTGGTGGGCCCGCCGCACTTGGGACAGGCGAACTCGGGGTGCAGCGACCCGATGGAGAGGTCCGTGGGTCCGCCCTGGCTGACTTCCGCCACGGAGCCGGGAACGCGGTCCTCGAAGACGAACTCGGCCTTGCCCGCTTCGGTCAGCTTGAGCTTGGCCGAGAAGGAACGGCGCGTCTTGAACGAGAAGAACCCGTCCAAGGGTCCCACCTCGCCCTTCTCCATCAGTTCGGCGGCCTCCTGGCGCGTGATCAGGCGCTGGGAAACGGTCTTGTAGAGCTTGAAGTCGCAGGCCGTGCATTCGTAGGCCTTGAGCTTCTCCCTGACGGGCTTTCCGCACGAGGGGCATTTGCCGAAGGGCTCGGATTCCTCGAAACCGGTGTCGTGGTCGAAGGCCTTGGCCTTGGCCACGATGGACTCGGTGAAGCCACCGATCTCCTTCATGAACTCCTCGCGCTTGATGTGGCCCTTCTCCATTTCCAGGAGCTTGTGCTCCCAGTCCCCTGTGAGGGTGGGGGAAACGAGCTCCGGGACGGGAATGGCCTCCAGCAGGTGCACCAGTTGCATGGCCTTCGCGGTGGGCACCAGGTCCTTGCGATCGCGCGTGACATACCGGGCGCCCACGAGCTTTTCGATGGTTTCCGCACGGGTCGCGGGAGTGCCCAGGCCGCGCTCCTTCATGGCTTCGGCGAGTTCGTCGTCGTCCAGGAGCTTGCCCGCGTTCTCCATGGCTCCGAGCAGGGACGCGTCGTTGTAGCGGGGAGGCGGTTTGGTCTCGAATCCCTCCAGCAGGACGGTTTCGGTCTCCACGGCCGAGGTCCCCGAACCCAGGCCGGGAAGTCGGGATGCCATGCCGATCTCGACGTCCTCCTCCTCCTCCTTGCCGAAGGCTTCGCGCCACCCGGCCGTGGCAAGCACCTTGGCGGTGGTGCGGAACGCGTCGTCGCCCACCCGGGTGGTGCGCTCCACGATCTTCCAGACGGCGGCGTCCAGGAAGGCCGCCAGGAAGCGGCGAACCACGAGGTCGTAGACCTTGGCTTCCACGGGCGACAGCGCGCTGGATGCCGGCTCTCCGGTGGGCACGATCGCGAAGTGGTCGGAGATCTTGGCGTTGTCGAAGATCTTGCGCGAATTCAACGCGCGGGTCGGGTCCTTGATCTTCGCGGCCAGGGCCCGGTACGGGCCGTCCAACTGGCCCAGGATCCGCACCACCTCCGGGGGGTAGTCCTCGGGAAGACACTTGCTGTCGGTACGCGGGTAGGTGAGGACCTTGTGCCGTTCGTAGAGCGCCTGGGCCGCCGACAACGTCGTGCGGGCCGAGTATCCAAACCGCTTGTTGGCCTCCCGCTGCAAGGTGGTGAGATCGAACAGCGTGGGCGGCGTCTCGCGACTCTCGCGGGACTTGTCGGTGGCCGTGCCGGGCTTCCCCTTGCAGCGGG
>Ga0209415_10014295_pt1 | contig 12969 bp, 12 predicted proteins | sample PeaSoiSIISIP2007_FD_187696 | JGI IMG/M metagenome (GOLD analysis project Ga0209415, IMG submission 187696) | Peat soil microbial communities from Weissenstadt, Germany - SII-SIP-2007 (SPAdes) (version 2) | ecosystem: Environmental > Terrestrial > Soil > Wetlands > Peat | place: Germany...
CGCGGCAAGGCCGACGTGCAGGGCCGGCACAAGAAGCAGACCGGCGGGCACGGGCAGTACGGCGATTGCAAGATCAAGATGGAGCCGCTGCCGCGCGGCGGGCTGTTTGAATTTGAAAACGACATTTTTGGCGGGGCGATTCCGAAGAACTATATTCCCGCGATCGAAAAGGGAATCAAAGATGCGGCGGCGCGCGGGTATCTGGCCGGATTTCCGGTGGTGGACTTCCGGGTGACTCTGTATGACGGGTCGTATCACGACGTGGATTCGAACGACATGTCGTTCCAGATGGCTGGCCGCATCGCGTTCAAGAAAGCGATGGAAGTCGCCAAGCCCACGCTGCTTGAGCCCGTCATGGCGGTCGAGATTACGGTACCGGACGACTTTGCCGGATCGATCATGGGCGACCTGAACAGCCGGCGCGGGCGGATTCAGGGCATGGACAACAAGGCCGGGAATACGGTGGTAAAAGCAGAAGTGCCCATGGCGGAGATGCTGACTTACGGCGTTGAACTGACTTCGATGACCCAGGGCCGAGGGTCGTTCAACATGGAAATGCACCATTACGACGTTGTGCCGGGGCAACTGCAGGAGAAGATCATCGAGAAGGCGAAGGCGGCGCGGGGCGAGGTGAAGGAAGAGGAAGAGTAGCGAGTTGCGCGTGACCTAGCTCTGAGTGGGGGCAGCCTGGCGGCTGCCCTTTTTGTTTCTTAGGAATCTCCAGCCCGTGACCCCAGTTGGTCACACTAACAAGAATCGAGGGTGTGGAGGTCCATCACGGGCACAAGGTGATGTCAGTCAAATTGAAATCGCCACCCTTTGCCAGGAGTGGTTCATCGGCCCACTTGGCGAGGGCATAGGAGAAGCAGTCTCCGAAATTGAGTCCCGCCTGGTGGCGGCCTTTTCCGTACTTGCGCCAGGCGGAGCGGCGAGGTCGGCCTGGTCAGCGTCTACCGGCACGACTTGCAGTTGGGCGCGAACGACGAACAGGTCGAACTCACGGCCGGCCGCATCTCCCTGGCGGCTTTCGAGGAGAATTCCCGTTTCCAGCACCGTCGCCGCGGAGACGAGGCGGGTTTCTGCGTTCGTGATTGCTTCCAGAAGCTTCTGACGTTCCGGTTCCCCGAAAAAGATGGCGGCGAGAGCTGACGTGTCAATGACCATGGGGCAAGCTCAACGCGGAAGCCCGCGCTCGTCGTAGCCAAGGATTTCGTCCGGGGTACGAGGGTCCAGAACCGGAAGGTGATCCACGCGTTGGAGAATATCCTCGAGCTGACCCAGCACGACCCGATGACGACGCTGGCGTTGGAGCCGCTCCAGGCGTTCTTCCAGGGATTTCTGGATGGCCCCAGTCAGAGACTCCCCGGTCTTGGCAGAGATCTCACGGGCCAAGCGCTCTGCTTCTAAGCTCTTAATGCTTATGGCCATTACGGAGTATATTATACCAGACCATATAAGAGTATAGAAGTATTCCATACAGTCAGGCAACGGGCAGCAGCCAGGGCAAAAAAAACGGGACCGATCCTGGTGGATCGGCCCCAGAGTACTACTCGCTGCCTAAATGGTCAGGGCTGGCCGAACAGGTCGGACATGGCCTTGGTGCCGGCGTCGCAGGCATGGTTCAGGCAGGGCAGGCCGAAACCACCTTCGATCGAACGGAGCAGGGAGTAGTGGGTGTAGAACTCCCCGCTTTGCAGTTCGTGGAAACCGTAGTTCGTATCCACGATGGCGACGACCTGGTTGGTGTTGGGCTGCTGGGAATAGTCGTTTTCGTCCCAGATGACGACGATGGCGGTGTGACCGCGGCGCCAAACCTGGGAGGCATGGATGGCCGAGACAATTTTCTGCACGGCCTGATCGCCGAGCATGATCAATGCCGGGTTGAGACCTGCCTGCGTGCCATTGTCGGTGGGATCGAAGCCGCAGAAGGCGGTGCCGTTGCTGCGACCGTGCTGGTCGTTGCACTGATTGGGAGCGATGAACGAGTAGTTGGCGACGTGATCGGATGCGAGGTCAGCCCACAGACCGTGGCCTCCGTCGAAGGGCGACACATGCCGAAGGCTCAGAAGCGGGTTCGTCCCCTGCTGAATGTTCTGGAAGTAGACGAATGGATTGTGCTTGGAGGCGTAGAGCTGGACGATGTTGCCGGAGGTGAGCGGCGTGGGCAACTGCGGGTTGATCTGGGTAAAGTCGGTGTTGTTGGTGAAGTTTCCGTCGCTATAGTTGACCATGTCAGGCCCGATCTGCGGGAGGCTTTCCTGATAAGACTTCCAACTCTTTCCGGCAGCGACAAGCTGATCGGCAATCGTCATGCCGCGAATGGTGGTCAAGGCCGGGAAGGTGTGATTGCCGTCAAGGTTGATGTCACAGGGCGGGCCACTCACTTCGTTGGAACAGTCCAGGGCGGGTGTGGCGGCTTCGGTTCCGCTGCCGGCGATGGGGCAGACCGCATTGGCCGACGACTCCAGGTTCGGGGTGCCGGTGGCGAGATTGGGCTGGCAGGCGGCGTTGTGCCAGTCCGGCGAGTTATCGTCGAGGACGCCGAAATTTGATCCACCCACGACCTCCAGGTAGTTGGTCAGGCTGGGATGGGCGACGGCGAAGTAGTTGGCCGCGAGATTGGCATGCCTGGCATATCGGTTGATGAACGGGGCGCTCGGGTTCTGGAGTATCTGTGAGTAGCCATGGTTTTCCATCATGATCACGAACACGTGATCGAGGTGGGGGATGTCCTTGGGAACGGGTCCTTCCTGTGCGGGCATAGTGCCCGCGAGGGTGGCGAACAAACCGATAGCGAACGCAGTTTTTTTCACGATAGTCTCCTGAATTTCCCCGGAATTAGAAATCGTTTTTGGACCGGGAATCGCGCCGCACGCGTAGACTTCTGCGAAACAAGGGCGATTCCGGATGGAGTCAGAGGCTAGAGCACAACTGTTGCGGGCGGGTAAAAGTCAGGTTGAGTTTCGGTGAATTCGAAGAGCGAAGGTGCAGGTGTGGTTCCGGAGAAGGCGCAGCGCGGCTTCGCTATGATTTGAAGATCTCCTCCACCGGCTTGCGGAAGATCTTCGCGATCTTGAGGGCGAGGGGAAGGCTGGGGTCGTACTTCTCGGTCTCAATAGCGTTGACGGTCTGGCGCGAGACGCCGAGCTTCTGGGCGAGGTCGGCCTGGGTCCAGTCGAGTTGGGTGCGCAAATCGCGCAGGCTGTTCTTCACTGGTACCTCCGGCAGGCGATGAGGATTCCGATCATGTAAAGGCCCATCAGCAGGAGCGCGACCGTGAGGACGTCGGCGGGTGGCAGGCCGGCCCGCTCGAGGACTCCCCAGTTGAGCGAGACCAGGCATGTGCCCAGGAAGCTGAAGGCTATGGCCTCGAACTGGATGCGGCGCTGCAGTTCGTCCAGTCCGCGGAAAAAGCGGATGGTCACCCACACGGCAAAGGCTGAGGGGATCAGCGGCAGCAGGGCAAAGAGGTAGCCCAGCAGCGAGCGTTCGTGGCCCTTCAATAGCCAGACAGAGACTGCCACCATCGCGGTGTAGGCGGCCATCGAGCTGGCGAGTTCTTTCAGGTAGCGTTTTCGGTTTGCGTCCATAAAATCCTCCGAGTCAAGTATGCTTGACATCTCTGAATGTAAAGCACGCTTGACATTCGTGTCAAGTTTTTTTTTTGGTGAGTTCTTTGTGACACTTAGGAAACTCTGATTGAGCAGGAGGGAAAAAGCCTGAACCACGGAGGGCACAGGGGTCACAGAGGAACACGAAACACAAGTTCCATCTGGCACCCCGGAATGGGGAACTGGTAGTATCGCGCCAGTGGCCACCGCGAGAAACAATCCCAACCTGTCTCCCGACCGCGAGCGAGTGGTGTCGGCGGCGCCGGTCGAGGACGATTCCACATTTGAGCTGAAGCTGCGGCCGCAGCGGCTGGCCGAATTCATCGGGCAGAGGAAAGTCAAAGAAAACCTGGCGGTGGCCATCGAGGCGGCGCGCTCGCGGGGCGAGGCCATGGACCACGTACTGCTCTATGGGCCTCCGGGGCTGGGCAAGACGACGCTGGCCAACATTATTGCCAACGAGCTCGGGGTGCACTTTCAGCCGACGGCGGCGCCGCTGTTGCAGATCAAGGGCGACCTGACGGCGATCATCACCAACCTGCAGGACAAGCAGGTGTTGTTCATTGACGAGATTCACCGGCTGCAGCCGGTGCTGGAAGAATTGCTGTATTCGGCGCTGGAAGATTACAAGCTCGACATCATCATCGGGCAGGGGCCTTCGGCGCGAACGCACACGCTGGAAGTGAAGCCGTTTACGTTCGTGGGAGCGACCACGCGGGCGGGGTTGATTTCGTCGCCGCTGCGGGCGCGGTTTGGGATCGTGCTCCGGCTGGAGTTCTATACCGCGGAGGATTTGCGGGTGATCGTGGAGCGGTCCGCGGAGATTCTGGGAGTGGCGATTGATGATGCGGGGGCGAAGGAAATCGCCGGGCGGGCGCGGGGCACGCCGCGCATTGCGAACCGGCTGCTGCGGCGGGTGCGCGACTATGCGCAGGTCCGCGGCGGGGGCCGGATTGACGAGCCGACAGCCAAAGCCGCCCTCGAAATGCTGGAAGTGGATCAGTATGGATTCGACGAAGTGGACCGGCGGCTGTTGCTGACGATTATCGAGAAATATCAGGGCGGTCCGGTGGGAGTGAACACGCTGGCGGCGGTGCTGGCCGAAGAACCGGACGCGATTGAAGAGATCTATGAGCCGTTTCTGATGCAGATTGGGTTTTTGAACCGCACTCCGCGGGGGCGCGTGGCGACGCAGCTGGCGTACGAGCATTTCGGGATCACGCCCAGCCGGAGGCAGAGTTCGTTGTTCTAAGCGTGAACGCCCGACCTTTGGTCACAGCCAACTTCACCCGGAGGACCGATGGCCAAGTTCCTTTTTACGATGATGCCGGCGAACGACCTCGGCTTGCCGACTCGTCTGGTGCCAATAGCTCGAGGGCTGGCCGATCGCGGCCACCAAGTGGCAGTGTTCAACCCTGCGCCAGCACCTTCGAAGCTGATCGCTGAGGCGGGGCTGCCAAACCTCCCCATGCCCTCCCGGCCTATGCCGGCTCCGGTGATGGATCTGGCTCAGGCTGGGTCTGCGTGGGATGTGGAAGAGTTTTTTGCCGCTGTGTATCTCGACGAGGAAGCCACTCGGGGCGAAACGGCGGTCTACGCGGACGTGATCCGCGACTACGACCCTGAGGTGGTCGTCGATTCATTCGGGCTTCTTACTTGCCTCGCCGCACGCGCTCTCGAGGTGCCGCTGGTAACCGTGCTTCAGGGCAATATTCATCCAGCCAGCGATGGATTTCTGTGGTGGAAAAAAGACCGCCCGGCTGGATTGCCCAGTGCGGCCGCCATAATCAATAAGGTTGCCGCGGAATATGGACTCCGCCCGGTTGAGCGTTGCGCTGATCTTCTGGCGGGGAATCTTTCGCTGATCCTGGGTACGCCGGAAACGGATCCGCTGCCGGCCAGCGCGAACGTGAAATACGTCGGACCCATCGTCTGGCAGCGGCAGGAAGCCAGGCTGCCCGAGTGGGTTGAGGCCCTCGATCGCCACAAACCGCTGATTTGGGTTTATTCCGGCAATCCCAGATACTCCAACGCTCCGACGCCCATCGATTCCATCGTAGTGATTCGAGCCGCCATCGAAGCCCTTGGCCAGATGCCGGTGCAGGTTGTGCTGACCACTGGCTACCAGGGAGTACCGGACGAAGTTGGGGCATTGCCGCCAAACTTTACTCACGCCGCCTATCTCCCCGGCCTCGCCATGGCTGAGCGCTGCGACCTGATGGTGCATCATGGCGGTCACGGTTCGGTGATGACAGGATTGCTGGCCGGTACTCCGGCGGTGATCGTGCCGACCATCACGGAACGCGAAAGTAATGCGCGTCGCCTGGTGGCGGCGGGCGCGGGCGAGATCGTGATGCCGGCCACCGGAGCGGACGGAGAGAAGACGATTGATGCGGCCGAATTCGGCGCCGCCGTAAACCGGGTATTGAAAGACGCGGCGTACCGTCACGCAGCGAAGCGAGTCTCGGAATCGATGCGACAATACGGCGGCGCCAAAACCGCCGCAGACCGGGTCGAGCAATTCGCCGCAGGCGTCGGCAGGCAGCCCCTTGCCCGAGTTCGATAGAGACGGCCGGTCCGTGGAGGTCTGGCCAAGGTGGCCGCTAAGATCGAATTCAAACTATTACGCTAAAGCCTTCCTGCTTGTTCGGAAAACCGGACAAGACTGTTTTTTTCATTTCGTCTGCCCCTTCCTGGTGTATCTTGCTCGTTTCTCTTTTTCGGGTGAGGACTTGTGCTTTCGGGCGGTGGGGCTCTCCTACATAGAGTAAGAACCATTCAACTGGCGGGGCTGGCGCTGGCCATGACGGCTGCGGGCGTCATGGCGGCCGGTCAAACGCCGGGCAAGCCCGGTGCGACCAAGCCAAGTGCGACCAAGCCAAATGCGACCCAGGCCGAGGGGGAGTCGCAAATCGGGCCTCCGGCGGTGACCATTCCGCGGCTCGAGCGGGCGCCCAGGCTGGAAGATTTTCTGAGCATGAAGCCGGTGGGGGAAATCGCTGCGCAGATGGCGAAAGTGACCGGGTTCACCCAGCGGAACCCGCACGACGGGGAAAGCGTCTCGGAGCCGACCGAAACCTATCTGGGATATGACCAGAAGAATCTCTATGTGGTGTTCGTCTGCTTCGACGATCCGAAAAAAGTGCGGGGGCGGATGTCGCGGAGGGAGGACATTTTTGACGATGACCAGGTCGAGATCATTCTTGACACTTTTCGCGACCGCCGGCGCGGCTACGCGTTTCAGACCTCGCCGCTGGGCGTGCAATGGGACGCGATCTACACCGAGGCTTTGCGTGAAGAACAGGGCGGCGGGCACTACGACACTTCGTGGGACACGGTGTGGGACTCTCGGGGCAAAGTAACCGACCGCGGTTTTGTGGTCTGGATCGCGATTCCATTCAAAAGCTTGCGCTTCCCCACGACCAAACAGCAGGTGTGGGGAATCGTGCTGTCTCGCGAAATTGTTCGCAAGACCGAAGACGCATTCTAGCCGCACATTTCCTACAAGCAGCAGGGATACCTTTCGCAGGCGGCGACCATGTACGGGCTGGAGGGAATTTCGCCGGGACGCGACATCGAACTGATCCCATACGGACTGATGCGGGGGTATCGCGCGCTGGACACGCGTGATCCGGCTAATCCGTACTTTCAAAAAGCTGCGGCGCAGGGCCAGCCGGGCATGGACGCGAAGTTCGTGTTCCACGACCACTTCACGCTGGACCTGACGGCGAATCCGGATTTTTCGCAGGTGGAATCGGAAGATCCGCAAATCACGGTGAACCAGCGCTATGCGGTTTATTTTCCGGAGAAGCGGCCATTTTTTCTGGAGAACGAAGATTTTTTCCGCACGCCGATGGACTTGTTTTTTACGCGGAGCATCGGGGATCCGTCGGGCGGTGTACGGCTGACGGGAAAGGATGGGCCCTACTCGGTGGGGTTGATGGCGTCGGACGATCGCAGTCCGGGACTAGCAGTGCCGAGCTTTTGTCCGCCGGCGTCGGCGTTTTGCTCCAGCCAGTTTTCCGGGATCCGATCGTATTTCACCGTCGCCCGGGTAAGCCGCGACATTTTTCACCAGTCGAGCGTGGGCGCGCTGTATACCGACTGGGAATGTCCCGCGACCGGAGAATCCAACCGGATAGGCGGAGTGGACACGCATATCAAGTTCAATCCGAACTGGACGCTGGAGGGCCAGGCGGTGACCAGTTCAAGCACTCTGAACCTGAACTGCGAGGCCAACATTTATCCCTTCAGCTCGGGCAATCAGGGAAACGGCACCCATTATGCCGGTCCGGCCGAGAAGCTGGAACTGACCCGCGACGGGCTGCACTTCAGCTACGACGGGATCTACAACGACATCACGTCGGGATTCGTCAGCGTGCCGGGATTCATCAACCGGGTGGACATTCGCGAAACCACGCAGGTCGCGCACTACCGGTTTCGTCCCAGGCAGGGCTGGCTTGTGGATTGGGGACCATCGCTGGTGACCAGCTACGACTTTGACCACACGGGCTTGCGCCTGGATACCTATTACCAGCCGTTTCTGGGCATGCAGGGGCGAGGCCAGACGGTGTTTTACCTGTTTCCGTACACAGAGAAGCGGGAACGGCTGCGTCCGCAGGATAGTTGCTTTCTGGGGTTCGCGCAGTACTGTCCGCCGACGAGCCTGGGCAATCAGGATTATCACGAGCACACCAGCGGGGCTCAAATCCAGACGGCTTACCTTAAGAAGGCGACGCTGGGCGCCGGCTATTACTGGGGAGATGGCGTAAACTTCGTGGCCCAGCTTCCGCCGGCGCCCCCGGCGGCGCCAACGCCCTACAATCAGCCGTTTGTGGTCCGGGAAGATACAGCGACAGCCGTGCTGCTGCTGAGGCCCATCGCGCCCTTGAAGATAGAAAACACCTACCTGTACGAGCGGCTGCGAACGACCAACCGCGCTTATGGTTTCACCCAGACGCTGTATCCGGGGGCGGGCCGGGGAATCTTCGACGACCACATCATCCGCAGCAAGTGGAACTGGCAGTTCACGCCGCAGCTTTCCCTGCGCATGATTCTGCAGTACAACGCGCTGCTGGCGGGGACGCCGGGGGTGGGGTCTCCGTATACGTACTTGCCGACGCAAAGGCGGTTCAATGCGGACTTCCTCATCACTTACCTGGTGCATCCGGGGACGGCGATTTACGTGGGTTATAACAGCGACTTGCAAAACCTGGAGGTTTTTCCAGAGGCTCCAGGCATGCCCGGTTTTGTCACGAACACGGCGAAAGGCTACCTGAACGACAGCCGGCAGCTGTTTGTGAAGGTGAGCTATCTGTTCCGGTTCTGAAAGGCTTGCAGCTTCCGGGAACCGGACTTCAGACGCCGGACCGCGGACCTGGGAACCGCGCGGAACATCTTGGTTCTTTGGAAGTTGGCCGAGGTCTGAGGGCTGAGGTCTGGTGTCGGCTCGGGTTGCTGAATCCGCAGGGAATCCGGTAGAATCTAATGACTCGAATCGAGGTTCGAACCGCTCTAAGGGGTGAAACAGATATGAAAGCAGCCATTCATCCGGCTTACAACGAAGTGCGCGTGCATTGCGCGTGTGGCAATGCATTTGTGACCCGCTCGACTCATAAGGGCGACATCGGAGTGGAAATCTGCTCGGCTTGCCATCCATTCTTTACCGGCAAGCAGAAGCTGATGGATACCGCCGGCCGGGTGGAGCGCTTCCGCCGGAAGTACGCGAAGAAAGATGCGGCAGCACCTGCGGCCCCGGCGAAGAGCTAACTTCTTTCGCCGCGGGTTTACGCGGATTGGCACGGATAGATCAAAGAAATTCAGCCCTCGCTTTGGCGGGGGCTTTGCTTTGGGCGGCAGGTAGAATGGGATTGTGAAGAAGTTCTGGGACAATGCGGCGGGAGCTGGGATGCTGGCGGCGGACGCGGGCGAGGGCGCCCGCGCCACACGCGTCGTGCCTGCCTCGCTCGGGATCGGCAGTGTGACGATCTCGCCAGCGACCGTGCTGGCTCCCATGGCTGGCGTGACTGATACCGTTTTCCGGCGGTTCATTCGCAACCTGGGCGGATGTGGGCTGATCATGACCGAGTTCACTTCGGCCGACGGTGTGCTGCGCAAGAAGGACCAGAAGGCTAAGCGGTATCTGCATTTCTACGAAGACGAGCATCCGATTTCGGCGCAGCTTTTTGGCAGCGATCCGAAAGTCATGGCCGAGGCGGCGCGCATGGTGGAGGGACTCGGGTTTGATCTGGTGGATTTGAACCTGGGATGTCCCGCAAAGAAAGTGGTGAAGTGCAATGGAGGCTCGGGGCTGCTGCGCGATCTGCCGGCCATCGGAAAGATTTTTGAGGCGGTGCGGGCGGCGGTTTTGATTCCTTTTACCGTGAAATTTCGGGCGGGCTGGAATGATGAGGAAATCGTCTGCGTGGAACTGGCCCATATGGCGGAGTCCTGCGGCCTGGCGGCTGTGGCTCTGCACGCGCGCACGCGCGAGATGGGCTACAGCGGGCAGGCGCGGTGGGAGTGGATCGAGGCGGTTAAGGACGCAGTGAAGATTCCGGTGATCGGCAATGGCGACATTCGCTCGCCAGAAGATGCTTGTGCCATGGTTACGCAAACCGGGTGCGATGCCGTGATGATCGGGCGGACGGCGCCGTCGAATCCGTGGATCTTCCGGCAGATTGAGCAGTATTGTGCGGCGCTGGATGCGGCTCATGGAGGGGCGGACGCCCTCGTCCGCCCTGGCAGCGGAAAGGTTCTGGACTTTGAGGCGATGGGTAGCGTCTCCCCGGACGGGGGCGTCCGGGGCTCCATGAAGCCCTATGACGAGCCTACGGAAGCCGATCGCTATCAGATGATTCGGACTTATTTCCAGATGCTGATCGAGGAGGAACTTCCCGACGCCGTGGGCAAGATGAAGCAGTTTGCGTCGTGGTTTACGCACGGCGTGCCGGGCGGCGCGGGATTGCGCAAGGCGATCTATGAAGCGAAAGGCGCGCCGGAAATCTTGGGGCGCGTCGAAGATTTCTTCGAGGCACGATTGTGTGGCGCGGGCGCCCTCGTCCGCGAAAGCTGATTCGACCTAGATTCCCCTAGCCACCATCTTCCCGGTTTCATCTTTATCCACATACGCCCAAGGCGTTTTGGGGTCGTGGGTAAAGATCGTCAGCCATCTTTCCGGAATTGCCTGCGCATAGTATTTCCTCTTGCTCTCGATGGTGTCGAGCGGGTAGAGGTCGAAGGCCATGCCCCAGGTGACGTCAATGTGCGCCGTCGTAGGGATGAGGTCGGAGATGTAACAGGCAGTGATTCCCGCGTTGGTTTCCGTCTTCCACCCCTCCGGGGCTTGTTCCGGTCCTGCGCCTGACCCACGGCTTGCGCCGTGGGCTGTACTCTGCCGCCGCTTCGCGGCTGACGCGTCACCGGCTACGATCACTGCCATCATGTGCGCGGTGTGGCCGGGGAAAGTTCTCACGGAGATGCCGGGGACGATTTCTTCTCCGCCTTTGAGCAGGGTCATCTGGCCGCTGGCAACCAGCGGGTCGTAATTGTCTGGAATGTAGCTGATGGCGTCGCGCTGGCTGGGCGTGCGGGCGTATTGCCATTCGCCTTCGGGAGCGTAGTACTTGGCGCGCGGGAATGTCGGGACGATCTTGCCGTGCTTATCTCGTATCGTGTTCCATCCGCAGTGGTCGAAGTGCAGGTGGGTGTTGATGACAATGTCTATGTCTTCGGGAGCGACGCCGGCGGCAGAGAGATTCTCGAGCAGCCTGGCGGGCTGGCCGTAGAACTTGACCATGCGCTCGGAGAGCTTGTTACCCATGCCGGTTTCGACGAGGACGGTCTGCGTGCCCGTGCGAATCAACAAGGAGTTTAGACCGGCGGTGACGTAGTTGCGCTCGTCGGCTTCGACTTTGCGCGACCACATGATTTTGGGGATCACGCCGAAAAACGCGCCGCCGTCGAGCGGGTACGTGCCGTCAGAAAAAATGCTGAGTTCGAAGTCTCCCAGCGTGAGCCGATGCATGCAGCTAGTGTGCCACAAGAACTTGTTGGCCACGGATTTGCACGGATTCTCACGGATAAGTCTTGAGTGTGCGGGTTGGGAGGGATGATGGCTTGGGAGTGGTAGGCTTCTGCTCATGCAGCGTCCGCTGGGTGTCACTGCGCTCTCGATTCTCTTTGGGTTGGCCGCGGTGTACCTGTGGACGATCGGCGCGGTCATGCTGGCCGCTCCCGGTGCGATCTCGCTGATGAGCGGGGCGCCGCTGATGTACGGGCTGGAACTGGCTGGGCCATACATGGCGCTGCTGGTCGGCACGGGCTGGGCGCTGGTGGGATGGGGATTGCTGCGGCTGAAAAACTGGGCGCGGTGGGCGGCAATGCTGGTGATGACGATTGGAATTGCGTGGCTGGTGCCGAGGATTTCGGCGGCAGAATTGGGATGGCCGTTGTTGTGGAACGGGATCGAGATCGCGATGCGGGCCGCGGCGGCGTGGTATCTGGCACAGGCGCCGGGGGTAGTGGATGCGTTCAGGGGGAAGGCCTGAGATGAGCTGTCCGCGAGCCTTGGCTGGCGGAGAAGCTGCTGTGCCGGGATGGCGCCGCTTGTGGAGGGGCGGATGCCCTCGTCCGCCCCGGCAGTGGCACGCGCTGGGCTTGAGGTGCAGGATAGCTTCTGCAGGATAGCTTCCCCGGACGAGGGCGTCCGGGGCTCCATGCTTATCTATCTGCTAGCTTTAGCACTTTCTTTCTCGCCGACCCGCTTGCTCACCTCGAACTCCATCTTCCCAGCTTTCTTGTCGGCGTCAACAACGATGTGATCGCCGTGCAGCACTTCGCCGTCGAGAATCTTCATGGCGAGCGGATCCTGCACCAGCTTCTGGATGGCGCGCTTCAGCGGGCGCGCGCCGAAGCTCGGATCATAGCCCTGGGTGAAGAGCAGGTCTTTGGCGGCGTCGGTCAACTCGAGCGAAATCTTGCGGTCAGCGAGCAGGCGGCGGACGTCTTCGAGGCGCAGCTCGATGATCTTGACCAGTTGTTCTTTGCCGAGCGGGCGGAAGATGATGATGTCGTCCACGCGGTTCAGGAATTCGGGCCGGAAGTGGGCGTGCAGCTGGTTCAGCACCTGCTGTGAGGCTTCCTCAAACTGGGCATCTTCCGTGGAGCTCCCATCCTCGGACTTCGCCCTCGGAGGGCGGACGAATGCGTCCGCCCCTACATTCAGGAATTGCGATCCGATGTTCGAGGTCATGATGATGATCGTGTTCTTGAAATCCACCACGCGGCCTTTGCCGTCGGTGAGGCGGCCGTCGTCCATCATCTGCAGCAGGACGTTGAAGACGTCGGGATGCGCCTT
>Ga0209415_10014296_pt1 | contig 12968 bp, 10 predicted proteins | sample PeaSoiSIISIP2007_FD_187696 | JGI IMG/M metagenome (GOLD analysis project Ga0209415, IMG submission 187696) | Peat soil microbial communities from Weissenstadt, Germany - SII-SIP-2007 (SPAdes) (version 2) | ecosystem: Environmental > Terrestrial > Soil > Wetlands > Peat | place: Germany...
GCGGGCATGAGCGCGACGTTCCAGAACTCGGCCATGGTCCTGTCCATCGGCATCTTCTTCACGCTGATCATCCTCGGCCTGGCCTCATCGCTGCCCGCCACCCTCAGCCACGGCCTGCTGGCCCAGGGCGTGCCGTCCGCCGACGCGGCCCGGCTGGCCGCGCTGCCGCCGGTGTCGATCATGTTCGCCGCCCTGCTCGGCTACAACCCGATCGGCACCCTGCTGGGGCCCGCCCTCGGCAAGCTGCCCGCGAGCCACGCCGCGTACCTCACCGGCCACACCTTCTTCCCGTCGCTGATCTCGGCGCCGTTCGCCCACGGCCTGGACATCGCGTTCGACTTCGCGATCGCGGCCTGCCTGGTCGCGGCGGTGGCCTCGCTGCTGCGGGGCCGCAGGTACGTGCACGAAGAGCACGGCGCGACCGCGGCGGGCACGGCCGAGGCGGGCACGGTCGCGGCGCGGGCCGCCGAGCCGGGCGAGCTGGTCAGGCCGTGACCACCTGGAAGGTGGCCAGGCTGGGATCGGCCGCGTAGGCGATCCGGCCGCCGTCGGCCGTCACCTCGCGCAGCGCCTCCACCGCGGCGGCGGTGATGAGCTCGCCCGGGGCCAGCACCGGGACGCCGGGCGGGTACGGCGCGACGAGCTCCGCGCTGACCCGGCCGACCGCCGCGGCGGCGGTGACGGTCTCGTTCTTCGCGAAGAACGCCTCGCGCGGCGACAGGACCGTCTGCGGGCGCACCGTCCAGGCCGCCGCGGCGGCCGGCCGGCGCGGCTCGGCGCGGTGCCGCTCGATCGAGGCGATCAGCACCTCGGTGAACACGGCGAGGCGCGCCTCATCGTCGGCGATCGACGGGATCGGGATGACGGTGTCCCGGTCGCCCATCTCCACCGGCATGCCCGCGGCGATCAGGTCGGCCTCGACCAGGTTGCCGTTCGCCCCGGTGCCGGCCAGCAGCACCACGAGCTTGGCCGGGTCGACGCCGGGACCGTCGAGCACGTCGACGCCCGGCACCTCGCGCAGCCGGCGCCGGGCCGCGGCCACGCCGCGCAGCAGCCGGGCACACAGCCGCGGCCCCTCCCGGGCCAGCAGCGCCCGCGCCGCGTCGATGCTGGCCAGGATCGAGCCGGCCGGGCTCGTGGTGTGGGTCGCCTCGAACGCCCGGTTCAGCCGGGCGGCGTCCAGGCGCTCGGTCCTGGCCAGCAGCAGCGCCCCCTGGGTGCAGGCGGGCAGCGTCTTGTGCGCGCTGGTCACCAGCGCGTCGGCGCCCGCCGCGATCGCGTGCGGCGGCAGGTCAGGATGGAAGCCGAGGTAGGCCGCCCAGGCCGCGTCGACGATCAGCGGCATCCCGGCCTCGTGCGCGGCCCGGGCGTGGCCCGCCAGGTCACCGGTGGTCCCGACGTACGACGGATCGCCGAGGATCACGCCGCAGGCCGCCGGGTGCGCGGCCAGCGTGTCGCGGACGGTCTGCACCGCGACCGCGGCGGGCAGCCCGGAGCGCGGATCGATGTCCGGCCGCACCCAGACCGGCCGCAGCCCGGCCAGCACCAGCCCGAGCAGCAGCGACCGGTGCAGGGTGCGGGTGATGATCACCTCCTGGCCAGGCTGGCCTATGGCCAGGCAGAACGCCTGGTTCCCGTGGGTCGATCCGGCCACCGAGAACCGGCACCAGTCGGCGCCCCACAGCGCGGCCGCACGGGCCTGCGCGCCGGCCAGCAGGCGGTCGGCGTGCTTGATCGCGTCGAGCCCGCCGTACAGCGGCGCGTCGCCCGCCACCACGGCGCCGGTCAGGTCCTGGCGCTGTTTGTGCCCCGGCGTGCTCATCGGCGTCAGCGTCCCGGCCGCCGCCCGCCCCGTCCAGTTCAGCCAGGCGGCCAGCAGGGGGGCGTCGGGCGCCAGCCCGAGCGGGTCGCGCGGATCGGCCGGGACGGCCCGAGCCCCCGGCCCGGGCGCGCTCGCCGCCATCAGGCGCGCCGCGGGCTGAAGAAGATCACCGCGACCCCGAGCGCGACGATGACGGCGCCCAGCCAGTCGAAATTGTCCGGCCGGTGCCCGTCGATGCCCCAGCCCCAGAGCAGGCTCATGATGACGAACACGCCGCCGTAGGCGGCGTAGATCCGGCCGAAGTCGGCGGCGGGCTGAAGGGTCGGGATGATCCCGTACCCGACCAGGATGACCGCGCCCGCCAGGCCGGCCGGCCAGGACGCGCCCTCGCGCAGCCACCGCCAGACCAGGTAGCCGCCGCCGATCTCCGCCAGGCCGGCGGCGGCGAACAACCCGATGCTGCGTATGACGTTCATGGCCCGACCCTAGCGCCCGGGCCGGCCGCCAGGCCGGACCGGCGACCGCCACGCGCCGGGTCAGCCGGTCATGCCCTCTTCCGCCGCGGCGACCCGGACCGCCACGCCGCAGGCCCGCGGATCCGGCCGGCGGTTTCAACGCGAAACGCGCAGGGAAGGGAACTTCATGTCACCGCCAGGGCCCGGTCCCATCGGATTCGCATCCACCTGAGACCTGTACCATTGCGGACGAAGGCGTCATAATTGGCACTACGTAGTCCCTACGTGGAGGTCGCACCTCTTGGCGAGCATGGCCCACCGCGTCGCAAAGGGCCTCGTCGGGGGATGCGCGCTTCTCCTCGGGGTCACACTTACTGGGTGCGCCGCGCCCCAGTACACGTATGTGGCCAACTCCAGCGAGAGCACCTACTTCAAGGTGCCGCACGGCTGGCACCAGATCAACGGGGCCGCCCTGCAGCACGCGATGCAGGAGGTGCTGGGCGGCAGCCCGGGCGCCGCGTGGCTGGTCGCCTACGAGGCCGGCGCCAAGCCCGACGCCAACGACTTCCTGTCCTTCGGCGCCGGCCAGCCATTCGTGTTCGCCGAGATCGGCGCGCTCAGCTCGACCGCGAGCCAGGAGCTGTCCTACGACTCGCTGCGTGACTTCTTCCTCCCGGTCACCTCCACCGCGCGGCAGAACGAGCCCGCGGGCTTCCCGCTGACCGGTTTCAAGCAGATCCGCGACGAGAACCTCACGCCAGGTCTGGGCGTGCACGGGGTGCGGGAGACGTTCGACTACACCTACCAGGGCTCGACCGACACCTTCGACGAGGTCGCCCTCACGAACGCGGAGCAGACCGTCGTCTACTTCCTCATGCTGCACTGCACCACCAGCTGCTACAGCAACGATCAGACCGAGATCAACGACGTGATGTCGTCGTTTACCGTCAGGAGCTCGTCATGAGAAAGGCCCGCGCCGCCACCGGAGTGCCGCCGGGCGGGCGGCCGAGGGACGAGGACCGGCTGACCCGCAAGCCGCTGGCCTTCTGGGACCGGATCAAGTTCCTGGTCCTGCTCGGCGCGGTGTGGATCATCCTGGTCTGGTCCGTGATGGCGAACGACCCCCTCGTGGGGTTCTCGGACGCGGTACGGATCGAGGTGCAATCCGGCTCGTGGGTGTTCGTCCTACTCGGCCTGGAGCTGCTCCGCCAGATCCACTTCCTGATCAGCGAGCACTCGCGTGGCTACAACCGGTTCTGGACCTGGGTGGTGTTCGGGGGCATCGAGCGGGTCACCCGCCGCCGGATCTCGGACTGGACCAGGTTCCGCCTGTCGCGGCTGCTGAAGTGGGTGTTCTGGATCGCCGTGGTCGCGGTGGTCACCGGGAAGATCATCCATACCACGCCCGTGCTCGCGCTGCTGAAAGGACCCGAGCTGATCTGGCACGTGCTGCCATACGTGCTGCAGGTCGCGTTCACGCTCTTGTTCGTGGTGCTCCAGTTCGTCGCCCTCTTCTGGTTCATGTCCCGAGGCGGAGTGGACGTGTACTACCCCGATGACATCAAGACCAGGTTCTCTGATGTCTGGGGTCAGGACCACGTGCTCGAGCGGGTCAAGGAGAACATCATCTTCCTCGAGAACCCGGAGATCGTGGAGGAAAAGGGCGGCTACGTGCCTGGCGGCCTGCTGCTGTGGGGTCCGCCCGGGACCGGCAAGACGCTGATGGCCGAGGCGGTCGCGGGCGAGACCGGCAAGCCCTACGTGTTCGTGGATCCCGGCGCGTTCATCAACATGTTCATGGGCGTCGGCATCCTCAAGGTGAAGTCGCTGTTCCGTAAGCTGCGGCGGCTCGCGCTGCGCTACGGCGGGGTGATCGTCTTCTTCGACGAAGCCGACTCGCTGGGCAACCGCGGCATGATGACCCAGGGCGTCCCCGGCGGCGGCGGGCGCGGGACCGCCTCGCCGGCGCCGTTCGCGGCCGCGGGCTGCCACGGCTTCTCCTACCTGTCGGCGGGGACCCAGTGGACGCTGACCCGGCAGGCCATGGCGTCGGATGTCGTGGACGAGCCGGACACCCGGCGCAGCAAGCAGATTATGGGCGGGATGATGGGCGGCGGCGGCGGCGGCATGGGGACGCTGCAGGCGCTGCTCACCGAGCTGTCCGGGCTGAAGAAGCCGCGCGGCCTGGTCAACCGGTACGTGCGGCGGATCTTCGGGATGCGGCCGAAGCCCCCGCCCAAGTACCGGATGCTGGTCATGATGGCCACCAACATGCCGTCGGCGCTGGACGAGGCGCTGCTGCGGCCGGGCCGCATCGACCGCATCTACAAGGTCGGCTACCCGTCCAAGGCGGGCCGGATCCGCACCTACGAGGGGTACTTCGCCAAGGTCAGGCACGAGCTCACCGCCGAGAACATCGACAAGCTGGCCACGATCACGCCCTACGCCACCGGCGCCACCATCAAGGACCTGGTCAACGAGTCGCTGATCACCGCGATCAGGAACGGCCGGGACGTCATCACCTGGCCGGACGTGATCAAGGCCAAGCAGCTCAAGGAGCTCGGCCCGCCCGAGGACGTGGAGTACATCGAGCGCGAGCGGCACGCGGTCGCGGTGCACGAGGCCTGCCACGCGCTGGTCGCCTTCCGGATGCGCCAGCACATGGAGATCGACATCGCGACGATCGAGAAGGGCGGCGACTATCTCGGGATGGTGGCCAGCATCCCGCCCGAGGACCAGTTCACCAGGTGGCGCAGCGAGTACGAGACCGACATCCTGGTCTCCCTGGCCTCCCTGGCCGGCGAGCGGATGTTCTTCGACCAGGACAGCTCGTCGGGCGTGTCCGGGGACCTGGAGTCGGCGACCACGGTCGCGTCCTTCATGGAGGGCTTCTGGGGCATGGGCACCACGGTGTCCTCCTATTCGACCGCCAAGCGGCTCGAGGTCGGGTCGCCCGGCGGCGGGCGCGGCGGCACGCTGAAGAAGGGCCAGGACCCGGAGGCCCAGGTCCGGAACGCGCTTGCGGACCGGATCGAGGACCAGCTGGCCACGCTGCTCGGCCGGACCGAGGAGATCATCAGGGAGAACCGGAACCAGGTCCTGGCCCTCGCGCACGCGCTGGAGAAGTACAAGACGCTCAGCGGCGAGGACGTCGTGGCCGTGCTGGAGCACAAGCGCGGCCCGGTGGTGGACGGCACGCCGTACGGGGACGCGTCGTTCCTGGCCGAGCTGACCGAATACCACACGTCAGCGGCCCGCGCGCACCGGGAGCACAGCCAGGAGGAGCTGAACCTGCCGGTGCCGGCTCACGTGCAGCCCTGGTCGCTGCCGGTGGCCATGGCCGAGCCTGACGGGCCGGGGCTGAACGGGCACAACCCGGCCAATCCGGGTGAGTCCTGACCGGCGCACCTGGCTGCGGGTCCGCCAGGTGGCCAACCTGGTGAACGGGTCCACCCTGGCCGGGCTCGGTGTCGCCGCCCTCGGCGGCGCCGCGATCGCCCGCAGCGTGGACGGGCTGTTCACCGGCACCGGGTACCGGCTGCCGGTGCCACCCGCGCCGGCGTTCTGCCTGGGCAACGTGATCGTGGCCCGCGACGGCATCGACCCCGGCTCGCCGGTGTTCCGGCACGAAGCCCGGCACGCCACCCAGTTCGCCTGGTGCGGCGGGGTGGTCATGATCCCGCTGTACCTCGCGGCGGCGGGCGTGTCCTGGGTCCTGACCGGCGACTTCGGCGCCCGCAACGTGTTCGAGCGGCGGGCGGGCCTGGCCGACGGCGGCTACACGGACAAGCCGCTGCGGCCCGCCCCGCGCCGGGTTAACGGGCTCAGCGGCTCAGGCCGCCGAGCACCCGCTCGAGGGCGGCTTTCTCCCGGGCCAGCTTCAGCCGCACGTGACGAATCGAGCGCCAGCCCTTCCCGGTGAGCAGGAACTCGCCGTCGGCGGGCAGCGCGGCGATCCCGTTCATGATGGCCTGCGGGTCCCCCAGGTGCCGCTCCCGGGCCGGGCGGGCGTTGACGATGTCGGTGACCTCCCCGCTGCCCGGGTCGACGCCGGCCAGGTAGTGCGTGCCCGCCACGTTGGCCCAGACGGTGCCCGCCGACCAGGCCAGGTCGTTCAGGCCCTGGACGCGGGCGCCCCCGCTGCGGACGTGGACGACGCCCTGCGCGCCGAGGGTCTGCGGGTCGCGGCGGACCAGTTCGCTGCTCCCGTCGCTGGTCACCAGGTAACCGTCGGCGGCGCACAGGCCCCAGCCCTCACGGTTGTAAGGCACCCGCTCGATCAGCTCCAGGGTGGCCGCGTCCCACTTCAGCGCGGTCCGCTCCCGCCAGGTGAGCTGCCAGATGACATTGCCGACGCGGCAGATGCCCTCGGCGAAGTACTCCGCGGGCACCTCGGCGCGCTGCTCGGCCCGGCCCGCGCCCAGCGGGTAGCGGCACAGGGCCGAGGCCCCGTACCACCCGGTGGACTCGTACACCATCCCGCCGTCCGCGATCAGCCCCTGGGTGAACCCCCGCCCGGGATGCGCGATCCGCCGGATGACCTCCACCCGCCACGTCCTCAGCTGCCACCGCCTTGGTTGGTTCGGTACGGACAGCAAAGTTCTAGCAGCCGCACCGATGGCGTACTGGCGCGGGTGCGGGCCGATAAGGAGCGGGAGCGGCTGCGGGAGACGTTTGACCAGGTGGCGGGCAGCGCCGGAACCTGGCCGTCACGCGGCCCGGATCTGGCCGAGGAACTCGGCGTTGGAGGCGGTCTGGCGGGTCTTGTCCAGCAGGAGCTCGAGGGCCTGCTGCGGCTCGAGCGCGCCGAGCGCGCGGCGAAGCTGGCTGGCCGCCCGGTATTCGTCGGCGGGCATGAGCAGCTCATCGTGGCGGGTTCCGGACGGCATCGGGTCGATGGCCGGGAAGATGCGCTTCTCGGCCAGCTCGCGGCGCAGCCGCAGTTCCATGTTGCCGGTGCCCTTGAACTCCTCGAACAGGACGTCGTCGAGCCGCGAGCCGGTGTCGACCAGCGCGGTGGACAAGATGGTGAGCGAACCGCCGCCTTCGATGTTCCTGGCCGCGCCGAGGAACTGGCGGGGCGGCAGCAGGGCGGACGCGGCGACCCCGCCCGCCAGGGTGCGGCTGCTGGCCGGGGCGGCCAGGTTGTAGGCACGGCCCAGCCGGGTGATGGAGTCGAGCAGCACTACCACGTCGCCGCCCATCTCGACCAGGCGCTTGGCGCGCTCGACGGCCAGCTCGGCGACCCTGATGTGATCCTCCGGGGCCTGGTCGAAGGTGGAGAAGACGACCTCGCCGCGAACCGACCGGCGCAGGTCGGTGACCTCCTCGGGCCGCTCGCCGACCAGGACCACCATCAGCTGCACCTCCGGGTGGCTGTTCGCGATCGAGGCGGCGATGGCCTGCAGGATCATCGTCTTGCCCGCCTTGGGCGCGGATACGATGAGCCCGCGCTGGCCCTTGCCGATCGGGGCTACGAGGTCGATGATCCGGGCGGTGTCGGACGGGTTCCCGTCCTCGAGCCGGAGGCGCTGCTGGGGGTACAGCGGGGTCAGGTCGTCGAAGTGCGGGCGGGCCCGGGCGAGTTCGGGCGGCATCCCGTTGACGGTGTCCACGCTGACCAGCGGGCGGTGCCTGGCCCGGCCGCTGGCGGCGGACCGGGCCGTTCCTTCGAGCCGGTCACCCTTCCTGAGCCCGTACTGCTTGATCTGGCCGGCCGATACGTAGACGTCGGCCGGGCTGGGCCGGTAGCCGGCGATGCGCACCAGGCCGTGCCCGTCGGCTTTGGGGTCCGTGTCGACCAGACCCGACACCGGGACGGCGTCCGCGGGCTGGACCGCCCGGGCCGACGCAGCAGATTCTTGGATTGTCGTGGTCATAAATGGATTTCCTTTCGGGGAAACGGCGGATCCGCGCATGCTGAAAGCGGGTTATGGCGCGGCGCCGGGCGTAGAAGCGGAGGGGCCCTACCTGGGCAGATGAGCCATCACGGTAGAGCGGCAATCCGCTGGGAAAGATGCTCGACGTCACTTCGACGGAGCCGGGAAACGTCACCTGGAAGGCGGCTGTAACCGATAACAGCCCCGGCCGCTAGTTCATTCCGCGGCCGTCACGGCGGCGGCGCTGCGCGACGATCGTGTACTTGGGATCCCGGGCCGAGGCCATTCCGGCTTCGAAGATCCCGAACCTGGTCATGGCCGAGGCTGCGATCAGCGAGGCACCAGACAGCGCGGAGACGGCCCGGCTTCTCCCGCCGAGGACCGCGCCGGCCAGCGCGCCCGCGGTGAGGAACTCGGCCACGCGGAGGATCGCGCCCGTCGTCCCGGTTTCGTACGGTTCGGCCAGATCGCCGAGGCGGGCCAGCAGCTGCCGCTTGGCGATGAGTTCCACCGTGGCACCGAGCACGGCGAGGTCGCGGGCGGGTTCGGCCTCCGCGGGGTGGACCGCCAGCAGCCCGAGGCCGCCCGCGGCGCTGGCCGCCGAGCCGGCGAAGACGTACGGCATCTCCCGGTGGCCCTCATGCCAGGCCGGCACCGCGGTGTCGCAGATCAGCGCGGCGGTATAGGTGGCGACGCCCGGGCCGAGCAGGCCCGCGCCGAGGGTGGCGGCCAGGCCGGCCCCCGGCAGTATGCCGGTCACCTCGGAGACCGCGGCGGCCCCGGCCACCGGGCCGTACGCGGCCAGCAGCCAGGACCCGACGCTCATCGGCGAGCTGGGCTTGAACACCCGCAGCATGTTCGCGAACCGCCCCGGCCGGCCCAGGTCATGGATCAGGGCGACGGTGGACAGGCTGATCGCGCCGAGCGCGCCGACCTTCCCCACCCGGGCGAGCTTGCGGTACCCGGACAGCTGGGCGCCGGCCGCCAGGACCGACGATGCTCCGGCCAGGCCGCCGAGGAAAAAGTAGCCGGGGACGTCCGGGGTCCGCCACACCGGTTCCTTGATCACCGGGCGGCCGTAATACGAGGAGAACTCCGCCTCCGGGACCATCGGCTGCTCGCCGCGGCGCCGCCGGTGGGCACCGTTGCCTCGGCGGACCGGCACCGGCACGCCGCGGCTCTCGGCCGTCGTGGCATCTGGCCCGGTTCGCACCGCCAGGCCGGCCAGTGCGTACCGCCGCCCGGAACGCTTCACTGCGCGCACGATCCCCTCACTTCCGCCGGCCCAGGCCCAGCGCGACCGCGGTGGCGGCCAGCCCGGCCGCGGCGATCGCGACGTGCCGCCACATCTCCGGCAGGTCGCGGGTGGTGACCACCGGATCCGGCGGCAGGCCGTACACCTCGGGCTGGTCGAGCAGCAGGAAGAACGCCCCGCCGCCGCCGATGCCGTCGTCCGGGTCGTTCAGGTAGAGCTGCGCCTGGTCCTGGCCGGCCGCCCGCAGGTCCTCGACCCGCCCCCGGGCCCGCTCGCGCAGCTCGTCGAGCGGGCCGAACTGGATGGAATCCGTCGGGCAGGCCTTGGCGCAGGCGGGCTCCATCCCCGCGCCCAGCCGGTCGTAGCACAGCGTGCACTTGTGCGCCTGCCCGTCCTCCTCGCGCCGGGCGATGACCCCGAACGGGCAGGCCGGGACGCAGTAACCGCAGCCGTTGCACACGTCGTCCTGGACCACCACCGTGCCGAACTCCGTGCGGAACAGCGCGCCGGTCGGGCACACGTCCAGGCAGGCCGCCTCGGTGCAGTGCTTGCACACGTCGCTGGACATCAGCCAGCGGACGCCCTCGGCGCCGTCGCCGACCGCGCTGACCGGCTGCTCGATGAACGCGACGTGCCGCCAGGTCGACGCGCCGAGGCCGACGGTGTTGTCGTAGGACATGCCGGTCAGGCTCAGCCCGTCCTCGGGGACGGCGTTCCACTCCTTGCACGCCACCTCGCAGGCCTTGCAGCCGATGCAGATCGAGGTGTCGGTGAAGAAGCCCATCCGCGGTGGATGCTCCAGGTAGCCGGCCAGGCCGGCCGGGTCAGCGCTCATCGCGGACCTCCGTACCCGTCTCTTCGGTGATGCCCGCGCGCTGATGGTACTCACGCACCAGGCCGCGCAGCGCAGGGCCGCGCGGGCGGCGGCCGGGGCGGATGTCGCAGGCCATCGCCTTGACCTCCTGGATGTGCACGTTCGGGTCGAGGGAAAGCGAGGCGAGTTCGTTGGCCGCGTCCCCGGTGACCAGCCCGTTCGGCCCCCAGTGGTAGGGCAGCCCGACCTGGTGCAGCTGGCGGCCGCCGACGGTCAGGGTGCGCACCCGCGAGGTGACCAGCACCCGGGCCTCGACCGCGGTCCTGGCCGTGATGATCGTGGCCCAGCCCATGTGCGCCAGGCCCCGCTCGGCGGCCAGTTCCGGTGACACCTCGCAGAAGAACTCCGGCTGCAGCTCGGACAGGTAGGGCAGGGTGCGGGACATGCCGCCGGCGGTGTGGTGCTCGGTCAGCCGGTACGTGGTGGCCACGTACGGGTAGACCGACGAGCCCGGTTCGCCTCCGCTGGGCTGCAGCGGATTCTCCTTGTGCCGGATGATCTCCCGGATCGGGTTGCGCTGCTGGCCGTACAGCAGGTTGGGGAACGGCGACTCCTGCGGCTCGTAGTGGGTGGGCAGCGGCCCGTCGGCCAGCCCGGCCGGGGCGTACAGCCACGCCTTGCCGTCGTTCTGCATGATGAACGCGTCGATCCCGGAGAGCGCGTCGACGCCGGTCGCGCCGTCGGCGGGCCGGTAGGAGGGCGGCCGGGTGGCCGGGAAGTCCGGCACGTCGTGCCCGGTCCACTTGCCCGCCTCGGGATCCCACCAGACATAAGCCTTGCGCTCGCTCCACGGCTTCCCGTCCGGGTCGGCCGAGGCCCGGTTGTACAGGATCCGCCGGTTGGCGGGCCAGGCCCAGCCCCACTCGGGCGCGACCCAGCTCTGCTGCGAGCCGGGCTTGCGCCGGGCCGTCTGGTTGACCCCGCCGGCGTAGCAGCCGCTGTAGATCCAGCATCCGCAGACCGTCGATCCGTCGTCCTTGAGCTGCGCGAACCCGGACAGCGGCTGGCCGTCGGCGTCCCAGCCGTTGATCTCGGCCAGCACGGCCTCGGCCGACGGCTCGGCCAGCGGGCCGTGTACCGGGTAGTCCCAGGTGAGATCCAGCACCGGGCGGTCCGTCTCGTCGGTCGAGGCGGCCAGCTTCTCGCGGATGCGGCGGCCCAGGTGGTAGGTGAACCACAGGTCACTGCGCGCGTCCTCGGCGGGGGGTACCGCCTCGTGGTGCCACTGCAGCATCCGCTGGGTGTTGGTGAAGCTGCCCGCCTTCTCGGTGTGCGCCGCGGCGGGCAGGAAGAACACCTCGGTCTTGATGTCCTCGGTGCGCATTTCGCCGGTCTCGAGCTCCGGGCCGTTCTGCCACCAGGTGGCGCTCTCGATCATCGTCATGTCCCGGACGACCAGCCAGTCCAGGTTGGCCATGCCGAGCCGCTGCATGCGGGTGTTGGCCGAGCCGACGGCCGGGTTCTGGCCGAACAGGAAGTAGCCTTTGCATCTCCCGTTCAGCTGCTCCAGCACCGTCACGTAGGTGCTGTGGTCGCCGGTCAGCCGGGGCAGGTAGTCGAAGCAGAAGCCGTTCTCCGCCGTCGCGGCCGGTCCCCAGTACGCCTTGAGCAGGCTGACCATGTAGGCGCGGCTGTTGGCCCAGAAGCCCTTGGTCATGGCGATGTCGCCGATGTAGGCGTCCAGGTCCTGGTGCTTGCCCGCGTCCGGCATCGGCAGGTAGCCGGGCAGCAGGTCGAACAGGGTGGGGATGTCGGTGGAGCCCTGGATGGACGCGTGCCCGCGCAGGGCCAGGATGCCGCCGCCCGGGCGGCCCATGTTGCCCAGCAGGGCCTGCAGGATCGCGGCGGTGCGGACGTACTGCACGCCCACGGTGTGCTGGGTCCAGCCGACGCTGTAGACCACCGCGGTGGTGCGGTCCCGGCCGGAGTTCGAGGTGAGCAGCTCGCAGATGCGGGCGAAGGTCTCCGGCGGCACGCCGCAGGCCTGCTCGACGGCCTCCGGGGTGTACCGCGCGAAGTGGCGCTTGAGGATCTGGAAGACCGAGCGCGGGTGCTCCAGGGACTCGGCTACTTGCGGCAGGCCGGCTGCTGCGCTGGTACCACGTCCCGTTAGGTCATAGGGCGTACCGCGGGAACCGGCCGCGGCCCGCACCATGGCCCCCTGGTAACTCCAGGCGGACTTGTCGTAGTGGTGACCCTCGGCGTCCAGCCCGGCGAAGACGCCGTCCAGGTCCTCGGTGTCGGCGAAATCCTCGCTGAGGATGACCGCGGCGTTGGTGTAGGCGACCACGTAGTCGCGGAAGTACTTCTCGTTGGCCAGGACGTAGTTGATGATCCCGCCCAGGAACACGATGTCGCTGCCGGCCCGCAGCGGCACGTGCAGGTCGGCCAGCGCGCTGGTGCGGGTGAACCGGGGGTCGACATGGATCACCGTCGCGCCGCGGGCCTTGGCCTCGACCACCCACTGGAAGCCGACCGGATGGCACTCGGCCATGTTGGAGCCCTGAATGAGGATGCAGTCCGAATTCTGCAGATCCTGCTGGAACGTGGTGGCGCCGCCGCGGCCGAAGCTAGTCCCCAGACCGGGGACGGTGGAGGAGTGTCATATCCGCGCCTGGTTCTCGATCTGGATCGCGCCCAGCGCCGTGAACAGCTTCTTGATCAGGTAGTTCTCTTCGTTGTC
>Ga0209415_10014298_pt1 | contig 12967 bp, 13 predicted proteins | sample PeaSoiSIISIP2007_FD_187696 | JGI IMG/M metagenome (GOLD analysis project Ga0209415, IMG submission 187696) | Peat soil microbial communities from Weissenstadt, Germany - SII-SIP-2007 (SPAdes) (version 2) | ecosystem: Environmental > Terrestrial > Soil > Wetlands > Peat | place: Germany...
CGGTCCGCGATAACAAGGGCGCGCGCGCGAAGTGACCCGTCCGCTCCTCATCATCTTCCTCACGATCTTCGTCAACCTGGTCGGCTTCGGGATCATCATCCCGCTGCTGCCCTTCTACGCGCGCACCTTCGGCGCTTCGCCCGTCGTCATCGGACTGCTGTTCGCGATCTTCTCGCTGTGCCAGCTCATCGCGTCGCCCGCGCTCGGCGATCTGTCGGATCGCTACGGCCGGCGGCCGGTGCTCGTCTTCAGCCTGGCGGGCACAGTCGTCAGCTTCGTGATGCTGGCGCTCGCGCATTCGATCGCGATGCTCTTCCTCGCACGCATCGTCGACGGGTTGTCGGGGGGGAACATCTCGACGGCGCGCGCCTATGTGGCCGACGTCACCGAGCCGAAGGATCGCGCGCGCGCGTACGGGCTGATCGGTGCCGCGTTCGGCCTCGGCTTCATCTTCGGTCCGGCCCTGAGCGGCGTGCTCGCGAAGGTCAGTTACACCGCCCCGATCTGGGCGGCAGCCTCGCTCACGCTCGTCGCCACGGTCATGGCGTGGGTCTGGCTGCCGGAAACGGTCCACCGGGCTCATGCCGGCACGGGCAACCCGCTCCGATATCTGCCGGAGTTGCTGCGGCGTCCGCTGGTCCGCCGAATCCTGGCGATTGACTTCGTCTTCTGGTTCGCGCTCGCCATCTTTCAGACGACCTTCGCCCTTTTCGTGGCCGCCAGGTTCGGCTTCGATGCGGCCACAACCGGATACTTCTTCGCCGGCTTCGGCTTGCTTGGCGTCCTGGTACAGGGCGGTTTCATTCGGCCGATCGTTCACCACCTGGGAGACAAGGCCACATTCACGGCCGGCCTCGTATTCGGCGCTATTGGGCTCACGGCCGCCGCACTGACGCACTCGGTCGGGTCGTTCGCTCTGGCCCTCGTGCCCCTCGCGCTTGGGATGGGCTTCGGCATGCCGACGGTGTCGAGCCTCGTCAGCCGCGCCGCCGGCGCGCACGAGCAGGGCCGCGTCCAGGGAGCCGCGAGCGCGATCGAAAGTCTCGGCCGGACGCTAGGGCCCGTGTGGGGGGCCGCGCTGCTCCAACGCTTCGGTGAAGCGTCTCCATACCTCTCGGCCGCCGGTTTCTTGCTGCTGACGTTTCTGATGAGCGTCGGGTATCACGTCACGGATCGCCACGACATGGCCGTCAGCCCGGTCGGCTGAGGTTGAGAAGGGCTCAGTCGCAATCACGCCGCGACAGGCGTCGGTTCCTGTGCGACCGCCACGGGCAGGTAGATGGAGAACGTGGCGCCTCGGCCGAGTTCGCTCGAGACGGTGATGTACCCGCCGCTCCGCTTCACGATGCCGTACACGATCGACAGGCCGAGGCCGCTGCCTTTGCCTTGCTCTTTGGTCGTGAAGAACGGCTCGAACAGCCTGGCGCGCGCCTGCTCGCTGATTCCGCTGCCGGTGTCGCTGACGCTCAGCCGCGCGTAGCGGCCAGCATGCCCTTCGACGAGCGTCACCGCCGCTGCCTCGTCGACTTCCGTCTCCTCGACTCGCACGTTCAGCCGGCCGCCCTGCGGCATCGCGTCTCGCGCGTTGATGACGAGGTTCATGACCACCTGTCCGATTTGACCCGAGTCGGCGAGGACGGTGATCGGCTCCGCGTCGCAGACGATGTCAAGCTCGATCTCGGGACCGATCAGCCGGCGGAGCATCGTCTCCATGCCGAAGACGACGTCGCCGAGCGCGAAGAGCCTGGAGCGTGTGGCCTGGCGTCGGCTGAACGCGAGCAGCTGGCGCGTGACGCCGGCTCCGCGCTCGACCGACTGCTTGATCTCGATCGCTTCACTCCGCGCGGAATCGTCTGGCCCGAGCTCCAGGAGCAACAGCTCGGCCGCGCCCAGGATGCTCATCAGGATGTTGTTGAAGTCGTGCGCGACGCCGCCCGCGAGCCGTCCGATGGCTTCGAGCTTTTGCGACTGCCGCAGCTGCTCTTCGAGCGCGCGTCGCTCGGTGATGTCGCGAACGAACCCCGTCATGGCGGCGCGGCTGTCCGCCTTCATCCGCGCGGCCGTCAACTCGACGGGGAACTCGGTCCCGTCGGCGCGGATCGCCGTCAGCTCCAGCCGGCGACCCGCGAGCGGTCCGCCGCCCGTCGACATGAACTGGCTGAAGGCCTCCCGGTGCTGCGCGCGCTCGGCGTGTGGCACGAGCAATTCGACCCCGCGGCCGAGGACGTCGAGACGCCTGTACCCGAACATCCGCTCGGCGGCGGGGTTGAACTCGCGGATGTTCAGCTGTTGGTCCATCGTGATGATGGCGTCGTGCGCCGCCTCGAGAATCGCCCCTTGACGCGCCTCGCTCTCGCGGCCTGTGCGATACATCTTGTAGGTCAGGTAGAGCGGCGCCGCCGTCAGGAAGAGCGTGAGCCAGTAGCCGGAGCTCTGGGTCACCGCGATCACGACGGCGGCGGCTCCCGCGCCGAGCAGATAGCTCGGCGCGCTCGAGGCGAACTCAGACTTCCAGATTCGCCACGCACTCTGGTCCGTTGTCAGCGCGATCGCCACCGCGATGGGAATCGTGTTGACGAAGTAGTACGTGAGCGCCATACCGACGAGCGGCACCCACATGACGTTCACGTCGCCGGTGGGCGTCCCACCCAGCCGCTGGTACACCTGACCGGCCGCTTGGACCGTCAACACCAGCACGGCCATGTTGAACAGCGTGCGGGAGGCGCCGATGCGCGACCGAGCGTTCAGCGTCGACTGGCTCCAGCCGCTGGCGGCCCCCACGATCATCGTGGCGTGCGGCCCTCGCAGGATCAGCGACGCGATGTCGACGACATAGGAGACCGACATGTTCGATCCGCTGGCGATGGGGAAGTGGACTTTAAACGCCGAGGTCAGCGATGACAGCAGAACCAGGAAGACCAGCGGCAGCAACGGCGTGAAGCGGGCCCGGGGCAGCAGCAGGAGGAGGGTGAGGGCGCCCAGCCCGATCACGATCAGGATGTACCAGCGTGCGCGGCGGGGCAAGTCGCTGAGCACTGTGCTGCAAGTATAAGGCGGCGGCGAATGGTCGTCGCACCGGATCGTCGTTGCGGATCTCGCGCTAGAGCGGCGCCACCCGAACGGGTGGTGTGCCTCGACAGAGTCGGCTCGTAGAATCGGGGTATGGGTCACACATCAGCTGCGCATGATGTTCCGTCTCTGCATGACGCACGACCAGTGCCAAACGATGCACGATCAGTGCATGATGATGACGCGCTGCTCGACGCCTATTCGCGCGCCATTATCCACGCCGTCGAGGCTGTCGGGCCGTCTGTCGTCAAGATCGACGGGGAACGCGGGGGGGGATCCGGCTTCGTGTTCACGCCGGACGGATTGACGCTGACCAACCACCATGTCGTGGCCGGCGCACGCAGGATCGGCGTGACGCTCCCCGACGGCCGCTCGATCGGCGGGAATCTCGTCGGCGAGGACCGAGACACCGATCTCGCGGTGATCCGCATCGAAGGGACGCCACTGGCATGGGCGATCTTGGGCGATTCACGCGCCGTGCGCGTGGGCCAGGTCGCGATCGCGATCGGCAACCCGTACGGATTTCAGCATTCGGTGACCTCCGGCGTCGTCAGCGCCCTGGGTCGGTCGTTGCGGGCGCGATCGGGCCGGCTGATGGACGACGTCATTCAAACCGATGCCGCATTGAACCCCGGCAACTCGGGCGGTCCGCTGGTCACGACCCAGGGCGAGGTGATCGGCGTCAACACGGCGATGATCCTGCCCGCGCAGGGGCTGTGTTTTGCCATCGCCAGCAACACGGCGCGGTTCGTCGCCGCGCGCCTCATTCGCGACGGAGTCATCCGCCGCGGCTATCTCGGCGTTGCCGGACAGACGGTGCCCATTCCGCGCCTGTTGACCCGCACGCACCGACTCGCGATGACCTCGGGCATCCTGGTCGTGTCGATCGAACCGAACAGCCCGGCCTCGGACGCGGGCCTCCGTGAAGGAGACCTGCTCGTCGCTTTCGCCGATCAGCCGGTTGGTGGCATCGACGAGTTACATCGGCGGCTCACCGAAGAGTGCATCGGCGTGCCGACAAAGACGATCGTGTTGCGGGGAGGCCATCGACGTCAGGTGACGGTGGTGCCGAGGCTCAAAGGCTGATCAACCCGCGCCGCACGGCTCGTCTGACCGCGTCCGTGCGATTGGCCGCGCCGAGCTTGCCAGAGATCGAGGCAACGTGGAACTTGACGGTCTGATCGCTGATGCCGAGGCGCGAGGCAATCGCTTTGTTCGGCAGCCCTTCAGCCAGAAGCTCCAGCACCTCGACCTCGCGCGACGTCAGCGGCTCGTCGGCGGGTTCCTCCGGCGTCGCGTATGTGGCGTCGCGGACATTTGGGCCCGCCATCAGAATTCCGTCCGCCGGGATCGCTGATGCCCGGGCGCCCGCCGCCGTCGAGAACTCGCCCACAATCTCAATCGACGCGCGGACAAGCGCCGCGCGCAGCCTGGCGCGAGCGGCCGGCGGTCCCACGAGCAGAAGGCGCATTCAGTCGGCCGCCCGCTAGGGCACCCCAGCGCGGCTGTCGCGCGGGGGATTCGGCTCCGGGCGCTCTCCGACCGTGACCGTCACGTCGATTCTCGCGCCGCCGCGCAGGATCCTGAGGTTGGCCTGCCGTCCAACGCGATCGCCGACGAGCAGGTCGAGCAGATCCTCGGGCGATTCGATGGGCCGCCCATCGAGCTCGACGATCGCATCGCCGACGAGCACGCCCGCCGCCGCGGCGGGGCTCGCCGGCGTCACGCCGACGACCAGCAGCGCTTCCTCCCGCCCATCATCCCCACGCTGTCCTTCCGCCAGTTCCACCGGCTGTCCGGAGATTCCCAGATAGCCCCGCTTGAGATGTCCGTGCTCGAGCAGCGTCGCTGCCGTCGCCCAGGCGATGGACGTGGGAATGACCACGCCCAGGCCGCGGATGGCCGCAGCCGTGGCAATGCCGAGGAGGCCACTCGACGTATCGATGAACGCGCCGCCCGCAAACCCGTCGTGCATCGGGGCGGTGGTCCGGATGACCTCGTCAATGGCGCGTCGGCGACCCGTGGGCAACGGACCGCCGATGACCGACACGATGCCGACGCTGGCCGTCAGCGCGTTGCTCCACGACCGGGCGATGGCGATGGCGAGATGACCCACGCGCGCCGGGGCCTCCGCCGGGCCAATGGGAGCGGTTTCCAGGCCGGCGACGCGGAGCACGGCAAGGCTCGTGGTCGGATCCCATCCGGCCAGCACCGCCTCCAGCACGTGGCCGTCGGGCCGCCGGACGTGGAGGCCATCTTCGCGACCGAGCGCTCGTGCGGTGGTGAGTACGACATCGGCCGCGTAGACGAGACCGCTGGCCGGTCGTCGGCGACCCTGGACTTGGACAACGGACGGAGCTGCGCGAGCGACAGCATCCGCCATCTGCGTGGAGAAGGTCGTGAGCAGCGAATCAGTCATGCTGCGATGGTCGCAGGAACGCGACGCGCCGGCATCACCCGAATGGGTCGCTGGCAACGGCCATCAGACGAGAATCTGCACTTTCGTCTTTGCCTTGGTCTCGTTGATGAACTGTTCGAGCTTGGCCTGGCGCTGACCTTGAAGCAGAAACGCCTTGACCTGCTCGCGCACCTCGGTAAGCGGAACGGTTCTCGGGCCGCGTCGCTCGTGGACTTTGATGATGTGAAAGCCGGGCGTGACATTGGCCTGTCCCAATCCGAGCTCCACGACGCCGCTCATCGCGCCGGGTTTGAGGCCCCAGGCGACGGCCTCGAAGTCGGGAGGCATGTCGCCCTTGCCGAAGAATCCGAGATCGCCGCCGTTGGCGCTTGTGGAATCGTTCGATTGTTCCTTCGCGAGCGCGGCGAAGTCGGCACCCCCTCGCAACTGCTTCAGAATCTCCGTCGCCTTGGCGCGTGCCTGCTCCTTTTGTGCGGCGGTGGCGGTTGAAGGGACCGCGATGAAGATGTGGCTCGCATGAACCGTTTCGCCCTGCTTGAAGCGGTCGGGGTTCTGATGGTAGAAGGCGTCCACATCGGCGTCCTGCACCGAGAGCTTGGAGGTGACCTCGGCGTCCACCACTTTCTGCGTCTGCAGCGTCCGGCGCTCCTGTTGCCGCAGTTGATCGGCCGTCACGCCGCGCTGCAGCAGCGCCTGCTTGTAGGCGTCCTCGGTCGGAAAGCTCTGGCGGATCTTCGCCATCTCGGCGTCGACCTCACCGTCCGATACCTCGATCTTCCTCCCGCGCGCTTCCTGCGCGAGCATGTGGTAGGTCACGAGCTCGTCGAGGATGCCGCGCAGCACGACGTCGCGCTTGTCCGCCGGCACGGGGCCTCCGGCGCTGGCTTCCGCCTGCTTCAGCGCCGTGTTCAGTTCCCACCCCTGGATTTCCTCGCCGTTCACCTTGGCGACAACCTTCGGCAAGACCGCGGGCACCGGTTTGACCGGTGCTTCGACAGGCTGGCCGGTCGGGCCGAGGGTGTCGGGCGGGTGTGGGCCGGGCTGTTGTGGGCCGGGCGACGGTGCGCCGGGCGCGTGGCCCGCGGCCGCGCCGGAGGCGTCCGCTGTCTTGGTTGCGGGCGGCGCGGTCGATCGGCGGCATCCGGCACCGAGCGCGACAATGACCATAAAGACCGGCAAGACCGGCGGGAACAGTCGCTTCATTGAGGTCTCCAGCGCGACTTGAGTGCCGCGCAGCAGGATCATAACATTCGAGGTTCCGCTCGACGGTCTTTACTGTCGCGGCTGACGCCGCCGGGTGCGATGACGTTGCTGACATAACCTGCATGGCTCACAGGGGAGGTCCGTTATGGGGATGACCGACGCGTTCGTTCAGGAAATCGATCAGGAGGGCAAGACGACGAGGAAGGTGCTCGAGCGCGTGCCGGCCGGTCGCCTTGGCTGGAAACCGCATCCGAGATCGATGTCGCTCGGCCAGCTCGCGCTCCACATTGCCGGCACGCCGGGACAGATTGCGTCATGGGCCGAGAAGGATGTGATGGAAATCAGCGGTCCACTCCCGGCCGGGCGCGAAGCGGCGTCGACCGCCGAGGTTCTCGCGGCGCATGACGCGAGCCTCACCAAAGCCAAGGACGTGCTCCGTCAACTCGGTGATGGCGGCCTGCAGAATCAGTGGCAGTTGAAAGCGGGTGGCGCGACCCTGATGGCCATGCCGAAGGCCGCGCTGTTTCGCTCGGTGGTGCTGAACCACTGGATCCACCACCGCGGTCAGCTTTCGGTGTATCTGCGGCTGCTCGACGTGCCGGTGCCGTCGATCTACGGGCCGAGCGCCGACGAGAACCCCTTCGCCGCGCGGACATGAAACGATCACCGCAGAGCCTGCAGGGCACGCAGAGAGCGATCAACCTCTGCGGGCTCCGCGGCGTGGCGGTGATTGGCGTGTGAGACAGCGGCTACTCGGTCCCGTCTTCCTCTTCCCCCCACGGTGAGGGCTGCGGTCCGGGGACGATCCCGGCCAGATCCGGATCCTCGTCGCCCGGCAGGCGCTTCTCGCTGCGCTTACCCGAGGACTGGGCGCGCCGTTCGGCCTTCTGTTGCCGCTTTTCCTGCTTCGCGCGCTCGCGCGATCGTTTTTGCTGGCTGACTTTGGCTTTGGTCATGCCGTCTCCGATGAGTCGCGCCTCATCTTGACATCGCGATCACGTCGTAATATCCGCCGATTCTACCCGCGCGATACGCGCCGATGAGGTCGGCGATGGAACACAGACGCGTCGGGGCCCTGGTGCCCGGCCCGGTGCTTTGAATCTGAAACTGAAACCCTCGGTTCGAAACCGATCGAATGAACGTGCTCTTCTCGTCGAAGGGCAGCGTCGCCACATTGCCGTAGAACTTCTTCCAGTCGTCGGCCTGCTGGAAGAGATACATCTCGACATTCGACGTGTAGAACGCGGACACCATGGCGCTGTGCTCGCGCAGGTAGCGTCCGATGGCCCGTAGCGCCTTCGGTCCGGCGAAATTGCCGACGACCGGGATGATCGCGTTGTTCTTCTCGAGCTCGCTCAAGATCCGGAAGTTGTCTTCCGATGCGAGGTAGCTGCGGCGGCCGCCGCGGCCGTCGGTCTCGGTCATCAGATCGGCGTAGGTCGGGAAGTTACCGCCGCGGCCGAATCCGCCGTTGTTCAGAAACGAGTAGTTCAGCTCCGGTCCGCCGTCATAAAACGCCGAGTACACGTACTCGAGGCCCTTGAGGTCGTCGTCGGTCAACGCGAACCTGTGATGGCCGAGGAGCCAGTCCTTCGCCGCGCGAAGATTCAGATCGAACAGCTCCTGGCTCGGCGCCGTGCTCTCGTAGCCCGCAAAGAGTCGGTCGACGCTCGCATCGGCACCGAGATCCGCCGGCCGCTTCCGGGCGAAGAGGCGCGACAGAAAATCCGCGCGATCGGCCGACATCTCGATGAACGCCTTGTACAGCAGATGCTCGTCCAGGTTGCCCCGCCGGATGTCGACGATAAACGCGATTTTCGGCCGGAGCGCGCTGATGTAGGTGAAGTTCTGCTCGGGCCCCACGCCAAGGTACACGCCGCCTGACGGCAGGATCGAGGTCAGGGTCGGGATCACACGTTGATACGCCCGTTCGTTCGACAGGAAGTTGTCGGACCGGAAGTAGCCGTTCGCCTCTGAAAAATCGGTGACGAGGTGCCAGAAGGCGTCGTCGTTCAGACGCGCCGGCAGGCTTTCGGCGACGGCCTTCGGGGCGGGCCGAACCGAGAGAGCCCCTGCCAGCGCAAGGAGCGCAACCGCGACCGACGCGACGATGACCCGGCGGCGCTGAACCATGGCGTCTCCCGTCATTCTACTTGCCAAGGAACTGTTTCGCGAAGCCGATGAAGTGGTCGATGTCAGCCAGGTTCGTGATCAGGCCGACGGAGACGCGAACGGCACCCGTGCTTTTTCCGTCGATACACATCCGGAAATCGTCGATGGTCAGATGTGTCTGATGCTCCCTCTGTTTGAAGCAGGACGAGAGCTCGGTTCCCGTCAGGTCGAGCGCGATTTCCCCGCCTCCGGGATTGCAGAAGCAGCCCGTGCGCAGCGAAATGTTGGCGGCGGCGGCGCCTTCTTCGACGACCCGATGATCGATGGCGCGCCCAAGGGCGTCATAGAGATTGAAGGTGACGATGCCGCCGCGACGATCGGTCGTCGGCGGGCCGTAGAGCCGCACGAGCGGCTTGCCGGTGGTCTGCCGCAACGGCAGCAGGTTGTCCAGAAGCCATCCCGTCAGGCAACGGACGCGTTCATGAATCAGGTCGATGCCAATCGACTCGATGTGTTGGAAGCCGATCTCGACGGCCGGGAGCGCCAGAAAGTCGAGCGTGCCGTCCTCGAACGCCGACTCGCCCTCGGCGAGGTAGTACGTGTCGGCCTTCACCGAGGCGACGGTAATGGTTCCCCCGGCGAACCATGGACGATGGAGCTTGGCCAGCGCTTCTCTGCGCGCCAGCAGACACCCGACACCCGTCGGGTATCCGAAGATCTTGTAGAACGACTGCACGACGAAATCGGGCGTCCATCGTCCGAGATCGAGCCGGTTGGTCGGTGTGAATGCCGCCGCATCGAGCACGACATCCCACTTGCGGGCTTTCGCCCGCTCGATCCAATCGAGCGGGTGCTGCACGCCCGAGAAGTTCGACTGCGCCGGGTACGCGAACAGATTGTTCGCCACAGGGTCGGCGCGATCGAGCTCGCGTGCGAGATCGTCCTCGTCCACCCGCATCTCGGGCAGGACGACCGGAATGTAGGTCGCTGTCGACCCCCTGGCGCGCGCGAACTCGCGGATGCCGTTCACGGAGTTGTGGTTGTCGAATGTCAGCAGGTACCGGCCGCCCGGTCCGAAGGGGTAGGACTCACCGATGAGCTTGAGCGCCTGGCTGGCGTTGGTGGTGAAAATGACGACCCACTCGTCCGGCGACGCGTTGAAGAATTTCAGCACCTGCTGCCGCGCTCGAGCAACGTACGCGCTGGCCAGCGACGAGGTCGGGTTGGTCGAATGCGGGTTGCCGAACACGTTGTCGCGCAGCAGGGCGAGGTGCCGCTCGATCTGCGAAGTGGCGTACAGATTCGCCGCCGTGAAATCCAGGTAGGTGCAGCCGCTCGCGTCGAGCGTTGGGTACTCTCGGGCGCGCAACTGGTCGAGCGCGCCCGTTCGGTCGTAGGACGGATACGCTCGGTCGAACGCGGAAGATGCCGCTGCCATTTTCATCAGAATCACCGTAACATAGGACCCGGGGCCGGGCTATAATCCGAACTCGCCTTATGCGCTTCCGGACGTCTCTGTCTGGCCTGTCAGGCCGGTCAGGCTTGCTGGTGCTCGCCTCGCTTACGCTCGCGGACCCTGTCCCGGTCCAACGCCTGCTGTCGTTTCAGGGACTGCCGGCCGAAGTTCCGTCACATCTTGTCTGGTTCGACCGCACCGGCAAACGGCTCGCGCTCGTGGACAGTCCGGCCAACGAGCGGGGGCTCGAGTTGTCGCCAGACGGCAGGCATGCCACCGTCACCATGCTCACCTCGGCGCGGCGCACGCGCGACATCTGGATGGTCGACATGTCGAGCGGTTCGCGCACGCGCTTTACCGACGATCCGGGCGACAAGCTGTTTTCGATCTGGTCGCCCGATGGCAAGCTGATTGTCTTCGATCGCGACCGGGGCAAGGGCGACGGCATCCGCGACCTCTATCAGAAGCCCACGACGGGAACGGGTGACGACTCGTTGCTGTTCGCCGATGCCCGGCCAAAGTGGCCGCTGAGCTTTTCGTCCGACGGCCGATTTCTCGCATTCGTGACCGTGAACCCGCGAACGGGTCAGGACATCGAGGTGTTGCCGCTGACCGGGAGCGATCGCCGTCCTATTCCGTTTCAGCAGAGCGAAGCCACCGAATCCTATCCCAGGTTCTCTCCCGATGGCCGCTGGATCGCGTTTGGCTCGGACTCGGACATCTACGTCGCACCCTTTCCGGGGCCCGGACGCAAGTGGCAGGTGTCGGGTGCCGGCGGACTCTGGCCGCGCTGGCGGCGGGATGGCAAAGAGCTGTTCTATGTCGCGAACAAGACGCTCATGGCGGCGGAGGTGAGCGCGCAGGGCAACAACTTCGTGGTCGGCCAGGTGCGGCCGCTCTTCGACATCGAGCCGGTGTTCGGCGGCTTCTATTCGTACGATGTCTCCGCCGACGGACAGCGCTTCCTCGTCAACACCGCCCTCGCCGAGCAGACGACGTCGCCCAAGTCCACGGTCGCGCTCAACTGGCCACCGACGGCCGAGACCCGGAAGCTTGGGGAGCGATAACACACATGACCCGCGGCGACCGCTCGACCACCGTGCTGATGCCGCGCGCGGCGACGCTCGAGGGCTTTGCCGACGAAGTGTCGGCGGGCGACGGCGTCAACCTTCACGATCTCGATCCGCTGACGACGCTGGTTGTGCACACGTGCAACTCGCTGTATCGGATCATCGTGTCACGCCGGACGGCGATTCTGGTTCAGGGCGGCCAGTTCTTTCCTGATGTGACCGAAGGTCAGCTCCACGGCTCGAGCGTCGGCGGCAGTTTGTTGAAGGTTGCGTGGATCGGCGTCGGGCTGCGCATGGAAATCTGCGCCCGCGGCCAGCGCATCGTGACCTCTCCGGTGCGCGCGATTACGAGAGAACACACCCCTTCGTCCCAGCGGACCCACTGATTTCGACGGTATAATCCGGACACACCGTCACCTCTGGCGCGCCGTTTCGCCGTCGCACTCGGCCCTCACCCGTTACGAAAGCAGGTGCTCTGTGGCACGCAGGTTTGTCGGAGCGGTCGGTCTCTGGGTGCTGGCCTGCGCCGTGCTGGCGGCTGCCGACTTCTGGGAGACGAAGCCGTTCCCAATGTGGACGCTCAAGGAACTGCAGCAGGTCACGACCGACTCGCCGTGGGCTAAAAAGGTCAGCGTCGTGCCCCCGCCTCGCGGCGGGGGCGGCGGCGGTGGCCGGCGCGATGGTGGCGGGGGTGGCGATGGAGCGGAGGGCGGCGGCGGCGCACGGGGTGGAGGTGGCGGCCGTGGTGCTGGCGGCGGATTCGGCGGGGGCGAACTGCAGCTCCTCATCACGTGGCGCAGCGCCCTCCCGATGAAGCAGGCCCTCGTGCGGAGTCAGATCACCGAGGGTGCCGCGGTGCCGCCTGCCAGCCAGCAGATGCTCGATCGGAAGGAAGACAGCTACGTGATCACGGTCACGGGCGTGCCGGTTCGGATGCAGGCGCTTCTGGGCAATACGAAGATGGATACCTCGCTCAGGGCCGGCAAGAAGGCGCCGCTCTCACCCGAAGAAGCGCTCGTGCAGCCGTCGGGCAACGAAGTGATGCTCGTGTTCGCCTTTCCGAAGACGCCCGGGATCGCCGCTGAAGACAAAGACGTCGAGTTCGTCACGAAGCTGGGGCAAATCGAAATCAAGAAGAAGTTCACTCTCAAAGACATGATGTTCCGCGGCCAGTTAGAGATGTAGCGCCGGCGTAAACGATGCGATTTCTGGTAGCCCTGGGGTCCTCGATTGTGACCGCCGTGTCCGTCGCGTGGGGCGCGGGCGGTTCGATCCGGGCGCCCGCTGGCACGCTGTCGATCGCCACGCTTTCGAGCCGTCCAGACATGGTCAGCGGCGGTGATGCCCTCGTCGAGGTGAGCCTTGGCGGCGATGCGCCTCCAGCTGATTTTGTTGTGACGCTCAACGGCGAGGATGTCCGCCCGGCATTCCACCTCGACGCGGCGCGGAGGTCGTTTGTGGGCCTTGTCGAAGGTCTGCGGCTCGGCCCGAACACCATCGCCGCACACGCAGGCAGCCAGACGGCTGGTCTTGAGCTCACGAACTTTCCTATCACCGGCCCCATCGTCTCCGGCGAGCATCTGAAGCCGTTCGCCTGCAACACGATCGAGTCCGGACTCGGCGAGCCGCTCGATCATC